>Ga0335394_10000126_pt1 | contig 72044 bp, 76 predicted proteins | sample MAT03_FD_205741 | JGI IMG/M metagenome (GOLD analysis project Ga0335394, IMG submission 205741) | Freshwater microbial communities from Lake Fryxell liftoff mats and glacier meltwater in Antarctica - MAT-03 (spades assembly) (version 2) ... | reverse complement strand
AGATTCCGTGCACATCGTTTACCCAGAAACTCCAGCATTCATGCGGGTTCTGAGGGTTTCGCAGGGCCGACGACGTACCCACCGCCTGGGTGGCCTTGTGCCAGACGATTGGCACACTGATGAACCATGGTTCCTTGCACGGCGTTGGGCTTGCGCTGGTGCCGTTGCAGGGCGTGCTGATCCTCAGCGCATTCACGTGCGGCGCGCACCGCGCACGGGACTCGTCGGCGCGACCGCCTGAGCCTTAGACGCAGCGGCGATGCCGCTCGATGCAGGTGTCGAGCACCTCGCCGCCGTCGCGCTGCCACCAGTTGGCCGCGGAGAAAATCTCGACCTCGCTGTAGCCTGCAAAGCCCCGGGCCTCGACCCACCCGCGAATGCGGGCAATGTCGATCACGCCGTCGCCCATCATGCCGCGGTCATTCAACAGGTCGGTCGTCGGTGTCAGCCAGTCGCAGACATGAAAGGCCAGCAGTCGTCTGGCGCCCACGCGATCGATCTGCGCACGCAGCTTCGGATCCCACCACAGGTGATAGACGTCGATGGCCACACCCAGGGCCGCGCTGCCGCCATCACGCCCCGGGTCATCGGGGGCCTGCGGGTCGAGCAGATCGCAGACATCCAAGGCCTGCTCCAGCGTGTTGATGCACGCCCGATCGGCTGCAAACATCGGATGCAGCGGCTCGATGGCCAGCGGCATGCACCGCTGGCGTGCGTCATGCAGCAGCGCGGCAATGCCTTCGGTGACCTGCTCGCGCGCACCGGCGATGTCGCGATGCGCCGCCTTGCCGGCGAGCGCCCCCGGCAGCCCGCCCACCACCAGCACCAGACAGGGCGCACTCAGGGTGCAGGCTTCATCCAGAGCGCGTCGGTTGTCGTCGCGCACCGCTTGCCGGCTGGCGGCGTCGGTATAGGTGAACATGCCGCCGCGGCAGTACCCCGACAGTTCCAGGCCATGCGCTTTCAGTCGCTTTGCCGTGGCCTGCAGCCCGGCCGCAGCCACCTGGTCACGCCATGGAGCGACGGCGCGGATGCCACGCGCGGCGCAGGCGTCGAGGATGTCGAGCAAGGGCCACTCCACGCCGCGCTGCCTGCGCACGGTGGCGGTGTTGATCGACAGCCAGCGGTGGTCCTGTGAAAAATCGCGCCTCGGATCGGCAGGCGTTATGCAGTGGACGCGGCGGCGGCGCCCGCAGGGGGAACTGTTTCAGCCTTCGATGCCATGCAAGGCGAGCAGCGTGCGCATGCGGCGCACCGCCAGGTCCGGCTGCTCGATCAGGCCGGCCGCGTCGGCCAGGCGGAACAGTTCGGCAAAGTGCGGCAGCGAACGTGTGCTTTGCTGCCCGCCGACCATCACGAAGTGGTCCTGGTGGCCGTTGATCCAGGCCATGAACACGACACCGGTCTTGTAGAAACGCGTCGGCGCGCGAAAGATATGGCGCGACAGCGGCACCGTGGGCGCCAGGATGGCGTGGAAGCGCACCTCGTCGCCGGCACTCAAGGCTGCCAGCGCGGCACTCGCCGCCGGCGCGATGGCATCGAAGATGCCCAGCAGCGCGTCGCTGTGCCGGTGCGTGGGTGCCGCGCCGACGCCGTCGCCAGCGATCAGCTCGGCATAGTTGAAATCGTCGCCGGTGTACATGCGCACGCCCGCGGGAAGCCGGCGGCGCATCTCGATCTCCTTGTCCTTGTCGAGCAGGGAGATCTTGATGCCGTCAATCTTGGACGCATGGGCCTCGATGATGCCCAGCGCGGTGGACATTGCGGCCGAGGTGTCGGCACTTCCCCAGTAACCCGCGAGAGCCGGATCGAACATGTCGCCCAGCCAGTGCAGCACCACCGGCTGCTTGGCCTGGCTCAGCACGCGGTCGTAGACCCGTTCGTAGTCGGCCGGGCTCTTCGCCACGCGCGCCAGTGCGCGGCTGGCCATGACGATGAGCTTGCCACCGAGTTTTTCGATGGCCGCCATCTGCATTTCGTAGGCGCGGATCACGTCGTCGACACACTTCGCGTCTTCGACCGCCAGGTGATCGGTGCCGCAGCCGCTGGCCAGGAATGCGCCGGGTACGTCGCGCGACGCATCGATGGACCGGCGGATCAGTTCCAGCGAGGTGGGCCAGTCCAGCCCCATGCCGCGCTGTGCCGTGTCCATCGCTTCGGCCACGCCCAGCCCCATGCGCCACAGCCGCTGGCGGTAGGCGATGGTCGTGTCCCAGTCGATCGCACATTGCAGCCACGGGTCGATGGCGGCCCGCGCATCGGCCACCACGTGGGCCGCCGAGTAGGCGATGCGGTTCAGCTTGGTGCCCGGCACGGCGGGCACCAGGCCGGCCGGGCCGCGCAGGGTGTAGGGCTGCAGCGTGCCGTCGGCGGCGGGCAGGGTGATCTTCATGTTCACTGGACTACCCTTCGCACTGCGTGCTCCGGTATTTGCCCTTGGGGCGGCCCGGCGGGCTCATAGCGCCAGCGCCGGCAGGTCGACCCAGCGCCGCTCTTTCCAGCTCTGCAGCGCGGCCTCGACCAGCTGCACGCCCCTGGCGCCTTCGGGCAGCGTCCACTTGTAGGGCGCGTCCTCGGCAACATGGCGGATGAAGGCTTCCCACTGGATCTTGAAGCCGTTGTCGTAGACCTGTGTGTCGGGTACTTCCTGCCATTGGTCGAAGAAGTTCATCGACTGTTTCACGTCGGGGTTCCATACCGGCCGCGGCGTGGTCACGCGGCTCTGCGCGCGGCAGCTCTGCAGGCCGGCCACGGCCGAGCCGTGGGTGCCGTCGACGTGGAAGGTCACCAGGTCGTCGCGACGCACGCGTGTAGCCCAGCTCATCGTCAGCTGCGCCACCACCGGCTCGCCGTTGTGGCCTTTCAGTTGCGCTGTCGCGTAGGCGGCGTCGTCCGCAGTGGCCGTGTAAGGCTGGCCGGCTTCGTCCCAGCGCTGCGCAATGTGCGTCGCACCCAGGCAGCTGATGGACTGCACCTCGCCGAACAGGTTGTCCAGCACGTAGCGCCAGTGGCACATCATGTCCAGGATCATGCCGCCACCGTCTTCGGCGCGGTAGTTCCAGCTGGGGCGCTGGATCGGCTGCAGGTCGCCTTCGAAGACCCAGTAGCCGAAATCGATGCGCACATTGAGCATGCGACCGAAGAAGCCGGCACGGCGCAGCATGTCCAGCTTGCGCAGCCCGGGCAGGAACAGCTTGTCCTGCACCGCGCCGTGTTTCAGGCCCGACGCCTGCGCAAGGCGGCAGACCTCGACCGCTTCGTTCAGGTTGGTGGCGATGGGCTTTTCGCAATAGACATGCTTGCCGGCGCGCAGCGCCTGGGCCAGCAGCGTCGGCCGCATCTGCGTGGTGCCGGCGTCGAAGAAAACGGTGTCCTCGCGGTTGTCCAGCGCGGCGTCCAGATTGGTGCCGAAGCGCGCAATGCCGTGTGCCTTGGCCAGCGCTTCGATCTTCTCGGCGTTGCGGCCGATCAGCACCGGGTCGGGCATCACCTTGTCACCGTTGGCCAGCACCACGCCGCCCTGGTCGCGAATGGCGACGATGGAGCGGATCAGGTGCTGGTTCATGCCCATGCGGCCGGTCACGCCGTTCATCACGATGCCCAGGCGTCTTGTGCTCATGGCGGTTGCTTTCTTGGCAAAGGTTTGCAACTCAGCTGATTTGCATCATCAGCGAATCGTCGTAGGGCAGGGCGGGGTGCACAAAACGTGTACCCGCGTTGACATAGTGCAGCGCGCAGGCACGGCGCCAGCGCTTCGACAGGTTGGCAGCCGACTGGTGGAAGGTGTTGCCGTGGTGGAAGGACACGCCGCCGCGCGGCACCGGTGCCGGCATCATCGGCTGGCGTTGCAAAATGGCCGCGGGCAGTTGCAGGTTGTAGGGTTCGTCCTCGGGCGCCTCGTGTGCGTAGACCGGGCCGCGGTTCGAGCCTTCGCCGAAGTACAGGCAGCCGTTTTCGAGCGTGGCGTCGTCCAGCGCCACCCAGGCCGTGACCAGGCCGTCGGGATCGTTCGGCCCGAAGTAGAAGTTGTCCTGATGCGCCGGCTTCGGCCCACCGCCTTCGGGCGGCTTGAAGAAGATCTGGCTGAAGTACACGGACACGCCGGGCCCGATCAAGGCCTCCACCAAGGACACCAACCGGGGGTCGCGTGCCAGGCGCTGCACCGAGGCGCGGTAGTGATGCGGGTTGTCCAGCTTGCGCAGCACTTGCCGCGCCTGCACGCCGCCATCGACATACCAGGCGCGTTGCGCGGCCGGCAGATCGGCCAAAAACTCTTCGCCCCAGACCTGGATGTCGGCCACCACCGCGTCGGTGTCGCCGGCCGTGAACACGCCCGGCACGGTGAGGTGACCGACATGCCTGTAGAAGGCCAGGTCCACTTCAGACAAGGTCATGGTGCGGTCATCTCCATCTGGTGAATTACTGTACGGTCGCATTCGAGCACCGTCAAGCCTTGCCTTGGGAGAACCCACCGTGCTTGACGCCCGCAAGGCCCACGGATAGCATGAATCATCACCATTCAGTTAACTGTCCGGAGCGCCGCATGCCCAGAATCAAGACCACCGTCGTCGGCTCGTATCCGGTTCCCGACTGGTTGGTGTCGAACCCCTCAGAGCAGGCGCTGATGGATGCGACGCGGGTGGTCATCGACACCCAGGAGCAGGCGGGTGTGGACGTGGTCTGCGACGGCGAGCTCTACCGCTTCGACATCAACCATCCAGAAACCAACGGCATGATCGAGTACTTCGTGCGGCCGATGGACGGCATCACGCAGCGCTTCTCCTTCGACGACCTGATCGCCTACCGATCCAGCAGCGGCATGAAGTTCCGCACCCGCCCGCCGGGCACCGTGATCGGCCCGATCGGCCACGGCAGCCTGGACCTGCCCTTGGCCTGCGCGCGTGCCAAGGCGCTGGCCACGCGCACCTTCAAATTCACCGTCACCGGGCCGCACATGCTGGCCAAGACGCTGATCGACAAACACTATGGCGATACCGCACAGGTCGCCCATGCCATTGCCGACGCCCTGGCCGAGCAGGTCAAGCACCTCGATGCCGACATCGTGCAGATCGACGAGGCCAACTTGCCGGGCCATCCGGATGAATGGCAGTGGGCAGCTTCGGCCATCAACCGCATGCTCGATGCGGTGCCGGGCACGCCGGCCGTGCACCTTTGTTTCGGCAACTACGGTGGGCAGACGGTTCAAAAGGGCACCTGGGACAAGTTGATGAACTACCTCAATGCGCTGCATGCCGACCATGTGGTGCTGGAATGTGCGCACCGGCCGCCCGAGGAGTTGCAGGCCTTCAAGGACCTGAAGCCGGAGATCGGTTTCGGGCTTGGCGTGGTGGACATCAAGGCCACCGACGTCGAAAGCGCCGATCAGGTGGCGCGGGCCATCGAGCGTGCTGAAAAAGTGCTCGGCGCAGGGCGGGTGCGCTACATCCACCCCGACTGCGGTTTCTGGATGCTGCCGCGCTCGATTGCGGACGCGAAGATGCAAGCGCTGGCACGGGGCCGCGACCGTTTCGAAGGCATCGCTGCGGCAGCCTGAATCTGAACCCGAACCTGAACCCGAACCTGAACCCGAACAACAGCACGCGCATGTCCACGCTTCCGCAGTTCTTCAAGGACGTCGAGGCCCTCGAAACCTTCATGAGCGAGCCCACGCCCGGGCTGATTGCCGACCTGGCCACCCTCGATGGCGACATCATCGTGCTGGGTGTCGGCGGCAAGATGGGGCCGACGCTGGCGCGCATGGCCAAGCGCGCGGCGCCGGGCAAGAGCGTCATCGGCGTGGCGCGCTTTTCGGACGCAGGCGTGAAGGCTTCGCTGGAAAGTCATGGCGTCGAATGCATCGCCTGCGACCTGCTCGACCGGCAAGCGCTGGAGCAGCTGCCCAACGTGGCGCAGGGCGTGCGCAACTGCGTCTTCATGGCCGGCCACAAGTTCGGCGCAGCGGGCAATGCATCGCTCACCTGGATGATGAACGTGGGCGTGCCGATGATGGTGGCCGAGGCCTTCCGCGACATGCGCATCGTGTCCTTTTCCACTGCCTGCGTGTACCCCTTCGTGCCGGTGGACGGACCTGGCGCGGACGAGAACACGCCCGCCACACCGCCGGCCGGTGACTATGCGAATTCCTGCGTCGGCCGCGAGCGCATGTTCGAGTACGGCTCGCGCAAGAACGGCACGCCCGGGCGCATGGTGCGGCTGTCCTATGCCATCGACATGCGCTATGGCGTCTTGCACGACGTCGCCCGCGCCGTCTTCGAAGGCCGCGAAATCGACCTGACGATGGGCCACGCGGATGTCATCTGGCAGGGCGACGCCAATGAACAATCCTTGCGCCTGCTGGCGCATTGCACGGCGCCGGCCACGCCGATCAACATCACCGGGCCGCGCCACACCCGCATCCGCTGGCTGGCCGCCGAATTCGGCAGGCGCTTGGGCAAGGCGCCGGTGTTCGTCGGGCAGGAGGCCACCACGGCCTGGCTTGAAGACACTTCACAGTCGCAGGCGCTGTTCGGTGAACCGCGTGTCAGTCTGGACACGATGATCGATTGGGTCGCCGACTGGATCCAGCGCGGTGGTGCCAGCCTGGGCAAGCCGACGCACTTTTCCACGCGGGATGGAAAGTACTGAGCCCGGACCGAGCCAGTGCTCGCGCACTGGCGAGAGCCTGGCGAAGGCCGACGCGCCTGCCCGCGCGGCGGCTGAGCCCGGCCCGATCCGGCCATTGACGCTGGCCGATCTGCCTGCGGCGCTGCGGCTTTCGGTCTCGGCATCATGGAACCAGAACGACAGCGACTGGCGCACGATGCTGCAGTTGGGGCAGGGCTTTGGCATCGACGCGATCGACAGCGAAGGGCAAACACAGCTCGCGGCGTCGCTCATCGTGCTGCCGTACGGGGAGCACTTCGCCTGGACGAGCATGGTGCTGGTGCTGCCCGAGTTCCAGCGCCGCGGTTACGCACAACAACTGCTGCGCTTCGTATTGCCCTATCTGGCCTCGCAGGGCCGCGTGGCCGTGCTCGACGCCACGCCCGCCGGGCATGCGGTGTACATGCAGCAGGGCTTTCAGGACACCTGGGGCTTCGCGCGCTATCGGCGCGAGGCCAACGCGCCGCCGCCGGGTCAGCGCGAAGGGCCGCCCACCCGCGCGCTGCAGGGCCATGACTGGCCGGCCATCGAGGCCATGGATGCACCCGCCTTCGGCGCCAGCCGCCTGCCCTTGCTGCGCGTGTTGGCGCAACGGCTGCCGCAAGCGGCGCGCGTGGCCGAGCAGGGTGGCCGCGTGTGCGGCTTCGTGCTCGGGCGTGATGGGCGCGAGGCCTGTCAGATCGGTCCGCTGCTGGCCGACGACGACGCCACCGCCACAAGCCTGTTGCACGATGCCTTGCAGACGCTGGACGCTGCCGTGTATGTCGATCTGCTCGACCGACAGCGCCAGTTGTTGCCGTGGCTGGAGCGGCGTGGGTTTGCCCTCCAGCGCCCGTTCACGCGCATGGTGCACGGTGCGGGCACCGCGCCCGGAAATCCGTCGATCATTGTCCTGGCCGCCGGCCCGGAACTGGGTTGAGGTGGCCCGCAGGCCGCTGCAAGGCCCGGCACGCGATCGATGGGCCTGAATGCATGAAGTAGACCCAGGTCGCGAGCGTCGCCCCTACTTCGTCATCTTGATCGAGCGATCCAGAAACTCGTTGGTATAGGTCGACTTCACGTCGAAGGGCTTGTCCACGCCGATGTACTCGACCACCAGCGCATAGTCGGCGGCCATGCGTGCATCGTCGTGGATGCCCAGCGCGACATCGCGCGAAAACTTGTCGCTCATCAGCTTTTCGACCAACTGCCAGTTCACCAGTTCGTTGTCGAACTTGAGCGCGCCGTTGGCGTCGATCAGGGCCTGCACACAAGGGTTCGAATCTTTCACGCAGGCAGCAAAGGCGCGCTGCGTGACCTTGACGAACTTGTCGACCAGCGCCTTGTTCTCGGCCAGGAACTTGGCGTTGACGATGATCGAATTGCCGTAGGGGTTGATGCCGGCGTCGCGCCAGGCCAGGAAGCCCATGTCGCCGCCCAGTTCGCGCTGGAAGATGTGGTGGATGTTGTAGAACGAGGTGGTGACGTCGACCGACTTGGCCTTCAGCGCTGCCAGCTTGGCATTCGCGTCGATGTTGACCCAGGTCACCGATTTCGGGTCGATGCCGTTGGCCTTGGCCAGCGCCGGCCACATCACGCGCGCGCCGTCGGCCGCGGGGTTGCCGATCTTCTTGCCCGGAAAGTCCTTCACGCCGGTGATGCCCGAGCTCTTCAGCCAGTACATGCCCTGCGGTGAATTGGCATACACGTTGAACACGGCCACGGTGTCCGCCCCCTTGCCCTTGGCCACCAGCACACCGCCCATGTCGGCCAGGCCGATGGGCGTGGCGCCGGCGCCGACGCGCTGCGTGGCCAGCGCCGAGCCCTTGCCGGGCTCGATGTTCAGGTCGATGCCGGCCTGCGAGTACCAACCCATTTTCTTGGCGTAGTAATACGGCGCGTGGTCGCCTCCGGGCACCCAGTTGAGAACGAAGTCGACCTTCTGTTGTGCGTGGGCCGACATCGATGCCAGGCCGGCGGCCACCATCGCAAAGCGAAGAATGAAGTGCTTGGTCATGGAGACTCCTGTTGCCTTTGGGGGTGGGACTGCAGTAAATTCACCAACTAGTGATTTCCTGGCAAAAGTATAGAACAGCCCCCTCGATTCACCCAGTGCTTGACGTGGGTGCGACTGCTGAGTTTCCCTTATGTCCATGCACTGGTCTGAACTGCCGCAAGAGGTGATGGCGCTGTTGCGCCGTGGCACCGTGATTCCCGCGCACCCGTTGGCGCTTGACGGCGCCCGCCGTCTCGACCCGGTGCACCAACGCGCATTGACACGCTACTACCTCGACGCCGGGGCTGGCGGCTTGGCGGTGGGCGTGCACTCCACCCAATTCGCCATTCGCGACGTAGGCCTGTACGAACCGGTGCTCGAGATGGCCGCGCGCACCACGCGCGATTGGACGCAGCGACCGGTGGTATTGATGGCCGGGCTGTGCGGCCGTACCGAACAAGCCTGCCGTGAGGCCGACATCGCCTGCGGCTTGGGCTATCACGCCGGCCTGTTGTCACTGGCCGCCATGAAGGGCGCCTCGGTCGATGAACTGGTGGCACATTGCACGGCGGTGGCTGCGCGGATTCCGCTGGTCGGCTTCTATCTGCAAACGGCTGTGGGGGGCATCGCGCTGCCGATGGCGTTCTGGCGCCGCTTTGCCGCCATCGACAACGTCATCGCGATCAAGATGGCACCCTTCGACCGTTACCGCACGCTCGACGTGGTGCGCGGCGTGGTCGCGGCCGGTGCCGAAGATCGGGTGACTCTGTACACCGGCAACGATGACCACATCGTGCTCGATCTGCTGGCACCATTTGTGGTGAAACGTGGCGACACCGAGGTGCAGGTGCGCATCCGCGGCGGCCTGCTCGGTCACTGGAGCGTGTGGACGCACAGCGCCGTGCAGCAGTTGCAACGCATTCACCAGGCATTAGACAACGGCGTGGTGGACGCATCGCTGCTGGCCTTGGATTCGCGCGTCACCGACTGCAACAGCGCCTTTTTCGACGTGGCGCATGGATTCGCCGGTTGCATCCCGGGCTGCCATGAGGTGCTGCGCCGGCAAGGCCTGCTGCAAGGCATCTGGTCCCTGGACCCGAATGAGACACTCTCGCCGGGCCAGGATGCAGAGATCGACCGCGTCTGTCGCGAGCATGCCGATTTGTCCGACGATGCCTTCGTCGCACAGCATCTTGCGCGTTGGCTGGATTGAGAGACTGAGAGGCAATCGCGCATGGACCTCTCCGACTCCAGGCTCAAGCAGTATTCGCTCGGCGTACTGGCGCACCTGTTGCTGCTGCTGGCCTGGTACCTGTTCGTCCGCCTGGGCGACGTGCCCAAGTTCGTCATGCCCTCGCCGGGCGACACGCTGCGCGCGCTGTTCGTGTCCGACTATGGCTGGTGGGCCAATACCGCCGTCACGGCGACCGAAATCTTCGGCGGTTATGCGCTGGCGCTGGCGGTGGGCGTGCTGCTGGCGCTGCTGTTCACCTGGTCGAAGACGCTCGAATCGTTGATGTTGCCGCTCTTGGTCACGCTGAACATGATCCCGAAGGTGGCGCTTGGGCCGCTGTTCATCGTGTGGTTCAAGTACGGCGTGTTCCCGAACGCGATGATGGCGTTCTCGATCGCTGTCTTCCCGATCCTGCTGACCACTGCGCGTGGCCTGCGCGAGGTCGAACCCGACCTGCTGGACCTGGTGCGCTCGCTGCGCGGTTCGCGCTGGCAGCTGTTCACCAAGATCCAGTTGCCCGGCGCGCTGCCGTATGTGTTTGCCGGCATGAAGGTGGCCGCCATCCTGGCAGTGGCCGGCGCCATCGTCGGCGAATTCCTCGGCTCGGACCGTGGCCTGGGCTATCTGATGCTGCAGGTGCAGGTGACGCTGGACACGCCGGCGATGTTCATGGCCGTGATCCTCATCACCTTGCTGGGCATGCTGCTGTATGGACTGGTGCTGCTGCTCGAACGTTTGTTTGTGGCCAAGGATGCGCGTGTGACATGACGACAGAGCCCTTTATCCATCTTGCCGGCGTCAGCAAGACCTACCGCGCCGGCCGCAAGGAACATCTGGCGATTTCCGACGCCACCTTCGACGTCCTGCCCGGCGAACTGGTGGCGCTGGTCGGGCCTTCGGGCTGCGGCAAGTCGACCTTGCTGAAGATCCTGGCCGGGCTGCACGCGCATGACGGTGGCGACGTGCGCATCGGCTCGGCCACGCACGCCTTCGACCCGGCGCGCGATATCGGCATGGTGTTCCAGGCGCCGCTGCTGCTGAAGTGGCGGCGCATCCTCGACAACGTGTTGCTGCCGGCCGAATTGCTCGGCCTGCCGATGGCCGCTGCGCGCGAGCGCGCGCGCGACCTGATGGCCATGGTCGGGCTCAAGGGCTACGAGGACAAGTACCCGTACGAGCTGTCAGGCGGCATGCAGCAGCGCGCAGCCATCGCACGCGCGTTGGTGCACGACCCGAAGCTGGTGCTGATGGACGAACCCTTTGGCGCGTTGGATGCGCTGACGCGCGAGAAGATGAACCTGGAGTTGCTGCGCATCTGGAAGGAATCGGGCAAGACCATCGTCTTCGTCACGCATGGGATCTCCGAAGCGGTGTTCCTGGGCACGCGTGTCGTGGTCTTCACCGCCGGCCCAGCGCGCATGGCCGACAACTTCGAGATCGAACTGGCGCGCCCGCGCACGCTCGACATGAAGACGCACGAAGCCTTCGGCGTCTACACACGGCGCATCTACAAGCTGCTGGGGATGGAATGAACAACACACATCGCGCAGAACAGGTCATCGTCGAATCGATCGATTTGTTCGAGCGCGATGTGAAGCTGCGCATGCCATTCCGCTTCGGCGTGGTCACGCTCACCGCCGCGCCGCAGGCTTTTGCCCGCGTACGGATCCGCCTCGGGGATGGACGGCAGGCCGTTGGCATGTCGGCCGAGCTGCTGGCGCCGAAGTGGTTCGACAAGAACCCGAGCTTGAGCAACGAGGACAACTTCGACCAGCTGCGCTGCGCGCTGCACATCGCGCGCGAGCTGTACTTGGGCGGCACCGCCGACACCGCCTTCGGGCACTTTGCCAGCCACTACCTCGCGCAGATCGAGCGCTGCGCGGCGCGCGGCCTGAACAGCCTGGTGGCCAACTACGGCCCGGCGCTGATCGACCGCGCGGTGCTCGATGGGTTGTGCCGCGCACTGGGCCAGCCCTTCCACGAGGTGATGCGCGCCAATGGCGCCGGCATCGTTGCCAGCGAGCTGTGCCCCGACATGGTGGCCTTCGATTTCGACACCTTCCTCGCGGGCCTCAAACCGGCAACCCATATTGCGGCGCGCCACACGGTGGGCCTGGTTGACCCGATCACGCGTGAAGACCAGACCGAACGCGTGGGTGACGGCCTGCCGGAGACGCTGGACGAGGTCGTCGCGACCTATGGCCACCGTTGGTTCAAGCTCAAGGTGGCGGGCAATGTCGAGGCTGACGTGGCCCGGCTGGTGCGCATTGCCAGCGTGCTGGACCGCATCGACGGCGGCTATCGCAGCACGCTCGACGGCAACGAGCAGTACGACAGCGTCGACGGCGTTCTGCAGTTGTGGCAGCACATGCAGGCCGAGCCGCGGCTCAAGCAGTTGTGTGACAGCGTGATCTTCATCGAACAGCCGATCAAGCGACAGGCCGCGCTGGCCCAGGATGTGAGCGCGCTCGGCAGGCACAAGACGGTGATCCTGGACGAATCGGACGACGCGCTCGACGCTTTCGTGCGCGGCCGCGCGATGGGCTACCGCGGCGTGTCGTCCAAGACCTGCAAAGGCATCTACAAGTCGCTGATCAACCGCGCGCGCTGCGAGAAGTGGAATGCCGAGTCCCAGCAGACGTACCTGATGAGCGGCGAGGACCTGACGATCCAGGCCGGCCTCGCGCTGCAGCAGGATCTGGCGCTGGTGTCGTTGATGGGTATCACGCACGTCGAGCGCAACGGCCACCACTACGTCGACGGCATGGCGGCGCTGCCCCCGGCCGAGCAGCAGGCTTTCCTGGACGCGCACCCCGACCTGTACGAGCGCAGCCACGGTGCGGTGCGCGTGCGCATCCGCGACGGTCGGCTAGATATCGTCTCTCTGGGCGGCGTCGGTTTCGCCAGCGGCGCCGCGCCCGACTGGCAGCCGATGCGGGTGATGGCCACGCCATGAGCGGCCACGAAGGCGACGGCGGCCCTGGCCTGACCGAGCGCGCGCGCTCAGCCTTCATCTACTACCTGCCGAGCCTGCTGGTGATGCTGGGCCTGCTGCTGCTGTGGCAGCTGCTTGTGATGGCGCTGGGTGTCAAGGAATACATCCTGCCGACGCCGCTGGCTGCACTGCGCACCCTGGGCAACCCCAATTACCAGTGGACGGCCAACTTGCTGGCCACGTTGTACGCGGTGCTCGGTGCTTTCGTGCTTTCGGCGGTGCTGGGCGTGCTGCTGGCGGTGGTGATCGTCTGGAACGACCTGTTGCTGCGCACCGTGATGCCGGTGCTGATCCTGTTCAACACGTTGCCGAAGATCGCGCTGGCGCCGCTGTTCGTCGTCTGGCTGGGCTACGGCATCTGGCCGAACATCATCATCGGCACGACCATCGCGTTCTTCCCGATGGTGGTCAACACCGCCGTCGGACTGGCCACTGCCGAGCCCGAGATGCTGGACCTGGTGCGCACGCTCAAGGCCAGCCGCTGGCAGGTGCTGAAGAAGATCCGATTCCCGAATGCCGTGCCCTACATCTTCGTCGGCCTGAAACTGAATGCCACGATGAGTGTCATCGGCGCCCTGGTGGGCGAGTTCGTCGCCTCCGAGCGCGGACTGGGCTCGCTGATCATCACCAGCGGCGTGACCATGGAGACGGCCCCGATCTTCGCGTCCCTGATGCTGATCTCGGTCCTCGGGCTGACGCTCTACGGCGTGGTCGTCGCCGTGGAGCATGTGGTGGCACCCTGGGCGCACCGCGACGACACGAGCGACTGACCACCCATTACAGGAGACAGACATGGACATACCGAACTTCCTGGCTCGTTTGCGCACCCCGATCCGCCTGCTGGCAGCCGGTCTCGCCCTCGCGGTGGCCCTGCCCGCGGCGGCGCAGGACAAGATGCAGCTGCAGCTGAACTGGTTCCACCTGGCCGACCATTCGCCGATCTACCTGGCGATGAAGAAGGGCTACTACAAGGAAGAAGGCATCGACCTGACGGTGCTGCGCGGCAGCGGCTCGGCCGATGCGGCGAAGAAGGTCGATCTGGGTCAGTCCGATGTCGGCATCGCCGATGCGCCCACGGTGCTGACGGCGATCAGCAAGGGCGCCAACCTGAAGATGGTGGCGGTGGTCTACGACAAGGCCGGCAACAACCTGTTCTTCCGCAAGAGTGCGAACATCAGGTCGCCGAAAGACCTGGTCGGCAAGAAGATCGCCGTCCCGCCCGCGGATTCACACCGCGTGCTGTGGCCGGCCTTCGCCGCGCTGAACGGCGTCGATCCGTCCTCGGTGACGCTGGTCAACATCAAGCCCGAAGGCAAGCAGGCCATCGTCGCGGCGGGCGAGGTGGACGGCTCCTTCGACCTGTACACCAGCTACGCCATCTGGGAAAAGGTGCTGGGCAAGGGCGAGGTCGGCCACCTGCTGTGGGCCGATTTCGGCCTGCCGATCTACGGTCACACGTACTTCGTCAACAACGAACTGCTGCAGAAGAACCCGAAGCTGGTCGAGCGCTTTCTGCGCGCCACGCACAAGGGCTGGCGCGATGCCAAGGCCAACCCTGCCGCGTCGATCGACGCGATGGTCGAGGTGGTGCCCGGCCTGGACCGCACCACGCTGCTGGCCACCATGCCGCAGATCCTGGACTTGTGCGTCACCGAACGTTCGGCCAAGCACGGCCTGGGCTGGATCGAGCCCGAGCTGATGCAGAAGACCATGGACATCACCTTTGCCACCAACAAGCCCGAGAAGCCGCTGGCGGTGGCCGATGTGTTCACCAATCAGTACAACAGCCGCATCAAGCCGTAGCGGACTGTTCCAGGAGCCCGCACACGTAGGCAGCGCACCAGGCTGCGCAACCCGGCCCGTCGGGCACGTAGTCGAAGGGCTCCATCGCCAGCCAGCCGGTGTAGCCCTGGCGCTGCAACGCGGCCAGGACCGGCGCGAAGCGATCTTCGCCCTGGCCGGGGCCGCGCCGGTTGCGGTCGTTCAACTGCACGTGCACCAGTTGGCCGCTGGGCCAGACGCGGTCGATCAGTGCCGCCAGCGGCTCGGTTTCGGTGGCGCCTGCAGAACAGGTGTCGAGCATCGTCTTCAGCCCCGGTAACGCAGCGGCCTCAACGATGCTCAGCGCCTCGTCGACGGCGTTGACCACCGAGGTCTGCTCGCGCGACAGCGGTTCGATGCAGTAGTGCAGCCCGGCGCGGCTGGCCAGCTCGCCGGCATGCAGCCACGTCTCGGTGGCGCGGGCCAGTGCGTCGGCCTGGCTCTGCCCAGGTTGCGGATTGCGTTGTGCCGGCGAGCCGTGCACGAGATAGCTGCCACCGAGCAGCGCGCACAGCTCGATCAGCCGTGCAATGACGCTGCGCGTGCGCTCGCGCACCGCAGCATCGGGGCTGCTGATCGACAAGCCCTTGGGCGCCACCAGCAGCCAGTGCAGGCCGCTGACGACCAGCCCATGGTCACGCGCCACCGCCGCCCAGTGCGCGGCCTGCGCGTCTGTGATGCTCATCGGGTCTTCGGCCAGCGTGTAGGGCGCGACCTCGAGTGCGCGATAGCCCAGCTTGGCCGCGTAGGCACATTGCTCGGCAAAACCCCAGGGCGCGAGCACTTCGTTGCACAGGGCCAGCTTGTCGATCATGGCGTCCTCTTCGATGTGAACAAGCGGCGCAGCGCCGGCACCTGTGCCAGCAGCATCACCAGCACCAGCGCGGCCAGCGCGGCGCTGATCGGCCGCGTGAAGAAGGGCAGCAGGCTGCCGTCGGACAGCACCAGCCCGCGGCGCAGCGACTTGTCGACGATGTCGCCAAGCACCAGGCCCAGCACGAAGGGCGCCACCGGAAAGCCGCGCCGGCGCAGCCAGAAGCAGGCGATGCCCACCCCCAGCATCACCCACACGTCGAACAGGCGCTGCGTGATCGAGTACGAGCCCAGCACACACAACACGAAGACGATGGGCATGATGATGTCGCGCGGCACGCGCAGCACCCACAGGATGGGCCGCACCAGCACCAGCCCGAAGACCAGGATGCCGAGCGTCGCCAACAGCGTGATGCCGACCACGTCGTAGATGAACTGCGGCTGGTTGACCATCAGCATCGGGCCGGGCTGCGCGCCGTGGATGATCATCGCCGCCATCAGCACCGCGGCCGGTGCCGAGCCAGGGATGCCCAGGGCCAGCGCCGGGATCAGCGCGCCGGGGATGGCGGCGTTGTCGCCGGTCTCGGCGGCGATCAGGCCGTCGACCGAGCCCTTGCCGAACTGCTCGCGTTCCTTGCTGGCGCGTTTGGCCGCGGCATAGGACGACCAGGCCGCCATGTCCTCGCCCACCCCGGGCAGGATGCCGACGAACACGCCGATCAGGCCGGAGCGGATGATGGTGCGCCAGTAGCGCAGCAAGTCAGCGATCTTCGGCAGCACCGAGTCGACCGAACTGACCACGGCCTTCAGCTTCGTTTGGCTCATCACCGTCAGGACCTCGGCAAAACCGAAGGCACCGACCAGCGCGGGGATCAGGCCGATGCCGCCGCTGATCTCGTTGTTGTCGAAGGTGAAGCGCGGGTGCGCGTGGACCGGGTCCAGCCCGATGGTCGCGACAAAGATGCCCAGCAGCCCCATCAGCCAGCCCTTGATCGGGTTCGACCCGGTCAGGGTGCCCGACATCATCACGCCCACCATGCCGAGCCAGAAGAACTCGAAGGCGCCGAATTTCAGCGCGGTTTCGGCCAGCAGCGGCGTGAACATCGCCAGGCAGAGCACGCCGAACAAGGAGCCGGCCACCGAACCGGTGGTGGCGATGCCCATGGCGCGCCCGGCCTGCCCCTGGCGCGCGAGCATGTGGCCGTCCAGGCACGCGGCGGCATTGGCTGCGGTGCCGGGAATGTTGAGCAGGATCGCGGTGCGGCTGCCGCCGTAGATGGCGCCGACGTACACACACACCAGCACCAGGATGGCGTCGGCCGGCGCCATCTTCAGCGTCAAGGTGGTGAACAGCGCCACGCCCAGCGTGGCCGACAGCCCCGGCAACAGGCCGATGATGATGCCCGCCAGCGTGGCGCCGAGCGCGTAGGCGATCTGCCAGGGCCCGGCCAGCGCGGCCAGGGCAGCGCCCAGGTGATTCAGCCCGTCCACAGGCCGCCTGAGTCAGCGAAGGGCCGTTCCCGCGTTGACTCCGCCGCCTCGGGGGGGCTGGCGCGAAGCGGCAGCTCTGGGCGCACCATTACGGAAGACGCACCAGGAACACCGACTCGAACAGCCAGGAAATGAAAGCCGAGGCAGCGATGGCCACGGCAAGGGTCTGCGCCAGACCGCGTGCGGCGCGTCCGGCTGCGCGCCATTCGGTCCAGCTGAACAGCGTGGTGAAGACGAAGATGAAAACCGCGCCCTCGATCACGAAGGGCGTGCCATGGCCCAAGGTGATGCCGGCGAAGACCACGCACAGCAGCAGCGCAAGGCCGGCACGGCGCATCGCGCCCGGCACGGCGGCTTCGTCGTCCTTGGCCCGTGCCGGCGCGCGCACGGCCTGCCAGCCCAGCACCAGCGACAGCACGATGATCAGCGTGCCCACCACGCCCGGTGTCAGGCCGGGCGCCGACCAGGCCTGGATGCCGCGGTCGGTGAGCCGGTCCATGCGCAGCGACGCCACCAGGATCGCCGCGCCGGCAGCGGCGAACACGCCTGCGTCGAGCAAGTCCCCGCGTCGCATCACGAGTCAGGCGGCGCGATCAAGTGGACGCCGTGGAACCGGCTTTGCCGGGCCACTGGCGTCGCCCCCTTGAGGGGGGGGCGCCGAAGGCGCTGCGGGGGTGGGTCATGTCAGCGCTTGATGCCCAGCGATTCGGGCGATGCCTTGGCCAGACCGGCATCTTGCAGCAAGTAGGCATCGGTGACCACCGTCGGCCACACGGCGTCATAGGCGGCCTTGCCGTACAGCGGCGTGAACAGTGCGCCCTTCTCGGCGGCGTACTTCTTCAGCTTTTCAGAGGTGGCGATCTTCTCGGCCCAGAGCTTGTCCACCGTGGCCACCACCTCGGGCGGTACACCCTTGGGGATGAAGATGCCAAAACCGGTGGTCACCTTCGGAAAATCTTTGACGAACTGTGTGATCGGCGGAATGGTGCCGAAGCCCTCGATGTTCAGCGGCTGGTCGCCGACGACGGCCAGCGGACGCAGACGCTTGGCCTTGATCATCTCGGCCTGTTCGGGCGCCAGCTGCGTCGTGACTTCGGTTTCGCCGGCCACCGTGGACACCACCGCCGGGTTGCCGCCGTCGTAGGTGACGTGCCGGTACTTCACGCCGGCGGCCTTGGCAATGGCTTCCATCGCAAAGTGGCCCGACGAGCTGTTGCCCGCGGTGGCCACCGACACCTGTTTGTTCTTCATCGCCTCCAGCAGCTGCGGGAAGGTCTGGTAGGGCGAATTCGGGTTGACGCTGACAATCGACACGTTGGTCACCGCCAGGTACAGGTTGAAGTCGTCGACCTTGCTGTTGATCATTCCCAGCACCGGGTAGGTGCCCAGCTGCTTGGCCGCGCCCGCCGTCCAGGTGTAGCCGTCCTTGGGCGCGTCCATCGCGGCCTTGGTACCGATGGAGCCGGCGCCACCCGGCTGATTGACGATGACGATGCGCTGGCCCAGCCCGCCTTCGATCTCGGACGCGGCCAGCCGCGTCACCTGGTCGGTGGCGCCGCCGGCCGCCCAGGGCACGATGATGGTCACCGGCTTGGTCGGCTTCCACTGCGCCTGCGCCTGCGCCAGGCTCGGGCTCAGGCATACAGCGGCCAGCAGAGTGGTCAGCGTGGCCAGGGTCATGTTGTTCATGCGTGTCTCCAGTTGCTGGCCTTCGGCGGCCGGTTGTTCACTGATTGGTGAATCGTAGTCGCAGGGTGCACGCAGGGCAACTGGGAAGAACACCTGAACGAGACCTTGTCCCACGCACGCACCCATCCAGCAGCCATCACGGAACCGGCTCTGCCGTGCTGCCGGCGGCGCCCGGCGCCCTTGCAAGGTGCTGTGCGCTCGACAGCCACTTAGGAGTGCGCAGGCGCTCGCTCGGTGAAGTCTCGCCGTGCCGGGGGCGTGCGCCAAAAGAGTTGGGGCGTCAGTCCCTTACAAGGTAGCCCAGCACCAGGTCAGTCATGTGCGACAGCCGCTCGACTTTGGCCTTGGCGCCGAGCAGCGGACGATTAAAGATGGTCGACAACGTGTAGTTGTTGCCGAGGTAGAAGTACGAAAGCCCGGCGATCGAGATGTACAGCTGCACCGGGTCCACCCCGGCGCGGAACAGACCACTCTTGTGGCCGCGTTCCAGCACGCGCGCCAGCGTTTGCACCAGCGGTGAATGCATCGCAGGCACCTTGGTCGATTGTTTCAAGTGGCGCGCGCGGTGCAGGTTCTCGCTGTTCAGCAGCGTCAGGAACTCCGGGTGTTCGATGTAGTAGTTCCAGGTGAAGGCGATCAGCCGGCGGACCGCTTCCACCGGCTCCACCTGCGTCAGGTTGAGTTCCTGCTCCTCGCCGCGGATGCCTTCGTAGGCGCGCTCCAGCACCGCGAGGAACAGGCTCTCCTTGCTGTCGAAGTAGTAGTAGATGAGCCGCTTGTTCACCGCCGCGCGCTCGGCGATCCGGTCCATGCGCGCGCCGCCCAGGCCGTGCTCGGCAAACTCCGCCAGGGCAGCGTCGAGGATCTGCCTTTGGGATCGGTCGGCGTCGCGTGGGCGCGCTTCGGTGGTTTGAGTTTTCACCATGGTTGCATGATTCACTGGCTGTTTAATTGTGTTTTACAGCACAAACCCTGGCCAGGGCCTTCGCACAGTCCGGGTTCAGCCAACAGGAGATGCAAGCAGGACGTACAACCCGCAGGCCACGCGCTGGTGGATGCGCTCGTCGCCCAGGATCCGTCTGCACGCCGCTTTCCAGCACTCCGCTCATGATCCTCGCCGACATCATCGGTGTCATCGACCGTATTGCTCTTGTGAGACCGCAGCCATGGCCGAAGCAACAGACCGCGTGGCGCGACATTCTGACGTCGCCACTGGAGTTCATCCAGCGGCTGGCTGCGCTCGTACTGCAGCAGCAGCTTGCACTTTCGAGTGACGCTTCATTGCGCTCAACTGCGTGTATCGGATGGCCGGAGTGGGTCGGTATGGTGCGGTCGAGTCGAGGTGAAGCAGTCACCTGCAAGGCGCGGATCGCCACGCCTGCGCCCTACGACTGACACACATCGGGTGCCGTGTACGGGGTACCGTGGGGAAGGAAAAAAGGGCGTTTGAAAACTCTAGCCACTTACACCGGTGCTGCAGGAGCGGCACCGGGTGATCGCGCGCCACCTGCTCGGCCGACCTGGGCTCAAGCCTGACGAAGCTGACAGCCATCCAGCGGCCCGAAGCACACGACGAGGCCTTGGGTCGGCGACTACGTCCCGCCGTGGCTCACGCCTAACACGCCCGCCCACGCAGAGTTCAAGCGCTGGGAATGGCCCGGTTCACGACCCCAGCCGTGAGGCCCTGGGCGCCAACCGCCAAGGGCTCCGTCGACTTGAACGCCATGTAGGCCGACCGGGCAAGCTCCTCCGGGCTGTGGTTCTGCGGCCGGGTGGTCTTCGATTCGTCATCCGATTCGGTGCCGTTGAATCGCTCCGACAGCGTCTGCAAATCGTGGTCGCCGGTCGCGAACTGGTACAGCGCCAAGTGATCGGCGAGCGTGCCCTCACCATCGGTTGCGAAGTCCCCCTTGGTGTTGCGCGTGAATGAGAAGGTCCCGCCGTTCTTCGGGTATGCGCGCTCGAACGCCAGTACGTCGTCGGGCGCCACCGCCGCGGGATGGCGCATCGCCTTCATGATTTGCGCTGCAGGGTTGAGGCGATCGGCGGTCGGGTCAACGGTGACGTGCAGCGCCATCGCCGACAGCGTGCCGATGTCGACCTTTCCCACGATTTCCTTTGCCAGCTCCTTGTTGCGGCTGTTGATGCGCGCCGACAGCACCTTGGGTTTACCAAGCGAGATCCCGACGTGCACCACGATTACGTTGTGGTCGCTGACGTCGACGTCGTTGACCTGCAGCCACTGCGGGCCCGAACCCATCTGCCCACCGATCACCCGGCGATGATGCGCGGCGCCAACCATGCCCGCGACCGTGCCGCGTATCTTGTCGCGCGGCGGGGAGATAAACAGCTCCGGTATGCGGAACAGATGGTACTGATCGGGCTGTGCGTCGCCGAGCCAGACACCGCGATCGACTGCGCTGTCGTCCAGGCTCTGCACCATGCCGTCGACCAGCTCGCCGGTGCTTCTGCCGATGGTGTCCATCAGCTTGTCGAGGTTCTTCTCGTCGTCGAATGTTTCGTCGTCCTCGAGCGCGTCACTGACGCCGAAATCGGTGGCCTTGGAGATGAGAAACTCGAGCCCCGCCTTGCCGACGCGCGAGCCCATTCCGCCGGCCAGGCCGGCCAGGCTCTCTGAGACAACGAATTTGAGGAACGCCGAAACCTGGTCCTTCTCTTTGACCGAGCCTTTGACGTATCTGCCCATGATGGTTATCGCGGCGTTGACGTACTCTTTGAGAAAGGCACCGGTGGCTACGCGATTGGCCTTGTTGCGAACCTTGAGCGCCTGCTGGAGCTTGTCGCGGTCGGCTCTCGTGTACTTGTGACCGGGGCCGTAGAAGCCGGGCACGCGCTCGCCGGGCAGCGCCACGCCTGAATCGGGGTCGGCCCACGCGGGCTGCTTTTCGTCAGGCCCTGCCTTGGCCTCGCCGTCGCCGAGCCAGCTGGGTCGTGGCACCTGGGGCGGCGCCACAACGGTGTGTCCGTCTTGGCTGCCCACGACGGGCTTGCGCCTGATCACGCTTGCGTCCTCGGCCCCTTGCGCCAGGTGCGCGAGCTCGTGCGCCAGCAGCAGCCGGCCCTGCGGCGTGTGGGGCGCATAGTGGCCGGCGGCAAAACCGATGTCGGTGCCGACCGCAAACGCCTGGGCATGCAGCGCGCCCGCAGCGTTTGCGCCCTCGGAGCCGGTGTGGACCCGCACACCGCCGAGACCCGAGAAGTGCGCCCCGAAGCGCGCCTGTGTCGCCGTGTCGAGTGCCTCGCCTGGCGCGCGCAAAGGTGAATTCGCGGGCCGGTCGCGGATCGCCTGCTGGGGCGCGCCTGCGCCAGCGGCTTCGGTTGTTGAGACCAACTTCGCAGCCACCGCATCGGCCTTCGCCTCCACTGCGTCTTTGTGGCTGCCGAGCGCCCAAGCCGCCGCGCCTGCCGAACGAGGCCGGTCAGGGCTGGCGCTGGTTGCGGTTGCCGGTACCGCCGCTGCGGCATGGTTTGGCCGCGGTCTGGAGCTGCGAGCAAACATCGGCACCCCTTCCTGATTGGCGGGTCCAACCGCACATGAATCATTTTGGGACAACGAACAACGCTTAACGCCTTGTGCATGTCGTCGACATAGGGGGAGTGGCGCGCCCGCGCCGGAAGTGCCGCGGGGCCAACTGCGTCTCAGCCGTGTAGCCAATCAGCCCGTGCATCGTAGGCGCCGGGCGGACTCATCTTGATTCAGCGCCGTGAGCCCTGAAGGATCGTGTCCACTTAACTTTTGCGTGGACACGATGACACGCGACAAGGTAGTGGAGCGGCGGCGGTACCGCCCAGAGCTGAAGGCCGAGGTGATGGCGAAGTGCCAAGCCCCAGGGGCGTCGGTGGCCAAGGTGGCAATGGCGCGCGGCATCAATGCCAACGTCGTGCACTATGCGAACGACCTCTTCAGGGAGACGAATTCACGACAGCGCATGTCGCTGATGGGTCGAGACTTGCCAGCCGCAGACGTGATCTAGCCTCCGGTTTGATGCCGCATGGATTGTCTGTAGCTGGGCATTTGACGTCATCGCCTTGCCTTCAGCGAGAGGAGTGCGATAAACTGGTCAGCATGACTAGAAAAACATCAACCTTGGCAGCAGCGGCTGCGCAGCCTCCGCGCAGTAGCTGGCGCCTTCAGGACGCCAAGGCGCGATTCAGCGAGCTCGTGCGCATGGCACATAGCGATGGACCGCAGCACGTCACGTTGCACGGCCGGGATGCGGTGGTGGTTGTCGATGCAGAAGAATTCAGTCGCCTGAAGGGCGCGCAAACCGGCGAATTGCTGATCGAAGCTCTGCAATCGTCGCCGCATCGCGAGATCGAGATCGAGCCACACCGTTCTGCGATGCCAGTGCGGGCGGTCAAGTTGTGAGCGGCTGGTTGCTCGATACCAATGTGATTTCGGAGTTGCGTCGACCGCGCCCCAATGCTCGCGTGCGAAGCTTCGTCGCCGGCCAACGACTTGAGGACTTGTTCGTCAGCACAGTCACGTTCGCTGAAATCCGATACGGCATCGAGACGGTCGGCGATCCGATTCGCCGCGCTGAACTGAGTGACTGGATGCTGCACAGAGTGCGGCCCATGTTCGATCACCGCGTACTCGAAGTTTCCGAGAATGTCATGTTCAAGTGGCGCCTCCTCGTCGAAGACGGCCGGAAGGTCGGCCATACGTTTTCGCAGCCCGACCTGATCATCGCGGCAACCGCCCTGCAACACGGGTTGACGGTCGTGACCCGCGATACCGGTGACTACAAGCTCGCGCGAGTCCCGCTGTTGAATCCCTGGCTCGACGAATCGTCATGACCTCGTTGCCTGCCCAGCGCTGCGGCGAAGACGGGGACTCAAAGAATTGGAGAGGCAGCTTTCGAGCCGTCGATTTGCAAGGCTGACTGACTGGAATGGGTCGGCAGCGTCAGTTCGTGGCTATCGGATGCAGCCGCTCGGCCCCGAACTGGTCGCTATCGTCGGTCGGCATGTGCGAACGACCGCTGTCGTCATCACCGACTTTGTCGGCGGCGTGGGCGAAGGTCAAGTTTCAAGGTAGACCGGACGTCAAGCATCTTGGACTGTCAGAAGACTGCAATGGGTTGGCAGCGCCAGTAAGAGGACAGGCTGAGCTGCCATAGGTTCAGCGCTTGAAGCTTGCGGTCGCCGAGCGACCGCTATGGGGATTTCGCCATCGCAGTCGGTCATTGTTCAAGGGCAGCTGTACTTTGAAAGCTGACCGATCAGGGTTGATGGCTGGCTCCGACCGAGTGACTGCATCTAGCCGAGGGCTGTCGCCTAGGTGCCTCGATCTAAGCCTAGGCATTTCCGTAGGAAACTGACGCCGACAATGCCTGCGCGATCAGTCCCTAAAAACATTGATCCTATTTTCCTCAGTTACCCCGATGCCAACGCGATCAAACCGGGGCTGGGCTTGGGTTGACAGGCCAGGATTTGCGCGACGATGCAACGCACCAGCGAGAACCAGCGTTGCGGTTTATCTAACTGCGGCGCGGTCGCCCGAACATGGCTCAAACCCGCGCGGACATTGACGATGAGCCGCTTGATCTGCGCCGCCGCTTCGTGCGTGACGCTCAGCAAGATCTTCCTCTGTCCGCTATGGCTGGTCAGCCTGCCCACCGCACTGAGCAGCTTGGGGCGGCTCGTAAGGGCCTCCAACCGAGTCTTGGGATGAGCCAACCGCACATACCAACTCCACCAGTTGTAGACCAGCGCCACTGCCCGCGCGCTGAGCGCGCAGCGCTCGATGTCGTGCGTGCTGTAGCCGCCCCAGCCCCACTGGTTCTTGATCTCGTCGAAGCCGTTTTCGCAGTCTGCGCGGTCTCGGTACAGCTGCCCAATGTTTTGCAACTCGTAGTGCGCGTTGCACACCAGCACGGCGTACTCCCAGCTCTTAACGGGCTCGTTCTCGTCGATGAAGTGCAGTTCGGCCTGCGCCGCATCTTTGCCCTTGCCACGCCCGCCGCGCTTGACCTCACCCTTGACCTCGACGATGAGGTCGAGCTTGCGCACGCGGCGCATGACGATCACGCGTCGCGATTGCGTCCAGCCCGTCAGCCGCAACACGTCTTCGCACGCCTCCCAGCCCTGGCCAACGCTGCCCCAAGACATCACGCCGCAATGCGTGGTCGTGCGCGAGACGGCCGAAGGCCGGGAGTTCGCGGCACTGCAATCACGGACTGGCCTCCAACTGCCCAACGGTCGCCGCCTGCTTTTGAGCGCCCGCACAAAGAAAAACACCAGCTGACGCTGGCGCTTTTTTGGGTGCTTGAAGTCCGCTGACTTCAAGCGTCAGGCTCACTCTGCCTTGTCGTCGACCGGTGCTTCCGTGGCGGGGTCGGGACGGTCCACCAGTTCGACAAAGGCCATCGGCGCGTTGTCGCCGACGCGGAAACCCATCTTCAGGATCCGGGTGTAGCCGCCCGGGCGCGCCTGGTAGCGCGGGCCCAGCACGTTGAAGAGCTTGGCCACCACGTCGCGGTCACGCGTGCGGTTGAAGACCAGTCGGCGGTTCGCCAGCGTGGGTGTCTTGCCCAGCGTGATGAGCGGTTCAACCACGCTGCGCAGCTCTTTGGCTTTGGGCAGCGTCGTCTTGATCGCCTCGTGCATGATCATCGAATTGCACATGTTCCTCAGCATCGCCAGGCGGTGTGAGGTGGTGCGGTTGAGTTTGCGGGGGCCGTTGCGGTGGCGCATGGTGCTTTCCTGTCTTTATTGAACCCCGGCCGGATCAGGTACCGAGGGTTGCACGATTCAAATGTGGGCCCATGTTTGACCCGCGTTTGATCAGCGTTTGTCGAGGCCCTGCGGGGGCCAGTTTTCCAGCCGCGCGCCGAGCGTGAGCCCGCGCGATGCCAGCACTTCCTTGATTTCGTTCAAGCTCTTTCGGCCAAGGTTCGGCGTCTTGAGCAGTTCAGTTTCAGTGCGCTGGATCAGGTCACCGATGTAGTAGATGTTCTCGGCCTTCAGGCAGTTGGCAGAACGCACGGTGAGCTCAAGCTCGTCCACCGGGCGCAGCAGGATCGGGTCGAACGGCGTTGGGCGTGACGTTTGCTGGGCGGCGCTGTCGAAGGCCGGCGTTGGGTCGATCTGGGCAAAGAAGGCCAGTTGCTCGACAAGGATGCGCGCGCTCTGGCGGATCGCCTCTTCGGGCGGGATCGAACCGTTGGTCTCGATCTCCATCACCAGCTTGTCGAGGTCGGTGCGCTGTTCCACACGCGCGTTTTCGACGGCATAGCTGACACGGCGCACGGGCGAGAAGGACGCGTCCAGCACGATGCGGCCGATGCTCTTCGTCGGCTCGTCGCCGTAGCGGCGCATGCTGCCCGGCACATAACCGCGGCCCTTTTCGACCTTGATCTGCATATCGAGCTTGCCGCCTTGCGACAGGTGCGCAATGACATGCTCGGGGTTGATGATTTCCACGTCGTGCGGGGTCTGGATGTCGGCCGCCGTGACGGCGCCTTCGCCTTCTTTGCGCAGCACCAGCGTGACTTCGTCGCGGTTGTGCAGGCGGAAGACAACGCCCTTCAGGTTGAGCATGATGTGGACGACGTCTTCCTGCACGCCGTCGATGGCCGAGTACTCGTGCAGCACGCCGGCAATGGTGACTTCCGTCGGGGCGTAACCCACCATCGACGACAGCAGCACTCGCCGCAATGCGTTGCCGAGGGTGTGGCCGTAGCCGCGCTCGAAAGGTTCGAGCGTGGCTTTGGCGCGGTGGCCGCCAAGCGGCTCAACCTGGATGGCCTTGGGCTTCAGAAGGGTGGTTTGCATGAATGTCTTTTGTTCCTGTCATTACCCTCGGCTCGTTACACCGATAAGGCTGATGGACCGCGCCGGGTAAAAATCGCCACTCCGCACCGGCACACGAAGCGACAAGAAAAGGGCTTCGGCCAAAGACCGAACCGCCCGCTTTTCTGTCTTATCTGGAGTAGAGCTCGACGATCAAGGCTTCCTTGATCTCGGCACCGTACTGGTCGCGGTCGGGCACCTTCTTGAAGACGCCTTCCATCTTGGTGGCGTCCACCGCCACCCAGTCGGGCAGACCGATGCCTTGCGCGAGCTTGAGCGCATCGACCACGCGCAGTTGCGCCTTGGACTTGTCGCGCAGCGCCACCGTGTCGCCGGCCTTGACCTGGTACGACGGGATGTTGACGACCTGGCCGTTGACCATCAGCGCCTTGTGGCCGACGAGTTGCCGCGCTTCAGCGCGCGTCGAGCCGAAACCCATGCGGTAGACGACGTTGTCGAGCCGCGTTTCCAGCAGCGACAGCAAATTGGCGCCGGTGTTGCCCTTGCGGCGCTCGGCTTCGGCAAAGTAACGGCGGAACTGGCGCTCCAAAATGCCGTACATGCGCTTGACCTTCTGCTTCTCACGCAATTGCATGCCGAAGTCAGAAGTGCGCGAACCGCTGGTGCGGCCGTGTTGGCCGGGCTTGCTGTCGAACTTGGACTTGTCCGCGATGGAGCGGCGCGCGCTCTTCAGGAACAGGTCGGTGCCTTCACGGCGGGAAAGTTTGGCCTTGGGGCCTAGAAGTCGTGCCACTTGTCGTGTCCTTGTCTATGGTTCTGACGCGGCAGTCGCCCCGGTGAACAAGGCAACCCGCGCGAGTCTGGCGCCGCCGGTTTTGGCCGGTCTTGCTGATCAGACGGTGGGCTTGTAGAAAGCACGAGGCTTTCAGTGAAACAGCCGGCTTGCACAAAAGTGCTCACCGGCCCGGGAAACCCTCTATTGTAGCAAAGGCCGCGAATTTGGCTCTGCTGCACCATGCGGCCGCCGTGGAACCGGCTTCGCCGGGCCGCCAGCGGCGCGCCCTCGGGGGGCAGCGCTGAAGGCGCTCCGGGGAAGGGGCCTTAAATTCTTCGGCGTTTCTGCGGGCGGCAGCCGTTGTGCGGGATCGGTGTGACGTCGCTGATCGAATTGATGCGGATGCCCAACGAGGCCAGCGCACGCACGCTCGACTCACGGCCCGGGCCGGGGCCCTTGATGCGCACGTCCAGGTTCTTGATGCCCTGTTCTTGCGCCGCGCGGCCTGCCACTTCGGCGGCCACCTGGGCCGCGAAAGGCGTGCTCTTACGAGAACCCTTGAAACCCTGGCCGCCACTGGAAGCCCAGGCGAGCGAGCTGCCCTGGCGGTCGGTGATGGTGATGATCGTGTTGTTGAACGACGCGTGCACGTGGGCAATGCCGTCCGCAACGTTCTTGCGGACTTTCTTGCTGACGCGGCGCGCTGCGGTATTGACGGGTGCCTTGGCCATGTTCTGGACTCTTTCAGTGTTTTGCCGAAGCAGCTTACTTCTTCAGCGCGGCTGCACCCTTGCGCGGACCCTTGCGGGTGCGGGCATTGGTGCGCGTGCGCTGGCCACGCACGGGCAAGCCGCGGCGGTGACGGAAGCCGCGGTAGCACCCGAGGTCCATCAAACGCTTGATGCTGATCGACAGTTCGCGGCGCAGGTCGCCTTCGATGGTCATGCGGCCGATTTCCTCGCGGATCTTTTCCAGGTCGGTGTCCGACAGGTCTTTGATCTTCTTGGAATAGGCAATGCCGGCAGCGACGCAGATCTTCTGCGCCGTCGTGCGGCCAATGCCGTAGATCGACGTGAGGCCGATCTCGGTGTGCTTGTGGGGCGGAATGTTGATGCCGGCAATGCGTGCCATGGTGGTCCTCTACTCTCAGCCTTGACGCTGCTTGTGACGCGGGTCGGTGCAGATCACACGGACCACGCCCTTGCGGCGAATGATCTTGCAGTTGCGGCACATCTTCTTGACGGAAGCGGCGACTTTCATGGTGTTCTCCTTGACCCCAAAACTTCTGACTTCACTTGGCGCGGAACACGATGCGTGCCCGCGTCAGGTCGTATGGCGTGAGCTCGACGGTGACCTTGTCACCTGGCAGGATGCGGATGTAGTGCATGCGCATCTTGCCGCTGATGTGGCCGAGCACCACGTGGTTGTTCTCCAACTTCACGCGGAAGGTGGCGTTGGGGAGGTTTTCAAGAATCTCCCCCTGCATTTGAATGACGTCGTCTTTGCTCATGTGTAGTCCGCGTCAGCTCGTCTTGAAGTTGGCCTTCTTGAGGAGCGACTCGTACTGCTGGCTCATCACGTAACTTTGCACCTGGGCCCAGAAGTCCATGGTGACGACGACGATGATCAAGAGCGAGGTGCCGCCAAAGTAGAACGGCACGTTGTACTTGAGCACCAGGAATTCAGGCAGCAGACAGACTGCCGTGATGTACACGGCGCCGGCCAGCGTCAGGCGGCCCAGGATGCGGTCGATGTGCTTGGCGGTCTGCTCACCCGGGCGGATGCCAGGGATGAAAGCGCCACTCTTCTTTAGGTTGTCGGCCGTCTCGCGGCTGTTGAAGACGAGCGCGGTGTAGAAGAAGCAAAAGAACACGATCATCGCGGCGTAAAGCATCACGTAGATCGGCTGCCCCGGAGACAGCGCGCCCGACAAATCCTTCAACCAACGCATGCCTTCGCCGGTGGCAAACCAGCCGACGATCGTGGCCGGCAGCAAGATGATGCTGCTGGCAAAGATCGGCGGGATCACGCCACTCATGTTGAGCTTCAACGGCAGGTGCGAAGACTGGCCGCCATAGACCTTGTTGCCGACCTGGCGTTTGGCGTAATTGACCAGGATCTTCCGCTGGCCGCGCTCGACGAACACCACGGCGAAGGTCACGAACACGACGACGATCAGGATGAAGAGGCAGGCGACGATGCTCATCGCACCCGTGCGCACCAGCTCAAACAGGCCCGCCATAGCGGACGGCAAACCGGCCACGATGCCGGCGAAGATCAGGATCGAGATGCCGTTGCCCAGGCCGCGTTCGGTGATCTGCTCACCCAGCCACATCAGGAACATCGTGCCAGCCACCAGGCTGACCACCGTCGTCATGCGGAAACCGAAGCCCGGCGCCAGCACAAGGCCGGCCGAGCCTTCCAGTGCCAGTGCAATGCCCAGACTCTGGAAGAGAGCCAGGAACAGCGTGCCGTAGCGTGTGTACTGCGTGATCTTGCGGCGCCCGGCTTCGCCTTCTTTCTTGATGGCCTCGAGCGAGGGCACCACGTAAGTCATCAGCTGCATGATGATCGACGCGCTGATGTACGGCATGATGCCCAGCGCGAAGACGGTGAAGCGCTGCAGCGCGCCGCCGCTGAACATGTTGAACATGCTCAGGATGCCGCCGCTCTGACCTTTGAACAGCTGCTGCAGCTGATTCGGATCAATGCCAGGCACGGGAATGTGCCCGCCAATGCGGTAAACCACGAGCGCAAGAATCAGGAAGATGATCCGGCGACGCAAGTCGCCGAACTTCCCACTCTTGGCCAGCTGGTTCGCAGAAGTTGCCACGGACTTGCTTTTCCCTTAAACCGCGATCGAGCCGCCAGCAGCCTCAATGGCTGCCTTGGCACCTGCCGTCGCGCCAATGCCCTTGAGCACCAGCTTGCGCGTCAGTTCGCCGGCCTTGATGACCTTGACGTGCTTGACCAGTTGGCGCACCAGCCCTGCGGCCTTCAGCGTCAGCAGGTCAACTTCGGGCGCCTCCAGGCGCTCCAGGTCGGTCAGCGTGACTTCGCCGTTGTACTTGAGCTGCGCCGACTTGAAGCCGCGCTTGGGCAGGCGGCGTTGCAACGGCATCTGGCCGCCTTCGAAGCCCACCTTGTGGTAGCCACCGGCACGGCTCTTCTGACCCTTGTGGCCCCGGCCTGCCGTCTTGCCCAGGCCCGAGCCAATGCCGCGGCCTACACGGCGCTTGGCATGCTTGGAGCCGGCGGACGGCTTGATCTTGTTCAGTTCCATCAAAGCACCTGCACCAGGTAGTCGACTTTGTTGATCATGCCGCGCACGGCCGGCGTGTCTTCCAGCACCTTGGTGCTGTTGAGCTTGCGCAGGCCCAGGCCACGCACGGTGTCGCGGTGCGACTGGCGCGTGCCGTTGATGCTGCGAACCAGCTTGACCGTGAGGGTCTTCTTTTCAGGAATCTTGTCGGACATGTCTTTCTCCGCTTGCGCCAGATCAGTTGAAGAGGTCTTCAACCGACTTGCCGCGCTTGGCCGCCACATTGGCCGGCGTGGTCGAGCGCTTCAGCGCGTCGAGCGTGGCGCGGACCATGTTGTACGGGTTGGTCGAACCGAGGCTCTTGGCCACGATGTCGGTCACGCCCATGACTTCAAACACCGCGCGCATCGGGCCGCCGGCAATGATGCCGGTACCTGCTGCCGCCGGCGCCATCAGCACCTTGGCCGCGCCGTGTTCGCCGCGCACGTTGTGGTGGATCGAGCCGTTCTTCAGGCTGACCTTGACCATGTTGCGGCGAGCCGCTTCCATGGCCTTCTGCACCGCCACCGGCACTTCCTTGGCCTTGCCCTTGCCCATGCCGATGCGGCCATCACCGTCGCCCACGACGGTGAGTGCTGCAAAGCTGAGCGTGCGGCCGCCCTTGACGACCTTGGTGACGCGGTTGACCGCGATCATCTTTTCTTTGAGCCCGTCGTCGTTGGCTTCAGCCTGCGCACGGGGAGTGAATTTTGCCATTCTGATCTTCCTTCGCTGCGCGGCTTAGAACTGGAGGCCGGCTTCGCGGGCGGCTTCGGCCAAGGCCTTGACCCGCCCGTGGAACGCAAAGCCCGAACGGTCGAAGGCCACCTTGTCGATGCCTGCGGCCTTGGCCTTTTCGGCAATGCGCTTGCCGACGAGTGCGGCCGACGACACATTGCCGCCCTTGCCCACGCCGATCTGGTCGCGCACCTCTTTTTCTGCCGTCGATGCACTGGCCAGCACCAACGTGCCATCGTCGGAGACGATGCTGGCGTAGATGTGCAGGTTCGAGCGGTGCACCGCCAGGCGGGCCGTGCGCTGCAGTGCAATGCGCACCCGCGTCTGGCGGCTGCGGCGCAGGCGTTGTTCTTTCTTGGTCATGCTCATGGCAATGGCTCCTGAATGCGTCCTTACTTCTTCTTCGTCTCTTTGAGCACCACGCGCTCACCGACGTAGCGGATGCCCTTGCCCTTGTAAGGCTCAGGGGGACGGAAGGCGCGCACTTCGGCGGCCAGTTGGCCCACGACCTGGCGGTCGGGGCCGGAGATCACGATCTCGGTCTGCGTCGGCGTGGCCACCTTGATGCCGGCCGGCATGTCCTTCACCACGGGGTGAGAGAAGCCGATCTGCAGGTTCAGCTTCTGGCCAGCAGCCTGGGCGCGGAAGCCCACGCCCACCAGCGCCAGCTTCTTCTCGAAGCCCTTGCTGACACCGCCGACCATGTTGGCCACCAGGGCACGCATGGTGCCGCTCATGGCGTCGGCCGCTGTCGAGTCGTTGGCGGGGGCGAAGCTGAGCTTGCCGCCGTCGTTCTTGATCGTCACCAGCGGGTTCAACGCGCGCACGAGCGTGCCGTTGCTGCCCTTGACGGTGATGTTGTCTGCCGAGATCGCCACGTCGACACCTTGCGGCACGGCGATGGGCATTTTTCCTACGCGGGACATTTTCTGTGCTCCCTGTTATGCGACGTAGCAGAGCACTTCGCCACCGACACCGGTCTGGCGCGCCTTGCGGTCGGTCATCACACCCTTGGGCGTGGTGACGATCGCCACACCCAGGCCGTTCATGACCTGCGGAATGGCGTCGCGGCCCTTGTAGATGCGCAGGCCCGGGCGGCTGACGCGCTCGATGCGCTCGATTACCGGGCGGCCTGCGTAGTACTTCAGCGCCACTTCCAGTTCGGGCTTGCCTTCATTGGGGCGAATGGCAAAACCGTCGATATAACCTTCGTCCTTGAGGACTTGGGCGATTGCAACCTTCAACTTGGACGACGGCATCGTGACAGCCGATTTCGCGACGCTCTGGGCGTTGCGAATGCGGGTCAGCATGTCGGCGATAGGATCACTCATGCTCATGAAAAATCTCCTGATCTTCTCGCCGAATTACCAGCTGGCCTTGACCATGCCGGGAATGTCGCCCTTGAAGGCGAGCTCACGGATCTTGTTGCGGCCCAACCCGAACATGCGGAAGGTGCCGCGGCCGCGGCCGGTCAGCGCGCAGCGGTTGCGCAGGCGCGTCGGGTAGGCATTGCGGGGCAGCTTCTGCAACTCAAGACGGGCGGCGTAGCGCATTTCGTCTGTGAGCTTGGCATCGTTGGCGGTTGCCTTCAGCTCAGCGTATTTCTTCGCAAACTTGGCAACCAGCTTCTCGCGCTTTTCTTCGCGCTGGATGATGGACGTTTTGGCCATGTGGTGGTTTCCTTGTGCCGTCAGTTCTTGAACGGGAACTTGAATGCGACAAGCAAGGCTTTGCACTCGTCGTCGTTCTTCGCGCTGGTGGTGATGCTGATGTTCATGCCGCGGATCACGTCAATCTTCTCGTACTCGATCTCCGGGAAGATCACCTGCTCTTTGACGCCGATGTTGTAGTTGCCACGACCGTCGAAGCTGCGGCCACTGATACCGCGGAAGTCGCGCACACGCGGCAGAGCCACGGTGACAAAGCGGTCCAAAAACTCATACATGCGCACGCCACGCAGAGTGACCATGGTGCCGATGGCCTGGCCCTCACGGATCTTGAAGCCGGCAATCGGCTTCTTGCTCATCGTGACGACCGGCTTCTGACCGGCGATCTTGGTCAGGTCGCTGACGGCGTTGTCCATCACCTTCTTGTCCGACACCGCTTCGCTGACGCCCATGTTGAGCGTGATCTTCTGCAAGCGCGGGACCTGCATCACCGACGTGAAGCCGAACTTGGCCATCAAGTCAGGGACGATCTTTTCGCGGTAGTGGGTCTGCAGGCGCGCGGCCGGCACAGGGCCCGCCGCCGCGGTTTCTGCTGCTGTCGCAGCCTGGGCTGTCTTGGTCTTTGCCATGGTGCTTAAGCCTTGATCTCTGCGCCGCTGGACTTGAAGACGCGAATCTTCTTGCCACCGTCCAGCAACTTGATGCCCACGCGGTCCGCCTTGCCCGTGGCGGAGTTGTAGATCGCCACGTTGGACTGGTGGATGGGCATGACCTTGTCAATGACGCCGCCAGTCGTGCCCTTGAGCGGGTTCGGCTTGACGTGCTTCTTGACCATGTTCACGCCGTCAACGACGACATGGTCTTCATCCACGCGCAACGAGACGGTGCCGGTCTTGCCCTTGTCGCGGCCGGTGGTCACGATGACCTGGTCGCCTTTGCGAATCTTGTTCATGGTCGGGTTCCTAACTGCGTCGCTTTACAGCACGTCCTTCAAAGCACTTCGGGTGCCAGCGAGACGATCTTCATGAAGCGCTCGGTGCGCAGTTCACGCGTCACGGGCCCGAAGATGCGCGTGCCAATGGGCTCGAGCTTGGCATTGAGCAACACGGCGGCGTTGCCATCGAACTTGATCAGCGAACCGTCCTGCCGGCGCACGCCCTTCGCGGTTCGAACGACGACGGCGCTATAGACCTCGCCCTTCTTGACGCGGCCACGCGGCGCGGCTTCCTTGATGCTCACCTTGATGACGTCACCAATGCCAGCGTAACGGCGCCTGGAGCCGCCCAGCACCTTGATGCACATGACGGACTTGGCGCCCGTGTTGTCGGCCACGTCGAGCCGCGTTTGCATTTGGATCATTTTGTTCTCTCCCCAACTTGCCCGCGTCAGGCTGCTAATCTCTGCAGCCGATGCGGCCAGTCTTGGGCCCGTGTATGGGAAAAGGCTTGGGTTCGGTACTTCGGTGCTGTTTGCACCCTCGTTGGCGAACGCCGGTGGGGTGCGAAAAGCGAAGCCTTGAAGTATCGCAGGTTCCGCAAGGCCACGTCAATGACCCTGCACTGCTTATTTCTCTGGCCACGAGGGCCAGGGTGCTCAGGCTGGTTGAGCCTGCTTGAGCAGTGTGGCTGCGTCGCTGACCTCGAACTTGCCTGGGCCTTCGACGTTCAAGGTCTTGACCACGCCATCCACCACCAGCATCGAATAGCGGTTCGACCGCAAGCCCATGCCGCGTGCGCCAAGGTCCAGCGTCAGGCCGGTGGCCTGGGTGAAAGTGGCACTGCCGTCAGCCATCATGCGCACCTTGCCGCCGGTCTTCTGGTCACGGCCCCAGGCGCCCATCACGAAGGCGTCGTTGACGGACACACACCAGATCTCGTCCACGCCAGCCGCTTTGAAGGCGTCGGCCTGTTCCACAAAACCCGGCACGTGCTTGGCAGAGCAGGTGGGCGTGTAGGCGCCGGGCAGCGCGAAGATGGCGATCTTTTTGCCGGCGGTGGCCTTTTGCACGTCAAAGGTATTGGGGCCGAGCGAGCAACCGTTGCCTTCAACTTCGATGAATTCCTGAAGGCTGCCTGCGGGCAGCGTGTCTCCGACTTTCAGCATGGTGATGTTCTCCTGCTCAGTGATGAAAAAACGACCGGAACCGGATTGTCCAGCTGGCGGTCGTTCGGCGTGCGATGAGGGGCTTGTTCGCCCAGCTTGACGACTCAGACGAGCTTGGCCTTCTCGAGCAGCTTGGTGACAGTCCAGGACTTGGTCTTGCTGATCGGGCGCCCTTCAGCGATCTCGACCAGGTCGCCCGTCTTGTACTCGCCCTTTTCGTCGTGCGCGTGGTACTTGCTGGACTTGGCAACGATCTTGCCGTAGAGCTCGTGCGCGGTGCGGCGCACGACCAGAACGGTGACGGTCTTCGAGCGCTTGTCGCTGACGATGCGGCCCACCAGCGTGCGGGTGTTCTTCACCGGCTCAGCAACGGCGGTAGCGGTGACTGCGGAAGTTTGTGCTTCGCTCATTTGGCGACCTCTTGCTTGGCTTGCTGGCGCTTCTTCTCGGCAATGATCGTCTTCACACGCGCCACCTCGCGGCGGGTGTTGCCCAGTTGCGTGTGGTTGGTGAGTTGCTGCGTGGCCCTCTGCATGCGCAGGCCGAAGTGGGCCTTGAGCAGGTCAGAGACCTCCTTTTGCAGCGCGGCGATGTCCTTGGTGCGCAGTTCTGATGTTTTCATGGATGTTCTCCGCTTCAGGTGCCGACCTGGCGCGCCACAAAGGTGCAACGCAGGGGCAGCTTGGCTGAGGCCAGCAGGAAGGCTTCGCGTGCAAGCTGTTCGGGCACGCCGTTCAGCTCGTACAGCACCTTGCCGGGCTGGATCTCGGCCACGTAGTACTCGGGGTTGCCCTTGCCGTTGCCCATGCGGACTTCAGCAGGCTTCTGCGAGATCGGCTTGTCCGGAAAGATGCGAATGAAGATGCGGCCACCACGCTTGATGTGGCGGCTGATGGCGCGACGCGCGGCTTCGATCTGGCGCGCCGTGATGCGGCCGCGCTCGGTGGCCTTGAGGCCGAAGTCGCCGAACGACACATTGGCGCCACGCGTGGCGATGCCGGTGTTGCGGCCCTTGTGTTCCTTGCGGAACTTGCGACGTGCGGGTTGCAGCATCGTTATTCTCCTTTGGTCTCGCCAGCCGCTGATGCAGCCGGCGCAGCGCCTGCAGCCGGTGCAGCGCGACGCACACGCTTGACGGCTGGGCCTTTCGGGCCGCTCGGTCCGTCTGCCGCGGGTGATGTCGGCGCTGCGGTGGCAGCGGGCCCGCCAGCATCAGCACGAGGCGCGCGGTCGCCACCCGGGCGGCCACGGCCACCCGGTGCGCCAGGACGGCTGTCGGGGCCACCAGGGCGCGGGCCCCGGCGGTCTCGACGGTCGTTGTCGTTTTCGGTCTTGGGCAACTGCGGTGCATCGCCATTGGCCAGACGGTCGCCGCGGTAAACCCAGACCTTGACGCCGATGACGCCGTAGGTGGTCTTGGCTTCGCTGAAACCGTAGTCAATGTCGGCGCGCAGGGTGTGAAGCGGCACGCGACCTTCGCGGTACCACTCGCAGCGTGCGATTTCGATGCCGTTCAAGCGGCCCGAGGACATGATCTTGATGCCCTGCGCGCCCAGACGCATCGCGTTCTGCATGGCGCGCTTCATGGCGCGGCGGAACATGATGCGCTTCTCAAGCTGCTGCGTGATGCTGTCGGCAATGAGTTGCGCGTCAACTTCGGGCTTGCGAATCTCTTCGATGTTGACGGCAACCGGCACACCCAGGCGGCGGCCCAGTTCAGCCTTCAGGTTCTCGATGTCCTCGCCTTTCTTGCCGATCACCACGCCCGGACGTGCCGAGAAAATGGTGATGCGCGCGTTCTTGGCCGGGCGCTCGATGAGGATGCGCGAGACGGCCGCGCTCTTCAGTTTGGTCTTGAGGTACTCGCGCACCTTCAGGTCTTCGGCCAGCATGGTCGCGAAGTTCGCCTTGGTGGCAAACCAGCGCGACTGCCAGGCGCGGGTGACCGCAAGGCGGAAGCCGGTCGGGTGGATTTTTTGTCCCATGCTTTTCTCTCAGTTCCCGACCGTCACATAGATGTGGCAGGTGCCCTTGCTGATGCGCGCACCACGCCCTTTGGCGCGGGCGGAAAAGCGCTTGAGCACGGTGCCCTGTTCGACGTAGATCGACTTGATCTTCAACTCATCGATGTCGGCGCCGTCGTTGTGCTCGGCATTGGCCACCGCAGACTCGACGACTTTCTTGATGATGCCGGCGGCTTTCTTTTGCGTGAAGGCCAGGATGTTGATGGCCTGATCGACCTTCTTGCCGCGAATCATGTCGGCCACCAGGCGGCCCTTGTCCGAAGACAGGCGCACACCGCGGGCGATTGCTTTGGTTTCCATCGCTCTGGGCTCCTTACTTCTTCGCCTTCTTGTCCGCGGGGTGACCCTTGAACAAGCGGGTGAGTGCAAATTCGCCAAGCTTGTGGCCAACCATCTGGTCGGTCACGTACACGGGCACGTGTTGCTTGCCGTTGTGCACGGCCACCGTCAAGCCGATGAACTCGGGCAGGATGGTGCTGCGGCGCGACCAGGTCTTGATCGGCCGCTTGTCCTTGATGGCGGAGGCCTTTTCGACCTTGGCCATCAAGTGGTGGTCCACGAAGGGACCTTTTTTGAGTGAACGCGTCATGGTGGCTTTCCCTCAGGCTTCACTTCTTGCGACGCGAGACGATCATCGTCTGCGTGCGCTTGTTGTTGCGGGTGCGGTAGCCCTTTGTCAGGGTGTTCCACGGCGACACCTGCGGCTGGCCCTCACCGGTGCGGCCTTCGCCGCCGCCGTGCGGGTGGTCCACCGGGTTCATGGCCACGCCACGCACCGTCGGGCGGATGCCCTTCCAGCGGATGGCGCCTGCCTTGCCGTACTGACGCAGGCTGTGCTCTTCGTTGCTCACTTCACCGATGGTGGCGCGGCAGTCGATATGAATCTTGCGGACTTCACCCGAACGCAAACGCACTTGGGCGTAGATGCCCTCCCGCGCCATCAGCGTGACGCTGGTGCCGGCGGAGCGAGCGATCTGCGCGCCCTTGCCCGGCATCATTTCCACGCAGTGAATGATCGAGCCGACGGGGATGTTGCGGATCGGCAGCGTGTTTCCTGCCTTGATGGGCGCTTCGGCGCCACTGAACAGCGTCGCGCCCGCATCCACACCGCGTGGGGCGATGATGTAGCGGCGTTCGCCGTCGGCGTAGCACAGCAGCGCAATGTGGGCGGTGCGGTTCGGGTCGTATTCGATGCGTTCGACCTTTGCCGGAATGCCGTCCTTGTTGCGCACGAAGTCGACCACGCGGTAGTGGTGCTTGTGGCCACCGCCCTTGTGGCGCATCGTGATGTGGCCGTTGTTGTTGCGGCCGGCATTCTGCTTCTGCGGTTCGAGCAACGACGCTTCGGGCGCGCCCTTGTGCAGGTGCTTGTGCACCACCTTGACCACGGCGCGGCGGCCGGGTGAAGTGGGCTTGACTTTGACGACTGCCATTTAAGTGGCCTCCCCGGAGAAGTTGAGCTCCTGGCCTGGCTTGAGCGACACAAACGCCTTCTTGACGTGGTCGCGGCGCCCGATAGTGCGGCCAAACTTCTTGACCTTGCCCTTCTGGATGGTGGTGTTCACCTCGGCCACTTCGACCTTGAACATCAGCTCCACGGCTGCCTTGATCTCAGGCTTGGTGGCATCGCGCAGCACCTTGAACAAGACCTGGTTGAGCTTCTCGCCGATGCGCGTGGCCTTCTCGGAAATGATCGGCGCCACGAGCACCTGGCTCAAACGGCCTTCGTCAAATTTCTGCTTGACCGGATTGATGCGGCTCATGCGAACATCTCCTTGAGCTGCTCGATCGCGCCCTTGGTCACAAGCACCTTCTTGTAGAAGACGAGTGACAGCGGATCGGCGTAACGCGGCTCGACCACCAGCACGTTGGCCAGGTTGCGCGAAGCCAGCGCGAGGTTATCGTCGATCTGGTCAGAGATGACCATCACCGACGCCAGGCCCATGGCCTTGAACTTGTCGGCCAGCAGCTTGGTCTTGGGGGCGTCAACACTCAGCGAATCCACCACCGCCAGACGGCCGTCGCGAACCAACTGGGAGAGGATCGCAGCCATGCCGGCGCGGTACATCTTCTTGTTGACCTTCTGCGAGAAGTTCTCGTCGGGCCGGTTCGGGAAGATGCGGCCGCCGCCACGCCACAGGGGCGAACTCGTCATGCCGGCGCGCGCGCGGCCGGTGCCTTTCTGGCGGAACGGCTTCTTGGTGGAGTGCTTGACTTCACCGCGATCCAGCTGGGCGCGGGTGCCCTGGCGTGCGTTGGCCTGGAAGGCCACGACGATCTGGTGCACGAGCGCTTCGTTGTAGTCGCGCGCGAAAACAGTGTCGGGGGCGTCGACCTTGGAAGTCGCCTGGCCCTGGTCGTTGAGGAGCTCGAGTTGCATTACTTCGCTCCCTTCACTGGCGCTTTGATCGGCGCGGCAACAACCGGCTTGGCAGCCCGGGTCTTGACAGCCGGACGCACCACGACGTGGCCATTCTTGCTGCCCGGTACGGCGCCGCGCACGAGCAGAAGCGAACGCGCTTCGTCGATGCGGATAACGTCGAGGTTCTGCACGCTCACGGTGTCGTCACCCATGTGGCCGGTCATCTTCTTGCCCGGGAAAACGCGGCCCGGGTCTTGCGCCATCGAGATCGAGCCCGGCACGTTGTGCGAACGGCTGTTGCCGTGCGAAGCACGCTGCGACTTGAAGTTATGGCGCTTGATGGTGCCGGCAAAGCCCTTGCCGATGGACGTGCCTTGCACGTCCACGCGCTGGCCGGTGGCAAACACGCTCACAGGCACCACGGCGCCCGGCTTGTACTGGCCAGCGATGTCGGCGGTGACGCGGAATTCTTTGAGGATGGTGCCGCTTTCGACACCTGCCTTGGCCAGATGCCCGGCTTCGGGCTTGCTGACGCGGCTCGCCTTGCGCGCGCCAAAAGCCACTTGAAGGGCGTTGTAGCCGTCGGTGGCTTCGGTCTTGACCTGGGTGACGCGGTTGTTGGACACGTCCAGCACCGTCACGGGAATGGCGTCGCCATCGTCCGTGAAGATGCGCATCATGCCCACCTTGCGGCCCAGCAAGCCGAGCTGTTCGCTCATGCTCATGGATATTTTCTCCAGCGCCATTGCCTCAATCGGCAACACCGCCTTTGTTCACGATCCCAACATCGATTGGCTGGGGTGGTTTTTTGGCGCCGTCAATCTGTGACGCCGGAAAAGCCCGCAAGTATAGCAGTCGAGGACGCGTCCGCAACTGCCAACGCGCGATGAAGCCTGTCTTTACTGCAGCTTGATCTCGACGTCTACACCGGCCGGCAGGTCGAGCTTCATCAAGGCGTCCACGGTCTTGTCTGTAGGGTCGACGATATCCATCAGGCGCTGGTGCGTGCGGATCTCAAACTGGTCGCGGCTCGTCTTGTTGACGTGCGGCGAACGCAGGATGTCGAAACGCTGCATGCGGGTCGGCAAGGGCACGGGGCCCTTGACGATAGCGCCGGTGCGCTTGGCGGTTTCAACGATTTCGAGTGCTGACTGGTCGATCAACTTGTAGTCGAAGGCCTTCAGGCGAATGCGGATCTTTTGTTTGGCAGACATGTTGGAACCTTATTCGATGATCTTGGCCACGACACCCGCGCCGACGGTACGGCCACCTTCACGGATGGCGAAGCGCAGGCCCTCTTCCATCGCGATCGGGTTGATCAGCTTGACCGTGATGCTGACGTTGTCGCCCGGCATGACCATTTCCTTGTCCTTGGGCAACTCCACCGCGCCCGTCACGTCCGTGGTGCGGAAGTAAAACTGGGGCCGGTAGTTGTTGAAGAACGGCGTGTGGCGGCCGCCTTCTTCCTTGCTCAGAACGTAGATCTCGGCCGTGAAGTGGGTGTGCGGCTTGACACTGTTGGGCTTGCACAGAACCTGGCCGCGTTGCACGTCTTCGCGCTTGGTGCCGCGCAGCAGGATGCCGACGTTGTCGCCTGCCATGCCTTGGTCGAGCAGCTTTCTGAACATTTCGACGCCGGTGCAGGTGGTCTTCTGCGTGGCTGCGATGCCGACGATTTCGATTTCTTCGCCGACTTTGATGACGCCGCGCTCAATGCGTCCCGTCACCACGGTGCCGCGGCCGGAGATGGAGAACACATCTTCCACGGGCATCAGGAATGCGCCGTCGATGGCACGTTCGGGTTGCGGGATGTAGGTGTCCAGTGCGTCAGCCAGTTTCATGATGGCTTGTTCACCCAGGGGGCCCTTGTCGCCTTCCATGGCGAGCTTGGCGCTGCCGTGGATGATGGGGGTGGTGTCGCCGGGGAAGTCGTATTTGTCCAGGAGCTCGCGCACTTCCATTTCGACGAGCTCGAGGAGCTCGGCGTCGTCAACCATGTCGCACTTGTTGAGGAAGACGATGATGTACGGCACGCCGACCTGGCGCGCGAGCAGGATGTGCTCACGGGTCTGGGGCATGGGGCCGTCAGCAGCGGAACAGACGAGGATGGCGCCGTCCATTTGGGCCGCACCCGTGATCATGTTCTTGACGTAGTCGGCGTGCCCGGGGCAGTCAACGTGGGCGTAGTGCCGGTTCGCGGTTTCGTACTCGACGTGCGCGGTGTTGATGGTGATGCCGCGGGCCTTTTCTTCCGGTGCCGCGTCAATCTGGTCGTAGGCCTTGGCCTCGCCGCCGAACTTGGCCGCCAGCACCGTCGTGATCGCCGCCGTCAGCGTCGTCTTGCCATGGTCCACGTGCCCAATCGTGCCCACGTTGACGTGGGGCTTGGTGCGTTCGAATTTGCCTTTTGCCATTCTCAGATCTCCAAAAAAGAGCATTGCCAGTGAACTGTTTTAGGTTTCCGGCGGGTGGTTGTTCCGTCTGCCACTGGCAGCAGACGGCAACCCGCCGAAGACCGATGCGATTTACTTGCCGCGCGCCGTGATGATGGCGTCGGCAACGTTCTTCGGCGCTTCGCTGTAGTGCTTGAATTCCATCGTGTACGTGGCGCGGCCTTGCGACATGGAGCGCAGTGTGGTCGAGTAGCCAAACATTTCCGACAGCGGCACTTCGGCCTTGATGACCTTGCCGCCGCCAGGCATGTCGTCCATGCCCTGCACCATGCCGCGACGGGACGACAAGTCGCCCATGACGCCACCGGCGTAGTCCTCTGGCGTCTCAACCTCCACCGCCATCATCGGCTCCAGGATCACGGGGCTGGCCTTGCGGCAACCGTCCTTGAAGCCCATCGATGCGGCCATCTTGAAGGCGTTTTCGTTGGAGTCCACCTCGTGGTACGAACCGAAGATCAGCGAGACCTTCACGTCCACCACCGGGTACCCCGCGAGCACGCCAGCCGGCAGGGTGTCTTCAATGCCCTTCTTGACGGCGGGAATGAACTCGCGCGGCACCACGCCACCCTTGATGGCATCGACAAACTCGAAGCCCTTGCCGGGTTCTTGCGGTTCGATCTTCAGCACCACGTGACCGTACTGGCCCTTGCCGCCGGACTGGCGCACGAACTTGCCTTCGACGTCGGTCACCATCTTGCGGATGGTTTCGCGGTAAGCCACTTGCGGCTTGCCCACGTTGGCTTCGACACCGAATTCCCGCTTCATGCGGTCGACGATGATTTCCAGGTGCAACTCGCCCATGCCCGAGATGATGGTCTGGCCTGACTCTTCGTCGGTCTTGACCCGGAAAGACGGGTCTTCCTGCGCCAGGCGGCCGAGCGCAATGCCCATGCGTTCCTGGTCAGCCTTGGTCTTGGGCTCCACGGCCTGCGAGATCACGGGTTCGGGGAAAATCATCTTCTCCAGCGTGATGATCGCCGACGGGTCGCACAGGGTTTCGCCCGTGGTCACGTCTTTCAATCCCACGCAGGCGGCGATGTCACCGGCCAGGATTTCCTTGATTTCTTCACGCTGGTTGGCGTGCATCTGCAGGATGCGGCCGATGCGCTCTTTCTTGCCGCGGATCGGGTTGTAGACCGAGTCGCCCGACTTCAGCACGCCCGAATAGACGCGCACGAAAGTGAGCTGGCCGACGTAGGGGTCGGTCATCAGCTTGAAGGCCAGCGCAGCGAATTTCTCTTCGTCGGTGCGATGGCGCACGACCGGCTTGTCGTCGTCGTCGGTGCCCGGCACCGGCGGGATGTCGGCAGGCGACGGCATGAAGTCGATGATGCCGTCAAGCATGCGCTGCACGCCCTTGTTCTTGAAGGCAGAGCCGCAGAACATAGGTTGGATTTCAGCGGCGATGGTGCGCGTGCGAATGCCGTGAATGATCTCGGCCTCGGTCAGGTCGCCCGATTCCAGATACTTGTTCATCAGCTCTTCGCTGGCTTCGGCAGCGGCTTCGATCATGTTCTCGCGCCACTTCTTGGCTTCTGCGAGCAGTTCGTCCGGGATGTCCTGGTATTCGAACTTCATGCCCTGCGACGCCTCGTCCCAGATGATCGACTTCATGACGATGAGGTCGATCACGCCGGTGAAGTTTTCTTCAGCGCCGATGGGCACGACGATGGGCACCGGGTTCGCCTTCAGGCGCGCCTTCATCTGGTCATAGACCTTGAAGAAATTGGCACCTGTGCGGTCCATCTTGTTGACGAACGCAAGGCGCGGCACCTTGTACTTGTTGGCCTGGCGCCAGACAGTCTCGGATTGCGGCTGCACGCCACCCACGGCGCAGTACACCATGCAGGCGCCGTCCAGCACGCGCATGGAACGCTCGACTTCAATCGTGAAGTCGACGTGCCCTGGCGTGTCGATGATGTTGATGCGGTGCTCGGGATGGGAAAAGTCCATGCCCTTCCAGAAACACGTGGTCGCAGCGGAGGTGATCGTGATGCCACGCTCCTGCTCCTGCTCCATCCAGTCCATCGTGGCCGCGCCGTCGTGCACTTCACCGATCTTGTGGTTCACGCCCGTGTAGAACAGGATGCGCTCGGTGGTGGTGGTCTTGCCAGCATCGATGTGTGCACTGATACCGATGTTGCGGTAGCGCTCGATGGGGGTCTTGCGGGCCATGATCTTTCTCCAAATGCTAAGGGCCGCCTCCGGGTCAGTGCTAACCCGTAAGGCGGCCAGGAAAACTTCTTTAGAAGCGGAAGTGCGAGAACGCCTTGTTCGCTTCAGCCATGCGGTGAACTTCGTCGCGCTTCTTGACCGCGCCGCCGCGGCCTTCTGACGCTTCGAGCAGTTCGTTGGCCAGACGGGCGGCCATCGACTTCTCACCGCGCTTGCGGGCGCTTTCCTTCAACCAGCGCATGGCCAGGGCCTGGCGGCGGACGGGGCGAACTTCCACGGGAACTTGGTAGTTGGCACCACCCACACGGCGGGACTTGACCTCGACCATGGGCTTGATGTTGTTGACCGCGAGCATGAAGATCTCAAGCGGGTCCTTGCCGGCTTTTTGTTCAACCTGCACGAGCGCACCGTAGATGATGCGTTCGGCGACGGCCTTCTTGCCCGATTCCATGATGACGTTCATGAACTTGGAAAGATCGATCGAGCCGTACTTCGGGTCTGGCAGGATCTCGCGTTTGGGTACTTCGCGGCGACGTGGCATGGGGGTCTTCCTTCTTCGGTTTCAGTTGGTGCGCGTTTTGCCGCGCACCGCGAAAGGCCATGAGGACCTTTCACTTACTCGACGCCCACCGCAGTGGCGTCGCAATGGTTCGGCGCTTGAGCCCTTGTCGGGCCCGAATGCCGTCAGGCTTTCTTGGGGCGCTTCGCGCCGTACTTGGAACGCGACTGCTTGCGATCCTTGACGCCTTGCAGGTCGAGCGAGCCGCGCACGATGTGGTAACGCACGCCCGGCAGGTCCTTGACACGGCCGCCGCGCACGAGCACGACGCTGTGTTCTTGCAGGTTGTGACCTTCACCGCCGATGTAGCTGATGATCTCGAACCCGTTCGTCAGCCGCACTTTGGCGACCTTGCGAAGCGCCGAGTTCGGCTTCTTGGGCGTGGTGGTGTACACACGAGTGCACACGCCGCGGCGCTGCGGCGAGTTTTGCATCGCTGGCGACTTGCTCTTGATGGCTTCGACCTGACGGCCGTGGCGCACGAGCTGGTTGATGGTTGGCATAGGTAACTTGTTCCCGTTTGAAGCTACGCTGTTTAGGCGATCGATTCTTGTCAAACAAACCGGTTCTGGCGGCACGAAGGAAGCCCGTCTGAGCTGCCCTGTTGGCGCGGCAGAGGTTGAATCGGGCGCGGCCCAACTCAGCAAAGTTTGCCGAAAAGCCCTCTAGTATATTCGGCCGCCCAGAATGCAGCAAGACAACCGACCATGACGCAGGGTGAATCAGCACTTGCCTTGCCCAGCGTGGTGCTAGATACCAACGCCGTGCTCGACTGGCTGTTGTTCCAGGACCCCGGCATGCAAGCGGTGCAAGCGGCCATCGAGGACAGCACGGTGCGCTGGCTGGCAAGCCCGCGCATGCGAGAGGAGATGCTGCGCACCCTGCACTACCCGTCGCTGGCGCAGTGGCTGCCGAACAGTGAGCGTACGCTCGCAACCTTCGACCGCTGGTCTGTACCCTGCGCGGAACCCGAGCCCACACGCGCCGGCCCCTTTGTCTGCAGCGACCCCGACGACCAGGTCTTCATCGACCTGGCGCTGGCGCACGGGGCGCGCTGGCTCATCACCCACGACCGCGCCCTCCACAAGCTGTCTCGCCGCGCTGCACTGGCGGGCCTGTGGGTCCTGAAGCCCAAAGATTGGCACGGCCCATGAAAAAAGGGGCAGCCTGAGCCGCCCCTTTTCAAGCACCGCGCGGCCAACGCGCGGGTTGATGACACACCGGCTGTCAGACCAGCCTATTCCGACGCGTGGCTGCCCACTTCGGCGTCCACCTTGGCCAGCTGCACCGCCGCCAGCTCTTCGGCTTCCTGCATGGCGATGGCGCGACGCTCGCTCTCGTCCATCTCTTCCTTCGCCTTGCGGGCCACGTGGAAGGCCATGCCGGTGCCGGCCGGGATCAAGCGACCCACGATGACGTTTTCCTTCAGGCCACGCAGCTCGTCGCGCTTGCCCATGATGGCAGCCTCGGTGAGCACGCGGGTGGTTTCCTGGAACGACGCCGCCGAGATGAAGCTGTCCGTGGACAGCGACGCCTTCGTGATGCCCAGCAGCACATCCGCGTGAGTTGCCGGGATCTTGCCTTCGGCGCGCAGGGCGTCGTTGGTGTCCAGCAACTCGGAGCGTTCGACCTGTTCGCCGTTGATGTACTTGCTGTCACCCGTGTTGGTGATCTGCACGCGGCGCAGCATCTGGCGCACGATGACCTCGATGTGCTTGTCGTTGATCTTGACACCCTGCAGGCGATAGACGTCCTGCACTTCATCGACGATGTAGCGCGCCAGTTCTTCGATGCCCAAAAGACGCAGGATGTCCTGCGGATCCGCAGAGCCGTCCACCACCAGTTCACCACGGTTCACCACCTGGCCTTCGTGCACCAGGATGTTCTTCTCCTTGGCCACCAGCTCTTCGTGCACGGTGAGTTCCGGCGAGGTGATCTGCAGGCGGTTCTTGCCCTTGGTCTCCTTGCCGAAGCTGATGGTGCCGGTGATCTCGGCCAAGATGCCGACGTCCTTCGGTGAACGCGCTTCGAAGAGCTCCGCGACACGCGGCAAACCACCGGTGATGTCGCGTGTCTTCTGGCCTTCCATCGGGATGCGGGCCAGCACTTCACCGGGCGACAGGTCTTGCCCGTCGCGGATCTGCACCAGCGCACCCACCGGGAAACCGATGGTCACGGCGTGGTCGGTGCCCGGAATCTTCACTTCAACACCCGAGGCGTCAAGCAACTTGACCTGCGGGCGAATGACCTTGGCCGCGCCGCGGCGCTTCGGGTCAATAACCACCAGCGTCGACAGGCCCGTGACCTCGTCCAACTGCTTGGCCACGGTGACGCCTTCTTCGACGTTCTCGAACCTCGCGCGGCCTGCAAATTCCGTGATGATGGGGCGCGTCAGCGGGTCCCAGTTGGCCAGCACGGTGCCGGCCTTCACGGCCTGGTCGGCCTTGATGTTCAACGTGGCGCCGTACGGCAGCTTGTGGCGTTCACGCTCACGGCCGTGCGGGTCGCTGATGACGATTTCGCCAGAACGCGAAATCACGACCAACACGCCCTTGCCGTTGGTGACGTAACGCATCGTCGCGTTGAAGCCGATGATGCCGTCGCTCTTGGCGTCGACACTGCTGGCCACCGCTGCGCGCGAAGCCGCACCACCGATGTGGAAGGTGCGCATCGTCAGCTGCGTGCCCGGCTCGCCAATCGACTGCGCGGCAATCACGCCAATCGCTTCGCCGACGTTCACCATGCCACCACGGCCCAGGTCGCGGCCGTAGCACTTGGCGCAGATGCCGAAGCGGGTGTCGCAGGTCAGCGCGGTGCGGACCTTGACTTCGTCAACACCCGCCGCTTCCAGCGTGTCGATGATGTCCTCGTCCAGCATCTCGCCAGCCGGCACCATGGTCTGCTGCGTTTCGGGGTGCAGCACTTCGATGGCGGTCACGCGGCCCAGGATGCGGTCGCGCAGACTGTCGATGACTTCACCGCCTTCGACCAGCGCACGGCGGTTCATGCCGTTCTGCGTGCCGCAGTCGTGTTCGGTCACCACCAAGTCTTGCGTCACGTCCACCAGGCGGCGCGTGAGGTAGCCCGAGTTCGCGGTCTTCAGCGCCGTGTCCGCCAGGCCCTTGCGGGCGCCGTGGGTGGAGATGAAGTACTGCAACACGTTCAGGCCTTCACGGAAGTTGGCCGTGATGGGCGTTTCGATGATGGAGCCGTCTGGCTTGGCCATCAGGCCGCGCATGCCAGCCAGCTGGCGGATCTGCGCGGCTGAACCGCGCGCACCCGAGTCGGCCATCATGTAGATGGAGTTGAAGGACTCCTGCGCCACTTCTTTGCCATGGCGGTCCTTGACCTTCTCTTTCGACAGCTGGCTCATCATGACTTTGCCGACTTCGTCGCCGGTCTTGCCCCAGATGTCCACCACCTTGTTGTAGCGCTCGCCGGCAGTTACAAGACCCGAGACGTACTGCTGCTCGATCTCTTTGACTTCCTTCTCGGCCTTTTCGATCATGCCGGGCTTTTCTTTGGGCACCAGCATGTCGTCGATGGCAATCGAGATGCCGGCGCGCGTGGCCAGCTTGAAGCCCGCCTGCAGCAGCTTGTCGGCCAGCACCACGGTCTCTTTCAATCCGCATTTGCGGAAAGAGACGTTGATCAGGCGCGAGATTTCCTTCTTCTTCAGCGCCTTGTTGATGTGGCTGAAAGGCAGGCCCTTGGGCAGGATCTCGCTCAGCAACGCACGGCCGACGGTCGTGTCCACAAGCTTCGTCTCAGGCGTGAACTCACCGTCCGCACCCTTGACGAACTCGGTCATGCGCACATTGATGCGGGCAGTGACTTCCACCACGCCGTTGTCCAGCGCGCGCTGCAGCTCTTGCATGTCGGCAAAGATCATGCCTTCGCCGCGGCCGTTGATGCGTTCGCGGGTGGCGTAGTACAGGCCCAGCACCACGTCTTGCGACGGCACGATGCTTGGCTCGCCCGAGGCCGGGAACAGCACGTTGTTGGACGCCAGCATCAGCGTGCGGGCTTCCATCTGCGCTTCGATGCTCAGCGGGATGTGCACGGCCATCTGGTCGCCGTCGAAGTCGGCGTTGAAGGCCGAGCACACCAGCGGGTGCAGCTGGATTGCCTTGCCTTCGATCAACACCGGCTCGAAGGCCTGGATGCCCAAACGGTGCAGTGTCGGCGCGCGGTTCAGCAGCACCGGGTGTTCCTTGATGACTTCTTCAAGGATGTCCCACACCACCGGGGTGCCGCTCTCGACTTCCTTCTTCGCCGCCTTGATGGTGGTGGCGATACCCATCGCCTCCAGGCGCGAGAAGATAAAGGGCTTGAAAAGCTCAATGGCCATCAGCTTGGGCAGGCCGCACTGGTGCAGCTTGAGCGTCGGGCCGACCACGATGACCGAACGGCCCGAGTAGTCCACCCGCTTGCCGAGCAAGTTCTGGCGGAAGCGGCCGCTCTTGCCCTTGATCATGTCGGCCAGCGACTTCAGCGCGCGCTTGTTCGCACCCGTCATCGCCTTGCCGCGACGGCCGTTGTCCAGCAGCGAATCCACCGCCTCTTGCAGCATGCGCTTTTCGTTGCGCACGATGATTTCCGGTGCCTTCAACTCCAGCAAACGCGCCAGGCGGTTGTTGCGGTTGATGACGCGGCGGTAGAGGTCGTTCAGGTCGCTGGTCGCGAAGCGGCCACCGTCCAGGGGCACCAGCGGACGCAAGTCCGGCGGCAGCACCGGCAGCACCTGCAGCACCATCCAGTGCGGGCGGATGCCGCTCTTCTTGAAGGCTTCCATCACCTTCAGGCGCTTGCTGTTCTTCTTGATCTTCAGCTCGGAGCCAGTCATGTCGTTGCGGATCTTGTCGATCTCAACGTCCAGGTCCATTTCCTCCAGCAGCTTCTTGATGCCTTCGGCACCCATCAGCGCGACGAACTCGTCGCCGTATTCAACGCGCTTCGCCTCAAAGTCGTCCTCGGTCATGATGCTGAACTTCTTCAGCGGCGTCATGCCCGGGTCGACGACGACATACGCTTCGAAGTACAGCACGCGTTCGATGTCGCGCAGCGTCATGTCCAGCACCAGGCCCAGCCGCGAAGGCAGCGACTTCAGAAACCAGATGTGCGCGCAAGGCGCGGCCAGGTCGATGTGACCCATGCGGTCGCGCCGCACCTTGGTCTGCGTGACTTCAACGCCGCACTTTTCGCAGATGACACCACGGTGCTTCAGGCGCTTGTACTTGCCGCACAGGCATTCGTAGTCCTTGATGGGCCCGAAAATCTTGGCGCAGAACAGGCCGTCGCGTTCGGGCTTGAAGGTGCGGTAGTTGATGGTCTCGGGCTTCTTCACCTCGCCAAACGACCACGAGCGAATCTTCTCGGGTGACGCCAGGCCGATCCTGATGGCATCGAAATGCTCGTCAGGGGTGAATTGCTTGAACAGGTCGAGTAGTCCCTTCATGCGTCAGCTCCTTAGTTCTTCTCAAGTTCAATGTCGATGCCAAGGGAACGGATTTCCTTGACCAGGACATTGAAGGATTCCGGCATGCCGGCTTCGATGGCGTGTTCGCCCTTGACGATGGACTCGTACACCTTGGTGCGGCCGTTCACGTCGTCGGACTTGACGGTCAGCATCTCTTGCAGGATGTACGAAGCGCCGTAGGCCTCCAGCGCCCAGACTTCCATTTCGCCGAAGCGCTGGCCGCCGAACTGCGCCTTGCCGCCCAAAGGCTGCTGCGTGACCAGGCTGTATGGCCCGGTCGAGCGCGCGTGCATCTTGTCGTCCACCAGGTGGTGCAACTTCAGCACGTGCATGTAGCCGACCGTCACCGGGCGTTCAAACGGCTCACCCGTGCGGCCGTCAGACAGCTGCGCCTGTGTGCGCGTGGCGGTAAGGCCCTTGCGTGCTGCGATGTCGTCGGGGAAGGCCAGGCGCAGCATGGCGCGCACGTCTTCTTCGGCAGCACCGTCGAACACCGGCGTCGCGAAAGGCACGCCATGGCTCAGGTTCTCGGCCATCTCGCGCACTTCGGTGTCGTTCAGGTCTTCGATGCGTTCACTGCGGCCGCCAGACTTGTTGTACAGCTCGTCCAGGAACTTGCGCAGTTCGCCGATCTTGGCCTGTTCCTGCAGCATGTTGCCCAGGCGCTGGCCAATGCCCTTGCCAGCCCAGCCCAGGTGAACTTCAAGCACCTGGCCCACGTTCATGCGCGAAGGCACGCCCAGTGGGTTGAGCACGATGTCGCAAGGCGTGCCGTCGGCCATGTAGGGCATGTCTTCGACAGCAACGATCTTCGACACCACACCCTTGTTGCCGTGGCGGCCGGCCATCTTGTCGCCTGGCTGCAGGCGGCGCTTGACGGCCAGGTACACCTTCACCATCTTCAGCACGCCAGCCGGCAGTTCGTCGCCTTGCGTCAACTTCTTGCGCTTTTCTTCAAAGGCAATGTCAAAGCTGTGGCGCGTCTGGTCGTTGGCGTTCTTGATGCTTTCAAGCTGGTTGGCCGCGTCGTCGTCGGCCGGACGGATGTCGAACCAGTGGTACTTCTCGACGCTGGTCAGGTAGTCCTTCGTGATGACCGTGCCCTTGACGATCTTGTTCGGGCCGCCGTTGGCGGGCTTGCCCGTCAGCAGCTTTTCGATGCGGTCGAAAGCGTCCGCCTCGACGATGCGCAGCTGGTCGTTCAGGTCCAGGCGGAAGCGCTTCAGTTCATCGTCGATGATCTGCTGCGCGCGCTTGTCGCGAACGATGCCTTCACGGGTGTACACCTGCACGTCGATGACGGTGCCCATGGTGCCCTGATCGACGCGCAGCGACGTGTCTTTCACGTCGCTGGCCTTCTCGCCGAAGATGGCCCGCAGCAGCTTCTCTTCCGGCGTCAGCGTGGTCTCACCCTTCGGCGTGACCTTGCCCACCAACACGTCGCCGGGGCTGACTTCGGCGCCAATGTAGACGATGCCGCTTTCATCCAGGCGCGACAGCTGCTGTTCGCTCAGGTTCGGGATATCGCGCGTGACTTCTTCGCTTCCGAGCTTGGTGTCGCGCGCCATGACCACCAGTTCCTCGATGTGGATCGAGGTGTAGCGGTCTTCGGACACGACCCTTTCGCTGATGAGGATCGAGTCCTCGAAGTTGTAGCCGTTCCAGGGCATGAAGGCGACCAGCATGTTCTGCCCAAGGGCGAGTTCCCCGAGGTCGGTGCTGGCGCCGTCGGCCACCACGTCACCCTTGGCCAGCTTGTCGCCACGGCGGACGATGGGACGCTGGTGGATGTTGGTGTCCTGGTTGGAGCGCTGATACTTGATGAGGTTGTAGATGTCCACGCCAACTTCGCCCGACACCGTTTCCGCGTCATTCACGCGAATCACGATGCGGTTGGTGTCGACATAGTCCACCACGCCACCGCGGCGCGCTGTGACGACGGTGCCGGAGTCGACCGCGGCGACGCGTTCGACACCGGTGCCGACGAGTGCTTTCTCCGGGCGCAGCACCGGCACGGCCTGGCGCTGCATGTTGGCGCCCATCAGCGCGCGGTTGGCGTCGTCGTGCTCCAGGAAGGGCACCAGCGATGCCGCGACCGAGACGATCTGCGCCGGGGCCACGTCCATGTACTGCACACGCTCAGGGCTCAGCAGCACCGAGTCGCCGTTGGCGCGTGCGCTGACGAGCTCGTCGATCAGCTTGCCGTCCTTGTCCAGACCGGCGTTGGCCTGGGCGATGACGTACTTGCCTTCTTCGATGGCCGACAGATAGTCGATCTCCATCGTCACCTTGCCGTCGTGCACGCGGCGATACGGTGTTTCCAGGAAGCCGTATTCGTTGAGCTGCGCGAACAGTGACAGCGAGTTGATCAGGCCGATGTTCGGGCCTTCCGGCGTTTCGATCGGGCACACGCGGCCGTAGTGGGTGGGGTGCACGTCGCGCACCTCGAAGCCCGCACGTTCACGCGTCAAACCACCCGGGCCCAGGGCCGAGACACGCCGCTTGTGCGTGATCTCCGACAGCGGGTTGGTCTGGTCCATGAATTGCGAGAGCTGACTCGCCCCGAAGAACTCCTTCAGCGCCGCGGAGATGGGCTTGGAATTGATCAGGTCGTGGGGCATCAGCGGTTCGGTCTCGGCCTGGCCGAGTCGTTCCTTGACGGCCTTCTCGATGCGCGCCAGGCCGCTGCGGTACTGGTTCTCGGCCAGCTCACCGACACAACGCACACGGCGGTTGCCGAGGTGGTCGATGTCGTCCACATCGCCGTTGCCGTTGCGCAGATCGACAAGGATCTTGACGACGTCGAGGATGTCCTCGTTGCTCAGCGTCATGGCGCCTTCGGGCACGTCGCGCCCGACCCGGGCGTTGAACTTCATGCGGCCGACGCGGCTCAGGTCGTAGGTGTCGGCGCTGTAGAAGAGACGGTGGAACAGGGCTTCCACGGCGTCTTCAGTCGGCGGTTCGCCGGGGCGCATCATGCGGTAGATGGCCACTCGCGCTGCCAGCTGGTCAGCGGTTTCGTCAGCGGCCAGCGTCTGGCTGATGTACGCGCCCTGGTTGAGCTCGTTCGTGAACAGGCACTGAATTTCCTTGATGCCGGCCGTGCGCAACTTCTTCAGCAGCGCTTCGGTGACTTCGTCATTCGCCTTGGCGACGATTTCACCGGTGTCCGGATCCACCTGGTTCTTGGCCAGCATGCGGCCGACCAGGAAGTCTTCAGGCACGCTGACGAAACCCGTGCCTGCCGTTTCCAGCGTGCGCACATGGCGCGCGGTGATGCGCTTGTCCTTCTCGACGACGACGTTGCCGGCCTTGTCGGTGAGGTCAAAACGCGCGACCTCGCCCTTCAGGCGCTCGGGCACAAATTCCATCTGTGCGCCGGTGTCCATCAAGCGGAAGTTATCGTTGACGAAGAAGTTCGCCAGGATCGCTTCAGGATTCAGACCGATGGCCTTCAGCAGGATCGTCACCGGCATCTTGCGGCGGCGGTCAACGCGGAAGTACAGGATGTCCTTGGGGTCGAATTCGAAGTCGAGCCAGGAGCCGCGGTACGGAATGATCCGCGCGCTGAACAGCAGCTTGCCGCTGCTGTGCGTCTTGCCCTTGTCGTGTTCGAAGAACACGCCGGGTGAGCGGTGCAACTGGCTGACGATGACACGCTCGGTGCCATTGACGATGAAGGAGCCGTAGTCGGTCATCAAGGGCACTTCGCCCATGTAGACCTCTTGCTCCTTGATTTCCTTGACCGCTTTCGCCGGGTGCGATTCGCGGTCATAGATGATCATTTGCAGCTTGGCGCGCACAGCGGCGGCAAAGGTCAGGCCCCGCTGCTGGCATTCACGAACATCAAACGCGGGCTTCGCGATGTTGAATTCAATGAACTTCATTTCCACGAAGCCGTTGTGGCTCGTGATCGGGAATGCGGACAAAAACGCTGCCTGCAAACCTTCAGGTTTGCGCTTGGAGGGCGGCACGTCCTTTTGCAGGAACGCGACGTAGGATTCCCGCTGCATGGTCAGCAGATACGGGACCTTCAAAACACTCTCACGCTTGCCGAAGCTCTTGCGAATGCGCTTGCGCTCGGTGTAGGTGTAGGGGGTTGCTTGCGCCATTGAACTCTCCTGTAGACGACCCGCGCCTGGCCTCGGCACGGGCGGTGTCTTTGACTGGCATCTCAGGCAGGCATCACAGAGGATGGCCTGAGGCTTGGTGACAGGCCACTACCTGCCGCTGGCGGACAACCCCGGCGTTGCACCGGAGTCCGACCAAACCCGTTCTCTGCAGTCGGATCAGAGAACACTTCTGAAGGCAGCACGCTGCCTTTAGAGGTGCTCCCCGCAGTGCCCTTTCAGGCACCGCAGCGAGCCGATCCCTAAAAACGCGACTTACTTGATCTCTGCCTTGGCGCCAGCATCCACCAGCTTCTTCAGCGCGGCGTCGGCATCGGCCTTGGGAATGGCTTCCTTCACGGCTTTCGGCGCGCCGTCGACCAGGTCCTTGGCTTCCTTCAGGCCGAGTCCCGTCAGTTCGCGAACGGCCTTGATGACCTGCACCTTGTTGGCGCCGGCTTCGAGCAGCATGACGTTGAATTCAGTCTGCTCTTCGACCACTGCGGCAGCAGCGCCACCACCACCGGCGGCCGGGGCGGCCATCGAAGCGGCGGACACGCCGAACTTCTCTTCGATGGACTTGACCAGGTCATTGAGTTCCATCACCGACATGCTGTCCATGGCGGACAGGAAAGCGTCTTTATCGAATGCCATTTGAATTACCTATGAATGTTTGAATGGAGTAAACGGATGCCGGGAAGTTCAGCGCTTCAGGCGGCAGCGGGTGCGGCGCCTGGTGCGTCAACGGCGGGCGCGTCAGCGGGGGCTTCAGCAGTTGCTTCAGCAGCAGTTTCAGCAGAAGCTTCAGCAGGGGCTTCAGCAGACGCTTGTGCAGGCGCGTCGGCAACTGCCTCCGCGACCACAGCCGCGCCACGTTTTTCAGCCAGCGCCGCCAGCACGCCAGCAAAACGCTGGATCGGCGACTTCAGCAAGCCTGCCACCTGGGCGATGAGCACGTCGCGGCTGGGGATCGCGGCCAGGGCTTTGACGCCCTCGACGCTCAACGCCTTGCCGGCGTAAGCGCCGCCCTTGATGACCAGCTTGTCGTTGACCTTGGCGAAGTCGGAAATGACCTTCGCCGCAGCCACGGCATCCTCGGAAAAGCCGTAAATCAGCGGGCCGACCATGACACCTTGGGCCACCTCGAACGGGGTGCCGGCGACAGCGCGACGGGCCAGTGTGTTCTTCAAGACATGAAGGTACACACCCTTGGCCCGCGCGTCGACGCGCAGCTTGTTCAGGTTTTCCACGGTGAGGCCGCGGTACTCGGCCAACGCCAATGTCTGCGAACGCGCGGCTTGTGCCGACACATCCGTGACCACGGCTGCCTTCTCGTTGCGATTGAGACTCAAAGTCTGCTCCTCACACAAAACGTGCCGTTCAGGCCTTTCGGCCCTCCGGGCACACCGGATTCAGCAGCCATCCGTTCACAGGTCAAACCGGTTGTTTCCAACTGGACTCCTCTTCACGGCGGGACCGCCATCTGCGCTGGCTTTGAGTTCGGCCTTGCGGCCTGGCTCGCGATTACGGGACTTGGGGCTTGCGCCCCGCGTCCCACCAGCGGTCTTGGATGGCCTGGCCCCTTTGCGGCGACCAGCCCACCAAACTCATCTTGCGGCGCGCCAGACTCGCGCACCGCAACCAAACTTGAAAGTAATGTCGATCGTAAAGTCGAAACTCAAGCCGCAGCCTGCGCCGCGATCGACTGGGTGTCCACGCGCACACCCACGCCCATGGTGGAAGACAGTGCCACCTTGCGCAGGTAGATGCCCTTGCTGCTGGACGGCTTGGCCTTGTTCAGCGCTTCGATGAGCGCGCGCAGGTTCATCACCAGCTTGTCGGAATCGAAAGACCGGCGGCCGATGGTGCCGTGGATGATGCCGGCCTTGTCGACGCGGAATTGCACCTGGCCGGCCTTGGCGTTGCGGACGGCTTGCGCGACGTCGGGCGTCACGGTGCCGACCTTCGGGTTGGGCATCAGGCCGCGGGGGCCCAGGATCTGGCCCAGCGTGCCAACAACACGCATGGTGTCCGGCGATGCGATGACGACGTCGAAATCCATCTTGCCAGCCTTGATCTCGGCGGCAAGATCGTCCATGCCGACGATGTCAGCGCCAGCGGCCTTGGCTTCTTCAGCCTTGGCACCTTGTGCGAACACGGCCACACGCTTGGTCTTGCCGGTGCCGGCAGGCATGACGACGGCGCCACGCACGACCTGGTCGGACTTCTTGGCGTCGATGCCCAGTTGGACGGCCACGTCGATGGATTCATCGAACTTGGCCGTGGCAAATTCCTTGACGATCACGAGCGCCTGATCCAGCGCATAAAGCTTCGTGCTGTCGATCTTGCCTTGGCTCGTCTTGGCCTTTTTGGTGAGCTTCGTCATGTTCAGACTCCAACGACCGTGAGGCCCATCGAACGCGCCGAGCCGGCGATGATCTTCACGGCGCCGTCCATGTCGGCGGCGTTCAGGTCCTTCATCTTGGTCTTGGCGATCTCTTCAAGCTGAGCGCGGGTGACCGTGCCGACCTTGTCCAAGTGCGGCTTGCCAGAACCCTTTTCGATCTTGGCGGCCTTCTTCAGCAGCACGGTCGCGGGCGGCGACTTGAGGATGAAGGTGAAGGACTTGTCGGCGAAGGCCGTGATCACCACGGGCAGCTTCAGGCCCGGCTCGTAACCCTGGGTCTGGGCGTTGAACGCCTTGCAGAATTCCATGATGTTCAGGCCGCGCTGGCCCAGTGCCGGCCCGATCGGGGGCGACGGATTGGCCTTGCCAGCCGGTACTTGCAGCTTGATGAAGCCGACGATCTTTTTGGCCATGATGGCGCTCCTATCGAGTTCAAACGCCGATCGAAATCGGCTCCTCGTCACTCAGCCCAAAACAACTTCAGCGTTCCCCGGGGCTGCTTCGGGGCGCGCCAGCGATCAGATTTTTTCGACCTGTGCGAAGTCGAGTTCCACACCCGTGGCACGGCCAAAGATCGTCACTGAAACCTTGACCTTGCTCTTTTCGTAGTTCACGTCTTCCACCGCACCGTTGAAGTCGGTGAACGGGCCATCTTTGACGCGAACCAGTTCTCCCACGATCCATTCAACCTTAGGCCGCGGCTTGTCCACGCCTTCTTGCATCTGGTTGACGATCTTGGCAACTTCGGCTTCAGAGATCGGCGCTGGCCGGTTGCGCGCGCCACCGATGAAGCCGGTGACCTTGCTCGTGTGCTTGACCAGGTGCCACGTGTCGTCGGCCATTTCCATTTCCACGAGCACGTAGCCCGGGAAGATGCGGCGTTCAGTCACGCTCTTCTTGCCGTTCTTCAATTCCACCACTTCTTCGGTGGGAACGAGGATGCGGCCGAACTTGTCCTGCATGCCAGCGCGGTCGATGCGCTCGCGCAAGTTGCGTTCGACGGCCTTTTCCATGCCGGAATAGGCGTGCACGATGTACCAGCGCTTGTTCGAAGCCGGTGCTAGCGCGGGCGTACTGGATTCGATCTGTTCAGTCATTTCAGTCTCGCATCAAGCGAACGCCGCGGAACCGGCTCCGCCGGGCCGCTGGGGTTGCCCCTTGAGGGGCCGAGCACGACCAGAAACAGTCCGGGGGACTGTTGCTCGCTGCAAAGGCCGCAGGCCGCTTCGGGGTGGTCGTATTCACCGGCGCCAGCCCAGGATCAGGTCGTACAGCAGCCACTCAAGGGTCTTGTCGGTGATCCACATGAAGAGCGCCATGACGAAGACGAAGGCGAACACATAGCCTGTCATCTGCATTGCTTCCTTGCGCGCCGGCCACACCACCTTGCGTGTTTCGCGCACCGCGTCGCGGCCGAAGGCGATGAGTTGCTTGCCGCTTTCAGAGGTGAAAAACAGCGCTACAGCCGCCCCCACCAGCGCCAACAGAGCCAGGACGCGCAGCCACAGGTCCTGCTTGCCGAAGTAATAGAAGGCGACAACCGACGCCACCAGCAACAGCGCCGCACCGGCCAGTTTGGCCTTGTCGGCGGCTGTTGAAACGGTTTCGATTTCTGGGAGGGTGGAGGCCATGTCTTTCAGCAATCAGTTTCAGCAATCAGTTTCAGCAATCTCGATCACCGCCGTTTCTGCAGCAAGTCCTTGCAGCAGCGCTGTGGGCGTTATCAGGAGCAAAGCCCGCAGGCCTTTTGAAGAAGCCTGCAGGCTGGGGAATTGGGCCGTTGAATCACCCGGCTTGCCGGGTGGCAGGGGCAGAGGGAATCGAACCCCCAACCTTCGGTTTTGGAGACCGACGCTCTGCCAATTGAGCTATACCCCTTCGGCCAATTTATTCATTCGATGATCTTGGCCACGACACCCGCGCCGACGGTACGGCCACCTTCACGGATGGCGAAGCGCAGGCCCTCTTCCATCGCGATCGGGTTGATCAGCTTGACCGTGATGCTGACGTTGTCGCCCGGCATGACCATTTCCTTGTCCTTGGGCAACTCCACCGCGCCCGTCACGTCCGTGGTGCGGAAGTAAAACTGGGGCCGGTAGTTGTTGAAGAACGGCGTGTGGCGGCCGCCTTCTTCCTTGCTCAGAACGTAGATCTCGGCCGTGAAGTGGGTGTGCGGCTTGACACTGTTGGGCTTGCACAGAACCTGGCCGCGTTGCACGTCTTCGCGCTTGGTGCCGCGCAGCAGGATGCCGACGTTGTCGCCTGCCATGCCTTGGTCGAGCAGCTTTCTGAACATTTCGACGCCGGTGCAGGTGGTCTTCTGCGTGGCTGCGATGCCGACGATTTCGATTTCTTCGCCGACTTTGATGACGCCGCGCTCAATGCGTCCCGTCACCACGGTGCCGCGGCCGGAGATGGAGAACACATCTTCCACGGGCATCAGGAATGCGCCGTCGATGGCACGTTCGGGTTGCGGGATGTAGGTGTCCAGTGCGTCAGCCAGTTTCATGATGGCTTGTTCACCCAGGGGGCCCTTGTCGCCTTCCATGGCGAGCTTGGCGCTGCCGTGGATGATGGGGGTGGTGTCGCCGGGGAAGTCGTATTTGTCCAGGAGCTCGCGCACTTCCATTTCGACGAGCTCGAGGAGCTCGGCGTCGTCAACCATGTCGCACTTGTTGAGGAAGACGATGATGTACGGCACGCCGACCTGGCGCGCGAGCAGGATGTGCTCACGGGTCTGGGGCATGGGGCCGTCAGCAGCGGAACAGACGAGGATGGCGCCGTCCATTTGGGCCGCACCCGTGATCATGTTCTTGACGTAGTCGGCGTGCCCGGGGCAGTCAACGTGGGCGTAGTGCCGGTTCGCGGTTTCGTACTCGACGTGCGCGGTGTTGATGGTGATGCCGCGGGCCTTTTCTTCCGGTGCCGCGTCAATCTGGTCGTAGGCCTTGGCCTCGCCGCCGAACTTGGCCGCCAGCACCGTCGTGATCGCCGCCGTCAGCGTCGTCTTGCCATGGTCCACGTGCCCAATCGTGCCCACGTTGACGTGGGGCTTGGTGCGTTCGAATTTGCCTTTTGCCATCTTGAAAACTCCTGGCTAAGAAATGCCGATGCCTGAAAAAAGAACCGATGAGAGACTGAGACTTGGTGCCCATGGCGCGGATCGAACGCGCGACCTCCCCCTTACCAAGGGGGTGCTCTACCACTGAGCCACATGGGCATCGGTACGGGTCTGGCGGCGCGTGGCTTGAAGCTTCAAACCGGCAGACCCGTAACGACGTTGCTGACTGAAATTTGGAACCCTGAACCTTCCTTGGAGCGGGAGACGGGAATCGAACCCGTGTCATTAGCTTGGAAGGCTAAGGTTCTGCCATTGAACTACTCCCGCGAAACTTGGCTGCTGAAACCGCTCCTGAAGACGCTTTTTGCCGAAGACGTTCGCCGAAGGCCTTGAATTGGGTCTCTCTGGTGGAGGAGGGTGGATTCGAACCACCGTAGGCGTAAGCCAACAGATTTACAGTCTGCCCCCTTTAGCCACTCGGGCACCCCTCCGGAGAGCCTGTGACTATAACACGCCGCACGTTCAGGGCAGCTGCCAGTCCACCGCGCCACGGCCGCTGGCGGCCAGGAATTGGTTGGCCGCGCTGAAGTGACCACAGCCGATGAAAGGCACGGGCGGCCTGGAGGCCGACAGCGGTGACGGGTGGTTACTTTGCAGCACCCTGTGCCGACCGCCGCATGGCCCTGATTGCAAGCGCGCCTGCGCATGCGCTCCCCATAACATGAACACCTTCGGCAAGTTGTCAGCAACCAAGGCCTGGCATATCGCGTCAGTGAGCGCGTGCCAACCTAGTCTGGCGTGGCTGGCCGGCTGGCCGTCCTCGACCGTGAGCGAGGTGTTGAGCAGCAACACCCCTCGTTCGGCCCATGGCAGCAGCGAACCGCTGCGCGGCGGTGCCAGCGCCAGGTCACGCTGCAATTCCTTGAAGATGTTGAGCAAACTTGGCGGCACCTTTTGCCCCGGCGGAACCGAAAAGGCCAGCCCTTCTGCTTGCCCCGGCCCGTGGTACGGGTCCTGGCCCAGGATCAGCACCCTGGTGGCAGCCAGTGGCGTGACTTCCAGGGCGCGGAAGACCTGCGCCGGATAGACCTTGGCGCCGGCTTCGACCCGCGCATTCACTGCCGCCAATGTGGTCTGGCCGACCGCGCTCTCGCTCCAACGCTGCAACATCGGCTGCCAATCCGATGAAACGCGCGCCAGTTGCGCCTGCAGTGGCGCGGCCAGCCGGTTCAAGCGAAGAGTTCCGCCAACGCCGCGCCAGGGTCAGGCGCCCGCATGAAGGCTTCACCGACCAGAAAAGCGTGCACGCCGGCCGAACGCATGCGCAGCACATCGGCACGGGCCAGGATGCCGGACTCGGTGACCAGCAGGCGGTCCGCGGGAACCCGCGCCATGAGCTTGAGCGTGGTGTCCAGCGTGACGTCGAAGGTCTTCAGGTTGCGGTTGTTGATGCCCAGCAGCGGCGTCTTCAGGCGCAGAGCACGCGCCAGCTCGGCAGCGTCATGCACCTCCACCAGCACGCCCATGCCCAGCGCGTGGGCGCAGGCTTCCAGGTTTGCCATCTGCCCGTCGTCAAGGCAGGCGGCAATGAGCAGGATGCAGTCGGCGCCCAGCGCACGCGCTTCCACCACCTGGTACTCATCGACCATGAAGTCCTTGCGCAGCACCGGCAGCGCGCACGCCGCGCGCGCCTGCTGCAGGAAAGCAGCAGACCCCTGAAAGAAGCGCTCGTCGGTGAGCACGCTCAGGCACGCCGCGCCGCCCGCCGCATAGCTGGCGGCGATCTCGGCCGGCACAAAATGTTCGCGCAGCACGCCCTTGCTCGGGCTGGCTTTCTTGACCTCGGCGATGACCGCAGCGCCACTGGCCGCGATGCGGCTTCGCAGCGCGGCTTCAAAGCCGCGCAAGTCCCCGATGGCGCGCCGCGCTTCGGCTTCTGCCCGCCAACTCGCCAGGCTTCGCAGCGCCTTGGCCGCCGCTACTTCTTCGTGCTTGACGGCGACGATCCTATGCAGGATGTCGTCCATCAGCCCGCCCGGAAGCGGTTGCTGACGCTGACGAACTGGCTCAGCTTGGCCATCGCCTTGCCCGAAGCCACCGCCTCACGCGCCCGCTTGACGCCGTCGGTGACGGAAGTGGCCACGCCCGCGCAATACAAGGCCGCGCCAGCGTTCAACAGCACGACATCGCGCACCGGCCCGTCTTCATTGGCCAGCGCGCGCTGGATGCACTGCACCGACTCTTCCTTGTTGGCCACTTTCAGCACCCGCGAGTCGTACACCGGCAGCCCGAAGTCGCTGGGGTGCACGACGTATTCGCGCACCTCACCGTCCTTCAATTCACCCACCGCCGATTCACCCGACAGCGACAGCTCGTCCATGCCGTTCATGCCGTACACCACCATCACGTGGTTGCTGCCCAGGCGCTGCAGCACCCGCACCAGGATGCCGACGAGGTCGGGGTGGAAGACACCCAGCAACTGGTTCTGCGCGCCAGCCGGATTGGTCAATGGGCCCAAGATGTTGAAGATCGTGCGCACGCCCAGTTCCTTGCGCACCGGTGCGGCGTGTTTCATGGCCGCGTGGTGGTTGGGCGCGAACATGTAGGCGACACCGGTTTCTTCCAGGCAAGTGGCCACCTGCTCGGGCGTCAGCATGATGTTGGCGCCCAACGCCTCCATGACGTCGGCAGACCCGCTGGTGGACGACACACTGCGCCCGGCGTGTTTGGCCACCCTGGCACCGGCGGCGGCGGCGACGAAAACCGACGCCGTGCTGATGTTGAAGGTGTGAGAGCCGTCGCCGCCCGTGCCGACGATGTCCACGAGGTGCGTGCGGTCGGCCACCGTCACCGGCGTCGCAAATTCGCGCATCACCTGCGCAGCGGCGGCGATCTCACCCACCGTTTCTTTCTTCACGCGCAGGCCCATGCACAGCGCGGCGATCATCACCGGCGACATCTCGCCACTCATGATGCGGCGCATCAGCGCAAGCATCTCGTCATGGAAGATCTCGCGGTGTTCGATGACGCGGGTAAGGGCTTCGGTGTTGGTCATGCTCATCAGGCTCTCCTGCAAAATTCCTATAGCGTCGTGCGCAGGATGGCCAGCGCACGTTGCACATCGTCGGCACTCACATCCAGGTGGGTGACAAAACGCAGCCGGTACAGGCCCGTGCACAACAGACCCGCCTGGCGCAGGCGCTCGACGACACCTGCGCCCTTCTCGGGCGCCAGATCGACAAAGAGGATGTTGGTTTGCGGCGGCTGCACCGTGACCCCGGCCAAACCCTGCAGGCCTTCGGCCAACGCGCGGGCATGGGCATGGTCGTCGGCCAGCCGATCCACGTGATGGTCCAGCGCGTGCAACGCCGCGGCCGCCAGCACGCCCGCCTGGCGCATGCCGCCGCCCAGCATCTTGCGGATGCGGTGCGCGCGGGCTATCAATTCGCGCGAGCCCACCAGCGCCGAGCCCACTGGCGCGCCAAGCCCCTTGCTGAAGCACACCGACACGCTGTCGAAGTGCTTGGCGATTTGCTGTGCGGCGTCCTTTGCAGGCCCGGGGCTGGCCACTGCCGCGTTGAAGAGCCGCGCTCCGTCCAGGTGCGTGGCCAGGCCGCGTTTGCGGGCCAGTGCGGTTGCTGCTTCGATGTAGCTGAGCGGCAGCACCTGCCCGCCCCAGGTGTTTTCCAGCGCCAGCAGCCGGCTCTTGGCAAAGTGCGCGTCGTCGGGCTTGATGGCGCCTTCGATGTCGGCGAGCAGGATCGAGCCATCCGCCTGGTTTGGCAGCGGCTGCGGCTGGATGCTGCCCAGCACCGCCGCGCCCCCGCCTTCCCAGCGGTAGGTGTGCGCCATCTGGCCGACGATGTATTCGTCACCGCGCTGGCAGTGCGCCATCAGGCCGCACAGGTTGCTTTGGGTGCCGGTGGGCACGAAGAGTGCGGCTTCCTTGCCCAGCATCGCGGCGATGCGTGCCTGCAGCGCATTGACGGTGGGGTCGTCGCCAAAGACGTCGTCGCCCACATCGGCCTCGGCCATGGCGGCCCGCATGGCGGCGGTGGGGCGCGTGACGGTGTCACTGCGCAGGTCGATTGGCGTCGGTACGGTCATGCGCGCTCCAGAAAATTCTTGAGCAGCGCGTGACCGTGCTCGCTGAGGATGGACTCCGGGTGGAACTGCACGCCTTCCACCGCCAGCTCGCGGTGGCGCACGCCCATGATCTCGCCGTCTTCAGACGTCGCCGTCACCACCAGCGTGCTGGGCAGCGACGCACGCTCGATCGCCAGAGAGTGATAGCGGATGACGCTGAACTGCTCCGGCAGGCCACGGAACACCCCCGCACGGTCGGTGGTAATGGTGCTGGCCTTGCCATGCATCTGCACCTGCGCCCGCACCACCCGGCCGCCCAGGGCCGCGCCAATGGCCTGGTGCCCCAGGCACACCCCCAGCAGCGGCACCTTGCCGGCAAAGTGCTGAATGGCCTCGACGCAGACGCCGGCCTCGGCCGGTGAACAAGGGCCCGGCGACAGCACCAGGTGGTCGGGCTTCAACGCGGTCATGGCGCCGACGCTGATCTGGTCATTGCGGAACACGCGCACGTCTTGCCCCAGTTCAGCGAAGTACTGCACCAGGTTGAAGGTGAAGCTGTCGTAGTTGTCGATCATCAGCAGCATGTTCAGAACCCCTCTTCGACGAGTTCTGCCGCGCGAATGAGTGCACGTGCCTTGTGCTCCGTCTCCCTCCACTCCATCTCGGGGATGGAGTCGGCCACCACGCCGGCCGCGGCCTGCACGTACAGCGTGTGGTCCTTGACGATGCCGGTGCGGATGGCAATGGCCACGTCCATGTCGCCGGCAAAGCTCAGGTAGCCGCAGGCGCCGCCGTAGATGCCGCGCTTGACGGGTTCGAGCTCGTCGATGAGTTCCATCGCGCGCACCTTCGGCGCGCCGGTCAGCGTGCCCGCCGGGAAGGTGGCGCGCAGCACATCGAGGTTGCTCGTGCCCGGCTTCAGCAGGCCTTCGACGTTGCTGACCAGGTGCATGACGTGCGAGTAACGCTCGACGACGAAGGCTTCCGTCACCTTGACGCTGCCCGTCTGCGCGATGCGGCCGATGTCGTTGCGCGCCAGGTCGATGAGCATCAGGTGTTCGGCGCGCTCCTTGGGGTCGGTGGACAGCTCTTGTTCCAGCACCTTATCCAGTTCCGGCGTGGCGCCGCGCGGGCGCGTGCCGGCCAGCGGGCGAATTGTCACCTTGCTGCCTTCGGCCGTGTGCTCCTGCCGCACCAGGATTTCGGGTGAGGCGCCGACGATCTGGAAGTCGCCCATGTCGTAGAAGTACATGTACGGCGACGGGTTCAGAGACCGCAGCGAGCGGTACAGGCTCAAGGGGCTTTCGGTGTAGCGCTTCTTCAGACGCTGGCCGATCTGGACCTGCATCATGTCGCCGGCGGCGATGTACTCCTTGCTCTTCAGCACCGCCGCCAGATAGTCGGCCTTGTTGAAGTCGCGCTCCACTGCATACGAAGGGCCGCGCTTCACGGCCGGCGCGCTGACGCTGAAGCGCAGCTTGTCCGCCAGCTCACTGAGGCGCTTCTTGCCGTTGAAGTAAGCCTCGGGTCGCGAAGGGTCGGCATAGACGATGAGGTACAGACGCCCGGACAGGTTGTCGATGACGGCCAGTTCTTCACACTGCAGCAGCAGGATGTCGGGCGTGTCGATGCCGCCTTCCTTCCATGTGCCGGCGAGCTTCGGTTCGATGTAGCGCACCGCGTCGTAGCCGAAGTAGCCGGCCAGCCCGCCGCAGAAACGCGGCATGCCGGGCCGCAGCGCCACCTTGAAGCGCTTTTGATACGCCTCGATGAAGTCGAGCGGGTTGCCCTCGAAGGCCTCCACCACCTGGCCGCTGGTGACGACTTCGGTCTTGAAGCCGCGGGTGCGCAGCAGCGTGCGCGCCGGCAGGCCGATGAAGGAATAGCGGCCGAAACGTTCGCCGCCGACCACGCTTTCCAGCAGGAAGCTGTGCTTGGCGCCACCGGCCAGCTTGAGGTACAGCGACAGCGGGGTTTCCAGGTCGGCGAAGGCTTCCGCCATCAGCGGGATGCGGTTGAAGCCCTGGCTGGCCAGGCTCTGGAATTCAAGTTCAGTGATCACGTTTCACACCTCTACACAGGGGCCGCAGCAGGGGCGCTGGACGGCTGGGGCATCAGGGCGGACGGCCGCGGGCGCGGCCAGACACAAGTCAGATGCAGCTCAGTGGCAAGTGAGCGAGCGACGCCAGAGCCAGGCTCCCAGGCCACTGGGGCCCGGCCGGCGGACGGCTTTGGTGTGCATTGGTGAAACGTTCACGGCGCAAGTCTAGCAGCCGCCCCGATGCGGCCCGTCCGCCAGCGTGCCAGACTTTCGGTTTGGCTTTTCGGTTCGCACCCACCATGATTCGTCGCACCCTCCTGCAGGCAGCCTGCTGCTTGCCAGCCCTCGCCACGGCTCAGCCCGTCGATGTCGGCGGCGTCAAGTACGCGCCCACCGCGCAGGTGGCGGGCAGCACCTTGCAGCTCAACGGCGCCGGCATCCGCTACAAGTTCGTCATCAAGGTCTATACCGCCGGCCTGTACCTGACGGCAAAGGCCGGCACACCCGAAGCTGTGATCGCCGCGACTGGCCCGAAGCGCCTGCATGTGGTGATGCTGCGCGACATCGACGCCAACGAACTCGGCCGCCTCTTCACGCGCGGCATGCAGGACAACGCGCCGCGCGAAGAGTTCAGCAAGTCGATCGCTGGCACGCTGCGCATGGCGGACATCTTCTCGGCGAAGAAGAAACTGGCGGCTGGGGACAGCTTCTCGGTGGACTGGGTGCCGGGCGTGGGCACATCGGTGCTCGTCAACGGCGTGGTGCAGGGTGAAGCCGTGAAGGAGCCGGAATTTTTTACCGCGCTGATCCGCATCTGGCTCGGCAACGCACCCGCCGACACGGGCTTGAAGGATGCCTTGCTGGGGCAGGCTGCGCGGCCCTCGCGTGCGGCAGGGCAGCGTTAGGTGATGGGCGGCGCAGCGACCCAATGCTGAGGGACGACCCTACCCGCCCATTTGAGGGGGGCTAGGCCTGACGGTGACAGCTTAGATTCCAGCAGCGCATGAAGGGCTGACCTCAAAGGTCCACGCGCAGGCCAGGGAGGCCAACCATGATGCTGCGCAAATTCCTTTTCTCCGTGTGCCAGGTCAGATCGCTGGGCCTGATGTCCTGGATGGTCCTGATGGCCCTTGCGCTGACGGTGCTGCCGGTCCACGCGCAGCGCACCGTCACCACCACCGGCCTGGGCAACGGCGGTTTTGCGGTGACGCCGGTAGACGCGCTGCACACCTGCGCCAATGGCGACATGGGTGCCGACGCCTGCGCCGGCGCCTTCCAGTACGGTGAGCAGGCAGCCGCAGTGGACAGCATCGTGTCGCAGTACAGCCTGGCCCACCCCAACAACGCCTGGGGCACCGCGGCGGTGGAAACCAGCGTCGGCGGTGCGCTCAGCAGCACAGGCATGTTCACCTACGGTGGCAGCCTGTTCGGCGACATCCGCTTCCTGCAAGAGCTGCGCGGCCACTTCGTGGTGGCGTTGTCGGGCCGCTGGGCATCGACACCCATCGGTGGCGGCGCCTACCTGCGCGAGCCCTGGAGTGCCTACTACCTCTTCGACGACGTGGTGGCCAATGCCTTCTCGCTGGCCACGCTCGACTCGCTGCGCTGGGACCTGAGCGAAGGTCCGGCGCCCGATGTCGTGCCCGGCGTGCTCGACTTCTACGGCAGCCGCGGCCTGTCGGTCGACCGGGTTTCGATCTACATCTACACGCCTGCCGGCGTGGGCAATGGCATTCCCGAGCCCGGTTCGCTGGCCTTGGTGGGTGTGGCACTGGCGATTGGTTGCGCGTTGGTCCGCCGTCGCCGGCAGGCGTCTTCAGACTGACAGGCCAGCGGCCTGCGCCAACCGTCGCAGTTCGCGGTGGTGGGCATGCGCCTCCAGGTAGCGGCTGCGCGCGCTCGTTTCGGCAATGGCCTGCGCATCACGCTGCAGGGCCTGCCAGCTGTCGCTGAGCACCGCTGCTGCGCGTAAGTCCTGCCGCGCCTGCAACACCTGGCAGCAAACGAGCCGGATCAGGTGCGGCTTTTCAGTGCCGTTGAAGTGGCCGTGGCGCGCCTGGTGTGCCAGCACGGCGTCCACATCCTGCGCAGCGGCTTGCGCGTCACCGGCTTGCAGGCGGGCCCTTGCACGCCAGGCCACGGCCTCGATGCCCAGGTGCTGCAGGCCCAGACCGTGCAGCAAGTCTTCGGCGCCTGTGAACGCGGCACACGCGCCTGCGCTGTCACCTTGGGCCAGCAGCACCGAACCCAGCGTGATGTGCGCAAAGGCTTCGTACTCCGGGTTGCGGATGGCTTGCGCCAGGGCCACCGCAGCCTGTGCGTCGGCCTGCGCTTCGGCCAGGCGCAACAGCGGCAGCCGCGTCGTGGCGAGGTTGATGACGGTGGTGAGTTCAACCGTGCGGTTGCCGATCAGGCGTGACAGGCGCTGCGCTTCCTTCAGGTCGGCCTCGGCGCCTGCAAAGTCGCCCAACTGCAGCGCGGCTGCACCGAGGTTGACGCGGCTCACACATTCACCGGCGCGGTCGCCGCGCTCCTGCTGGATGAGCAGCGCCTGGCGCAGCAGCGTGGCGCTCGCCGTGCCGTCACCCTGCTCGGTGGCAATGGCCGCACCGGCCACCAGCAGTTCGCTTTCTGCAAAGCCGTCCTTGCATTCGCGGGCGCGGGCCAGGCCTTCGGCGGCCACGGTGCGCGCCTGCGCGTGCTCGCCGCTGGCACGCAGCGCGCCGGCCCAGACGGCATAACTGGCCAGTTCAAGTGCCGTGTCGGCCGCTGCGCGGGCCGCTGCCAGCGCGGGCGGTGCGAGTGCGGCGGCTTCTTGCGGATGGCCGGTTTCGTCGGCCGCCACGGCCTGGCGCAGTGCGACGATGGCCAGGTGCTGCGGGTTCTGGCTGCGCACGGCCAACGCGGCGAGCGCTTGCAGGTCCTGCGCCTGGGCTTGCGGCTGGCCGCCCAGGCGCAGGCCGCGCTGGCGCAGCAACAAGAGCCGCCAGCGGGTGTCGCGGCTGTCTCCTTCATCGCCTTGATCGCCTTCATCGGCGTTCAGCAGCGCCAGGCCACGGCTGGCCTGCTCAACGACGGCCGCGTGCGCAAAACGTTGCGCCAGGTCTTCGGCGGCCAGCAGCCTGTAGCGCACGGCCAGCAGCGGCTCGCCGGCCTGTTCGTAGTGGTCTGCGGCCACACCCAGGTAGTCGGCTGCACGGGCTGTGTCGAGTGCTGCGTACCAGCGCGCGGCTGCGCCGTGCAGGGGCTGCTTTTCTCGGCGCAGCAGCCGCGCGTACGCCACTTGCTGGAGGATGACGTGGGCGAAGGCGAACTCGGCCGCCGAGTCTGCAGACATTGCAGCACGCCCCTGCAGCAGCGCCCGCCGGCACAGAGCCGGCAGGTGCGGCGGTGCACTGGCGTCGATGGCACCCAGCGTGGGCTGCAAGAACACGGGGCCCAGCACCGAAGCCTGCTGCAGCGCCAGCCGCTCGCCCGCGGGCAACGCGCCCAGGCGCGCTTGCAACACGCCGCTGAGCGTGGCCGGCACCGCCTGCAGGTCCAGAACGCCTTCTTTCATCACCCAGCGCGCGCCTTCGCCGCCACCCGCCTGCAACACACCCTGGTCGAACAGCATCTGCAGCAGCTCTTCCATGAAAAACGGGTTCCCGCCCGCGCGCTGCACCAGCAGGTCTTGCAGCACCGGCGCCGGTGGCTGCAGCGGCAGCAACAAGGCCTGCGCCAACGACGTGCTGTCGGCCGGCGAAAGCGGCGAAAGCAGCGTGCGGCTGTGCAACGGGTCGAGCCCATCGGGGCGCCGTTCATCCAGCGTCGGGCGCGTGGCCAGCAGCACCAGCACCGGCACCGTCAGCCCGCGCAGGGGCAGGCTGCGCACGAAGTCGAGGCTGGCGTCATCGGCCCAGTGCATGTCGTCCAGGCACAGCAGCAAAGGCAGGCTGCGGCTGGACGCCAACTGCGCCAGCAACACGGCGGCGCTGTGCAGCCCACGCTGGCGGATCTGCGCGCCCTGCTGCAGGATGCCGCGCAGGTGCGGGCTGGCGCTGAAGTTCAGGCCCAGCAGATGACCGAGCACCTGCGCTTCGGCCACGGCTGCATCGGCGCCGAAGTCGGGTTGCAACCAGGGCGCGACGCTGGCCGTGAAACGCTCGCGCGCCAGTGCCGGCGTGTCGCTGTCGGGCAGCGTCAGCGCGTCGGACAGCAGGTTGCGCAGCATCGCGTAGGGCACCCGCTCCTGCTGCGGTCGGCCCTGGGCCTGCAGCCACAGCGCACGCTGCGGCTGCGCGCGGGCCCAGGCTTGCCAGTGGCCCAGCACCCTGCTCTTGCCCAGGCCTGCTTCACCCACCAGGACCTGCGTGGCCACGCGCACAGCGTCTGGGCTGCCGTTGCTGCCCACGTGCAACCGCTGCCAAGCCTGCTGCAAGGCCAGGACCGCATCCTGGCGCCCGATGAGCGGCGTCTGCAGCCCGGCGACGCCGCGCTGCGCCGTCGCGGCGCCGTGCAGCCGCCGTTCGACGAGCCAGGTGCGCAAGGGCTCGGCATGGCCCTTGACCTGCAGCGGCGGCTGCTCCAGCAGCTCAAACTGCCCGGCCACCAGGCGCTGCGTGGCGGCGCTGATGCGCAAGGTGCCCGGTGGCGCCGCCTGCTCCATGCGCGCGGCCATGTTGACGGTGGCACCGCGGATGGTGTTGGCCGCATCCACGCCACCGCCCAGCAGCACCGGCCCGGTGTGCAGGCCGACCCGCACATTGAAACCCGGGTGGCCGTGTTCACGCCGCACGCGGTCGGCCTGCAAGCGTGCTTCGGCCACGATGCCCAGGCCCGCCAGCACCGCGTTTTCGGCATCGTCTTCGCGCACTTCCTGCGTGCCAAACGCTGCCAGCAGGCTGTCGCCCGCGTACTGCAGCACCCGGCCGTTGAACCTGTCCACGATGTCCGTGAAGCGCGCGAGTGCGGTGTCCATGACGAGGTGGATCTCTTCGGGCTCCAGCTTGCCGCCGAGTGCGGTGGAGCCCACCACATCGACGAACAGCACCGTCGCCTGGCGCAGGCGCTGTTCAGGCGTGCTGCCGCGGCGCAGCGCATCCTGCCGGTCGCGCAACGCCGACTGGGCCAGGTCCAGCACGGCGTCGTCGATTTCACCGCGCAGGCGCTCCAGCGCCAGCAGGCCAGCCTCCAGCTTGTCGGGTGTCATCCGGCCTCAGGCAGCGACGCGCGCCGGTGCGCTGCCCTGCACGTCGAGCCAGGCCATGAATTCGCGGTACCAGAGCAGCGAATTCTGCGGCTTCAGCACCCAGTGGTTCTCATCGGGAAACCACAGCAGCCGCGCATCGACGCCGCGCGCCTTCAGGGTGTTGTAGTAAGCCAGGCCGTTGCAGTCGGGCACGCGGCAGTCCTGCGCGCCGTGCATCACGAGCGTGGGCGTGTTGATGGTGCCGGCGAATGTGGCGGGGCTCTGCGCCAGCACGCGCGGCAGGTCTTCCCAATAGGTGGCGGCCAGGTCCCTGGGGCGCACGGGATAGGAATCGGCGCCGAAGGTGGCCACGCGGTCGAAGACACCGGCGTGGCAGACGTAAGCGCGGTAGGGCCCGACAGGCCACGCCGGAACGTGTCCATTCATCCAGGCGACCAGGAAGCCGCCATAGCTGCCGCCGGTGGCGAAAACACGCTTCTTGTCGGCCCACGGTTGCCTCAACAACCAATTCGTGCCGGCTTCGATGTCCTGCAGTTCCAGTTCGCCCTGGCGGCCGATGAGGCTGTGCTTGAAGGCGTGGCCGAAGCCGCTCGATCCGTGGAAGTTGACCTGCGCGATGACGTGACCCGGCCCCACAAGGCGAGAGGCAAGCACATGCGGATTCCAGCGATAGCCAAAGGTGTCGCCAGCCGCCGCATACGGGCCGCCATGGATGACATGCGTGACGGGATGCTTGCGCTGCGGGTTGAAGGCGGGCGGAAAGGTCAGCCACATCTGCACCTCGTCCCCCAGCGCACCGCGCACAGTGACTTCTTTCACCTCGCCCAGGCTGACCTGCGACAGCAGATCGTCGTTGAAATATTCGAGGCGCTGCGGCGCTTGCCCGTCGCGGCAGGCGTGGACGCGCACCGGGTGGCGCGCGCTGTCGGCGGCCACCAGCAGCACACCGGCGGCCAGATCGAAGCCCTGGACCCAACCGCCCTCGTGCGTGATTTGCGTGCTGGCACTGGCGCTGTCTTTGGCGCTGTCTTTGGCGCTGTCTTTGGCGCTGTC
>Ga0335394_10000125_pt1 | contig 72321 bp, 50 predicted proteins | sample MAT03_FD_205741 | JGI IMG/M metagenome (GOLD analysis project Ga0335394, IMG submission 205741) | Freshwater microbial communities from Lake Fryxell liftoff mats and glacier meltwater in Antarctica - MAT-03 (spades assembly) (version 2) ... | reverse complement strand
GTGTCGCTGATTATGGCCGAATCCGTGGTCCTGAGCCCCAACGGGCAACGCCGTGAACGATTTTTTCACCGTGACTTGCGTAGTTTGGGCTATTTTCTGGGTGTCGATATTTCGGCGAAGATGACACGAACCTCGTAGAGTCCCTATATTTCGCCCCAAAAAATCGTTCACGGCGTTGCCCAACGGGGCGGCCTGAATAGCCTGGGGCAAGTCGAGGGCGCAGCCCGAGCGACGCCCCAGGTTGCGAGCGACACCTCTCCCTTGATCCCTTATCGCTCCATCTCCGAAGCCCCAACGGGGCGGCCTGAAATAGCCTGGGGCAAGACGAGGGCGCAGCCCGAGCGCAGCCCCAGGTTACGGGCGACACCTCTCCCTTCATCCCTTATCGCTCCATCTCCGAAGCCCCAACGGGGCGGCCTCAAATAGCTTGGTGCAAGTCGAAGGCGCAGCCCGAGCGCAGCCCCAGGTATCGGTCCCTCCCCTCACCTCTCCTTGATCTCTGATCGCTCCATCTCCGAAGCCCCAACGGGGCGGCCTCAAATAGCCTGGGGCAAGTCGAGGGCGCAGCCCGAGCGACGCCCCAGGTTGCGAGCGACACCTCTCCCTTCATCCCTTATCGCTCCATCTCCGAAGCCCCAAGGGGGCGGCCTGAAATAGCCTGGGGCAAAGGGAAGGCGCAGCCCGAGCGCAGCCCCAGGTTACGAGCGACACCTCTCCCTTCATCCCTTATCGCTCCATCCGAAGCCCCAACGGGGCGGCCTCAAATAGCCTGGGGCAAGACGAGGGCGCAGCCCGAGCGCCGCCCCAGGTTGCGAGCGACACCTCTCCCTTGATCCTTTATCGCTCCATCTCCGAAGCCCCAACGGGGCGGCCTCAAATAGCCTGGGGCAAAGGGAGGGCTCAGCCCGGTCACGGGCGGCCAGCGACTGATCTCGCTTTGAGGTCGCCCCCTTGGGGCTCGTGGAATCAATCAGAAGAGAGTGGGGTAGAGGGGGCGCCCGATACCTGGGGCGGCGCTCGGGCTGCGCCCTCGTCTTGCCCCAGGCTATTTCAGGCCGCCCCCTTGGGGCTCACGCCATGCATCGACCCCCTGGTAAGGCGACGACAATAGAATAATAAATACTTTACATCAGACTGATATTTGATATACTACAGATATTGTGTGGGCAAATATCCGTGGCAGTGAGGCCTCCATGGCGAGCAGGCAACTGGAGAACGGGCTCGTGCGCGACGGCTGTCGAAAATCTGGTCGGGAAGCGTCCGATTTTGTTATCGCGAGCAACCCGAAAAGTTCCGCGCTGAACTCAGCGCCGGCGCTGAGGTCACCCTCCGCGCTGAACTCAGCGCGCTCAACCCGCAAAGTTCGCGATTTCAAAACCCAACCAACCGGGCCGACCCCCAACCCGAAGAACTCCGCGCTGAACTCAGCGCCGGCGCTGAGGTCACCCTCGGCGCTGAACTCAGCGCGCTCAACCCGCAAAGTTCACGATTTCAAACCCCAAACAACCGGGCCGACCCCCAACCCGAAGAGCTCCGCGCTGAACTCAGCGCCGGCGCTGAGGTTACCCTCCGCGCTGAACTCAGCGCGCTCAACCCGCAAAGTTCACGGTTTCAAACCCCAACCAACCGGGCCGACCCTCAACCCGAAAAGTTCCGCGCTGAACTCAGCGCCGGCGCTGAGGTCACCCTCGGCGCTGAACTCAGCGCGCTCAACCCGCAAAGTTTTCAACAACCGTTTTCCACCTACTCAAAAAGGGGCATCTCATGATTCGGAATGAAAGCGAATACCGAGTGGCCGTCCAGCGGCTCAAGGCAGCGGAAGTGCGAATGAACACGCAGCTCCAGTCGCTCGCCGCCATGGATCTCTCTCCACAGGTCGTCGAACGCATGATGGAATCTCTGCGCGCCCCCTACAGCGAACTGATCGACGAGATCGAGTGCTATGCGCAGTCCAAGAACTGCCAGAGAGCGGAAGTGGACGACTTGAACGCCCTGGGACGCGCCCTCATCGGCATGCGGATCGCGCAGGGAATCACGCAGCGCGAACTGGCCCAGCGCGTGAACGTCAGCGAGCAGACCATCTCGCGCAGCGAGTTGAACGAACACCGCGGCATCTCGCTGGAACGGGCCGCCCGTCTCTTCGAGGCGCTCGACGTCCGAGTCAAACTGACTGTGGAACGGAAGCCGGACGCCGCCCGCAGCGTAGAATCCGCAGCGTAGAATTCGCAGCGTAAAATCCCGTAGAATCCTGGCCCGCCCCCTTACAACAGCTCGCGGATCGGCTTGCCGTCGTTCACGATCTTGTGCGGGCGGCCGTCGGGCGTGTGGAACTCGTCCTCGGGATTGATCCCGAGCTGGCGGTACATGGTGGCCGCCAGGTCTTCGGGACGATAGGGATTGTCGGTCGGGCGGTTGGCCCAGGCGTCGGACTTGCCGACCACGCGACCCCCCTGAATGCCGCCGCCGCCGAGCATCACCGTAAAGCACGGGCCCCAGTGGTCGCGCCCCGCGTTGTTGTTGATCTTGGGAGTGCGGCCGAACTCGCCCGTCACCACCACCATCGTCGTATCCAACAGTCCGCGGTCGGCCAGATCGCGGAACAGCGAAGAAACGCCGGCGTCGAACGAGGGGAGCAGCTCTTTCTTCAGCACATTAAAATTGTTGTCGTGCGTGTCCCAGTTGGTGTGATCGATCGTCACGCAACGGACGCCCGCCTCGACCAGCCGGCGAGCCATCAGACAGCTTTGCCCCAGCGACGTCCGCCCGTATTCGTCCCGAAGCTTTTCAGGTTCGGCATGCAGATTGAAGGCTTCCTTCGCTTCGCGCGAAGTCATCAACTCAAAGGCCTTTTCGCGGAACACCCCTACGCTGCGGGCGTTGGCATTGGCGTTGGTCTCGGCCGACTTCTGGTAGCGATCAACCTGGGCCAGCAGGCTGCGGCGAGAGTTGAGCCGCGCGGCGGCCAGATCAAGCGGCGGCACCATGTCGGGGACCGCAAAGCCGGGGGCGTTGGGATCGGCCTCGATCACAAACGGCGCGGCGACCGCACCCAGATAAGCAGACCCGCCCGAGGAGTGCATGCGGGGCAGCGCAACATAAGGAGGGATCGAGCCGCGGGGACCGAGCTTCTTCGAGATCACCGAGCCGTGGGCCGGCGCCTGATTGTTGGGGCTCAAGCCCGGATTGAAGGCGGCGTTCGGGGCATAGCCCGTCAGCATGTAGTGGTCAGCCGACCCGTGATTCGAGTCCGGGTGGGTGAACGAGCGGACCAGCGAGAACTTATCGGCACAGCGGGCGATCCGCGGGATATGTTCGCCGACCTGGATGCCCGGCACGTTGGAGTCGATCGGGTCGAACTCGCCTCGGAACTCGGCCGGGGCACCCGGCTTCATGTCGAGGGTGTCGATCGTCGACAGGCCCCCCTTCAAGAACAGAATGATCAGCGAGACGTCACTCTTCGAGGTCGTCCCCGCCTGGGCCTGTCGGGCCAACAGCTCGGGCAGGCTGAGCCCCATGCCAAACATCCCTGCCGTGCCGACCTTGAGAAAGTCGCGGCGAGCGAGCCCATCACAGTAGTTCCGTGCGTGGGGCATAGGGATCTCTTAGAGAGGAAGGCGATCTTGCGGATCAAGCAGGCGGGACGCCTGCACCACAACGTCCACACTATAACACATAAGCATTTGTTGATTCCAGCAATTTCGTTACACGATTTTTGGTCGGACCGAAAGTCGCTGGAAGACCGTAACATGCTGGGCAACTGAGATATGTCGCCGGCGGGCCGATTTAGCCCCTGGGGATCGCTTTCGTGGGCGAAGGGCCCGAAGTGGGCCTTCAACTCCGCCCCCTCAATAGCAGACTGATCTGTCCCCATTCCCCCAAAAATCCTAAGGTGAAGGAGTATTTCTCCCCCCTGGATTGCCCCGTTCCCTATGGCCAATACACACGCACGAGCGAGCCGACGGCGCGCTGCCAGCCCCCTTCCCGCGACTGGAGAAGCCTTGGGAACCCCCCGCTCTGGCTCGCAAAGCGGTCCGTCCGATAGCGCCCCATCGATCCAGCAACAGGCTGCGCGGATCTGGGCCACCACCTGGGGTCCGGCGTGGATGAGCGCTATCCTGCTGTTTGCCGCCTTCCCGCCGCTCGACCTGTGGCCGCTGGCTTGGCTGGCTCCATGCCCCTGGATCGCCTTGGTCGCCCGCGAGAAACTGACCGGCCGCAGGCCTTATCTGGCGCTCTGGCTGGCGGGTTACGGATTCTGGTCCGGGGCAGTCTATTGGATCGCCATGCCGTATTTCCCCGCGACGCTGGTCGGGCTGATCGCGCTGGCCTTCTATCTGGCGTTCTACACACCGGTCTTTGTCGGGCTCTCGCGCGTGGCGGTCCACCGCTTCCGCGTCCCGCTGCCACTGGCCGTGGCCGGTGTCTGGATGGGTCTGGAGTTCGCCCGGGCGTATATCCTCGACGGGTTCGGAATGGTCTACCTCAGCCATACACAATACCGCTTCGTTCCGCTCATTCAGATCAGCGATCTGGCCGGCGCCTACGGCGTGAGCTTCGTGGTGATGTTCGTGGCCGGCTGCCTGGTGCAGGCCTGCATGGCCGCGACCTCACGGCAGCGCTACACCGCCGTCGGCTTGGGCGGTCTGATGCTGGCCGCGGTGTTGGGTTACGGGCTCGTGCGGACCTCCGGCGACTATCTGCAAGACGGGCCCCGGATCGCCATCGTGCAGGAGTGCATCGAACAGTCGCTGCGGATCGACGCTCAGAACGCCGAAGAGGTGATCGATAAACACGTCGCCCTCTCGCAGCAGGCCGCGAAGGAGAAGCCCGACCTGATCGTCTGGCCCGAGACCATGTGGCGCTATCCGCTGGCCGTGATCGAGAAAGACGCCATCCCGCCCGAGGGGATGAAGCTGAACGACCTGGAGAAGATCCGCTGGGTCCTGATGCGCAAGATGCAGGACGTGGCCCACGAGGTCGGTCGCCCGCTGCTGCTGGGCATGGAGTTCCAGGAGTTCGGCTCCGCACGCAAGCCGAAACGCTACAACTCGGCCGTGATGATCCAGCCATCAGGCGAGTTCACCGGGCGCTACAACAAAGCCCATCGGGTGATCTTCGGCGAGTACATCCCGCTGGCCGAGTCTCTTCCTTGGCTATACGACCTGTCTCCGTTGGCCGGGGGTATCACGGCCGGCGATCCCGATCAGGGCCCCATGCAGCTTGGCGAGCGATGGGTCTCTCCCAGTATCTGTTTCGAGAGCACGGTGCCGCATCGAATCCGCCGGCAGGTGCAAGCCGCCCGAGCGGCCGGTCACGAGGCCGACGTCCTGGTGAATCTGACGAACGACGCCTGGTTCTGGGGCTCGTGCCAGCTCGATCAGCACCTGGCCTGCGCGATCTTCCGTGCGGTCGAAAGCCGCAAGCCGATGTTGGTCTCGGCCAACACGGGTTTATCAGCGGCGATCGACAGCGACGGCCGGCTCGATTGGGTCGCCCCCCGCTGGGACAAAGCATTCAAGGTCGTGGACGTGAAGCTCGACAGCCGCGCGAGCCCGTACTCGCATTACGGAGACTGGCCCGCGGGCCTATGCCTGGTGGCCACGCTGGGTCTGGCGGTAGCCGGCTGGCGGATGCGGAAGGGGTACTGACCGTACCGTTACTAGACCTGCGCCACCGGCTCGGCCTGGAACTTGCTTTCCAGAATACTGCCGTCGCGCTCCATCAGCAGCCGCTTCTTTCGCAGGCGACGATAGAAGACTCCGCCCAACGGACTGGCCAGCATCGCCGGCAACAGCAGCAGATTGGCGCACAGCGCCACGGTCAGCAGCGACATCATCAGATAGCCGAAGCGTTGCGTCGGCACAAAGTCGCTGAAGGCGAACACCGCCAGCCCCAGGCCGATCACACCCCAGCTCTGGTACATCGCCTCGGCACAGCCCTTGTAAGCCAGCATGACCGATTGCCCCTGCGAAAGGCCGCGCTCGACTCCTCGCTTGAACCACAGCAGAAAATGGGCCACGTCGTCCACGGTTACCCCCAGCGCCACGCAAGGGGCCATCACCGTGCCGATATCAACCACCACTCCCAGCCAGCCCATCGCGCCGAACACCACGACGACGGGAAACACGCTGGGCACAATCAACAGGATGCCGGCCGACCACTCGCGCATGGCGAACATTACCGCCAGAGCGATCAGGGCCATGTCGATCACCATGCCAATCAACAGCCCGTCGAGCAGCGAGCGCTGCGCCTTGTAGATCAGCGGGATCAAGCCCGTGTATGTGACGCTTAGTCCCTGCTGGCCTTCGGCCTGAGCCTCTTCCAGCACCGGGTCGACCTCCTTGCGGATGTCACTGATGAAAAGCCCGTAGTCGATGTCCTTGAGCGCGGCCACGCGGGCGCTGATGCGCCACAGTTCTTCGTTCTTGCCGTCGTGTCGCTCGTAGCTCAGGTAGCCTCCGTCGATGAACTCCTGGCGGTGCTTCTCGAGCTGCCGGCTATAGGCATCGCGCCTCACTCGGCTCACAAAGAACCGCATGGCGCCGTCCTTGCGGGCTTCGCCCAGCATCTTGAGCGGCGGAGCGAAGGTAACCGCGCACAGGGCGTTGCCCACATCGGGGAGCGAGCGGACCCGCTCCTGCACGGCCTCGACCATCTCCATCCGTTCAAGAAACGTGAGCTTGCTCTGATCCAGATCGATCCGCAGCACGACTTCCATCGGCACCAGCGGACCCAGGCGTTCTTCCAGCCAGGCGTAGTCCTTCAAAATGAGCGCGCCGGGCGAGAACAACCGCATCAGTTGCACCGAGGTCTGCAGCACGTAGATGCCCGATCCGGCCAGCACCATGAAGGCCAGGCAGGCGCTGCCGACCCAGGCCCAGTGTCGCACCACCGTCCAGCCAGCCAAACGCCAACGGCGATGCCGTCGGGCGAACTTGCGCTGCTCAAGCGGGGTGAGCTGCCCTTCGCGCTCGCCGACGGGTATCCCTTGCTTCTCGCGAAGCGGGAAGGTGGCGAACAGCGCGGGCAACACCAGGAACAAGATCCCCAGGCTGGCCAACACGCCCAACGCCGAGAAGGTGCCAAAGCCCTGAATGGGCACCAGGTCGCTGAAGGCCAGCGAGACCAACCCCACGGCGGTCGTGCCCGCAGCCAGTGTGAGCGGAAGCCAGGCGTGCCGCACGGCTTCGCCCGGCGCCGCGGCCAGGCCGACTTCGCGGATGCTCTCGCGATAGTAGTTGGTCAGGTGAATCGCGCCCGACATGGTAGCCACGTAGACCAGCGGAGGCATGGTCAGCAGGATGGCATTCATGTTGCCGCCCGAGTACCAGTTCAGGGCCAGGCTCATGCCGGCCGCGACCAGCGACACACCGAAGGCGAAGACCGTCAGTTTCAAGCTGCGCAGGCACCACCACGAGATCGTGATCCCCAGCACGCCGGCCAGACTGGCCAGGCGAACCAGCGACCGTTCGCCGGCTCGATCGATGGCCACGTTGTCGACCGGCGGCCCGCCCAGCTTCATGTCGGCCCGCGCGATGCCGCAGTACTGCTCGCCGGCCGTATAGATCTGATCGACGGCAGGGCGGAGATTCTTCTGGTTCTTGGCCAGCTCGGGGTCCATATCCAGCAGCACGCAGGTCTGCCGATGATCCGAACCGATCAGCAGCTTCTCGATGCGCAGCGCGGCATCGTCCAGCGACAGATTGGCCGGCGCGGCCATCAGCCGCTCCAGGATTTCCGGACCGGTCTGCACCCGAATGAAGAACCGCGGCCCCAGCGGGGCGGGCTGATCCTTCGGCGGCACCAGCGCGGCGGCCAGCTTCTCGAGCCGGGGGTCGTCCAGCGTGCAGCCTTCCCAACTGGCCAGCACAAACGAGTCCCCTTCGAAATGGCTGCGGTACCAGGCATATTCGCGCGTCTCGGGGTAGTTCGCCGGCAGCCACTCGCTCACATTGTTGGCGTTGGACTGAAGCGAACAGAGCGTCCCCCAGGCCACAAAGGGAAGCAAGACGCCAAAGGCAATCAGGATAGCGCGGGAGTAGCGCTCAAAGAACGATCGTTTCATGAACTGTCCGTATTGCCGGACTTGCCTCGCGACAAACATCCTGTCAGCGGCTGGGGAACGGAAAGCCGCGGGAGGCGTGAAGTAAACGCAATATCCTAACTGGCTTACGTTTTTTCGGGTAGGGGAGATGTGGGGGGGGCCAGCCGCTTTTCCTCAGCGGCGCTCAGGCGATGATACTGCGGCAACAGCTTGAAAACGTCGTCCCGGCGGTCGGTTTTCCAGTCTCGCAAGGCCAGACTCAACATGCCGCGGGCCTGCGGCTGCCAATACTCCGCCGGCGCGGCCAGAACGCCAGCCGGTAGCCGCGGGGCCAGCTTGGCGAGCACCGGCCCCACGACTCCATCGCCAGGGGTCAGCGCCGCAAGGAACTCGACTTCACTCTGCACCACTTGCCCTGCCTGCAGGGTCCGCATTCCCTCCGGCGTCTCGGCCGCGAATCGCCCGACAAAGTACTCGCCGCGCTGGGCATCCAGCACGGTGTAAACAGAATGTCCGCGAGCGAAGTCGCGCGGCAACGGCGCTGCCAGCACTTCGCGGGTGTCGAGCCCCAGGATCTGGGCTCCGATGGCATAGGCAAACGTCTTGGCCGTGGTCACGCCCAGGCGCAGCCCCGTGAACGAGCCGGGCCCGATCGAGACCGCCACCAGCGTTACGGCATCGGGCTTCCATCCCGCCTGCGCCAGCAGATCGCGGATCGCCGGGGCCAGCATCCGCGCGGTCCGGCGATCGCCCGGCAGCTCGCGCTCGGCGAGCAATACATCGCCAAGCCCCAACGCAACGCTGCCCGAATGGCCCGAAGTCTCGATGGCCAGGATCCGCGGCAGCGTGACGGTGGGGGTGAGACTCACGGGCGTGCTCGACAAGCGGGTCATGGAAGGGTGCGGCAGCGTAAAGTAGCAGGCATACTCCGTATGCCGTCCGCTGAGCTTTCGCCAGCTCTGGCCGATTCTCGACTTCTTCCTACGGCGCGAACAGGGCCATGCGGGTCATTTTGCCTCCGGTGGTAACGATCGCGGCGATCCTGCGGCGCCGAACCCGCGCGATTGCTACAGACGTGCGCGGGCCGGTTTGCAATTGCCGCATTGTGCTTGACCCCTTGGAAACGGCGTCCTAAACTCCTAGATTGTGGTCAGATGGGATGCGCAGACCTCGCCAAGGAAGAGGTTTGCAACTCTCTCGACAAGTGGTTTCTTCGTACCCTTCCTGCCGGAATCCTGGCGTGAAACGCGCTCTTATCAGCGATATTCATAGCAACCTCGAAGCCCTTGAGGTTGTTTTGGGCGACATCGAGCAGCAGGGGATCACCGAGATCTACTGCCTGGGGGACATCATCGGCTACGGGCCGAACCCCCGCGAATGCATCGATCGCGTCATGAAATGCCAGATCTGCATCTTGGGAAACCACGATCAGGGGGCGCTCTTCGATCCCGAAGGCTTCAACTCCGGCGCGGAACGGGCCATCTTCTGGACCCGCGACCAGCTGGAGATGCCCACCGGCAGCGCGGCCGACAACGCCCGACGATGGGATTTCCTGGGCGAGCTGCCCCGCAACCATCGCGAGAACGGCTTTCTGTTCGTGCACGGCTCGGCTCGCAACCCGCTCAACGAATACGTCTTTCCTGAAGATATTTACAATCAGCGGAAGATGGAAAAGATCTTCTCGCTGGTCGAGCATCACTGCTTCCAGGGACACACCCACGTCCCGGGCGTCTTCACGCAGAGCCTGAACTTCTTCAGCCCGGACGAGTTGGGCTACCAATACCGCCTGACCGAAGACAAGACGCTGATCAACGTCGGTTCGGTCGGCCAGCCGCGCGATGGCGACCCCCGGGCCTGCTATGTGGTGCTTGAGAACAACGTGGTTCATTTCCGTCGCTTGGAATACCCCATCGACGTGACGGTGAAGAAGATCTACGACATCCCCGAGTTGGATAACTTCCTCGGGGACCGTCTGCGCGAGGGCCGGTAGTCCGGGATGGAGATTCCCCCTTGGGTCGGTTGGGCGATATTTGTCGCCGACTATCTGATTCGAGTCGGACTTTCTCTTCGCGTGATCATGCGTCGTCGGCCGGTGGGGGTTTCGCTCGCCTGGCTGGCGGTGATCCTCAGCTCCCCCTTCTTCGGCGCGTTCATCTATCTGCTGGTGGGCGAACTGCGTCTAGGCAACCGCCGCGCTCGACGCGCCAGCCAACTGGGCGCCCCGTTCGAGGCCTGGCTCAAAGATCTGCAGCATCGCAAGCTGGTCGACTGGTCCCGGCAGAGCCCGGCGAGCGAACCGCTCGCCCGACTGGCCGAGTCGACCGTCGGCGCACCGGCCATGGCCGACAACGCCTGGCAACTGTTCCAGGAATCGGATCGGACGTTTGAATCGCTGATTCGCGATATCGACGCCGCCCAGCAGAGTTGCCATCTGGAATTCTACATCTGGCAGGCCGGCGGCAAGGCCGACGAAGTCGTAGCCGCGATGGTCCGCGCACGACAGCGGGGCGTCGTCTGCCGCGTGCTGTTGGACTCCGTCGGGAGTAAGCCATTCTTCAAGAGCGCGCAGGCGGCCGAGATGCTCCGGGCCGGCATCGCCCTGCGTGCCGCGTTGCCGGCCAGCTTCATTCGCATGTGGTTCGCACGCCTCGACCTGCGGATGCATCGCAAGATCGTGGTCATCGACGGACAGATCGCCTACACCGGGAGCCAGAATCTGGTCGACCCGCGATTCTTCAAACAGGAGGCCGGCGTCGGCGAATGGGTCGACGCCATGGTCCGGATCGAAGGCCCCTCGGTCGAAGCCCTGGGCGTGCTCTTTCTGGCCGACTGGGAACTGGAATCCGAAGACGGGATCGAGAAGCTCCGCAAGTCGGGCGGAGTCCACCCGCTGGAGCCTCGCGGCGCGGCGGTGATTCAGGTCGTTCCTTCGGGGCCTACCAGTCCCGATCGGGCGATCCTGGAAGTCCTGCTGATGGCCATCTATTCGGCGCGCCGCGAAGTGGTGCTGACGACCCCCTACTTCGTGCCCGAGGAAGCACTGCTGACGGCGCTGATCACCGCGGCGCGACGCGGCGTGGCCGTGAAGCTGATCGTGCCAGCGAAAGTCGACTCCGTGTTGGTCCGCCTGGCCGGGCAATCGTTTCGCGGCGACCTGGCCGAGGCAGGCGTGGAAGTGTTCGAGTTTCACGGCGGGCTGCTGCATACCAAGAGTGTGACCGTCGATCGCGAGTTCAGCCTGTTCGGCTCACTGAATCTCGATCCGCGCAGCCTGCATCTGAATTTCGAGATCACGCTGTCGATCTTCGACGCCGACTTTACCGGCGCGCTGCGCGTCTTGCAGGACAGCTACCTGACGAAGTGCCGGCCAATGGACCTGGCCGCCTGGCGTCGGCGCAAGTTGGGACCGAAACTGGCCTCGAACGTGGCGCGACTGCTGGGGCCATTGTTGTAGGGCTTCTTTTGATGGAGGCATCCCGCCTGCCTGAAGTGCGGGTCGGCTTCCATCACAACCCGAAGCGTCAGCGAGGGTACTCTTTGCGCAGTTCCGCCTCGCTCACGTTGAGTTGGGAATGTAATGCAAAGTAAATTTACCTGACGTTTTAAACCAGACTGAAAATACGCTATACTGAGGAATGGGTAGAAGGCCCGTGCGGAAGGCGTTCACACGCCGTCCGCGTTCTGTCTGAAGCCCCAACGGGGCGCACTAAAACAGCCTGGGGCGCAGACCCGCCGCGACAACTCGCAAAGCTTCACGCCCGTCGGGTGGTGATGGGATGCGCCCGGACGACACGCCTACCGGCTGACCCCGATGGAAAACGTAAACCCCACCATCCCGATATCTCCGCCGGGCTGCGCCAGCGAGTGCGAGACACCCAGATTGAAGAACGGCCCATAGAGCGCCTCGAGCGGCGGCTGCGTATAGCCGCCGGCACCGGCCCAGGCCTGTCCTTCGAAGGCGCCCCGCGCGAAGAAGGTGCCATAGTTGGTCGTCCGCTGCCACTGCCCGCCAAGCTGCACTTCGCCAATGGCGACCACCTGCGAGCTGCTCCACGACTCCGTGAAGTTGCTGGTGACAATTGGGAAGCTCTCCGAAACCTGCTGCCGCGCGTCGCCGAACAGCAGCGAGCCGCGGGCCGAAGCGAACAGGGCAAAGTTCCCTTCACCGATCGGGCGCGTGGCCTCGAAGAAGACCGTCGGGCCCAACCCCTGGAACGACGTCGACGAATGATGGGCGAAGTTGAAGTTGTCGACCACGCTGGCCGACAGATTCGACTGGCCATAGCGCAGCCCGGCGCCCCGGTTGATCCAGGTCTCGCCCACGTAAGAGGCTTGTGTCACTTCCAGGTCGAGCGTTTCCAGCTTCAGTCCGCTGGCCACGCTCTGCTGAAAGTTGCCGGTCCCTCGCGCGACGGACGTTGTCGCTTCATGATCGAACTGAAAGTAGCGGGCCCGCACGCCCAGTCCGTCTTCGCCCGTGTAGCCGAGCCAGAATCGGGGAGCGGCTTCATAGTCCCAACTTGCGCCGTGCGGCGTGTTGATGCCGACGGCCGGCAGCGACGAATAGGCATCGGCCCCGTGCGGCTTGAGATAGGCCAGCTCGAAGCCGGCCACCAGCCCCTGCGCGGGTCGCGGGTTCCTGAAGCCGCTGCGCGGATCGACGGCAATGGTGGGGCGCTCGTCGCCAGCCAGTGCCTCTTGGGCGTCGCGCCAATGGCTGACGGCGATGATGTCCGGGAGATCCTCGTACACCACTTCAAAGGTCGGCTCGGGGATCTCGACCGGAAACTGCCCCCAGGCCGGCGATGCGACGAGCGCGAACAGCAGCCACGCGCCGGACAGTAAGGCCGGGCGATCGAGACGCCAGCAGGTTAAGGAGGGAGGCTTCGGCGGGGATGGCATTCGGGAGAGCTTGCCCCGAGAAGGGCAATCGGGCAAGACCAGTCCGCGGAGGGCTGGCGCGGAGCTAGCAGTCGTAGCAATCACGCATGCCAGTTCCAGGGCTAGCTTCCCCCCACGCGGGTGCCTGAAGCTGGGCAAAACTGGCAAGCTGCTCCGATTCGAAGGTATGATTAGGCGTACAAGTCGTTGCGTGGCGGGAGTTTCATCCCCGTTTCCCGAGGCCGATGGATGTCCCCTCGTTCTGCTCGTTCGATCGTCGCTTGCCTGCTGGCCTTCGCAGCAGCAAGTGCATCGTCGGCGCTGGCCGCGCCGCGTGGTCGATCGGCGCCCGCCGCCCGAGCCCCGGCCAAGCCCGCGACGCCTGCGAAGCCAGTCGTCCCCGCGGTGAAGACTGAGCCGAGCGCGATTGCGATCCCCTCGCTGGCTTCGCTCACGCTCGATGATCAAGCATTCGGCCAGGTGATGGTCGAGATCCTGGAAGGGGGAGCGAACCAGCCAAGCTGGACCTTCAAGACGCCGCTGGTGGCGACCGAACGCTACACCGAGAACGCGTTCGCCTTCGTGGGCACACCGAAGAAGTACTCGGCCAAGGGGATCGTGGTTGACCGCTCGAACCCGTTCGTACTGCGGGCGACCAGCCGCATCACGTTGCCGGCCGGAGAGTACCGCTTGCTGCTGCGAGCCCGGGGCGCCACGCGAGTCTTTCTCGATGGCAAGCTCCAAACCGAGACCCCGTTTGTGAAGAGCTTTGCCGACGGGCACGAGCCGGTGCCGGACCTGCCGCTGATCCAGGAGCCGGGTCTACGACCGTTGCCCGTGGGACACACCGAGCGGCTGTTGAACCTGAAGCTCGATGGCCTGCCACACGAGTTCCGCCTGGAGAACTTTGTCGGCGGAGATCGCCTGCGTCTGGAGACCGGCGAGCTGGCCCTGGCGATCGCGCCGGTTGCCCCCACGGCGAACGACGACCGCGCCGTCTTATGGGGCACGTTCCGCTTGCTCGCGCCGCAGCCAACCGTGGAACTGAGTGACGAAGGCTGGAGCCGCTTCGCCGAAGCGCGTCGGGCAAGGCTCACGCGACTCGATACGCTGGCGCGGCACACGCGCGGTGCGGGAGAACTCGCCCACTGGCAAGCTCGACACGATCTGGCCCAGGCGACGCTGGCCGAGCGACCTCCAGTGCGCATCCCGCACATCTCGGGCAAGCTGCCGGTACACAACGAGATCGATCGCTTCCTGGGTGAGCGTCTGGACGAGGCCGGGGTCACGCCTGCTCCGCTGGCGGACGACGCGACCTTTCTGCGACGCGTAACGCTCGACACGCTGGGGGTCATTCCCACGCGAGCCGAGGTGGAGCGATCGGCAGCGACGCCGGATTTGAGCGACGCCGCGCGAGCCAAGCAGCGGCTCCTCACCATCGATCAGTTGCTGGCTGACCCGCGCTGGGCCGATCACTGGATGGGCTACTGGCAGGATGTGTTGGCTGAGAATCCCGGCATCCTCAAGCCGGTATTGAACAACACCGGCCCGTTTCGCTGGTGGCTGCACGAAGCCCTGCGCGACAACAAGCCTGCCGATCGCTTCGCCACTGAGTTGATTCTGATGGAAGGAAGCCAGTACGGCGGCGGTCCCGCGGCCTTTGGCGTTGCCAGCGAGAACGACGCCCCGCTGGCCGCCAAGGCCCAGACCCTGGCCAAGGCGTTCCTCGGGCTTGAGATGCAGTGTGCTCGCTGCCACGACGCCCCTTATCAGCCGTTCAAACAGGTGGAACTGTTCAGCCTGGCGGCGATGTTGGGCAACGCCCCCCAGAAAGTGCCCGCCAGCAGTGTGCTGAAAGAGGTCCAAGCAGACTCCGAAGGGCGCACGCCGCGCGTGACCTTCACCCTGAAGCCGGGCGAAGCGGTGCCGGCCGCCTGGTCGCTGGCGTCAATCGCACCTGCGCAGATTCCTGCCGGCCTGCTGCGCGACGCAGAGGCCAAGAGTACGCGGGCCCAGTTCGCCGCCCTGGTGACTTCGCCCGCCAACGATCGCTTCGCCCAAGTGCTGGTGAACCGGCTTTGGAAGCGCTACTTGGGCTGGGGACTGGTGGAGCCGGTCGACGACTGGACGGACAACGAGCCGTCGCACCCGGAGCTGCTCGACTGGCTGGCCCGCGAACTGGTGACGCACGACTACGATTTGAAGCATGTGGCCCGGTTGATCCTGACCTCGCATGCCTATCAGCGGCAGGTGCTCCCCGAGCGCGGGATGTCGACCCCCGGCCCGCGCGAGCGGCTGTTCGCCTCGCCCGGCCGACGCCGGATGACGGCCGAGCAACTGGTCGATTCGCTCTACGCGGTCGCGGGCAAGCGCTTTGGAGCCGAGGAGCTGAACTTTGATATCGACGGTCGGCGGCAAATCGAATCATTCCTGAATCTGGGCCGGCCCGAGCGGGCTTGGGAACTGACCAGCCTGTCGAACGAGCGCGACCGGCCCGCCCTGTCGCTGCCGGTGGCCCAGAGCATTCTCGATCTGCTGGTGATGTACGGCTGGCGCGAATCGCGCCCCAATCCGATCACCGTGCGCGAGGAGTTCGCCACGCCGCTGCAGCCGCTGGTGCTGGCCAACGGAGTCGTGGGAAGCCGGATCGTGCGGCTCTCGGACGATAGTGCGCTCACGGCGATTTGTCTGGAGGATCTCCCGCTCAAGGAGTTGATCGACGCGATCACGCGGCAGATTCTCTCGCGGCCGGCGAGCGCCGCGGAGTACGCCACCTACGCGGGCATGCTGGAGCCGGGCTATGCCACGCGGCGGATTCCCTTGCAGTCCGGCCTGGCGGCGCCATCGCATGGCTCGGCCCGCACGATGGTCTCGTGGTCGAATCACCTGAGCCCCGAGGCCAGCCGCATCAAGTTAGAGTTGGAACGGGAAGCCCGCGCCGGCGATCCCCCTTCGGCCCAGTTGAACAGCGATTGGCGCGAGCGGATGGAAGACGTGATTTGGGCGATGCTGAACTCGCCAGAGTTCGTGTTCGTGCCGTAGGGTTCCTCCCCCGTTTTTCCATCTCAAATTTCAAATCTCAAATCTGCCATCTGAACCGCGAACACCCCATGCCTCTCTCACGCCGCGACTTCCTCGAACGCTTCGCCTTGTCCGCTTCCACCGCGGCCTTGGGCCTGAGCAGCCTCGCCGCGCGTGCCGCCGAGCCGACTTCCTTCACAGTCCCGCTGGGTAAAGCCGAGTCCTGCATCTTCCTCTGGCTGGGGGGCGGGGCCTGCCACATCGACACCTGGGATCCCAAGCAAAAGGGAGACGGCCTCCAAAAGCCCGGCTCGTACTACGACGCCATTCCCACGGCGATCCCCGGCGTGAACGTCTGCCAGCATTTGTCGCGGATGGCCAAGGTCCTTGATCGGACCGCGCTGATTCGCACGATCCACCACGATGTGATCGACGAGCATGCGGCCGCAGTGAATCGCCTGCACACAGGACGCCCGGTCAGCGAGACCGTGGTCTATCCCTCCGTCGGTTCGATCATCGCGCACGAGCGCGGCGCGCGGCAGCTTGGCGCGCCGGCCTATGTGGTGATGGGCTATCCCAACGTCACTCGCGGGCCCGGCTTTCTGGGCTCCAAGTACGGCTACATCTATCTGACTGAAACCGACAGCGGCCCCAACGGGCTGGTCCGCCCTGCCGATGTCGGCGACGCCCGGCAGCAGCGGCGCGAGAGACTGCTGGGCAAGCTGCGCGAGGACTTCCTCCAGAAGAACGCCGGCGATCGCCTGCTGGCCGACTACGCGGCGGTCAGTGTCGAAGGGCTGCGGCTCGCCCGGCCCGAGTTCATGCGGGTCTTCGATCTGAAGAGCGAGACCGACCAGGTCCGCGAGGAATACGGCGGAGAGTTCGGCCAGCGTTGCCTGCTCGCCCGACGACTCGTCGAATCCGGGGTGCGGTTCACCGAGGTCTCGTTCAACCTGAACTTTGTGAACGGCACCGGCTGGGATACCCACCGTGACGGCCAGAAGCAGCAGCACTTGCTGATCGAGCAGCTCGATCAGGCCCTGGCCGCGTTGATCGTCGACCTGGAAACGCGCAAGCTGCTGGATAAAACCCTGATCGTCGTGGCCACCGAGTTCGGCCGACCACCGGAGTTCGACGCCGGCGGAGGTCGCGGACATCACCCCAAGTGCTTCAGCGTGCTGCTGGCCGGCGGAGGCCTGAAGCTGGGTCAGGCGATCGGCACGACGGACGAGCTGGGCAAGAAGATCGTCGACCGACCGGTCTCAGTGGCCGATCTGCATGCCACGATCCACACCGCCATGGGGACCGACCCAGCCAAGGAACTGTACGCCGGCGATCGCCCCGTGCCGATCACCGACGGCGGGAAGCCGGTGCGCGAGCTGTTCGCTTAGCTTGGAACCCGCGCAGGGAGCGCGCTGTAGGGAACGGCATCGTTCCCCTACATCGCGCTGCGAAAGATGTCTTCCAGATCCTGCTGCGTCACCGGCCGCGGGTTCACCCGTAAAATCCGCTTCACCGCAAACGCCTTCTCGGCCCAGCCGGCCAGTTGCTCGGGCTTGACCCCCAAATCTGAGAGCCGCTCGGGAATGCCGATATCGCGCTTCAGATCCTCGACCGCGGCGATCGCTCGCTCGGCCAGCTCGTCCTGCGGCACGCCAGGCAGGTCCTCGCCTAACAGCTCGGCGATGCGGGCGAACTGCGGCACGCGGGCCGAAAGATTGAACCGCATCACAAACGGAAGCAGCAGCCCGTTCCCCGCACCGTGCGAGCAATGCACGGCCGCCCCCAACGGATACTCCAGGGCGTGCACCACCGCCACGCCGACGTTCGAGAAGGCCATGCCGGCCAGCGTCGCCCCCAGGGCCATCCCCTCGCGGGCCTCCAGATCCTTGCCGTTTGTGTAGGCCCGTCGCAGGTACTTGCCGACCAGCGAGATCGCTTTCTCGGCCAGCATGTCTCCCATGGGATGCCGGCCCTGGTAGGTGGATCGCTCTCCTTCGGGCAGCGGGAAGTCTTCGTTGTCGACGGCAGTGAAGGCCTCGATGGCGTGGGTCAGGGCGTCGATGCCGCTGTCGGCCGTGACCTTGGGTGGGCAACTAAGGGTGAGCAGCGGATCGACCAGCGCCACGGTCGGACGCAGGTAGTTGCTCAGGATGCCAACCTTCATGGCCTTGGCGGTGTCGAGCAGCACGCTGGCGGCCGAGACCTCGCTGCCGGTGCCAGCCGTGGTGGGGACGCAGATCAGCGGAAAGATCGGCCCGGGGACTTTGTCGTCCCCCATGTAGTCGAGCGGGCTGCCGCCGTGCTTCAGCACCACGGCCGCGATCTTGGCCAGGTCCATGTTGCTCCCTCCGCCCAGGCCCAGCAGCACGTCGGGGCGAAAGGCGCGGGCGTTCTCGATGCAGGCGTTGGCCACTTCGACCGGCGGCTCGGGCACACCCCCTTCAAAGACCTCCACGGTCACGCCCGCCTGGGTCAGCGGACCGCGAACCTGATCCACGAGTCCAGCCTTGGCCAGGATCGAATCGGTCACCACAAACACGCGCTGCGCCCTGAGCCGGCCAGCGATCTCGCCCAATTGTTTCACGGCGTCGCGGCCAAACACGAGTTGCGTGGCGGTGTGAAAGGTCCAGGTGGTGCGCATCGATGGGTCCTTCAAGCGGGGCGTCCAAGGGAGGAGGCTTATGATAGCGGATGATCGCAGGCCGGGGAAAACGCCGCGTGCCACACGGGTCCCGTTCTTCACCGCTTCGTCTCAATTCTTGCGGTCGGTTCGGACGATCTAAACCTCGATGCGACCCTCTGTACCGGGTCGCATCGTCACATCCAATGCTGGCAGCGTCGTGCCAGCACATGATTCACCTTCACTCTGGCGAGGTCCGCGCATGGATCCCGAGGCGGCCCTAACGCGCGCCCTCGAAAGTCAGCCGGCGTCCGTTGACGCTGAAGGCTGGCCGATCGCCGAGCACGCCCGGCAACTGGCCGAGGCCCTGCGCGCTTGGCAGCAGGAGCTGAATCGCCGCGAAGCGCAGGTGCAGGCCCTGTTGGGATCGCAGGACCACGAGCGGCGGGCCGGCCGACTGTGGCTGGTGCAGCAGCAGGCCGCACTGGTCGAGCGTGAGGAGGCCCTGGCCGAGCGCGAGCGTGAAGTCGCCGCGCGGGAAGCCGCCTGCGAAGAGTTGCTCAGGCGCTTCCGCGGACAACGGGCTGCGTAAAGTAGCAGGCACACTCCGTGTGCCGTCCGCCCGAAGCCTCTCCAACGGTAGGCGACGAAAACTGAGCGGCACGGCGCTAGCCGCCGGTGGCCCCAGATTTCGCTCTCCCAATCGCTTGCGCGTTGGACATCTAGCCCGCCGCCGATGAGAACGAATGCCCCAGGGAAGTTCGAACCGTGTACTACCGGCGGCTAGCGCCCTGCCGCTCAGGTCCGCAGCCACTGGCGTTTGCTCCCTCGCCGTTGAAAAGACCACAGCCTCTCCGTGTGCCGTCCGCTCATTGTGGTGCAGGCGTCCCGCCTGCCTTGCGGGGTTGCCGATGTTCCAGCAGGCGGGACGCCCGCACCACAAAAGATCACAGCCTCTCCGTGTGCCGTTCGCGCGTCAGATGGACCGCAATAGGCGCGACGCGGGGCGCATTATTAAGATGGCGACCATGACGAGAATGGTTCGGCTCCAGACGCAAGCCATCTGGGGAATCCCGGCTTACAATCCAAGGGGCCACATCATGTCCAATCTGGTCGAATCTCGCTGTCGAAGTCTGTCGGCCCGGCTCAAGGATCTCTACCAAAAGCACGATTTCGCGGCGACCTTTGCCATCGAGCTCAGCACCTCGGCGGTGACGCTGGAGCGCATCACCGGGCAAGACTCTGCGCGCGACGAGATTGAGCAGCGATTTGCGCTGGGCCAGATGGAAAAGGTGCGCCAGACGCTGGCCGACGTGGCAAGCGAGCTCGATCGCATGATGGACGAGCTTGAGCACGTCTTCGATCAATAGCAGCTGCGGCCAGCAAAAGTCCCGGAAGTGCTGCGATGGGTCGAAGCCGGCTGCGGACCGAATCGGGCGGAGGGCCTTGATTCCGTTCGTAAGATAGATGTGAGGAGAATGCTGAAATGAAAACGATTCCCAGCGATGTGGCCTTCACACCGGCCGTGAAAGCAATTCAGGAGCAGAAGGGCTCTCGCGAGAGTTACGCCCGGATGGAGCGGCTCCGCGGGTGGCAGACTACCGTCACGGAAGACTTGGCAGAGTTCCTGTCGGACCTGGATATGTTCTACCTGGGCACCGCCAACGCCCAGGGCCAGCCCTATATCCAATACCGCGGAGGCTCGCCCGGCTTCTTGAAGGTCGTCGACGAGCACACGCTGGGCTTCGCCGACTTCGGCGGCAACCAGCAGTACATTTCGCTGGGCAACCTGTCGGAGAACCCCAAGGCGTTCATCTTTCTGATGGATTATGCGAACAGCCGCCGGGTGAAACTGTGGGGGACGGCGCGCGTGGTGGAAGGCGACCAATCGCTCGAAGACCGGCTGCGCGATCCCGAGTACCCTGGCCGGGTCGAGCGGGTGATCCTGTTTACCGTCGACGCCTGGGACGTGAACTGCCAGCAGCACATCCACCCCAGGTTCTCGCAGCGACAGATCGCGCCCCGGGTCGAGAAGCTGCAGTCGCGGATCGCCGAACTGGAATCGGAAGTAAAACGGCTACGGTCAGGTTCCACCTAGCTTAGAGCGCAACTTTGTAGGGTTGGCGGCGATGTAAGCGCTAAGGTTTTTCCCCGAACGGCCTAAATGCAAGGGTTCGCCCGGGAGCCGGCTTGATGACCCAAAGCCGCGACAAGGCATCACTTGCGTCGCTTTTTTGGTAATACCAGTCGCCGGGTCGCTTGTTCCAACAGGCCTTCCCGATAGGACTTCGCGAGGGAATCCATTGGGCGAGAATCCGCCCACACTTCTTTGCCTGTAACCGATTAGGTTCTGGGTTCAAGTTGTGGTAGCGTCGAGGTTTCTCCGCGCGCTATTCCCCCCCTCCTTGAGGTCCGCATGTTTCTCGGCAATTTCCGCTCGCTGGGCCGCAGCCGATGGGCCCGCTCGCTGGCGCTGGTCGCCATGATGGGCAGCCTCTTCGCGACCGGCCCCCTGGCAGGCGTCGCGCAGGCCGAAGGGGACTGGGAGATCACCCCGCAGAGCGAAGCCGCCCTGGAGCGCGGGCTGAAGTGGCTGGAGCGGAACCAGGGGCCCGAAGGGAACTGGGAGTCGAACGACCTGGGACTGGTCGGCATGGGGGCGCTGGCCTTTCTGGCAGCCGGACACACGCCCGGGCGGGGCCGCTACGGCAACGCCGTCGAGAAGGCCCTGGATTACATGCTGAAGAAGGCCAAGCCCTCGGGCTTGTTGAACATCGCCGAGCCGCAGCGCGACATGTACAACCACGGGCTGAGCGCGTTCGTGCTGGGGCAGGCGCACGGCATGACGGGCGATCCGCGCATGAACGCCGTGCTCGATCGCTCGCTCAAGCTGATCTCGAACACGCAGTGCGACGACGGCGGCTGGGGCTACCAGGCCAAGAGCGACAAGAACGGCCACGACCTGAGCCTGGCCGTGATGCAGGCCAAAGCCCTGCGGAGCGCCATGGACAGCGGGCTGGAAGTCCCCCCTGGCGTGACCGATCGCGCCATCAAGAGCGTCCGCGAACATTACCGTTCTAAAAGCGGCAAGCGAGCGCTCGACGATCCTTCGATGAAGACCGAGCCGGGGCAGTTCACCTACGACGGCAATAAGGGGAGCATCGCCATGGCAGCGGCCGGCGTGGTCTGCCTGCAGGAGTTCGCCCAGTACGACGACTGGCGGATTCCCAAGAATATGGAAGTCATCGGCGCCGCGGTACGCAATCTGAAGACATCGAACAACTCGGGCAACATGCCGTTCGACGGCTACACGCTCTACTATGTCGGCCAGGCCCTGTATCAGGTCGGCGGGCGAGACTGGGAAGACAACTATCCCAAGATCCGCGATTGCCTGGTGGCCAGTCAGATTCGCGACGCCAAGAATCCGCCCATGGATGGCATGTGGCGCTCGGGCGGGCACTTGGGGGGCAAGCCGGGGGATCTGTATGGCACCTCAGTGGCCTGCTTCGTGTTGGCCATGCCCAATCGTTACCTGCCAATTCTGCAAGAAGGCAAGATCAACGCACTCAACGTGGAGCTGCCTCCCGCCAAGGGTCTGAAGAAGTAGCGCGCGAAGCGGCCCGTCGAGCGACGCTTGCACGTCGGCTCGCAGCAGGCCCCCAAGAAACAGGTCGATTCCGGCCAAATAAATGGCAAACCGACCTCATCGTCATCCTGTTCTATTGCGTTTTGTTCCCGTTCTGGACGGTTCCCGATGCTGAGCTTCTTCGCCTTCGGTTTTGCTGCGGCTGGCGCGATTGCAGCCACTGGGCCGGTGATTATTCACCTGCTCAACCGCCGGCGGTTCCGCGTAGTGAATTGGGCTGCCATGGACTTCCTTCGCGAAGCCATGCAGCGCAATCGCAAAATCCTTGAGATCCGTGACATCCTGTTGCTGGTGTTGCGGACCCTGTGCCTGCTGCTGTTCGGCCTGGCCATGGCCCGGCCGTATCTCTCCAAGAACTCGGCCGCCTCGGCCAGCGACCAGCAGGTGCATGCCGTGTTGCTGGTCGACAACAGCCTGAGCATGGGCTACGCCCAGATCAAAGACTCGTTGCTCGATCGGGCCAAGCTGAAGGCCAAGGAATACATCGATCGACTGCCCGCAGGGAGCCGCATTTCGGTGTTGCCGCTGTGCAGCTCTGCTTCCGAGTTCAGCCGCGACGCGTACGGAGCGAAAGAAGACGCCATCGAAGCGCTTGAAGCGATCCAACTGGCCGATCGCTCGGCCAGTGCCGCCAGCGCCATCGACCTGGCGATCGACGCTTGTCAGCGCCTGCCCGAACTGCCGACCAAGCGCGTCGTCTATTTGGGTGACCAGCAGCTCATCAATTGGCCGCAGGCGGGCATGGCCGAGCGGCTGAAGCAGCTCCCCGAATTGCAGATCGTTGAGATCCCGCACGACGCCACCGGTCAGGGGACGCTGGCCAACACCTGGATCAGCGGCTTTGAACTGCAGGACGGCATCGCCGACACCGAAAGCCAGGCCCTGTTCGTGGTCTCGGTGCGGCACATCGGCCCGCCCCAGTCGCGAGCGCAGGTAACACTGAATGTCGACGGGCATGTCTCGACTCAGTCGGTCGACTTGGAAGACGGTCAGACCCGCGAGCTGCGATTCCCGTATCGCTTCGATACGCAAGTCGCCCCCGGTCGCCCGGTCTATGTGAAGGCCGAAGCGGAAGTGAAGGCCTCAGAAAATGACTACCTGCCGGAAGACAATAAACGCTTCCTGGTGGCGCCGGTCGTCTCGTCGCTCCCCGTGCTGTTTGTCGATCAGTACGGCACCGAGGAGAAGCCCAAACTGAATCAATACGGCGAGACCTTTCGCCTGCGACGCCTGCTGGCCGGACGTCATATGCCGGGCGATCAGACTCGCCCGCTGGTGCAGGTTCGCCAGGCCACGATTGAGGATCTCTCGCAGCCGGCCGGAAGTACGACCCGCACCGAGCCCATTCAAGACGCGCGCATGGTGGTGGTGGCCGGTGTGGAAAGCCCCACACCTGAGGCCGTGAAGTTGCTGCGCGAGTACGTGCTGCAAGGGGGCCAGTTGGTGATTGCCGCCGGGGCCAAGTTCAATCCCGAGGCCTGGAACCGAGACGGCTGGCTTGATGGAGCGGGTATCCTCCCCTGCAAGCTCAACTCCGAACTGATCGGCAAGACACCCGAGGAAGTCGAAGGGGCGACGCTGCGTCCCTTCCGGCTATCTCCCAAGTCAATGAGCCATGATTACTTCTTGATTGCCGACGAAGGCCGCGACGATCTGTATCTGGCTCCTTATTTCTTCAAGGCCATCGCGGCCGACGCGGGGGATGCCGTTCGCGAGCAGTTGCTGAAGGCCGAGATCGCCCGAGTCGAAGAGGCCCGCCAGCTTCGCAGCGAAGCCGAGACCAACCGCAAGAAATGGGCCGAGATGGAGTCCAAAGGGAAGCTCGGCCAGACCGAGATCGAACTTCGCCGGCAAAGCGAAGCCCGGCTCGCCGAGTTGGAACCGACCTGGCTCACCTGGCAGCCCGAGCGTCGGGCCCTGGAGCCGACCCTATCGGTCGCCGATCGGGCCAAGCGAACGCTGCCCCAGGTGCTGGCCTTGTACGACAACAATCAGCCTTTCATGGTCGAGCGATCGATCGGCAAAGGGCAGGTCATTCTGGTCACCACCGGCGTGCAGTCGAGCTGGAACAATCTGACCAAGACCTATGCCGTGGTGATCTTCGAGCGGATCCTGCGCTCGATGCTGGAACGGACCATGCCCCGTCGTAACCGCGACGCCGACGAAACGCTGACGCTGGCCGTGGATGCCGGCGATCGCCGCAATCAACTCACGCTGACGCGGCCCGGCGAAGCGCCCGAGCCGATCAGTGTCGAGGCCTTGGGGGCCGACACCTACGGCGTGTCGCTTCGCGATGCCTCGCGACGCGGTATCTATCGCATCACCGCCTATCCGCCCGGCGACGGCTCGCCGGCCGCGCGGACCGATGTCCCCTCGGCTGACGCCGCCAAGAAAGTCCCCGCGCCGGGTGATGAGATCGTCGCGAGCGCGTCGACGACCACCGGGCCCAAGCCGTTGTGGGAAGTCGCCCTGGCGGTGAACGGCAGCGAGCTGGAGTCGGACCTGACGCCTGTCTCGGCCGTGGCCTTGAAGGAGCGGTTGGGCGATGCCCCGTATCGCTGGATCTCGGGGAGTGAAGAGATCAGCCTCGAAGGGGCTGCCATCCGTGGTCAGAATTTCTGGAAGTGGCTGATGTTCCTGGTCCTTGTCTGCTTGCTGGCGGAAATCGCCGTCCTGGTCTGGCCGATGGCCAACGGGAGGGCCGCCACGTGAACCACCTCATGCAACCTCTCTTTGCCGCGGGCGAGGGTTTCTGGAATCTGATCGGCCGACTGCTGGGGATCGAAAACCTGCGATCCTTCGAGCGGCTCGATCTTTCGCTGGCCGCGCCGTGGGCTCAGTATCGCGGCGCTGCCGCCTGGGTCTTCTTTGGCTGCGTGCTGCTGGCCGTGCTGGCCTATTTCTTCTACAGCCACTATCAGACGCGCGGTCCCTGGAAGACGCGGATGCTGCTGGCCGGCTTGCGCGGGGCCTCGCTGGTGCTGGTCTTTCTGATTCTGTTCGAGCCGACGCTGGTGGCGCACTATGTCAGTAACCCCCGCCCGCAGTTGTGGGTGGTGTTCGATGGTTCCGAAAGCATGCAGCTAAAGGACGAGTTCCCGGCCAGCGAGCGGACCAAGCTGGCCGAAGCGGTGGGGATTTCGCCCGGGAGCGACGACAAGCTGTCGCGTGCCGACTACATCAAGGCGCTGCTCATTAAGAAGGACAACAACCTTCTGACCAAACTGTCGGAGAAGTTCCGGCTACGAGCCTTCCTCTTCGATCGGGCCGACGGAGTCCGATCGATCGAGCTGTCGGATTCGCCCGACGCCCCGGTCGATCCGGCCCGCGCGGTCGCGCAGCTCTCGACCGATGGCCAGGTGACGGCCCTGGGGGCGGCGTTTAATGACTTGGCCCGGCGGCATTCGGCCGGCCATCTGGCGGGCGTGCTGGTCTTCAGCGATTTCGATCAGAACGCGGGGCCTCCTCCGTTGGCGGCCGCCGAGAAGCTAGGCGTGCCCGTCTACACGGTCGGTGTCGGCCCGGTCGAAGCGGTCGATCTGGAAGTCGACTTGCAGGCCCCGCTGGTGATGAAGAAGGCCGAGACCTCCACCGTGGTGGCGATCCTGCGGCCCCGTGGGTTGACTGGCAAGAGCGTGAACGTGAAGGTCTTCGCCCGCAAGGCGACCGAAGGGGGCAAGCCCGAGTCTGCCGCGATCACGCCGATCGGCGAGAAGATGGTGACGCTCGGGACCGATTCGCTGCCGGTCGATTTCCCCTTCACGCCAGACGACACCGGCCGCTTCGCCCTGGTGGCCGAGGTGGACAAGGTCGAAGGGGAGACAATCGATCAGAACAACCACGCCGAACGGGACGTGACGATCCGCGATGACTTTTTGCGGCTGATGTTTGTGGAATACGAGCCGACCTGGGAATGGCGGTTCATCAAAGAGGTTTTCCATCGCGACAAGCTGGTCGGCACGCGCGGCTTCCGCACGTTCCTGCGCTCGGCCGATCCCAAGGTCCGCCAATCGAACGAACTGTTCCTGCCCACGCTCACGCCTAAGCGAAGCGATTTCTTCGCCAACGATGTGATCTTTCTGGGAGACATGCCCGCTTCGACATTGAGCACGCGGTTCTGCGAGATGACCCGCGAGTTTGTCGAGAAGTTCGGCGGCGGTCTGGTCGTGATGGCGGGTCCTCGATTCGGCCCCGGCCAGTTGGCGCAGACCCCATTGGCCGACATGTTGCCGGTTGAGGTCGATCTGGACGCCCGAGTCCGCGACGATCGAGACCGCGACTCCGAAGGGGAGCGCGGCTTCCAACTGCGGCGCACGCTCGAGGCCGACCAGTACGACTTTATGCGGCTGGGGAACGACGCGGTCGAGAACGAAAAGGGCTGGGCCAACCTGTCGCGCATTCCCTGGTATCAGCCGGTGGCTCGACCCCGCAATGGCGCGACCGTGCTGGCCGAGATCCCCAATCACACCTGCGTCGATGGGGTGACCCCGCAACCGATCATCGCCATCCGGCGGCTCGGCAAGGGCGAAGTGATTTACATCGGCTTCGACGAGACCTGGCGTCTGCGTCGCAAGTATGGCGAACTGTACTATCGCAAGTTCTGGGGGCAGATGATCCACCGCCTGGGCTTGAGCCACGCGCTCGGTTCGCAGAAGCGGTTTGTGGTCGAGACCGACCGACAGCACTATCAATCGGACGATCGCGTGCTGCTGACGGTCGAAGCCTACGATGCCAACTTCGAGCCGCTGGACGCCGAGAAACTGCCCGACCGCAAACTGCAGGCCGAGATGATCGTGCCGAGCGCCGACGGAGACTCCGGTCCCGGCGAAGTGCAGAAGATCAGCATCTCGCAGCTTCGCGAGGGCGTGTTTGAAGCCCGCGTACCAGTGCTGAAGCGGGGCGAGCATCGCATCCGCGTGGCCGACCCGATCACCAGCGAGTACTCCGAAGTGGTGTTCCAGGTGACCAGCCGTTCGGCCGAAGGCCGGAGCGCGGTCCGCAAGGTAGACCTCGAGCGGCAGATCGCCCAGACCACCGGCGGCAAGGACTACGACCTGGAGACCGTGCAGAAGTTTCCCGAAGAAGTGAAGCTGCCGCAGACCAACGAAACACTGGTCCAGAATCTTCCGTTGTGGAACACGTACCTCTGCTTCTTCGCCGTGGTGTTGCTGCTGCTTAGCGAATGGCTCATCCGCAAACTGGTTCATCTACCCTAGCGCAGAGCTCCCCTTAACTCACTAGCCACCAGCCACTCACCACTAGCCACTTTCTTCCCCCATGTCCAAACTCGCTTCCCTCCGCACGCGACTCGACGAACTCCGCGCCAAACGGCACACGGTGCGCGTCGGCGCGGCCGCCAGCGCTGTGCTGGTCGCCGCGGTCTGGAGCCTGCTGGGCATTTTTGTGATCGACTGGTGCTTCGAACTCAGCATCGTCCAGCGGCTGATCCTGATCGCCGCCGGCGGAGGGGCTGTCTATTGGGCCTATCGCCGGTACGCGCAGCCCTTCCTGGGCGTGGTCGAGACTGAGCTCGACATGGCCCTGCTCGTCGAGCGGCAGCAAAAAATCGACAGCGACCTGGTCGCGGCACTTCAGTTTGAAGCCCCTACGGCCAATGGCTGGGGCTCGCAGAATCTGCAGACCGCCGTGATCGACTACGTGGCCGAGTTCGGCCAGGGCCTGAACATTTTTGAAGGCTTCTCGCGCGAGCAGCTCACCCGTCGGGCACAACTGCTCGTCGGCACGCTGGTCGTGTTGGGCCTGGCGATCGCCTGGCAGCCGGCCTACGCCCGCGTGTTCTTGAATCGCATCTTGATGGGCTCGGCCCACTATCCCACCCGGACAACGCTGGTCGACGTGACGGTGAACGGCACCTCGATGGGGGCCGACCCGTCGCAGTTCCGTAGCGCCCAAGGAACCAAGCGGGTCTTGAAGCTGGCCTATGGCCAACCGCTGGTGATCGACGTGCTGGCCGGCGGAGTGCTGCCCGAAGACGGCCGCGTCGAAGTGCGTACCGTCCGCAGCGGACTGAAGGCTCCGCTCGACCTGGTCAAGGCGGGCGAACCTGCCGATGGCAAGCAGAAGTTCAGCGGGCAGTTGCCTCGGCTGGTCGACGCCATCGATTTTCAGATCTACCTCGGAGACGCCTGGACCGATCCCGCCCGGCTGGTGGTGATTCAGCTCCCCAGCATCGAACTCGACGCGAAAGTCACACCTCCTCCGTATGCCACTTCGCGTGTTCCCAGTCAGCAGGGGGGCTCGCGGCAGATCTCGGTGCTGGAAGGCTCGCGCGTCGACATCACCCTCACCTCCGACAAGCCGCTCTCCAAAGCGGTGCTGAAGGTCGGCAAGGAACAGGTTCCCTTGGTTCAGGCCGGCACGCAGAAGACTCCCAAATCGGACCGCCAAGTCGAGCTCTGGAAGCTCCCCGCGGGCAAGAATCCGCTGTCGGTGGTCCGTGAGGAACTTGCCTACGAAATCGACTGCTACGACGCCGAAACAACCGAGCTGGTCGGTGGCAATCAGGCCCCTGACCTTTCGATTCAAGGCTCGGTGCGGATTGAGGTCGATCGCCCGCCGCGAGTGGTGGCCGAGATCACCACCCGCAATGTCATGCCCGAGGCGCGCCCCAAGATCTTCTTCGGTGCGACCGACGACTACGGGCTGGGCAAGCTGCGGCTGCGACGCTCGGTCGTCAAGCAGGGGACGCTGGAAGCGACCGAACTGCCTACGATCGATCTGCCCTTGGACAAGAAGGACCCGACGGCCTTCCAGAGTTCGGTGGCTCTTGATTTCTCTCAGCTCAAGCTGGCTAAGGGGGATCAACTGAAAGTCATCGTGGAAGCGATTGACGACCGGGGCGAATTCGAGGGAAAATCAGCTCTCAGCGATCCGCTGCTCTTTACGGTCACCGACAAGCAAGGCGTCTACGAAGCCATGCTCGAGTCCGACAAGCTCTCCGACCGCCAGTTGGATGCCATCATTCGCCGACAGCTCGGCATAGGAGATTCGCGATGAGCCACGCTCTATCAACTACTACTCGCACCATGTCCCCACGGCCCTCGGGTCTCACCAGCAAAGCGGGGTTCCCTATGAAGGCTTTTTGCACTTGCCTTTCCATCCGTGCTCTTCTCACGTTCGCGATCTTGATCGCCCCCTTGTCGGTCTTCGCCCAGAGCGATGTCGACGGGCTGCGAGCCAAGCAGCAGTCGCAGCAACGAGCCCGCGAGATGGCCCGCGAGCTGATCTCGAACATCCTGCAGGTGCAGCTCACGCAGTTGGAAGAGAACGGCCTGACGGACGAGACGATCTACACCGACATCAAGCACATGCGGACCAACATCGACGGCCTGGTCGAAGCCGAGATGCGGGACGTGGTCGCCCTGCTCGAGAAAGCCCAGGGCGGCACCAAGGCCGAGCGTGAAGCCGCCTTTGTGACTTCGCGCACCAAGATTCGCGAGATCGTAGTCCGCCTGTCGGTCGAACGACAGAACCTGATGAAGCGTCTGAAGACCGCCGAGCTGGCCGCGCAAGTGAAGCGGCTGATCGAGCTGGAACAGGCCTGCGAGAAAGTCACGCGCTCTCTGCCCGAGCAGCCCAAGCTGCAGCAAGAGAACCTGGCCCTGGCCACGATTGAGGACCAGCGCGACGTGACCAAGCTGTTCTTTCATCTGGTCGACACGCTGGTCGCGGTCAGCGAGTGGAGCGGCCCGGTCGGCTCCGGCGCCAGCGAAGGCCTGAAGATCCTGAAGAAGGGCCGCGTGGGCGAAGAGCTGGATAACACGGCCCGGCTGCTGCAAGCCGCCGACTTCACGCCGGCCGCCAAGAGCCAAGGGCTGGTAATCGTGGGACTGAAGCTGCTGCTGGAAAAGATCGAAGAGACGCAGGGGCTGATCGGCACCGATCGCGAAGCGGCCCTGGAGATGGTCAAGCAGATCATGGCTCGCCAGGAAGCCCTGCGCGAGAAGACCAAGAAGACCGACCTGGAATCGAAGGAAGCCCTGAAGCTGCCGGACGAAGAGACCGCCATTCACAAGGAACTGGCCAAGCTGGAAGAGGCCCTGGCCGATCTGCCCGCCGCTCAGCAGTTGCTGGAGCAGGCCAAGAAGTCGGCCCTGAAGGCCACGGATCAGATCTTCGAGCGGAACAAGACCGAAGCCCTGACCGAGCAGAAGAAGGTCACCTCGAACCTGGCGCAAATCGCCGAAGAACTGCAGAACGCCACGGACATCGACAAGACCAACCGCACGGCCGAAGAGTACGGCAAGCTGGTCAAGGCGCTGGAGAAGGCCAAGGAAGAGCTCGCTCAGATTGAGAAGACGCAGGAAGTCGCGTCGGAAAAAGCTGCCAAGGAGCCGGCTGCCGCCAAGGAGCCCGAGGCCAAGGTCGCCGAGGCCCTGGAGAAGCTGGCCAAGGAGGGGCAGTTGCCCGCCGGTCCCAAGGCCCGCGTCGAGCAGGCTCAGGAAGCTGCCCAGAAAGCGGCCGAGGAGTTGAAGAACCAGGCTTCGGAGGACGCCCCGAAGCGTGAAGCAGCCGTCGAAGACGCTAAGGAAGCGGTCGAGCGTGCCAAGGCCGAAGTCGAAGCCGCACTGGCAGACGCCAAGCGGCGCGAGTTGGGCGTGAAGGTCGGCGAACTGGCCCGTGCAGCCGAAGCGCTCGAACGAGCCGCCGCCCAGGAGCGTGACATCGCCAAGCAGGCCGAGAAGGCCGCCGGCGAGAAGGGCCTCACACCCGAAGACGCCAAGGACCTGGCCGAGCGTCAGGCCGAAGTCGACAAGATCGCCGACAAGCTGGCAGCCGGAGTGAAGAACACCGCGCCGGAAGCCGCCAAGAAGTTGGAAGAGGCCGGCAAGAACACTGAAGCCGCCAAGAAGAAGCTGGACGAAGCCCAGGCCAAGAAGGGGGAGCCCTCGAAGGAGCAGGCTGCCGAGGCCGCCAAGGAAGCCAACAAGGCTGCCGAGAACCTGACGGCTGCCGCTCAGGAGCTTCGCAAGGAAATTGGCGAGACCGCCGACAAGCTGGCCAAGGTCTCGGGCGAGCAGGCCGACAAGCTGGCCGAAGCGCGTGAAGCTGTGGAAGAGGTCGCCAAGCCGGGGGCCAAGGAGTCCGACTCCAAGGACCCTGCCGACAAGGACGCCCCTGTCGCCAAGGAGACCGTTGCCGAGCGACTGGAGAAAATTGCTCAGGCCGAGAAGAAGGTCCGCGAAGCTCAGATCGCTCAAGAGAAGGCCGCCGGCAAGCCCGAAGCAGCCGCCGCCCGCGAGTTGGCCGAGAAGATCGGCGACGCCCTGGCCGAACAGCAGAAGGCCGACGCAGCCGCCAAGGAACTAGCCGACGGTAAGGCCAACACCCCGCTGGAAGCCACGGGCAAGCAGCAAGAAGTCGCCGAGGGGGCTCAGAAGCTGGCCGACGAAGCGGGCAAGCGTCCGCAGGCCGCCGAAGCCAAGAAGCAGGGCCAACCGGACGCCGTGAAGGACGCTTTGGAAGACGCTCAACAGGCCGCAACTGAAGCCGCCCGTGAGACGCTCAATGGCAATCCCAAGGCGGCCGAAGCCGCCCGGGCCGAAGCCCGCGAGAAGCTGGCCGAAGCCCAGAAGGCCGCACAGGCTGAAGCCGACAAGGCCGCGCAGCAGCCCGCCGGCAAGCCCAACGCCGAAGCGCAAGCCCAGGTGGGCGAGGCTGCGGCTGAAGGTGAGAAGCTGGCTGGCGAAGCCTCGAAGGAAGCCGCCGACGCTTTGAAGGAAGCGGGCAAGAACTCGGCCGAGGCGCAGAAGGAAGCTCAGGCCGGCAACGAACCCAAAGCCGCTGAGGCGCAGAAGGCCACCGGCGAGAAGCTCGCCAAGGCGGGCGAAGCCCTGAAGGAAGCCAAGGCCGCTCTGGCCAAGCTGGAAGCCAAGGAGCTGGGCGACAAAGCGGCCGCAGCCGACAAGCTGGCCGAGAAGACGGCCAAGGTCGATCCGGGGGCCACGTCGGCGCTGCGGGCTGCCGAGAAGGCCGCTGAAGAAGGGGCCAAAGCCGTTCCTGAAGCGGCTGGCGAACAAACGGCCGAAGCCGCCAAGAACGCTGAGCAAGGTGTGCAAGAAGCCCTGGAGCGGGCCGCCGCGAACCTGAATGCTCGCGAACAGCAGGTCCGCCGCGACCAAGCCATCGCCGAAGCGATCGCCAAGTTGGCTAAGGACCAGCAGGCGGCCGTGAAGGACATCGCCGACGCTCGCAAGGAGCTCGAGAAACTGGCCGCGGCCGATCCGGCCGGCGACGAGAAGGGTCTTACCGAAGATCCCAAGGGGGACACCAAGGCGCTCAAGGAAGACCCCAAGGGGGACACTAAGGCGCTGACAGAAGACCCGAAGGGAGACACTCAGGCTGCCACACAGGATCCCAAGGGAGATCAACAGGCTGCGACTCCGAAGGGGAGCCAGGCGCAACCCAAGGGGGCACAACCGGCCTCGAAGAGCAAGCCGAGTGCCGCTCAACAGGCAGCGGCCAAGAAGCTGGCCGAAGCAACCCAAAAGTTTGCGGATGCCCAGCAGGCCACTGGCGAAGGGGCCGAAGAGGTCTCGGCCCAGCGCGAAGTGGCTAATCAACCGATCCGCGAAGCGCTCGAATTGGCTTCGGCCCTAAAGCCGGAAGCTGCCGATGCGGCCGCTCCGGGCGAAGGGGAAGCCGCAGCTCCCGCCCCGGGCGAAGGCCAAGGCGAACCCAAGGGCGAGGGACAAGGTCAGGGTGAACCCAAGGGAGAGGGTCAGGGCCAAGGCGAGCCGAAGGGGGAAGGCCAAGGTCAGGGCGAACCTAAGGGAGAAGGCCAGAGCCAAGGTCAGCCGGGTGAAGGCGAAGGCAAAGGCCCGGGCGAAGGTCAAGCCATGGGCAAGGGCTTTGTCCCGAACTCCGCGCTGAAGACCGCCCAGATGATGGCCGGACCTAAGGCCATGGCCATGGCAGCCGCTGCTCAAGCCCAGGCGCAAGGCCAGGGTGAGGGTAAAGGCGAAGGCCAAGGCGAGGGCAAGGGTGAAGGCCAAGGCGAAGGGAAGGGTGAAGGGCAAGGCGAAGGCAAGGGAGAGGGCGAAGGTGAAGGCAAGGGCGACTCCAAGACCGCTGCCAAAGCCTCGGCCAAGGGTGGTCCTGGCACCTCCAAGGGCGGAGAGGTCGAAGGGCAAGCCGTGAAGGACGGCGCCCTGGAGCTGAAGGAAGGCCCCGATCCTAACGGCGACAGCCGCACCGACACCGTGGCGCGCGACGCCTCGGTCAAGTCTCGCGAGATCCGCGAGGAGCCCTGGGTCGCCAAGCTGCCGCCGGAACTTCGCAAGTCGATCCGGGCGGAAGCCAATCGCAAGGCCCCCCGCGGTTACGAGGAGCGGCTCCGCAAGTATTTCGAGGCGATCGACTAGTTTACCTATTGCGATTGCAGGTGAGCGGCACGGCGCTAGCCGCCGGTTGCCCCTGTGACAACGCAAATTCACCGGCGTCTAGCGCCTTGCCGCTCACTGGTGGGTAAGCAGACGCCAGCACCACAATTGACGAAACCTTCGGACTGCGGCCGACAACATCTAAGTAGCCGCGCCGCCGTCCACCCAATCAAAACTATCCCGCCCAAACGAACGACTCTCCGAGGAACGACTGATGGCCCCCGTCGAGCAAGGCGTCTCACCTGATGATGTCGCCGCCGTGCAGAAGTGCGAAAAGGACTACAACCGCATCCGCGATGAACTCTCGAAGGTCATCGTCGGCCAGAGCGAAGTCATCGAGCAGGTGCTGGTCGCCATCTTTGCCAGGGGTCATGCCCTGCTGGAAGGCGTTCCCGGCCTGGCCAAGACGTTGCTCATCAGCTCGCTGGCCCAGTCGCTCGATCTGTCGTTCAAGCGCATTCAGTTCACGCCCGACTTGATGCCCAGCGACATCACCGGCACCGAGGTCATTCAAGAGAACCTGGAAACTCGGGCTCGCGAGTACAAGTTCCTTCCCGGACCGCTGTTCACCAACCTGCTGTTGGCCGACGAAATCAACCGGACCCCGCCCAAGACGCAGGCCGCCATGCTCGAGGCCATGCAGGAACGGCAGGTCAGCGCGGGCGGCAAGATCCATTCGCTCCCCGCGCCGTTCTTCGTGCTGGCCACGCAGAACCCGCTCGAGCAGGAAGGTACCTATCCTCTGCCCGAAGCCCAGCTCGACCGCTTCCTGCTCTATGTGAAGGTCGACTACCCGAGCGGTGCCGAAGAATGGGAAGTCGCCCGCCGTGTGACGACCGGCGACATGGGCAAGATCTCGCCCGTGATGTCGGGCGAAGACATCATCCGCATCCAGAAGCTGGTCACCCGCGTGCCGGTCAGCGACCAGGTCCTGGGGTACGCTTGGGCGTTGGTGCGGGCGTCGCGCCCCAACACGCCCGAGGCGCCGGACTTTGTGAACAAGTGGGTCAGTTGGGGCGCCGGCCCGCGTGGTGTGCTGACGCTGGTCACCGCCGCCAAGGCCCGCGCGATCCTGTACGGCCGGTACCACGCGACCGTCGGCGACGTGCAGGCCGTGGCCAAGCCCGCCCTGCGGCATCGCCTGGCGGCCAACTACGCCGCTCAGGCCAACAACGTCGGCAGCGAGCAACTGATCGAGATGCTGATGAAGGCCATGCCGGCCGACAAAAAGTATGAGAAGCCGGCAGCGTGAGGAAGAAGTGGCTAGTGGCTAGTGTCGAGTGACTAGTGCTGGCCAATGGAATCGCAGTTGAACACTAGCCACTAGCCACTCACCACTAGTCACTTCCTCCCCATGTCCGTACTTTCCCGCTACCTGAATCCCGAAGTCCTCAGCCGCGTGGCCGAGCGGCACATCGAGCCGCGCGGCCTGGTCATCGGCACCCTGGCTGGCGCGCACAAGTCGCCGCTGTCGGGCTTTGCGGTCGAGTTTGCGGGGCATCGCGAGTACACGCCGGGGGACGATCCCAAGCACATCGACTGGCGGGTTTACTACACCCGCGACAAGTACTTCATCAAGCAGTACGAGATGGAGACGAACTTCGTCTGCCATCTCATTCTAGATGTCAGCGCGTCGATGCGCTATGGAGAAGGGCAGGAGCAGAAGCTGCTCTATGCCGCGCAGATGGCCACCACGCTGGGCTATTCCATCGTGAATCAAAGCGACAAGGTGTCGCTGGCCACCTTCGACGAGAAGGTGCTGGGCGTGGTGCCTTCGTCGAACTCCATGGCGCAGGTCGTTCGCATGACGCGGCACCTGGACGAGATCGAGCCGGTGCAGAAGACTCGCATGGCCGAGTGCCTGACCGAGCTGACGGGCCGCCTGCGCCGTCGCGAGATCGTGATGATCTTCAGCGACTTCTTCACCGATCTCGAAGCCCTTGAAGCTTCGCTGCAGCGGATGCGCTACAACAAGCACGAGGTGGTGCTGTTCCAGGTGATGCACCACGACGAGCTGGCCTTCGAGTTCGACGGCATGATCAAGTTCATCGGGCTGGAAGTGCCGGACGAGTTCCTGATGCAGCCCGAAGACCTGCGCGATGCTTATCTCAAGGCGATGAACAAGTTCAACGACCAGTTGGCCGAGATCTGCCAGAAGAACCGCATCGAGCGGGTGCTGGTCGACACGCGGCGCGACATGGCCGAGGTGTTCATTGACTACCTCAATCAGCGCAGCATGCTGAACCGCGGGCGATAGCCTTCACGCGGCGGCGGACCATTTCCCTGCGACGCTATGATTTCTTGTGGTGCAGGCGTCCCGCCTGCGGGAAAATCGGTCCCGCTTCAAGGCAGGCGGGACGCCTGCACCACAATAGGCGCGAACGGCACACGGAGAGGCTGTGACCTTTTCAACGGCGAGGGAGCAAACGCCAGTAGTTCCCGAACTGAGCGGCAGGGCGCTAGCCGCCGGTAGTACACGATTCGAGCATCCCTTGGGCATTCTTTCTCATCGGTGGCGGGCCAGACGTCCAACGCACAAGCGATTGGGAGAGCGAAACCTCGGGCCACCGGCGGCTAGCGCCGTGCCGCTCAGTTTGCGTCGCTGACGGTTGAAGAGGCTCCGGGCGGACGGCACACGGAGTGTGCCTGCTACCTTGCGCGGCTTGGCGTTGTGACCTCCACCCGGAATCAAGACGCCCACGCTTGCTTCCCGTCCTGGCACACCGCCTACTTGGTGCCGGACACTTCGGGCGGATAGAATCAACCGCTGGGGAAATGCACGTCGCGACTGCGGAATCCGGAATGGCCATTGAGTGGTACTATCGAACCGAGGAAGGGCAGGAACAGGGGCCTGTCAATTCTTCGCAGCTCAAGCGGCTGGCGGATTTCGGCAAGGTGCAGCCGACCACTCAGGTGCGCTTAGCTCAGGGAGACCGGTGGGAGCCCGCTGCACAGGTTGATGGACTGTTTCCTGCCGGGGCCGCTAAGCTCGTGCCGTCTCCAACGCTAGCGAGTGCAGCTCCTCAACCGTCTCCGCTGCCTGCCTATCAGCCCGCGCACGAGCAGTCGGTGCTGCAACCGCCGGCGTACCAGCAACCCCCCGTCGTCCCGACGGTTCTATCTCCCGGACTGGAATGGTACTGCCATGTAAGCGGGCGAATGCTGGGCCCGTTACGGGTGGAAGAGCTCCGCGACCTGGCCCGTCTGGGGCGCGTGGAACCGATCTCGCTCATCGCCCGTGGGGCGAGTGGTCCGTGGTTTCCCGCGATTCAAATGGCAGCCGGCTTGGGCTTGGCCTGGCCGCAACTTCAGGCTGCCTCGGGCTATGGTCAACCGATGATGGCGCCGATGCCGATGGGGCAGCCCCTGATGCACGCCGCTGGGTATGAGTATGCGGAGCCCGAGGACGACACGCCCGTGGTGGCCCCGGTCCACAGCGCGCGAACCGCGCGGCTTAGCGACATGCCGCGCAGCAATCCTATGTTCCTGGTGATCCTGGGCGGGACGTTGGCCATCGTCGTGATCGGCGTCGCTGTTACCAGTTTTATCGTTTCGCAAGGCAAACGCCCGTTGGCTCGTACTCCGGCCGTTGTCGAGCGACAGTCAGATAGTGCGACGCATGACGCAGTCATTGACCCCCAGCCTCTGATAGCCCGCGACGCGCCGATCTCGGCGACGGGGCTGAACGGCCGCCCCAAGGAGCGGGGCGATCGCTTCCAGGCCTTCGCCACCCAAGCGGCTGAAACCAAGTGGGTCCCCGAGGCCGATCCCAAGCTCCAGGCCGACATCGCCGCGCGCGAAAAGCGGGTCGGAGAGCTGCTGGTGGAGATGTCGGTCGATTTCGTCACCGAACCGCTCGAGGCCGACTTCAAGCAACTGCAGACCCAGTATCGCACGGGCAGTCTCACCCCGCAGGCGTATCTGGAATCGCTCGATGCCGTGCAAAAGGTGCTGCGCCGCGCGATGAAGGGGGGCAAGCCATGAGCAAGCCCCAGGATGCCGGCAAGCCGCAGGACGGCTACGACACGCACATCGAGCTGATCACACCCGAGAATATCTCGTTCCACTACCGCGTGGCCGGGCCCTTCCGCCGTCTGCCCGCGTATTTGATCGACCTGCTTATTCGCGGGGCCGTCATGCTGCTGTTGGGCGTGACGTCCGCCCTGATATTCAGCTTTGCGTTCTCGTCGTTCAGCACCACCATCGGCGTCTGGGCGGTGTTGTTCTTTCTGCTCGACTGGTTCTACGCGGGCTTGTTCGAGACCCTGTGGAACGGCCAGACGCCGGGCAAACGGCTGATGCAGATCCGCGTGGTCTCCATCGATGGGCAGCCGATCATGCCCTGGCAGGCGATCCTGCGAAACTTCATGCGGGCCCTGGACGGCGCGCCGTTCGTCGGTCCTTTCCCCACGTACCTGGTGGGGTTGATCTCGTCGGCCGTTACGTTTCGCTTTCAGCGGCAGGGGGATGTCTGGGCCAGCACGGTGGTCGTGGTCGAAGAGCCGCAGCGGCTGTACGGCGTGATTCGCGTCACAGAGATCGAAGTGATTGAACTCGCCCGGCAGATCCCCAGCAACTTCCAGGTCAGCCGCAGTTTGGCGCGAGCCCTTTCGGACTATGTGGTCCGCCGCAAAGGATTTGGCTGGAGCCGGCGGGCCGAGATCGCAGCCCATCTGGGCGAGCCGATGCGCGAGCGGTTCGATCTCCCTCGCGGGACAAGCCATGACTTGATCCTGTGCGCCCTGTATCATCGGGTTTTCCTGTCTGACTCCGAAGAGCGGCCGCTTGATGCGGTGATCGTAGAAGATGACGGGCCGGTCGCATCGCCCGTGGGGAGCTGGTCGCGATGAAGGTTGCCGATCTTCTGGAATCCCGCCGCCAGAACTGGCGCGAACTCGAGCTGCTCTGCTCGCGGATGGAAGCGGTGCGCGGCAAGATTTCGAGCGAGGACCTGGTCCGGTTCGCCGCCATGTACCGCGCAGCCTGCGCCGACCTGGCCCTGGCCGACAGCTACCAGTTGCCGCAGCACACGGTCAGCTACCTGCATCACTTGGTCGGCCGAGCCCACAACCAGCTTTACCGCAGCCGGCCGTTTCAATATCGGCAATGGACCAAGCTGCTTTTTCAAGAGGTGCCGCAGCGTCTGTTCGCCGACCGTTGCCTGTGGCTGGCAGCCGGGTTGTTCTGGGGCTTTTTCTTTTTGTGTATGGCACTGGCCTTCATCGACCGCGAGTTCGCCGGCGGTGTCGTGCCCGAAGCGATGCTGCAGCAGATGGACGAGATGTACTCGCAGCCGATCGGCGCGCAGTCGCGTGGCCTGGGGGCCGATAATCAGATGGCCGGCTTCTATATCCAACATAACACCACTATTGGCCTGCGCTGCTTTGTAATGGGCACCGTGTTGGGCGTGGGGGGAATGTACGAAACGCTGCAGAACGCCTGCATCCTGGGGACGGTCTTCGGTTACATGGCGCGGGGCGACAACTGGCAGAACTTCTTTCAGTTCGTCACGGCCCACGGCCCTTTCGAGTTGACGGCCATCGTGCTGGCGGCCGCGGCCGGCATGCGGCTGGGCTTCTCGCTGGTTGACACGCACGGTTTGTCGCGCGAGGCCTCGATGGCCAAGGCCGCCCGCGAGGCCGTGCCGGCCATGGGCATGTCGATCCTGCTGTTCGGGCTGGCAGCTCTGATCGAGGGCTTCATTTCTCCATCGGCACCTCCGTCGTGGTGGCCCGCGGGCACGGATCCGGCCGCCTCGTGGTATTGGGCTCTGAAGTTTCCGCTGGCGATACTCTGCACTCTGGCGCTGATGTTCTACTTCCTGGCGCTGGGCCTGCCACGGAGGTTGAACCGTGCAGCTTGATCGCACCCGCATCATGATTCGCGAGCGCGGGTTTCTGGACATTCTGGAACTGTCGCTCAAGGTCATCCGTCACCATGCCGGCCCCTTGGCGTTGGCCTTCTGGGGGCCGGTGATCCCGCTGATGTTTGCCAATCACTGGCTGCTGGTCAGCGGATTCGGCATGGATCTGACGGCGCCCGATGAGCAATCGTGGTACGTCGGCGTGATGCTGTGCCTGATGCTGTGGGAAGCCCCGTTCGCCACCGCGTTTATCACGCTCTACCTGGGACAAGCGATGTTCATCGACGCGCCCAGCCTGCGACGATTGACCGCCGACTTCTCGCGCTCGCTGCCGCAGCTCTTTATATTTCAAGGCATGCTGCGCGGAGCTGCGATCTTTGCCTGCGGCGTTCCGGTCTTGCTGCTGTACCTGATTTGGCCGTACTTGAGCGAAATTATCCTGCTGGAAAGGAACGGTTTCGACGGCACGATGAACCGCCTGCGCGTGCTTCACTCCAAGAGTTCGGGGCTGATCATCTCGCGGTGGCTGTCGGCGGTCTCGGTCGGGCTGGTGCTGATCGGCAGCCTGACCGCATCCTTCACGATCCTTCGCGAGCATTTGCTCGACGGCCAGAAGGCAGAGCGCTGGGCGTTCTGTGTCGACTTGCCCCTGGCGATCTGGATCGTACTGGGCCTGATGACCGTGGCGCGGTACTTGAGCTACCTGGACCTGCGCATCCGCCGCGAAGGCTGGGAGATCGAGCTCAAGATGCGGGCCGAAGCCGCGCGGCTGACGCGCCAACTGGCGTGAACCACAAGATTCGGATCGACTAGCCGTATGAACAGCCTCTCCACGAACCGTTGCTCGCACCGCCGCGCCGCTCTGGCGTGGTCGGCTGCGCTGCTGGCGTTGGTGAGCGTTCTGCAGGCCGAGCTGCTGGCGCAAGAGCCCGCTCCCGACCCCGTGGTTTCGGCGCGCGAGGGTCTGAGCGACGGGGACTTCAACTGGTACGATCGCGCCAAAGACGACTTGAAGCGGATTGAGGTCAAACCTCCTGCCTCGGCGCCGATCAGCAACAGCGCCGCCGGAGCATCGCAACTGGGATCGGCCCTGACCGAAGGGCTGACACTCGTGATCTGGGGCGTCATCGGCCTGATTCTGGCTGCGCTGGTCTACGCGCTGATCCGGGCGTTCCTGAACCGCGAGGCATCCGTCGCCACCGACTCCACGGGCCAACAGTCCGTGGCCGAGATCGATCGCAGCGAAGAGCTGCCGATACCTATCGAAAAGAACATCAGCGATCTGCTGGCCGCCGCCCGCAAGGCTTACGACGAAGGGAACTATCGTCTGGCCATCGTCTATCTTTACAGCCACGAACTGGTCGAGCTCGACAAGCATCAGGTCATCCATCTGTCCAAAGGAAAGACCAACCGCCAGTACCTGCGCGAGGTAACGCGCGCCGGGCGAAAAGCCCTGGGGGGAGTGCTGGAGCAGACGCAGAATGTTTTTGAAGAGGCTTTCTTCGGCGGGCGAGCTATTGGCCCTGCCGAGTTCGAGCCCTGCTGGGCGGCGCTGGGGGATTTCGATCGCCTGGTGCGGGAGACCGGCCGATGATCCGCCGAATCACGATGCTTCTGGCCCTGTCGGCGCCCGCCCTGTCCGGCTGCATGGATGACCACGTGCCGACCGACTATGGCAGGCACGACACGCGCAGCGTCAACGGCACCGACGTCTTTGCCAGTATGTTCACCGCAGCGGGGCACAAGGTCCGCTTTGCCCGCCGGCGGTTGAACGAGCGGATTCGCCAGCGGGCCGACTGCATTGTGTGGGTCCCCGACAGCTACCATCTGCCCACCACGGCCGAACAGGAGTGGCTGTACGACGACTGGCTGACGCAGAAGAGCGGTCGCACGTTGATGTACGTGGCTCGCGACTACGACGCCGGCCCCGAGTATTGGAAGAAGATGCTGCAGGGAGCGCCCGCCGACAAGGCCGCCGAGATGCGGCGTCGCCTGAGCGAAACGCAAACCGACGCCGACGCGCGCCGCGCCAAGATGCCCACCCAGATCGACTGCGACTGGTTCCGCTTTGTTCCCGCGGGCGCCCCCGTGACGCCCGGCAAGATCGCCCCCGCGAAGGAAGCCAAGAAGGGCGATAAAGCCGGTCCCGCACGACTGCAGGGCGAGCCAGCATGGAAGGCCAACATCGATCCGGCGAAGCTTGAGATCAAAGTCACCTCGAAACTCGATCCCGTCTTCGACGCCGACGTCATGCTGGAACTCGACGGCGACGTGCTGGTCTCGCGCGAGCGCGTGGTGACCGAAGACGGAGGGAGCAGCCAGTTGATTGTGGTTGCAAATGGCTCGTTTCTGCTCAATCTGGGATTGGTGAACCGCGAACATCGCAAACTGGCCGCGCGGCTGGTTACCGAGATCTCCGACGCCAGGCTGGCGCCCCCCTTTCCAACCACGCCCGACGCCAAGACAACCGCAACGGCGGCTGCAACCCAAGTGAAGCAGGTCTACTTTGTCGAGAGCGACGACTCCGGACTGGAGTTGTTGACCGATGAGAACCCTGCGGAAATACCCGAAGATCAAAAGTGGCCTCCCGAGCGATTGCGAACCACCTTCTTGCATCTGGCCGCGCTAGCCATCATCCTGATCATCTCGCGTTGGCCGATTTTCGGCCGCCCTCGCGAAGAGAAAACGCAACACGAGTCGGACTTCGGCCGTCACGTCGAGGCCTTGGGCGATCTGTTGGCCCGCAGTGGAAACCCAGGCTATGCCCAGGGCCGGCTGGAACATTATCAGAAGACGATGCAAGGGGATGGAACGGGCAAGAACGCAGGACGGAAAGCGTAGGGTGGGCTGTGCCCACCGGCGCGATGCGAGACATGTGCGAACGGTAGAAGATGTACGATTCTCGATTGAGAAATGCAGCGGAACTTGAGGGGCAGAGCGATCCAAGCAGCGATGGTGGGCACAGCCCACCCTACTTGGACGAGGTGAATTTCGAGCAAGAATACGATGGACCATCTCCATCTTACCACATATTCAGGGACTGCCGCGTACGATGAGTGAATCCCCTTTCCACTTCGGCCAGGAGCCTCAGAACCCTGCTCCGCGCCCCAATCCTCCGGCGGTTCCGCCGCAGCAGAACCCGTTTCAAGGATCGAATTTTCCCTCCTTCGGAACGCCTGCTCCGACTCCCGCGCCGGCCCCGATCATGCCCCCGGCCCCTGCGCCCCGCGCGTGGAATGAAGTGCCCGTCGCCGAAGCCATCGTGCAGCCTGCTCAGCCCGTGCATTCGCAGGCCCCGGCGTCGCGGACTTCGCACACCAAGGCCCTGTTTGACAAGATCACGAACGAGGTCCGCAAGATCTACGTCGGCCAAGACGAGCTGGTGCTCGGAACGCTGGTCGCCCTGTTCTCCGGCGGGCATGTGCTGATTGAGTCCGTCCCCGGACTGGGCAAGACGCTGTTCGTCCGCACGCTCGGTCGAGTGCTCGGTTGCCAGTTCGGCCGCATCCAGTTCACCGCCGACCTGATGCCCTCGGACATCACCGGCGCGCCGGTCTTCGACATGAAGACTCAGGAGTTCCGCTTCCGCCCCGGGCCGGTCTTCACGCAGTTACTGCTGGGGGACGAGATCAACCGCTCGCCCGCCAAGACGCATGCCGCGCTGCTCGAGATCATGCAGGAGTACTGCGTGACGGTGGAGCGGACCACGCACAAGATCGAACGCCCGTTCCTGGTCCTGGCCACGCAGAACCCGATCGAGTCCGAAGGGACGTACAACCTGCCCGAGGCGCAGCTCGACCGCTTTATGTTCAAGATGAAGGTCGAGTACCCTTCGGTCGAAGAAGAGAACGCCATTCTGCTGATGCACAGCCAGCATCAGGATGTCGATCGCCGGCTGACGACCGACGTGCATTGCGTGACTTCGCCGGCCGAGATCCTGGCGGCCACGCAGACCTGCGACAAGGTGCAGGTGGCCCCTAAGCTGGTCCACTACATCAACACGATCGTCCGCCAGACGCGCACTTCGCCTCACTTCCATCTGGGGGCGTCGCCGCGGGCCGGCATCGCCCTGATGCAGGGGGCACGAACGCTGGCCGCCTTCTATGGGCGCGACTACGCCGTGCCGGATGACGTGGTCTCGCTGGTGCTCCCCGCGCTGCGGCATCGCGTGATCCTGACTCCCGAGGCCGAGGTCGAAGGCCGCGCGGTCGACGAACTGCTGAACGAACTGGTGCGGAGCGTGGAGGTCCCCCGGCTGTGACGCCGATCCTGGTCATCCTGCTCCAGACCCTGCTGGTTGCTGTGCCGCTGTTGTATCTCGCCCGATACAAGCGGGTCTTTCCCCATCAGCCGCTGTTGTACGCCACGCTGGTCCCTGTCTTTCTGTCGATCGCGCTGGTTTGGTCGCCTGGGCTGCTGACGGCACTGGTGCTGATCGATATCGCCCTGACCGTGCTGGTGTTGGTCGACCTGGGAACGCTCCCTCGTTTCAAAGTCTTCAAGGTCGAGCGGACCAGCGGCCGCACCGCTTCGCTGCGGGCCAAGCATACCGTCTCGCTGCTCATCACCAATCAAGGGCGTCGCCCCCGCTTTGTCCGCGTTCGCGATGACGTCCCGCAAGAACTCAATCCCGAACCGGCCGAGTTCCGCATCCAACTGGCCGGCCGCAGTCGGGCTGAGTCGACCTACATCATCCGCCCCAGCCGGCGCGGCGCGTTCACCCTTAAACAGTGCCACCTGCTGGCCCGCAGCATGCTGGGCTTCTGGCAGCGGCATCTCGATTATCCCGTTGAAACCGCCATTCATGTCTATCCTGACCTGGTGCAGCTCTCGCAGTACGCGGTCATGGCCCGGCTCAATCGCCTGAGCCTGCTGGGCGTTCGCAAGAGCCGGCGTCTGGGGGGAGATAACGAGTTCGAGCGACTCCGCGACTACACGCTCGACGACAACTACAAGCATATCGAGTGGCGCAGCACCGCCCGACGCGGCAAGCTGACGGTCAAGGATTTTCAAGCGAATCAAAGCCAGCGGCTGATCTTTCTGGTCGATTGCGGCCGGATGATGACCAACCAGGCGGCCGGGCTGAGCCTGCTTGATCACTCGCTCAACGCCATGCTGCTCCTCAGCTACGTGGCCCTGTCGCGCGGCGATCAGGTGGGGCTGCTCACGTTCTCGGACGAGATCCACGGCTACGTCCCGCCAGGCGGCGGCTCGAACCAGATGAACCGCCTGCTGCACGAGTCGTTCGATCGGTTCCCCCGCCTGGTCGAAAGCCGCTACGATCGGGCGTTCCTCTATCTGGGCAGCCACTGCCGCAAGCGTTCGCTGGTGGTGCTGATTACCAACGTCATCGACGAAGTGAACGGCAACCAGATCGAAAGCTATCTGCGGGCGTTGGTCGGCCGGCACTTGCCGCTGGGGGTGCTGCTGCGCGACCGGCGGGTGTTCGATTACGCCGACGTGCAGAACCCGCAAGGCCCCGCGCTCTATCGGGCGGCAGCCGCGGCCGAGATCCTGCTCTGGCGTCACCAGGTGTTAACCGACTTGGCGGCCAAGGGGGTCCTCTCGATGGACGTTTTCCCCGAGGACCTGACCGCGCCGTTGATCAACCGCTATCTCGACATCAAGGCGCGGCACCTGCTGTAAAGGCTGGGGGGGCGCGTCTGCCACCCTCGCCCGTTGCGTTTCACCCGCGTGGTGACTTTGCGGGTTGAGCGCGATGGGGCCAGCGCCGGCGCTGGGGTCAGCGCAAAACTTTTCGAGTTGATGCCGATACGCATGCCTCGCTGTAACTTTGCGGGTTGAGCGCGATGGGGCCAGCGCCGGCGCTGGGGTCAGCGCAAAACTTTTCGAGTTGATGCCGATACGCATGCCTCGCTGTAACTTTGCGGGTTGAGCGCGCTGGGGCCAGCGCGAAACTCTTCGAGTTGATGCCGATACGCATGCCTCGCTGTTACTTTGCGGGTTGAGCGCGCTGGGGGCAGCGCGAAACTTTTCGAGTTGATGCCGATACGCATGCCTCGCTGTAACTTTGCGGTTTAAGAGCGCGGGACAGCGCGAAATGTTTTGAACTCCGAATTCCAGTTCGTACTTCGAAATTCGCGCGTGTGACCGCTGCTTTCAAAGCCTGCGCGCGGTTTCGGGACACTCGCTTCCGAGGCCGTCCCTTCGGAAGCAATCGCTCCCTGCTCTGGCTTTCTACCCAATATGCAATATATCACATTATCAGATTGATTTGAAACCGATAAATGAATTTATTTGAATTTCTTTGCACGGGTCAGGGGTGCAGCTGCCCCACCAAGCTTGCGAGGGGACTAAGGGCGAATTACAATTTAAGCAACCATTTCCTTGCGGCGGTTCCTTCAGGGGCACTTCGATGAAGACTTCTTGCCGATTTGTGGTGGCGGTCCTCGCCGGCCTGTTGTTCGCGGCGGTTGCTGAGGCCGATGCGCTCGACGACGCCCTGGAGCAGGCCAAGAAGACCGGCAAGCCGGTCCTGGCCATCGCCGGGACCAAGACCTGCGGACTGTGTGTGGCACTCAAAGAGGATCTGAAGGATCCGGCCTACGCGCCCATGCTGGCGCAGTTCGTGCCGCTCAATCTCGACTACGGCGACCAGGCTCAGCTGCAGACCTGCATCAAGCTGCAGGAGAAGTACAAGGTCGAGGGGACACGCATCCCGCTGGTGATCGTCATTCGAGCCGACGGCGCGCAACTTTACGGCAAAGATGGTGCGCCCGACTCGCTCCCCGATTTTTTCCGCAGCGCCATTCAGCTAGGGGGCAAGATCCTTCCTCCGGCGCAGCTGGAAAAACTCGCCAAGAGCGTTAGCGAAGCGGCCGAACTGAAGTCGCAGGGGAAGCTGCCTGAGGCCGTTACGGCCCTGGCCAAATGCCTGGGGACCGGCAGCTACGCCGGCCCGGCCGCTGATGCAAACAAACTGGCGGAAGAATTGACCAAAGAGGCGGGCGAATCGCTGAAGAAGGCCGAAGAGCTGCTGAGTCGAACCGACGGGGCGCTGGACGGCATTCTGATGCTCCTGGCGGGGCAGCGGACCTACGCCAAGCTGCCCGAGACCGCAAAGCCCTTCGCCACGGCCATGGTGAAGCATCGCAAGAACAAGGATCTGCGCGATCCATTCCTGCAGGCCGAGGCCCTCGACAAGGCACGCGCGGCCGCGTCGGATGCGAAGCGGGCCACGACCTACTACAAGGTGGTCCTCGCGAAATATCCCGGCACCAAGGCCGCCGAGTTGGCCACCGCCGAGCTGGCGGCGCTGGACGCCGAGTAGCCGCGCGCTGGACCTCTTCTCCGCGGACCTGACCGCGCCGCCGATAAACCGCCCTCGGCATATCAACGCCCCGCCACGGGCTGTGACGTGGATCGCCGTAGCGGCTTCGGCACCCTTCGAAAAAGAGGCGAGGCCCACAGGGGTTCGCCGGAGGGGCGGGTAGGTCCCTCCTTCGATCCAATGGGCCTCGCTGGCCAATAACTCAATCGATGCGCTTCGTGTTACTTCACACGTGTTAGTACGCGTAGACCGGCACGCCGGGTGTGACCGCGCGGATCACATTGCGGACCGGCTGCAGCGGGTAGTACGTTTTGGCGCGTCCCACATAAGCGGGAGCCACCACGGCCGGAGCGTAGTACGAGCTATACACCGGAGCCGCAACCGTGGCCGGAGCATAGTACGTGCTGTAGTTGCTGACTGCGGGTGCATAGTAGCTGCTGGTGGTCACGGCCGACCCGTAGTAGCTGCTCGTTACGGTCGGAGCGTAATACGAACTCGTGGTCACCGCCGGGGCGTAGTACGAGCTGTAAACCGGTGCAGCAACCGGCGCGGGGGCATAGTACGACGAGTACGAGTTGGGATAGTACGACGAGTAGACGGGGCGCGAGTAGGTGACCGCGGGCGCGTAGTAGCTCGTCACCGCCGGAGCATAGTACGTGCGGTAAGGCATGATGTACTGCGCTTCGGCAACCGGCGCGATCCACGCCATCACGGCGGTCGCGGCCAGAGACAACAGGAGCTTCTTCATCGGACGTTCCTTCCAAGGTGAGCTGGCATCAGGATTCTCCTGCCCTTGATTCTAGAGGTTGCAATCGGCGTGCCGAAAGTCCCCCGAACGGAATTTCGCCTCCATTCATCGCGACGCGATGAATGGAGGCGATTTTGGGCGGGAGTGCAGGCAGTCGCTCGTTCGCTCAGGGCGAGGGGCGATCAGGTGGAAGCGATGGGCGCTCAGAGGCAAACGGACCCGTCGTCGTGGGGCGTCAACGGAATTCCTTGCCTTTCGCGGGTCGGCGACGGACAATCAGATGAGTGATCGTTCTCCATCACTTCCTACTTCATGTCGGGCACCTATGCGCGTCCTGTCTCGATCTCTGGGTCTGGCGGGCTGCGCAATCGCCACGCCGGCCATCGCGGGCATGCCATCCACGGGCCTCTATGACATCGCGAAGGTCGTGACGCTGAGCGAACACGCCGAATGGCGGCTGCAGGGCATCTCGTTCTTTCTGGTCGGCGTGTTGCTGTCGGCCCTGGCACTGCGATTCTTGTGGAATCATCTGGCCAAGGATTTTAAGGTTTTGCCGCGAATGAGCTATCCCGGTGCGCTGGGGGCGGTCGTGCTGTGGGGACTGCTGTTCATTCTGGTGTTGACGATGATCTCTGGCGCGCGCGAGCTGATGACGCCCGGCGCATGGAAGAAGCAAGGCTCGACGTATCGCCTTTCCACAGAGGTCTCGCCCGACGAAAGCGGCGTCCCGAAACTAACAGCCGAGCCTGAGCCATGAACCGCTATTGGCTGATCCCGCTGGTGCCGCTAGGCGGATGCGCCGGACTGACGACCCTCGTGGCCGACCATCCCTTCTGGAGCACGCTCCGCGGGCTGGCATTCGGTTGGATCCGTTTCCTGGCCCGCGTCTTGCCGCAAGTGGACGTCGAATGGCCGAACCTTGCGTTGGCAGCCGCTGTGCTGGCGATCTTTCTGGCGGGCTTTCACGGGCTATGCGCCTGGCTGCAGAAGCACCGCAACGCTTTGTCACCTGACGAGCCAAGCATCGGCTGGCGTTTCTCGTGGACAGCCGCTTTCGCGGGCCTGATCGGGCTGCTGTTCATTGCCGGTATGTCGGTGGTAGGACTCGTGCAGCACACGACCTGGATGCTTGAGTCCCAGGAACCCTTGAGTGCCGAGCGCTACGAGGGGCACGCGCTCGAGAACCCGTCGAGGATGCGAGACGTTGCGATGGCGGCGCTTTCCAACAGATGGCAACACCATGACGGGGTCGATACTTTCGCTCCTGGCGTTTCGCGCGATGCCGCAGGGGGTAAACTTCACAGTTGGCAGACGCTCATTCTGCCCGGGTTCAATCTCTATCTGGCGGGCCTGGATCTCAACAAGCCCTGGGACGATCCGCAGAATCTGGAGCTGTTTCGGCTGCCGGTACGCCAGTACCTGAACCCTGCGATCCGCATGCCTCGAGAGCAATCGCCGCGCCTCGCGCCGAGCCATCTCTCGGGGAACCAGTTCGTTCTGGGCCCTCATCCCGGACTCAAGCTGCAAGAGATTCGAGATGGGACAAGCTCCACCATTCTGCTCGGCCAGGTGGCGGCCAACTTCTCGCCGTGGGCCAAGCCAGGCAACTGGCGCGATCCGGGCCTGGGGATCAATACCTCGCCCGACGGCTTTGGCGCACCAGGCCCGGGCGCACTGATGATGATGTGCGACGGCAGCGTGCGGTTCTTTGCCAACGAGACCGACAAGTCCGTGTTGAAAGCCCTGTCCACTCCGGCCGGCGGTGAGAAGACGCCCGAACTTCCGCCAGCGAGATAGGCCGCGCGATGCGATCGAAACCCTTCAAGGTAGCCGCGTGGATGTTCGGCCTGCTGGTCTTGGCGTCGATGTTCTTGCCCGCGGTGCAGGGGATCCAAGACCCCAACACCCCCTTTCCTACTTCCGGAAATGCCCTGCTGCTGTGGAAGGGGGCAGGTCTGATGCTGCTGGGCTGGCTCAGTTACGTGGTAGGGGTCCTGCCCGCGGTGACGGTCGACCGGGCCGGGCTGATCACTGCCGGCGTTTGTCTGGTGCTGTTCGTTCCCGGCTTGCACTTCTTCTGTCGCTGGCTCCGGCAGCATCAAGACGCGCGGGACGGTGGAGGCGCTCGCTCCGCGTGGCGTTTCGACTGGTCGCTCTCGATCGCCGGCCTGATGCTGCTGATGTTCGTGGCTGGGATCGCCATGGTCGGGTTGGTCCATCAGTCAGTCTGGCTGATGGCGAGCACGGAACCGAAGGCCGAGATCTCCTTCAGCGCGCGGCTTATCAATCCCGCCTACTCACTGGTGAAGATCGGCGAAGCCTCGACCGCGCGAGAGTTTGATAGGGAGTCGCTTCCACCGGGAGTGCGCGTCGACGCGCAGGGAACCCCGCTTCACAGTTGGCAGACGTTGATCCTCCCCTTTGTCGAGAACTTGTGGGGCAGGCGTCCGGACCTCGAGAAGCCCTGGGACGCGCCGGACAATCGCAAGGCATTCCGCTGGCCGATCAAGGCCTACTTGAACCCCGAGGTCCGCATGACGGCCACCGACTTTGTGCGGATCGATCCGTACGCTCCCAGCCACATCGCGGGCAATCTCCACGTCCTCGGCGGTTCGGTCGGCCTCCCCTTCACGGGTGTCACCGATGGTCAAAGCCAGACAATCCTGGCCGGCCAGGTGGCCACGAACATTCAACCCTGGGGCAAGCCGGGCGTCTGTCGCGAGCCGGGACTGGGGATCAACGCTTCGCCCAACGGATTCGGTGCGCCCGGCCAAGGCGCGCTGATGATCATGTGCGACGGCAACGTGCGGTTCTTCGCCAACGGGACCGATCCCCGCGTGCTGAAGGCACTGGCCACGCCGGCCAGCGGAGAGATCGTGGCAGGCGAATAGCCCGTAGCGCGGTGTCCGGCCGTTCATTCGTCGGGGACGAAAACCTCTCCTCGGCCGATCGCCAGCGCCAGCCGCTGCGCTTCAGCGGTCGATTTCGCTGGGACAAAGGCCAGCGGGTAGGAGTCGGAGCCCCGATCGCAGATGATCAGGGCATCGCCCGCCGGGCGGACTTGCGTAGCGATCGCAGTATAGATCTCGGCTGCTTCGGCCTCCATCTCGGCGACTTCGTCCCAATCTACTTTTAGCTTACGAGCCGTAACTAGTTCGGCCAGCCCCTCAGCGATCTCGTCGGCGCCGGCGCGCCAATCGGACTCGTGAACGAACTTGTGCAGCGTGCCGACATCGATCAGCACGCCCCACGGATCGGCCCCGTCGGCCCACATGTGATTCACCAGGTAATCGACATCAATCAGCATCGCCGCGCCGTGCTGGCGATAAAACGGGATGAAATCAGCCAGCGCCGTGCGCAGATCGGCAAGGGCCTTTTTGTCGCCGTGGTAGAGAATCTCGGCGAAGGCAAGGATGTTCGCGTCTTCTTGGGAAGCGGGCGACATGAGCGAACTCTCGGAAGATCGGAGTGTGAAGACGCGCGCGAGGAATGTCGACAGATCCCAGAACTGCGAAGAGGATCGTCGGACGTCAGGCTACAAGGGGTCACGATACCCAGCGCAGAGAGCGCTACGCAAGTTTTTTCCCTGCGAGTTGCGAGGGGAGCAGGTTTTCCGTGGAGAGGTTCTTGCCCCCCGTCACTCCACCAACTGGTTGCGCAGCGCGTAGCGCATCAGTTCGGCGTTGTTGGCCAAGCCCAGCTTCTCCAGCAACCGCGTGCGGTAGGTGCTGATCGTCTTTACCGAAAGAGAAAGCTCCAGCGCCACTTCGGAAACCGTGCGGCCACGGGCCAGTTCGCAAAGCACGCGATGCTCACGCTTCGAGAGCGCCAGATGCGCGGGCTTGGCGTCGCCGTCGAGCTGGTCTGCCAGCAACTCCGCGACAGCAGCGCTGACGTACTTTCCCCCCGCGTACACTTTGCGAAGGGCCGTCACCAGCAACTCAGGCGCACTCTCCTTGGTCAGGTATCCGGCCGCCCCGGCCTTGAGGACCCGAATGGCATAGGGGTCCTCGGGCTGCATGCTCAGCACCAGAATAGGCAGCTTGGGAAAACGGGCCCGGATCTCCTTCAGAACCTCCAGCCCTCCCTTGCCGGGCATGTTCAGGTCGAGCACCAGCACGTCGAAGTCGGCCGCTTCAAGCCGGGCCATCAGCTCGTCGGCGCTAGCCACTTCGGCAGCCACCGTCATGTCCACTTCGTCAGAGACCACCTGCATCAGCCCTCGCCGCACCAGGGAATGATCGTCGGCAATCAGGATGCGGATCATGGCGAGCGGAACAGCAAAGGGGAGCAAAACTGGGCAAAGGGGGCCGTTATCGACGTTTACCAGGCTCGCGCATGAGGGAAAATCGGGCGCGCTCGTGGATTGTAAATCGATTCCCAACGGGTTTACAAAACGCCAAGAACGTGCAACGCGCGCGGTTGGATCACGGGTTCATTGTGGCGGACGCAAGTGGCCAAATCTACTCAGGATAAGTGCGGTCGGCGCAGATTCCGCGCGAATCGTGCTGGTAGTGGCACGGCCCTTGCAATAGGTCGGGTGCTTCTATGACGGAAGCACTCAACCGCCCGCCCCCTTCAGCCCAGGTGCGGCAGGCGACTCACTACGAAAAGGGAGTTTCAGCCATGACGATTGCCACCAGCCACAACGCGCCCGTGCGTCATGCCCAGCTTACCGAGAGCCACGGACCGACTTCGCGGCCTGTCCCTGGCCGACTCGAAATCCGCCATCGCCATTCCCGTCGATTGATGAGATCTCTCAAGATCAAAAGCCTGTCCGGCAAGAACCTGACGGGTGTCGAACTAAACGAGGCCTGCTTGGCGGGCTTTGATCTGCGCCATACCGATCTGCATGGCGCTTCGCTGCGAGGGACCGACCTTCGCGATGCCAATCTTTCTGGTGCCAATCTGTGCGGCGCCGACCTGACCCATGCCAGCCTGGGCGGAGCTCGACTGTGTGGGGCGTTGTACGACGCCGCCACGATCTGGCCCGCGGGGGTCGATCCCTCGACGTTGGGAGCGGTGCGGATCCCGCCTTCGGGCCGTCGCCAGATGATTCGCGATGACGAGAGCGAAGCGGGCGCTGGCCTGCGTGGCCGGTTTGTGGCCTCGATGTGGGGCCGCTGGGTCGTGCGGCTTAACTAGGCCAACAGCTACGGAATGATCAGCGCGAATGGGAACCTCGCGCGCGATGCAACCAAGGGCTCGCCCGATACGCTCCGAAAGGGGCCACTCAGGCGAGCCCTTTTTTCGTTGCTGGTTCGAAGGGAAGAGGAATGGAACCACAGAGGCACGGAGACACAGAGGAAGGAAGGTAAGACGCACGCGGAGGCGCGGAGGTGCTCTTCCATGTCATCTCCGGTTCCCGATGGGATGGTCACCTCAGCATAGCCGCAAGCTCTCTCATACTCGATTTCCCCGAAGCTTGCCGTAACGCGCGAGTCTCCCCTCCGTTCTCTGTGCCTCTGTGACTCTGTGGTTCAATTCTTCCCTTCCCATCAGGCAGCATCGCAAGAACTTTGGTGGCAGCGATCCAAGAAGCGCCTTAGACTGAGCGCTTCGCCTACTGCACCCGGAGTTCGCCCAATGTCTCGCCTGTGTTCCGCTTCGGTCTCTGCCTGGCTGCCAGCGGTTTTACTCGCCTTCATCGCCTATCCTTCCGGGTCGCTTCACGCGCAGCAGGTGTTGCCGGGCACGCGTCCGCTCGATTTGCAAGGAGACATCGCCCTGACGCTGGTGTCCGGCGTCGATAAATTTCTGCTCCGCGAGACCGAGAAATCGCTGACCGCTCGGGCGGCGCGCTGGAAGCGAGATTCTTCCTCGGCCGAGGCCTATGACAAGTCGGTCGAGCCCAATCGCCTGCGGCTTCGCAAGATCCTGGGCGTGGTCGACCCGCGCGAGAATTTCACCGCGCCGTCGTTGGTCGGCACCACCTACGAAAGCCCCATGGTCGGCCGCGGCGACGGCTACGAGGTGCTGGCCGTTCGCTGGCCGGTGCTGCCGGGCGTGTCGGCCGAAGGATTATTGGTTCGCCCGGTGAGGCGCGAGCCGCTGGCCGACATCGTGGCCATCCCCGACGCCGACCAGCTGCCCGAGCTGTTGGCCGGACTCACACCGGGGCCAACGGCCGGTCAGTGGGTCCGTCGCCTGGGCGAGAGCGGTTTTCGCGTACTAGTGCCGGTGTTGATCGACCGGCAAGACACGCACTCGTCCGTACACGGCGGCCGGCCGACGAATCAGCCCCATCGCGAGTTCCTGTACCGCGGGGCTTTTGAGATGGGCCGTACGCTGATCGGTCTGGAAGTGCAGAAGGTCCTGGCAGGCGTCGACTGGTTCGTGCGCGACGCGGCCCTGAAGGGAAAGCGACCGCGCATCGGCGTGATCGGCTACGGCGAAGGAGGCCTGCTGGCCTTGTACTCCGGCGCGCTCGATCCGCGGATCGACGTCACGCTGGTCAGCGGCTATTTCGACTCGCGGCAGAACCTGTGGCAGGAGCCGATCTATCGCAATGTCTGGTCGTTGCTCACCGAGTTCGGCGACGCCGAGCTGGCCAGCCTGATCGCTCCCCGCACGTTCATCGTCGAAGCCAGCGCCGCCCCCAAGGTCAGCGGACCTCCGGCCCCGCGTGAAGGACGCAGCGGCGCGGCTCCCGGCCGGCTCGAAACGCTCGAACTCAAAGTCGTGGAGCAGGAACTGGCCCGGGCCAAAGGACTCTCCGGCGGATTGAAACCGCCGCAACGACTGGAGCTGATTGCCACGCAAAGCAAAGCGGACGCAGCGCCCGATGCTCCACCCGACGGCCAAGGGGCCGCCGGTTCCGAGGCCGCGCTGGCCCGGTTCGTTGACGCGCTCGTCGAAGGAACCAAGCTTGCCCCGAGCGGAGAAGAGCCCGCCCGACTGTGGCGCGAAAAGCCCGACTTCGCCCCGCGACAAGCCCGGCAGTTCGCCGAGTTGAACGAGCATATTCAGGCGCTGATGAGGGACAGCGAATTCGCCCGCGAGAAGTTCTGGGCCAAAGCCGATCGGACTTCGGTCGCGACGTGGGAGAAATCGTGCATCCCGTACCGCGACTACTTCGACCGCGAGCTGATCGGCCGCATTGATCAGGCGCGGCTCCCTCTCAGCCCGCGCAGCCGCAAGGTCTATGACGAGCCCAAGTTCATCGGCTACGAAGTGGTGCTGGATGTCTTTCCCGACGTGATCGCTTACGGCATTCTGCTGGTTCCCAAGGGGATTTTGGAAGGAGAGCGCCGGCCGGTGGTCGTCTGTCAGCATGGGCTCGAGGGTCGCCCTCAGGATCTGGCCGATCCCCAGGTGAACCACAAAGCCTACAACCAGGTCGCCTGCCGACTGGCCGAAGAGGGTTTCATCACCTACGCGCCACAGAATTTGTATCTGTTCAAGGATCAGTTCCGCACGCTGCAGCGCAAGGCCAACCCGCTGAAGAAGTCCCTCTTCTCGGTGATCGTGCCGCAGCATCAGGCCGCAACCGACTGGCTGGCCGGCCTGCCGATGGTCGACCCGGAGAAGATCGCCTTCTATGGTCTGTCGTATGGCGGCAAGACGGCCATGCGGGTCCCTCCATTGGTGCCGCGGTATTGCCTGTCGATCTGCTCGGCCGACTTTAACGAGTGGGTCTGGAAGAATGCCTCGAACCGGCACAAGTACAGCTATCTGGGGACCGGCGAGTACGAGATGGCTGAGTTCGATCTGGCCAACACATTCAACTACGCCGAGATGGCTGGGCTGATCGCCCCGCGCCCCTTCATGGTCGAGCGCGGTCACCACGACGGCGTAGCGCCGGATGAATGGGTGGCCTATGAGTTCGCCCGCGTGAAGCGGCTGTACGTGGCCCTCAAGATTCCGAACCAGGCTGCGATCGAGTTCTTCGACGGGCCGCACTCGATCCACGGAGTCGGCACGTTCGACTTCCTGCGCGAGAAGCTGGCCTGGCCCAGAAAACGCCAGTAGCGTCGAGCGTCCACAGCCCGCGATTCAGCCCTTGCTCCCCGATTGAGAGATCCTGCCATGGCCCACCTTCGCGACCTGCTGCTGCCTGGGCTCTGTCTCGTGATGCTGCTCTCGGAGCATGTCGCACACGCGGCCGAACCGATTCAGGCTGGCGTGGCCCAGGTGGAGATCACTCCGCCCAAGGGTTACCGCATGAGCGGCTATTTCCAGGAGCGCCTGAACACGGGCGTAAAGGACCCGCTGTTTGCCAAGGCGCTGGTCTTTCGCCAGGGGGATCGCCGCGCGGCGCTGGTGATCTGCGATCTGATCGGCATCTCGCTGGCTGCCTCGAGCGAGGCCCGCAAGCTGGCCAGCGCCAAGACCGGCATTCCGGCCGATCATATCGCCATTGCAGCCACCCACAGTCATACCGGCCCGCTCTATGCCGGCGCGCTGCGCGAGTATTTCCACGCCCGGGCGGTGGCCCGGCACGGGCGAGATCCGCAAGAGGAGGTCGCGTTTGGCGAGGTGCTGGTCGCCAAGTTGGTGGAAGTGATTGATCTGGCCAGCCAATCGCTGACTCCGGTCACCATCGACGCCGGCGTAACCGAGGAGAAGCGGCTGGCCTTCAACCGCCGCTTCCACATGAAGGATGGCACGGTCCGCTTCAATCCCGGCCCGCTCAACCCCGACATCGTACGGGTGGCCGGGCCGATCGATCCCGACGTCGGGTTGCTCCGCCTGCGAACGACGGGGGACGGACCGAAGGACCTTGCCGGGCTGGTGGTCTTCGCCCTGCATCTGGATACGCTCGGCGGCACGGACTATTCGGCCGACTACCCCGCTGTGCTGCAGGCCGAGCTCCGCAAATCGCTGGGCGGCGAGTATATGAACCTGTTCGGCATCGGCACCTGCGGAGATATCAATCACATCGACGTCACCGTCAAGCAGCGCCGCACCACCGCCGAGATCGGTACGATGCTGGCCGAGACCGTGGCCGCTGGAATCCCCAAGCTGAAGCGCATCGCCGAACCTTCGCTGGCCGTTGGCCGGACCTCGGTCGATGTACCGCTGCAACAGTACTCCGCGGAAGAGATCGCCCAGGCGAAGGAGCGGATGGACAAAGTCGGCACGCGCGAGCTCTCGTTCCTGGAGCAGGTCGAAGCGACCAAGATCATGGACCTGCAGCGCCGCAAGGGACCGAATATCACCCTGGAAGTACAGGCCATCCGACTCAGCTCCGACGTGGCCATCGTCACGCTGCCGGGCGAGGTCTTCGTGGAGCTCGGCCTGGAGATCAAACGGCAGAGCCCGTTCGCGACCACCCTGGTCATCGAACTTACCAACGACGCACCGGCGTACATCCCCACCAAGCGGGCGTTTCTGGAAGGCAGCTACGAGATCGTCAACTCGCGCGTCACCAGCGGCGGCGGCGAAGCCATGGTCGAGGCCGCGGTGAAGCTGCTGAAGGATCTGGCGAAGTAGGGCCAGACGGGGCGTCCCAAACTTGGAGCGCTCCTGGTCGCTATTCCTTCTGCTCGCGATCCACGGCGTCGTCGAATTTGTCGCGAGCGGCCTTCAGCCACTTTGCGTAGCCCACGGGATCGACCCAGGCGTTGATCCCTTCCTTTTCGCTGCGGGCCAGCTTGTCCTTGTAGCCGAAGGCCTCGTTGTGCGGCATCAACCAGATACCCGGCTTCAAACTGTCCAGCACGCGAAAGGTCCGCCGATAGTCATCCCCAATTCCGGCGTAGGAGGGATTCTTCGTCACGCGATAGCCCGGATTGACGCTGGTTCCGTTGGGAAACAGGACCAGGTGCGGCTTGCCGTCGACGACGATGTTCATCGCAAATGTCGTCGAGCCCCGCGTGTGACCAGCGGTCAGCAACGCGGTCAGGGCGATGTCGCCGAGCTTGATCTCTTCGCCGTCCTTGAAGACACGCCCGACCTTCACCGGATCGAACTGGAACTCCTTGACGCTGCCATAGTGGAAGTCGGTTTTACCCCCCGACTCGAGCAGCTCCTTTTCTTCGCCAATCACAGCCACCTGGGCTTTGCAGACTTTGGCGAGATGAGCGTGCCCGCCCGCATGATCGACGTGGGCATGGCCGACAAGCAGGAGCTTGACGTCCTCGGGCTTGAAGCCCAGCTTGCGGATCGACGCCTCGATGAGGGGCCCCGAGCCCGGCATGCCGGTATTGAGAATGATGTGCCCCTCGGAGCCGGTGATCAGATAGACGCTCAGACCCTGTGTGCCGACAAAGTAGATCGGTCCCGCGATTCTGGCTGGCTCGGCGGGCTCATCCCATCGAAGGAGCTTGCGAGCGGACTCAAGGAACAGCACCGGATTCTGCGCGGCGTCATCGGTCTTGGTCTGGGCCACGACCGGCGAGGCGGCAAACGCCAGAAGCATGATCGCGAAGAGGGTTCGCATGAAGTTAGTCCTCGTCGCTGTCGTCGTCATCCTCTTCATCCTCATCAGGGTACTGCGGTGGCGATTCGCCTGCCGACTTGAGCAGCTTGGGGTATTCCCCTTCCGCGAGTTCGGGCGCGATCGAGACGACTTCGATCTCGTGCCACCAACTGTCGCCAAAGTCGAACCAGTAGAAAAACTTCTGCCCGACGAACAGACCCAGGGACGCCAGGATGGCCTGGTCGGCGCTCGGTGCATCATCGTCATTGCCGAAGCCGAACGGATCATCGTTGATCATTGGGTCGACATAGCGGACAGCGTTGCGATCCATCGGCTTCTTGCCGAACTGAAACTCATAGAGATGAGGGTCGAAGCGATCGAACACTTCGAAAATGGCTATGTGCAAGTCATCAAGCGTCTGATCGCCGCGAAACTGCAACGTGCGCCAGATCGATTTCCGACTGTATAACTTCACTTTCAGTGCAATGAGTTGGACGAGCGGTCCCGGCGTGGCTTTCGCCCCACTCTTCTTGGTGCGGGACTTCGCTGCGGCCTTCTCCGTGACAACTTCCTTGGCGGTCTTCCTTGCCATCGCTGCGACTCCTGCGGTTGTGAAGTGATGCTACTACAAATGAACGTATCGGATCGCACCGGAATGCTCAAGGAACCTAGGCAGGAGTCGAAGGCAGGGGCGAAGAACGAACCCTACTGCAGTTGCGGTTCGCCAGGGACGACCCCGGCCTGGTGGCTTTGCACGGCCGCGCGAATGCGGGCGATCACGTCGGCTTGCTCGGCGGCGACATTGCGCTTTTCGCCCGGGTCGCGTCCCAGATGAAAAAGCTGGGGCTGCTCGTGCTGCTCGGCCTTGGCCGCGCCATAGCCGGTCTGCGTGAAGAAGTGGGCCTTCCACTCGCCCAGCCGGCAGGCGGCCAGCTTGTCTCCGCGGTAGTAGAAGAACGGCACTTCGGGAAGCGATTGGCCGCGCAAGAGCGGGGTGAGATCGCGGCCGTCGATCGCGGTCTCCTTGGGCAAGTTCGCGCCGGCGAGGGCCAGGCTGGTGGCGAACAGGTCCATGGCGTTGGCCGGCTCGCGGGTCACGGCCGGCTTGATCTGACCCGGCCACCAGGCAATGCCCGGCACGCGCATGCCCCCTTCCCACGTGCTCCCCTTGCCATCTCGCAGCGGGCCGGCGCTCCCCCCTTGATCGCCCATGATGAGCCACGGGCCGTTGTCGCTGGTGAAGAAGACCAGTGTCTTCTCGGCGATTCCCTCGCGGCGCAGGGTGTCGAGCACTTGGCCGACACTGGCATCGAGCTCCTCGACCGCATCGCCATAGATGCCTGCGCGGCTCTTGCCCTTGAAGTCGGGCGAGGCGAACAGCGGCACATGTGGGAAGGTGTGGGCGAAGTACAGAAAGAACGGCCCGGCCTTCTTCTCACGGATGAAACTGACGGCCTCCTCGGTATAGCGCTTGGTCAGCGTGGTCTGCTGGGCCGGCTGTTCGATCACTTTGCCGTCGCGAAGCAGGGCCACATTCCAGCCGTCCTCGGGCGGGGTGGGTGAGCCGGACGAGCCCTTGGGCAGATCGGTGCGAGCGTCCATGTCGTTGGAGTAGTGCAAACCGAAGCTGCGCTCGAAGCCCTGGTCGAGCGGCCGCGAGCCCTCGTGAATGCCCAGATGCCACTTGCCGACGTGCGCGGTGGCATACCCCTGCGTGCGCAGCGCCTCGGCCGTGGTGACTTCCTTGGCAGGAAGCCCGCCCGTCGAGTTGGGAAACAGCACCCGACGGTTGCCGCACATGCCGCTGCGAATCGGATACCGGCCGGTCAGCAAGGCGGCGCGGCTGGGCGTGCAGACTTCGGCCGCCGAATAGAAATCGGTGAACCGCAGCCCTTCGGCCGCCATGCGGTCGAGATGCGGCGTGCGGATCGTCGGCGAGCCGTAGCATCCGAGATCACCGTAGCCCAGATCATCGGCGAAGATGACGATGATGTTCGGTTTCTCGGCGGCGGCAACCGGGCTGGCCAAGAGCGTGAAGAGCAGGGCGAGGCGTTTCATGCGGGAGATCATGGGGCTAGGGGAGAGGGGGATTTGAGATTTGAGATTTGAAATTTGAGATGGAAAGACGAAAGACGAAAGACATTGTCCGCAGATGGATGCAGATTTACGCAGATAAATACGAAGATAAAATACGAAGATGAAATGCGAAGATGAAATGCGAAGATGACGAAATCGCTCAGCATGGAGACGGGACATCTCATTCTTGTCATTCTTCTCCTTCTATTGCTTCTGCATTATTCCTTCTTGTTTCTCCTTTATCTGCCTTCGTATTTTATCTGCGAACATCTGCGTCCATCTGCGGACAATGTCTTTCGTCTTTCATCCTCTGTCTTCCGTATTTCCATCTCAAATCTCAAATTTCAAATTTCAGATTCATTCCTTCGTGTCGTTGGGCCGCTTGCCTTTTCCCTTTCCATTCGGAGGAGGCAGGTCATCGCCGGGCTGGTTCCACAATCGCCAGGGATCGTGCAGGCGGCGCATTTCGGCCAACAGCAACGCTTCCATTTCTTTCTGCTTGTCGGCGTAGCGCGGATCGCCGGCCAGATTCACCTGGTGCTTCTCAGGGGTAATGCCGGTCAGCGCCGTGACCTGCGGGTCGTGATGCTCAATCAGGTACTCGTGCGGGTTCTGCGACAGGTCGAAGAGCTGCGTCTGACGGACCTTCCCCTCCAGTACGTCGTACTGAATCAGCTTCCAATCTCCTTTTCGCACCGAACGCATGCCCGGCTTGGTGCCGCCGTTGTAGACGCCGTACAGGATATCGCGGGTGGTGGCCTGCTTCCCTTCCAGCACCGGCTTGAAGCTGCGTCCTTCGTTGGAGTCGGGCGGGGCAATGCCAGTCAGATCGCAGAGCGTGGCCAAAATGTCGAGCAGATAGATGTTTCCTTCGACGCGGGTGCCGGGTTTGATGCCAGGGCCTTTCACGATCATCGGCACGCGCCAGGTGTGTTCGTACAGGTTCTGCTTGCCTTGCAGCCCATGACGGCCGATCGCGATCCCGTGGTCCGAGGTATAGAAAACGTAGGTGTTCTCGAGCTCGCCCATTGCCTGGAGTTGGTCGAGCACGCGGCCGATCTGCAGGTCGATGTTCTCGCTGCAGGCGAACTCGCGCCCCAGTTCATTGCGGATGGTCCGCTCGTCGCGGCGCTGCCAGACACCGCTCACGTCGACCTCGTCGCGCAGGCCGGGGTGGCCGTGCGGAAAGGGATGGGCCGGCAGGTAGTTGGCCGGGAGCTTGGGGGACTTCGCGTTCACCGGCGGCGCATTGTCGCGATCGGTATGGTTTACCGCACCGTATTTGGCCAGCAGCTCGGGCGTGCCGTCGCGCTCGTCGTGCGGATGCGAGAAGCCGAAGTAGATCAGGAACGGGTCGGCGTCCTTCGATTCCTGACGCTGCTTGAGGTACTCGAGCACGCGGTCGCCATGCCAGGCACTGCCAGTCTCAGCTGTCCCTCCGCGCTTGATGGCATCTTTGCGAACCGTGAAGAGTTTGTTGGCCGCTTCGTAGCTGTTCCCCAGCTTACAGGTCCGCATCGTGTCATAACCGGCCCGGTTGAAGACGGCCGGAATCGTGTTCTGCTCCAGGGCGGGCGGGCATAGCCCTTGAGCCATCGCGCCGGGGGCGATGGGCAGATGCCAGACGGTGCGGCCGCTCATGATCATGTGTCGCGAAGGAGTGCAGACCGCGCCATTGAACGAGCCCATGTGGTACGCGCGGTCGAAAACCATCCCTTCGCGAGCGAGCCGGTCGATGTTGGGCGTCTCGAGCGCCGACTGCGGATCGTAGGCTTTCAAATCGAACGGCGACTGATCATCCACCAGGATGAAAAGAATGTTCGGCCGCCTGGCATCGGCCGCGTGGACCGCCGGCTGGGGGAGCGCGAGAAGTAAGGCAGCGAGTGTCAGGGCGCGGATCATAGAGCGGTATCTCGCCGGGCTGGCGGCTTGGCTTGGGGACAGAGTTCATTCAGGAATCGGGTCGCTTCGCTTGATGGGCTTGCCTTCCCACGTGGCTTGGTCGGTGGCCTTGTCGTAGGTCAATACTCGATGGGCGCTTTGCGGCGCGGGGGAAAGATCGAGCTTGGGGAGGCTCTTGCGGTGTTCCGCAATGATCCGGGCGTGCTCAGGCTTGCTCGCCAGGTTGTTCCATTCGCGCGGATCGGTTCGCAGGTCGTAAAGCTCTTCGCTGCCGTCGGCGTAAACGATGTAGCGCCAGTCTTCGCTGCGTACCGCGTGATTCCCCTGATTGTGGCTCGTCAGGGCAGGGCGCTCGCGCGGGGTTTGTGCATCGCGAAGTTGAGGCGCCAGGCTCAGCCCTTCCAGGTCGGCCCGCGCAGGCAGGCCGGCCAGTTCGACCAGCGTGGGATAGATGTCGAGCAACTCGGCGGGGCGGGTGCAGCGCTGGCCCGCTTTGACGCTAGGCCCGGCAAAGATCAGCGGAACGCGCGTGCTGCGCTCCCACAGGGTGTTCTTGCCGGTGATCCCCTTCTCGCCCAGGTGCCAGCCGTGATCGCCCCACAGCACCACGATGGTGTTGTCGGCCAGTCCGGCCTCGTCCAGGGCCTGCATCACGCGTCCGACCTGGGCGTCGACAAAACTGGTCGATGCCAGATACGAGCGAACCAGGTTGCGCCACTGGCGGTTCTCGCGAACCCATGCGAGCCGCGGCTCGGGCAGGCTCCAGTGCAAGTACCACGAGAAGCGCGGCGTGTCGTCGCGATCGCTGTCCTTCACTTCAGGGAGCACGCTGTCGTTGTCGGGATACAGATCGAACCATTTCTGCGTGGCATAGCAGGGAACGTGCGGCAGAAAGAAGCCGGCCGCCAGAAAGAAGGGCTGATCTTTGGGGGCCGCTTTGATCTGCTCGACCGCCCAACTGGCAACCTGAAAGTCTCCTTTGTCCTCGTCGCGATGCGGAAAGACACCCCAGTCCATGAGCGGGTTGTTTCCCATTGGCGTGGGGCCGATCAGCTTCTTCTCGGGCTTTACGCCGATGCCGCCGCCGGGTCCCCAGACGTCGAACTCCTGGGCCCGTTGCTGCGGCCCGCCGACTCCGCCGTGATAGATCTTGCCGGCGTTCAGGGTGCGGTACCCTTGGGCTTTGAAGTACTGCGGCAGCGCGACCCGGTCCTTCCAGGCCTCGACGGAGCGAAACCACGGGGAGAGGCCGTAGATGCCGGTGGTGGTGGGCCGCAGGCCGAGCATCAAGCTGGTGCGCGAAGGATTGCAGAGCGGGGCCTGGCAGTGGGCGTTCAGGAACAGGGTGCCGCGCTGGGCCAAGCGGTCGATGTTCGGAGTCTTGGCCAAGGGGTGGCCGCCGAGCGCGCCGATCCAATCGTTCTGGTCGTCGATGGCGATAAAGACCACGTTGGGCTTGGCGGCGAAGGCCGAGGAGGCCCCGCCCAAGACGATGGCGAAGACGAGCGATGAAAGTACGGTGAGATGCTTCATGGGCGTGCGGCCTTCCATTGCGGCTGCCAGTCCTGCGACGGACGCCGGGCGCTGGCTAGATAGGCTTCGATCTTGCGGGCGATCTCAGGGTGCTTCTCGGCGACGTTCGTCTTTTCGGCAAGATCGGTCTGCTGGTCGAAGAGGACAATGGACGCGTCGGCGCTCCCGGTCCGAATTCCCTTCCAGCGTCCCAGGTAGAGTGCCGCTTGCTTAAAACCCCCTTCGTGAAACTCCCAGTACAGGAACTCGTGCTTCGTCTGTGCGTCGGTCTTGCCCAGAAGCGTGGGAACAAAGCTAAGAGAATCGCAATCGTTGGGCGGCTTGGCCCCGGCCAGTTCGGCGGCCGTGGCCATCCAATCGCCGAAGTAGGCGACATGCGCGCTTTCGGTCCCCTCGGCAATGTGCCCCGGCCACCAGGCGATGGCCGGCACGCGAATCCCGCCATCGGTCAGGCTCCGTTTGAGACCCGTGAAGGGGCCCGACGGTTGGAAGCGGGTCAGATCGTGTCGGCTCTCGTTGTGGGGGCCGTTGTCGCTGGTGAAGAAGACGAGCGTGTTCTTGTCCAGGCCTTGCTCGCGGAGCGCCGTCAGCATGCGGCCCACGTAGCCATCCAGCCGCGAGATCATGGCGGCGTGCCCTTTGTCGGTCTCGGGCCAGTCGCGATCGGCATAGGGTCCGAAGTCGGGGACCTGCGCGCCGTTCTTTAGATCGCGGGCCCGCTCGTTGTTGGCGTGCGGGACCACCATGCTCCAATAGAGAAAGAACGGCTTCGCCTTGTTGTCGGCAACAAACTTGATGGCGGCGTCGGCGAACAGATCGTCGGCAAACTGCACCGCCTGGGTGGGATAGCCGGCGCCATGCTCGCCGATCGGGGTGATCTTGTTGGGCAAGGCCACTCGCTCTTCGTTGCGCCACAAGAACGAGGGGAAGTGATTGTGCGCGTGATGCTGATTCAAATAGCCGAAGAACTCATCGAAGCCCTGCTTGCGCGGCAGGCCGCTCTCGGCCGCGCCGACATCTCCCAGGCCCCACTTGCCGATGAGGGCCGTGCGATAGCCAGCCTGCTGCAGGACCTTGGCCACGGTGACATCGTCGGCCCGCAGCGACTGGGCGACCGGGTTGGCCTGGCCTGAGTTGCCCCGCACGCGGGTGTGCCCATGATGCTGGCCCGTCATCAGCACGCTGCGCGAGGGAGCACAGACGGTGGCGCCGGCATAGAATTGCGTGAATCGCAGGCCCGACTTGGCCATGCGATCGAGATGCGGGGTGGCAATAACCTTCTGGCCATAGCAGCCCAGCTCGCCATAGCCCAGGTCGTCGGCCATGATCCAGATCAGATTGGGCCGCTCAGCGGCCAGGCCGGTGACTGTCGACAACATGATCGCCGTAGCAACAGCGACTGAGAAGAGAGCTTTCCAGAGGACTCGCATCGCGCACTCCGAGCCAAGATGCCTGCCAGGGAACATCGATGTTGATTCACGGCCGCTTGCCTTTATTCTTTGCAATCGATCGCGACGATGGGCACCGATCCGCTATCTTACCGCAGTCGCTCCGCATTTCCTCTCTCAAGGATCGCTCCATGAGCTACCGACTCCTGGCGGCCGTTCTATGCGTCGTCTTGCTGTTCTCGGGTGGACGGCTGCAAGCCGAGGAACTGACCGCCGACCTGCTGATCGTCGGCGGAACCGAAAGCGGCTGCGCAGCGGCGATTCAGGCCGCTCGGATGGGCGTCCCTTCGATCGTGCTGGTGAACGACATCGACTGGCTGGGCGGACAGTTCACTGCCGAGGGACTGTGCGCGATCGACGAGAACCGGGCCCGCAGCCATACCAACGACGTGCCGTTTGCGCGATCGGGGCTGTTCAAAGAGCTGCTCGATAAGATCGAGGCCCAGAATCTGAAGAAATACGGCCGCGCTCAGCCCGGCAATACCGTGGTGAAGACGACCTGCCGCCCTGCTGATACCGAAAAGCTGTTCCGCGAGCTGGTCGAGCCGCATGTGGTTTCCGGCCGCCTGCGGATTGTGGAGCACTTCTATCCGGTGTCAGCCGAGATGAATGCTGAGCGGACGCGCGTGCTGGGCATGCGCTTTCAGCCGACGGCGCGGGCAGCGAAAAAGCAGGCGAATGGTGAGCTGATTGTGCGTGCCCGGCTGACGATCGACGCTTCGGATTGGGGCGATGCCATCAAGGCTGCCGGCGCGGAGTACGAATTCGGTCCCGATCTGCAAAGCAAGTACGGCGAGCCGAGCGCGCCGAGCGATCGCGCGGCCTTTCCTGTGAACGACATGAACCCGATCACCTGGAATCTGGTGCTGGTCGAGAGCGACCGCGAGCAGCCGATCCCGCGGCCCGATCGCTTCGACGATCGCCGCTACTTCCGCACCACCACGCACACCAAGACCGAGCACGACGCGCTCCCCTGGCCGCAGAAGAACCCCGGCTGTTTTGGCGACATGAAGGAGAATTATCGCTCGCGTCGGCTGGTCGATGCCAAGCCCGGCCGGCCGGATGTGCTGATGCTGAACCGACCGACGCAAAACTATCCGCTCTGGCCGTGGCCGCGGCACATCATCGAGGCCCTGGAGAAGTCCGAACCGGGAGCTTCGCAGAAGAACTTTGTGCAGTTGTCGCGGGCCCAGCGCGAGATCATTTTTGCCGACGCCAAGTTGCAGGCGCTAGGCTTTCTTTATCATCTGCAGACGACGGTGCACGACCGACTGCCGGCCGACCAGAAGCAGTTCAGCCTGCGCCGCTTTGAGCTGACCGACGAGTTCGGCACGGCGGACCGCTTGCCCCCCAAGCCTTATGTGCGGGAATCGATTCGCTTGAAGGCGATGTACATGATGCGCGAGCAGGACGGGCTGCGCCGCGACCCCAAGCAGGACATCTACGCCCAGGTGATGTACAGCGACTCGGTGGCCTGCTGGCAGTTCGAGTACGACTTTCATCCCACGGGGCGGATGTTTCTGCCGGACGAAGGAGACGCTGGCCCTTGGGAGTGCTTGTCGCGCAAGGGGCGCGGTTGGGGCCCTTACAGCGATCGCTCGCTGTTTCCTGTGCGGAGCTTGATTCCTGCGAAGATCGACGGGCTGCTGGCCGCCGAGAAGAACCTGGGCTATAGCAGCCTGGTCAGCTCGGCCATTCGTCTGCACGACCAGATGATGGCCATCGGCCAGGCCGTGGGGGCGACTGCGGCCGTCTGCCTGCGGCGCGACGTGCAGCCCCGGGCGGTTCCCTATGACGCCGGGCTGCTGGCCGAAGTGCGGGCCGGTCTGTGCGCGCGCCACGCAGGAGGAGTGCCGCTGGTGTTGTGGCCGTTCCGCGATCTGGATCCGAGCGACAAGGCCTACGAGGCGGTGAACCTGCTGGCCGTGCAGGGTGCGTTTCCCCTGGCGCGCGGCGAGATCGCCTTCGAGCCCGCCGCGCCGGCGACTCCGGAATGGCGCAAGGTGGTGGTGGAGCGCTCGCTGGCGACCAAGGACGTGAAGGACGCGAAGGACGCGCCGCCTGTTCCGGCAGGCCCCCTGACGCGCGGCGAGTTTGCCGTGGCCTGGTGGGGCGCGATTCGTGATCTGCCCGAGAAGCGTCTCACACGGATGAAGGAAGGGGACTTCGACGCCGACGGCATCGCCGACGTGGACGATCCGTTGCCGACCGTCGCGGGCCAGAAGAGTTGGAAATAGCCGCTCATAAAGTAGGGGCGGTTGCGGCAACACGCCGCAACCGCCCCGTGGATTCTTTCAGACTCGTGGGTCTCTCCATCGAGTCTCGCCGGTCACGTTTACTTGAAGAGGACGGCCTCTTCCTTGGCGATGGCCGAACCTTCCGCAGCGTCCTGCGGGAAGATATCCCACTGGTTGTCCTTGGCGCTCATGGCGACCGCCAGAGTCTGCGTCTTGCTCAGCAGCTTGCTCACCGGCTTGCCATTCTGGCGGTCAAAGCTGACCACTACCGGCATCGTGCTCTCGATGATCTTCGAGGAGTTGGCCGGGATGGTCACTTCCTGGTTGTCGATGATGCAACTGAACGGCTGCGGATTGTCGAGGTTGTTCAAGGTGATCTTGCTGTTGTGCTTGAACAGTTCCCAGCCCTTGGCCGTGGCGGCGAACTTGTAGCCGCCGTCGGTCAGGGTGTAACGCCCCTTGCCGAAGGAACCGCCGCGATCGAACTCGATCACCCATTCCGTCCCGGCCGGCAATGCCTGGCGGAAACCCGACTGAATCGTGAAGGGGGCGTTGTTCAGCACATAGCTCACGGTCTCGCCCGGGGCGTCCGGCCCCATGACCATCGAGCCCCCTTCCAGATAGGGCGGCAGGTCGCTGTTGGGCAGTGGGGCGGCATCTCGCATCGGCAGTCCGATGGCCCGGCAGGCGTAGTCCTCGGTCACCGACAACTCGCTGGTCGGATCGCCGAGCATGATGGCGCTGGCGCCGATCATCACCGAGACCCCGGCCGGTAGGTTCGGATTCCGGATCACGGCGATGATGCCGATCGGCAAGGAAGCGTCGGCGCTGATCGTGGCCGAGGCCAGGATATCGCGGACTTGATTGTTGATGCGGATCCGATCGAACGCTGCGGCGATCTCCTTCTGGTTGGCCGAGGTCCGCTCCTTCTGATTCTTGAACTGATCCTGGGCCTTCTCGATGTCGCGCGTGGTCAAGGTGCCATCGCTGGCCTTGTCGCGGAGCTTGGCAATCTGCTTCCACGAAGTCGTCTGGTCCAGGATCTCCTTCTGCACGCTCTCGCCAGTCGTCTTCAGGTGCTCATCGATCAGGCTCTGCACCTTGATCTCGTCCCCCTTCACGATCGCGTCCAGAAACTCGCGGGCCAGTTTGGGGTCGTTGGCCAGTTCCGGCGAAGCCTTCAACTTCTGGAACAGTTCCTTCTTCCCCTCGTCGCTGGCGCCGACAAGGTCGGCCAGCTCATCAAGATCGCGGGCGGTGACCTTGTCCAGCTGTTCGACGCCCGCCTTGCGCTGCACAGCGGTCATCGGCGTGGGGCGCTTGGCCAGCTCGGGCTGCGGCTTGGGAGTCTTCAACACGGGCTTCGGTGCCGCGTTCTTGGGGGCTTCGACCACCGCGGGGGCCTGCACGGCCGGCTGCGACTGGCGATAGACCGGGCGCGGTTCGTAGTAATCGTCCTGGTATCGCGGCTGCCGCTGCGGTCCCTGATCGACGGGAATGTTGTTAAGGAGGCCGCCGATGATCTCACCCACGGCACGGCCCGTGTTGTAGCCGTCGTTGCGGGGCGGAGTGTAAGGAGGTCGCCGGGTCTCGTACTGAGTCGATGGCGTGGGACGCGGCGCAGGTCGCGGCGCCGGGGCGGGCGTCGTTCGCGCTGTGTTGTTGGGCGTCGTCCGCGCCGTGTTGTTGGGTGTGGTCCGCGCCGTATTGTTGGGCGTCGTCCGCTGCGAACCGCCCGAGAAGCTCGGTCCGGTGGAGCTGGGCAACTTAAACGTCGGCGTCTTGGGCAGCGTAATCTTGGGAGTGCTGATCTTCGGCGTGCTGATCTTCGGCGGCGTGTACGACGGGAACTGAGCCATTGCCGGTGCGGTCACAATGCCGGCCAGCCCCAAGGCGGCCATGAAAACGAAACTCCGTTTCGAAAGCACCATCGATGCGTCTCCCTCAAGAAATAAATAGAAGCGACTGCCCAAGAACCAGAAGAGGGGGTAATGATTACCCGGGAGAAGGTTAACGCAGCTTTCCACCCCATGCAAGCTTTTTCTTCCATTCCAACGAGCCGTACGAAACCTGGACGCGGCACTACCAGTCGTCGGTCCGGAACGGCGCCGCCGGATACTCCACGGGATGGTGCTGCGGTCCCTTCCCGCTCTTCGGCGGATGGGCGATATTGAACAGATTGCATCCCGCTGGGTTGTCGGTAAAGGCGTAGCGCACGGCGACCGGCTCAGGGACCTCGGGACTCGAGACCAGCACCGTGTTCTTCTCGATCACCGCCGTGGCAGGCTTGAAGACACGATCCTTGCCGGCGATCAGAAAATGGGTCAGTCCGCCGGCGCCGCGGACCTTCAACCCGTTGCCCACCTCTTTAAAGTGAACGCGGATCGTCTTCCCCTCGACCTGCATGCGATCGTACAGCGGCCCTGAATAGATGACGTCCTTGCTGAAGTTCTTGGCAAGCGCCCACATGGCCAGCCGCAGTGCCGGGTCCTGTTTATTGGGGTAGTGAATCTGCACCGGATCGCCCACGTCCACGGTCACCGCCATGCCGGTGTGGGGCAGCTTGAGCGCCATCTGCTGGGCTTCCTGCACCAACGGCCAGTCGCCGCCGTAGCCCGGCTTGTAGGCCAACTGCACGACATAGAACGACAGGTCCGGACGCTCCCAACGGCGGCGCGAGTCCAGGATCATCGCCTGGAGCAGTTTGCGATACTGAATGCCGTTGCTCTTGGAGTTGGCCTCGCCCTGGCACCACAGAAAGCCGCGCATGCCATAGGGAATAATGGGGTGAACGAATCCGTTGTACAGGCTCGAGCCCGACAACTTGCTCAGCTCGGGATCCGAGTCGAATGCCTCGCGGCTCAGCCACTGCTCGATGGCGCTGCCGCCGTAGGCGCCGGTGATCAGCCCGATCGGTACATTCAGTTCCAGATGCAGCTTTCGTCCGAAGAAATACGGGATGGCGCGAAAGTGTGGGGCATTGGCCGGCGTACAGATCCGCCAGGAGCCGTTGGTGTACTTCACCGGCGTGCCGCTGGGCTGGACGTAGTGGTTGAAGGTCCGAATCTGCGGGTAGTCGGCCGCCGCGATTTCCGCTTCGCGATTCGTCACCGCCCCCATGCCGCCCGGGTCGCTGGCCGTGGGATCGGTCCATGCGAGCTGGTGCTCCATATTCGACTGGCCGGCCGCATACCAGACTTCGCCCACCAGCACGTCTTCGTACTTCAAGCTGCGCGGATAGCCGGCCTTGCCGTCGCTGCACGAGATGGTCAGCACATACGGCCCGCCCGCCTTCATGGCATCAAGATTCAGTCGCCAGCTTCCTTGGGCATTGGTTTTGGTCGACTTCTCCTGACCGTTGAACTGGACCGTGACGGTCGACGCCGGCGGTGCAAAGCCCCACACAGGCACGGACATCTCGCGCTGCAGCACCATGTGGTGGCTGAAGAGCGTGACGGGATTCAAGTAGCCGATGTCCTGAGGGTCCTGGCCGTGGGCAGGTGAGGAAAGTAGCCATGCGACGACCAACGCCCATAGCACGACCCGAGATTGCGCCAGAGTATGCATGCGAAACGGCACCCTGAGTGAATGGCTACCGGCGAGTCCGATCAGAAGACACCATTTCAGAGTGCCCCAGCCCGGGGCAAGCGCACGGGATTTTTCTCGCTGACTGGATGATCAGGCCCGTCCGCCCATTCGCGTCGCAAGCGCCCTCATAACCTACTTCGCCGGGGGCTTCGCCAGGGCGTTTTGAAGCCGCAGCAGGCGAAGCTCGGCATCTAAGCGATCGAACCGCGCCCCGTAGACATATCGGTACGCTCCTTGGGCGCTTCCCGCCTCGAACCAGGCTTCGCAGGGATTGGCTTCCAGGGAAAAAGGGGCTCCGGCACGGGCGGCTCTTCCGCTGCCGCCTTTGCCGCAGGATTGAATGGTTGCGCGAGAGCCCTCGGCAATGCTCCCCCGATTCCTCCCACGATCCCCGCAGCACCGGTCAGCGTCCAACAGAGTCTTGTCTTAGGCACGGTCAGCCCCCACAGTCTTCGTCTCGTCAGTAGTAGAAGCAGGCCAGGTCGTGCTGGTTGGCGGCACAATGCTCCAGCCATCCGCGAAGCCCCGCCAGTGAATCGCGTATCGATCCCGTGGCGGACGAAAAATCGGCCCTGTCGTAGGCCGCGATTGCGGGCGGAATCTCACGAGCCAGCAGATAGCCGATGAATGGAAAGTCCTCGATCGGAGGCAATGGGATCGGCGGACCGCGATAAAGCAAGACGAGCACACTCAGCGTCTTTTCGGGAATTCCCGCCTGCTTCAGCACCGCGTCGACATCATCCAGGTATTGCGAACTCATTCCGAACCAATGCTCGTTGGAAAGAAACTTGCCATAGTGCATGCACAGAAACTGCAGCGCGTATGCATAGCGGCTCGCGTGGGCGTCCTTCAGTTCCAGTCCCAGGATCAGGTGCTTGACCAGCAGGGACAGATGCAGTTCGTCCGGGTCGGTCATTCCCGACATCATGTCCATGTACTGCCGGCGAATCGCCTGGGAGATCTTCACATCTTTCGAGCCGATGGCCTTTCTGACCCGAGTCAGATCGCAGGCGATAGGCATAATGCCGTAGCTCATGGAGCACGCGTCGGCTGGAGAATGGAGATCGCGTTCGTCCGGCGTGAGCATTCATACCGAACACCGAAGTGCCCACTTTGCAGGCTGACGAAGACAAGGTCAAGCAAGAAAGCGTGAGGATCCCCATGACGGACTGATTGCGGCAGCGGCGAACCCTCGGCGAACAGCAGTCGCGGGTTGAGCGCGCCGGTCCCGAAGGGGGCAATGGTCAACCCAGGGCAACGCCCTGCGTTAGTACGCGACCCTTCACACATGGGCGATGTAACTTTGCGGGTTGGCGCCTCAGCGCCGGCGCTGAGTTCAGCGCGTAACTTTACGGGTTGAACGCGCCCCTTCACACACGGACGATGTAACTTTGCGGGTTGGCGCCTCAGCGCCGGCGCTGAGTTCAGCGCGTAACTTTGCGGGTTGAGCGCGCCCCTTCACACACGGACGATGTAACTTTGCGGGTTGGTGCCTCAGCGCCGGCGCTGAGTTCAGCGCGTAACTTTACGGGTTGAACGCGCCCCTTCACACACGGACGATGTAACTTTGCGGGTTGGCGCCTCAGCGCCGGCGCTGAGTTCAGCGCGTAACTTTGCGGGTTGAACGCGCCCCTTCACACACGGACGATGTAACT
>Ga0335394_10000124_pt1 | contig 72440 bp, 53 predicted proteins | sample MAT03_FD_205741 | JGI IMG/M metagenome (GOLD analysis project Ga0335394, IMG submission 205741) | Freshwater microbial communities from Lake Fryxell liftoff mats and glacier meltwater in Antarctica - MAT-03 (spades assembly) (version 2) ... | reverse complement strand
GGATGTAACTTTTCGGGTTGGGACGCGGAGGTCCCGCGGGACATGGGCGCTGCGGGGGACGCGCAAGTCTGCCGGTTCGGATGTAACTTTGCGAGTTGGGGCGCGGAGGTCCCGCGGGACATCGGCGCTGCGGGGGACGCGCAAGTCTGCCGGTTCGGATGTAACTTTGCGGGTTGGGACGCGGAGGTCCCGCGGGACATCGGCGCTGCGGGGGACGCACAAGTCTGCGGGTTCGGATGTAACTTTGCGAGTTGGGGCGCGGAGGTCCCGAGGGACATGGGCGCTGCGGGGGACGAGAAAGCGAACCAGGTTGATAGGCAGGGGCCTACCGGCCGGCAACCTCATCGTGGGGAGCGGAAAGTGTGTTGCGGTCATCATGGATTCTTTAATTGTATTTCATATCAGGCTGATGTCAACTCTTTTAATTCAATACAAACAGATATTTTAAAGGACTACAATGCAGTCATTTAATGGATAGCCATAAGATGCGGGATTGTCGAGAAAGGGGGCGAAGAAAGGCGGACGCCTCGGAGTGCGTAACCTTTCGGATGAAACGTAAACCGGACGCTGCATCTAGTCCCGAAGGGGCGCACTATAACAGCCTGGGGCGCAGCCCCAGGGAGACGTAGCCCCTACCGCTTCCCTCCCCCTTGGCGACTGCTGCGGCTTCGCCGCAGCAGTCGCCAAGGGGTGAACAAAGATAGGGCTCGAGGACCTGGGGCTGCGCGCCAGGCTGTCTTAGTGCGCCCCTTCGGGACTTCGGACAGAACGCCGATCCGTATGCGATGATCTCACCCCGTGCGTAACTTTTCGGGTTCGAAGCGCGAAGGCCACACGGAGGGGCTGTGATTTTTTTTTAGGTGCAGGCGCGAGCGCCTGCTGGAACATCGGAAACGCTTCAAAAGCAGGCGGGACGCCTGCACCACAACGGGCGAAGCGTGAAAGAACTCCGGCCCCTCACCCCGGCCCTCTCCCCAAGGGGAGAGGGAGGAGGAAACGGCGGACGGCACACGGGGCCACCGGCGGCTAGCGCCGTGCCGCTCAGTTTGCGTCGCTGACGGTTGAAGAGGCGCCGGGCGGACGGCACACGGAGAGGCTGTGATTTTTTGTGGTGCAGGCGCGAGCGCCTGCTGGAACATCGGTCCCACTTCAAGCAGGCGGGCGCCTGCACCACAACAGGCGAGCGTGAAAGAAATCCGGCCCCTCACCCCGGCCCTCTCCCCAAGGGGAGAGGGAGGAATAGGCGGACGGCACACGGAGTGTGCCTGCTACTTTACGTTGCAATCCGCAAAAGCAAGGTCGCGAAAGGGCCACGGCTGCATTAGGATCGAGCTGCCCTCCGTTCTTTCCACCAGTTCCTTGTTCACACGCGGCAGCATCGCACGATGTCCGACGTTTCCCCTACCACGGCCCCCCTCTCGCTCGACGAGTTGGTTGCGCTGGGGGACGAAATCGCCGCATTGATCCGCGCCGGGGTGCCGCTCGATCAAGGACTGGCTGGATTGGGGCATGATCTGCCGGGACGCACAGGGCGGTTGACTCGCAGCCTGGCCGAACGGCTGGGCCGAGGGGAAGCCTTGGCCGACGCGTTGGCCGCCGAGCGCGGCACGCTCCCCGCTTCGTATCACGCGGTGATCGAAGCCGGTCAGGCGGCCGGCCGATTGCCTGCGGCGCTCGAGAGCCTGTCGCGCACGGCGCGTCGGCTCTCCGATGTCGAGCAGTCCATCAAGGTGGCGATGGTCTATCCACTCACCGTGATGATGGTTGCGTACACCCTGGGAGTCGCTTTTCTGGTCTATTTGTCCCCGTACTTTCAGAAGTTCGCTGCATCGGTCGATCCGGCGCTGGGCGTCTGGCTCCAGCGCCTGGTCTGGTTGGGCGAGACGGCCAAGTGGTGGGTCGCGGTCGTTCCGCTCTGCATGGTACTGCTGGTCGGCCTGGCGGCCGTCCGCCCGGGAACCCTGTTGCAATCGGGATGGCGGACACGGCTCTGGCAATGGCTGCCGGGCATGCGGCGGCTGGTCGAGTGGTCGCGGATCGCGACACTCTGCGAGATCCTGACGCTGCTGGTTGAGCAGGGCGTTCCCTTGCCGAAGGCGCTGCGTTTGTCCGCACGGGCCTCGGGCGACGCCAAGCTGGAGCGGGCGGCGCTGGAACTCTCCGAAGCGGCCGAGCGCGGCGAGCCGATGGCAACTGCTTTCGCGCGGGAGAAGTCGCTGCCTCGGTTTCTGGTCTGGCTGTTGATGCACGGGGCCGGTCAGGGAGAGTTGCCCAAAAGCCTGCAACACGCCGCGGCGATCTATCGTGACCGCGCCCTGTGGCAAGCCGAGATGGTGCGACATTGGGGTGGGATCGTCCTCACCCTGGTGCTGGGCGGAGTTGCGGTGGCCGGCTTCGCGTTGCTGCTGTTCGTCCCGCTGACGAGCATTCTGCAGAGTGTCGGAGCTCCGTAACTACTTTTGAAGGCGCTCGCGAGATATGCGACTTCTGATGGACGTTGAGATGATCGTCACCATCCCCGGACGCGGACCCCAAGCGGTCGGAAGGCTCGCCGACGAGGTGCATGTGGGAGATAAAGTCTCGCTTCGGTCGCCAGACGCCCACGTCTCCGCCATGATTGCCGAGATCCGCCTCGGATTCGACCGTATCCCTCCCGAGTCAGCCCAACGAGGGGACGATGTAGCGCTGCTGCTCAAGGACGTTCTCGTCGAGAGCATTGAGGGACGCAAATGGCTGATGTACCGGCAAGGTCATAAGGACGACCCTTCGGCAGACTAAACCGCTGCCTCGTTCGGGCCTTGGGCGAAGGTTGAACGAGCGCTAACCCCCTCCCCAGCCCTCCCCACAAGGGGGAGGGAGCAGGACAAATGCAGGTAGGGATCGGCCGATAAATAGCTTCCGTAGGGATCGGCCGGAACTCAAGACCCTGCCTTTTGTGCCAGCTTGAAAGGGGTGCCTCTGCCCACCCTACTAGGCGGACGGCACACGGAGTGGCTGTGATTCTTTGTGGTGCGGGCGTCCCGCCTGCTGGAACATCGGTCCCACTTCAAGGCAGGCGGGACGCCTGCACCACAATGGGCGGACGGCAAACGGAGTGTGCCTTACGCGCGTTAGTCCCACCACCAGCCTTCAGCCGGCAGCTTCTGGTAGTTGGGGGCGGAACCACGATACTGGCTCTCGACCTTGCCTTGCTTGTCGATCGAGAGCGATTCGGTCTGCACCTGCTTCCAGGGGTCGACCCGCACGCCGCCGGAGACGACGAACGTGACCTGCCGCTTGTTCAGCTCCACAAAGTTGGCCACCGAGTCGACCTCGGTCGGCACGGCCCCCAGGGCGACTTCGTACGAAGGGAGCCCTTGCTGGCCGGCACCGAAGTAGGTGCGGTGCCAGTTCGTCTTGTCTGCCAGGCCCTGCGTCTCGATCAAGGCCGAGATCATGGCCAGGTCGCACAGGTTCTGCAGATCGGCGTAGACCGGGTACTTGATCGCCAGAGCGTCGAAGTGCCGGCTGAAGTTCCCCGCGAACTCCTGATAGAGCGGATCGGACTGCCCGGTCGGCAATCGCTTGCCTTGATCGGTCAGGAACTGATTCTCGGACAGCACCTGCACGCCAGGGCCACGCAGGTTGAACGCCTGCCGGTCGGGCGTGGCCAGGATCGACTGATAGTTCATGGTGAACCACAACCGCAGCACATCCAGGGCCGGCGGGTCCTCGCCCCCGGCCACCTTCTTCTTGAGCAGCTCCAGGCAGCTGGGGATGTTCAGCGTTCCTTCTTCCAGCCCGATGCCGACCAGCTTCATCCGATAGTCGGCTTCGACCAGCACCCGGGCCACCCGGGTTCGCGGGTTCAGGTCGCCGTAGACTTCGATGTCTTGCCGGCCCAGCAGCGACCGCAGCTCTTCGCAACGCTTTTCGCGGGCGGCCGCAGTGGCGGGCAGAACCTTCTTGCCGTTGGTCTCGTGATCGTGCTTGAACTTGGCCATGTTCTCTTCCCGCGGGGCAATCAAGCACCCGAAGGGGGTGTTGGGATGCGCGGCCAAGTGCCGCAACATCACCACCAGGTCGTCGAGCTGCAGCACCGGGCGGCCCGACTTGGCGCCGACCACGCGATCGCCCGAGGGCTTCCAGTCGCCAGCCGGTCCGGCCAGCACGATGTCCCCCAGTTGACCGTTCTCGCCGGGATAGACCAACACGTATTCGATACGCTGCAGGCCGGCCATGTACCGCATGTCTTCGTCGACCGGCTCGCCGGTCAGGCGACGGATCTGCGCTTCGCGCTCCAGGCGAGTGAGCGAAACCTTCCGCAGCGGAGACTCGCGGCGGGCGCTGGCCGGGCCGGAGTGGGCCCCTTGCAGTCCGGCCGAGTGAATCTGACGCAGTTGTTCCCAGACGTCGACCTTCAACTCGCGGCGCAGCACGCCGGCCGGGTCGATGTACACGCCAGTGGGGAAGGGCTGAATCGAGCCTCGTCCGCCGACCTCGTCCCAGCTCTGCGGGGCGACGGTCGAGGTGATGAGTTCGATCAGGCTGTCGAAGTCGGCTTGAGCGCCGCCGCCGCCGAAGGAGCCCCCGCCCCCGAAGCTGCCGGAACCGCTGCCGCTGGAACCGCTGCCGGTCGCTTCAGGGATGCGGCTCAGCACGTCAGCCCGCGAGCGATCGTCGGACATCTGTCGCACCGTGTCGATGGCCTGCGAGCGCTGACCAGCCCCGGCTTGCGCCACGGCGATCTGGCCCAGCCACTCATCGCGAAGTTCCAGCTTTTCGATCTTTTGAGCGGTCTTTACCGCCGGGGCGAACTCACCCGCGGCCAGTTGAGCTTTGAGCAACTCCTCGGGCGTGCCGAGCGGCGGCCGGTCCTCTTCGCGAATCGGCGCGGGGATGATCTCTTCGGGCGTCTTCACGATCTGATCGGGCAGCGTCTTCTCGGTCCCCTTTACGGCGATGTGCGTGGGGAGCTTCTGCTCGGGCTGCTTGTCGGGATGGTTCTTGGGGACGACGACAATGCTCTCGTGCGTGCCCTTCTTGTTGTGAGCCATCGGCGGTTCGTCACCGCCTACTCCCAGCAGCATCAGTCCGGCAGTCATCATGGCCAGCAGCCCGGCGGCCACGCTCAGTGGCACGACCCAGGCGGGACGCTGCGACGAGCGCGAAGCGGCGGCCGATTTCGCAGAAGCAGCCGGATGCAGACGCACCCCGTTGGTGTGCTTGCCGTTCATCTGACCATTTGTGTGCTGGCCATTCAGCCCAGCGGCCACGACGGGGATCCCTTCCGGCGGGCGAGTTCCAGACGCCGACTTGTCGCCCGCCCCCTTCTCACCTGCCCCCTTCTCACCCGACAGCCAGACCGTCGCCTTGGGCGAGATCTCGCTGGGCACATGGGCCAGCAAGCGTCCGAGCAGATCGGCCGGCGGCTTCCCCTGCGGCGCGGCCTGTTTGGCGCGGCGCTCCAGACGTTCGGCGTCGCGATTGTCATCGCCGCCACGCTGGTCGCCAGTCTTGGGCATTCGATTACGAGCCATGCTTTTCTTCCTCCAACTGCCAGGCCTTTAATTTGCCTTGCAGCAACTGCCGGGCGCGGAAATAGCGCCATCGGGCCAGATCGCGGCTGATTCCCTGGACGGCCGCGATCTCTTCGTATTCAAATTCCTGCCACAGCCTGAGGCAGAGGACTTCTCGAAAATCTTCGGGCAACTGGGCCACTTCGGCCTGCAGGGCGGCCACCCACTCGCGATCCTCGGCAATCGAGTCCGGCGTGGGAGCGTCCCCGCTCATCTGTTCCAACAACGCCTGGCCTTCTTCTTCCTTCGAGCGGACCCGCCGACTGCGGCATTGCTTGCGCCACAGGTTGCGGCCGATGGCATACAGCCACGCCCGCGGAGTCACGTCGGGGACTTTGCGAGAAAGCGACTGCCAGAACCCGGCGAAGGTGTCCTGGGTCAGATCGGCGGCTCGCTCGGGGCAGCGGGACATCCACAGAAACCAGCGGTACAGCCCGTCGTACTCGTCGCGCACGAAGGTCTCGCAGGCGGCATGTCCGCCCGATTTCATCTCGGCGAGTCCGGTTCCGCTCGTCACGCGATGAGGCCTTTCAACATCGGACCCTTGCTGTCGCAAGGGCCTCTTGCTATCGACGTTCGCACTCAGTCCTGCTGCCGTGGAATCGCTGGGGCGAGTTCCAATGCGTCCGGTTGAGTTCGGTTTGAGGATGGCCAACGGGATGGCGTCCAACGGTGTATCTCCTTTGCCCACCATGGAGATACCGCAGGGGCCACGCTTGTTGGGGGAAATCTGTCCGAGGGGTGCCTGTAGCCGGCCCGTCGCTGTGCGATTTTGCCGCAACCTATTCATTCTATTGCGCTTAAGGGACGAATTCCATCGTGAAGGTCGAAAAACCGACTGGGAGGGTTAGGGGGCGAATTCCGGCCCGGGAGCGTTTCTCCACGAACCCGGCGGTATTAGGATTCCCTCCATCTTCTACTTCCTGTTGAGCCCCCATGTCGAAGGCGACCCGCTCGTGGCCGAACGAGTTCATTACCACCCCAATCTGATCTTTGCCGTCGGCACGCAGGTGGTGACGCTTCGCGACGTCGTCGGCCAGAACGGCCGCACGCTGCACCCTCGCGGGGCGGTCGGCGTGATCGTGAAATCACCCGCCGACCTGGACCATGCCTATCGGATTCGTTTTCCCGATGGAGTGGAGGAGCCTTTAAGCTCGAGCGATCTGACCACGCTCGCCAAGTTCAAAGAGGGGGACATTGGCGACACCCGGCTCACGGCGCAAGGAAGCGAACTGTACGACCGGGTGATCTTTCAGTGCATCATCGGATCGCAGGCCTACGGACTGGCCGACAGCGCGTCGGACATCGACCGCCGGGGGATCTACCTGCCCCCTGCCGACCTGCACTGGTCCTTGTACGGTGTCCCCGAGCAGTTGGAATGTCACGAGACGCAGGAGGCCTATTGGGAGATTCAGAAGTTCCTGGTGCTGGCGGCCAAAGCGAACCCGAACGTGCTGGAGTGTCTCTATTCACCGTTGGTAGAGAAAGCCACTCCCTTGGCCCAGGAACTCCTCGGCATGCGCGAGATCTTCCTCTCGCGGCTCGTCTATCAGACCTACAACGGATACGTCATCTCGCAGTTCAAAAAGATGCAGGCCGACATCCGCAATCAGGGGCAGGTCAAATGGAAGCACGTCATGCACCTGATCCGTCTGCTGATTTCAGGCGTCCATGTGCTTCGCGAGCGATTTGTTCCGGTTCGCGTCGACGAACATCGGGAGCAACTGCTGGCAATCAAACGAGGCGACGTCCCTTGGGAAGAGACGGAGCAGTGGCGGCTGAAGCTGCATCGGGAATTTGACAAGGCACTTGAAGAGACCAACCTGCCGGAGCGGCCGGACTACGAGAAGGTGAATGCCTTTCTTATCAAGGCGCGGCATGCGGCGTTGTCCGAGGAACTGCCATGAACATCGACCCTCGCCTGCACAAGCAGGTGAACGAGCATCCCTACCCGCTGCTGTTCGCCACGATCAGCGGAGCGCATCTGTACGGATTCCCCTCGCCCGACTCGGACTTCGACCTGCGGGGCGTGCATCTGCTGCCACTGGAAGAGATTGTCGGCTTGAAGACCAACCACGAGACGGTCGAGAAGTCCGGCATCCACGACGGATTGGAAATCGACCTGGTGACGCATGACGCCCGGAAATTCTTCGGGCTGATGCTGAGCAAGAACGGCTACGTGATGGAGCAGGTTCTTTCGCCGTTGGTCATCCAGACCTCGCCCGAGCACGAAGAACTCAAGGCGATTGCCGTCCAGTGCCTGACCAAGCATCACGCGCACCACTATCTCGGGTTCTCGGCCGGGCAGTGGAAGCTGTTTCAGAAAGAGGATCCTCCCCGGGTGAAACCGCTGCTGTACGTGTACCGCGTGCTGCTGACCGGCATTCACCTGATGCGGAGCGGACAGCTGGAAGCGAATCTTGTTCGATTGAACGAGACCTTCAAGTTGCCTCAACTTCCTGACCTGATCGAACGCAAAGTCAGCGGAGCAGAAAAGGAAACGCTGGAACAGGCCGATCTGAAGTTTCACGAACAGGAGTACGAACGGTTGCGGCGTGAACTGGAACAGGCATTCGAGGAATGTCGCCTGCCTGAGTTTCCCCGCGGCGCCGAGGCCTTGAATGATCTGCTGGTTCGAGTCCGGCTTCGAGAGCGAGCCAGGGAGTGAAAGTCACTCCCTGGCACTTGGTACCATCAAACAATCTCACCCTTTCACTCCAGGAGCTTGCCATGCGAGTCTTTGCCGCGTGCTTTGCGTGGGTGCTGATTTCGCGGGCGGTTTGGGCCGCGGAGCCCGAGCAGGCCGGCGAGCCATTGAAGATCGAGCGGCCGAAGGCCAACTCCGCCGAGGAGCCGGTCGCGAAGGAGTTCTCGCGCGGAAAAGGGGCCGAGTTCCTCGATGCGGCGTCGCTCACCTGGACCCGCGAACGGAAGTGCGGCACCTGCCATACGAACTATCCGCATCTGATGGCCAGCTCGGCCATCCCCGAGTGTCGCCCCGAAGCACGCCGCGAAGTGCGAGCCTTCTTCGAGGGCCGCATTCGCGATTGGGATCAGACCGACAAGCCGCGCGGCGAAACCGAGTTGGTGGCCACTGCTTTCGCGCTGGCTTTTGATGATGCCCAGACCACGAAGACGCTGCATCCGATGACGCGTAAAGCCTTAGACAAGATGTGGGAGTTGCAGAACTCCAGCTCGGGCGCGTGGAACTGGGAGAAGTGCAACTGGCCACCGCTGGAGCACGACGACTTTCTGGGGGCGACCTATGCCGCGCTGGCGGTCGGCTATGCCCCGGAAAACTATGCGGCCAGCGATGGAGCCCAGGAGGGACTGAAGCGGCTTCGCCGGTTCTTCTGGGCCAATCGTCCGCCCGATCTGCATCACAAGGGGATGTTCCTGTGGGCTTCGCGCAAGCTCGATGGCCTGATGAATGCCGAGGAGCAGGCCGCGATCGTCAAAGAACTATTCGCCGCCCAGCGCCCGGATGGAGGCTGGAGTCTGCCGATGTTGGGCGGTTGGAAACGCCGCGACGGCACCGTGAATGACGCGGCCGGCCTGAGTGACGGCTATGCCACTGGGCTGGTGACGTATGTTTTGCGGCAATCGGGCGTGCCGGCCAACGACGAACGGCTCCAACGGGCGGTCGTGTGGCTTAAGGCGAACCAGCGGCAATCGGGGCGTTGGTTCACGCGCTCGTTGAATACTGACCGGGCCCACTACATGTCTCATGTAGGGAGCGCGTATGCGCTGATGGCAATTCAGGCGTGCGCGGAGTGAGACATCGCAAATCCCGCAGGGCAAACGCCCTTAGTTCTTTTCGCGCTTCAGCGTCAGAAATGCCAGGCTCGATCCGGCCGGGGCGGCAAACTCGGTGGGGCGATCTTTGCCCATCACGCGCACGCAGAAGCGGAAGTCGTCCCCCTTGAGCTCATAGATCCCCTCGAACGTCACGTTCAACTGATCGCCGGCTGTGACGGTAATGTCGAGCAGCTTGGGATCGGTGCTGGGATCGAGCTTGAACTTCAGCTTGCCGTAGTCCTTCTCGATTTCGGCGCTCCCCTTCAGGGCGACGTCTTCCCCTTTGATCACGAACTGCATTCCGGACTTTGGCTTGTGGTCCTCGCCGTTGAAGGTCACCTCAGTGACCGTCCAGGTTCCGGTGAGCTTCTCGAGGTCCGGGTTCTTCTTGGCTTCGTCGGCGGCGAACACGCAGTGGGCGAAGACGCAAAGGGAAGCGCCGGCGGCAAGCAGCAAGGGTTTCATGGCAATGCTCCGGAAGGATCGAGTGCGTAAAGTAGCAGGCACAGGGAGAGGCTGTGATTTTTTGTGGTGCAGGCGTCCCGCCTGCAGGAGCATCGGTCCCACTTCAAAGCAGGCGGGACGCCTGCACCACAACAGGCGGAGCGTGAACGAAATCCGGCCCCTCACCCCGGCCCTCTCCCAAGGGGAGAGGGAGGAATAAGCGGACGGCACACGGAGTGTGCCTGCTACTTTACGCCCAGCACATCTTACCCCACCGGTGCGCTCTCGGCAGCTTTCTCCGGCGACTTTGCCGGCTTGGCATACTTCTCGATCGCCAACTCCTTGACCTTCGCCAGGGCCAGCTTGCCGCTCCCCAGCACCGGGATCTCTTCGACCTGCAGAAAGCTGTCCTGACCGGGGATCCACAGATTGGGCAGGCCGGCCTCGCTCAGGCCGCGGCAGATTTCTTCCGGCGTCTTGGGCATGGCCTTGTGGACGATCACGATCCGCTCCCCCTTCTTCTCGTCGGGGATGGCGGTCACCACGGCCAGCAGGTCCTCTTCGTTCCCCAGGATCTTGGCGATCGTCTCTTCGATCTTGATGTGCGGAACCATCTCGCCGCCGATCTTTGAGAAGCGGCTCTGCCGCCCCGTGATCTTGATGAAACCGTCGGCGTCGACCAGGGCGATGTCCCCGGTCACGTACCATCCGTCGCGGATCTTTTCGGCGGTCTCGGCCGGCTTGTTCAGATAGCCCTTCATTACATTGGGCCCGCGAATGAGCAGCATGCCCGGCTGATCGGCACCCAGTTCCACGCCCGTCTCGGGATCGATCACCTTAGCGGCTACGCCCGGCACAGGACGGCCGACCGTGCCGATCTTGGAGTTCACCTGGACGAAGTTCTTGTCCCCCTTCCAGTCGGGCAAGTTGACCGAGACCAGCGGAGAGAGTTCCGTAGTGCCGTAGCCCTCCTGCGGTAGCACGCCGAACTTCTCTTTAAAAGCGATGGCCAGATCCTCCGGCAGCTTTTCGGCTCCCACGATCACCAAAGTCAGCGAGGCCAGCTCTTCTTTCTCGCAGCGACGCAGATAGTTCCGCAGGAAGGTGGGCGTGGCCAGGAACAGCGTGCACTTGTACTTCTGGCAGAGCTTGCCAATCTGCTTCGCATCCAGCGGCGAGAAGTGATAGACTCCCTTGGGCTTCAGGGTCAGCGCGGCCCATAGCGATACCGTGTAGCCAAACGAGTGAAAGAAGGGGAGCACGCCCAGGATGCCGTCGTTCTTGTCCAGTTCGACCACCTGGTCGATCGCCCGCACGTTCGATCCGACGTTGGAGTACGTCAGCATCACCCCCTTGGGCTCGCCGGTGGAACCCGAGGTGAAGATGACCGTCATCACGTCGTCGGCCTTCAGCTTCTTCAGGCCCAGGATCCACTCGGTCACAAAGGCCGGCAGCACGATGGCCTGAAATCCGGCCACGATCTTGTCCCAGGTGCTGATCTTCTTCTTCAGTTCGTCGACCAGCACCAGGGGGACATCGAGCTTCAGGTCCAGCTTCTCCAGCACCTTCTGCGTGGTGAGGACGCGCTTGATGCCCGCTTGACGATTGCAGGCGTTCAGCACGTCGCTCGACACGGTGTAGTTCAGGTTCACGCTGGTCCGGTGGATCAGCGGCAGCGCGGCGTTCACCACCGCTCCGCCGGCCGAAGGAGGCAGCAGCACGCCGACCATTTTCTCGTCGGCGGTCAGTTCGCGTTTGAGCACCCGGGCGATGCAGAGCGTCCCCATCAGCAGCTTGAGGCCGGTCAGTTCGGTCCCCATCGAGTCCGCCACCTTGATGCGGAACAGCGACTTGCGGCAGTTCCGCAGAAAGACGCGCGGCAGCAGGCGTTCGCGGTCCTTGCGCTTCTCGACGGCGTCCACGCCCAGTTTCTGAACGGCACTTCTCACTTGGTGTACGTCTCCGGGGTTGGTGATGGCCGGACCGAACAGGATCGAGACCGGATAGGGCCACTGCGAGGGCCACTTCCAGAAGAACTTGCCCCCCTTGTGGCTGAAGATACTGCCCCACAATTCATCCAGATAAACGGGAATCACAGGGATCTGCGTCCCTTCAATGATCTTCATAAAGCCGCGCTGGAAGGGGAGCATGTTGCCGGTCCGCGTCAGCGAGCCCTCGGCAAAGATGCAGACCAGTTCGCCATCCAGTACGGCTTGGCGAGCGGTCTCCAGAGCTGAGCGGATCGATTTGTGGCTGCCGGTGATCGGAATGACCTTGGTCCACTTGGCCAGCCAGCTGATGGGCCACTTCGTAAGGTACGGTCCGTAGGCGATCATGCGGATCGGCCGCGAGGAGCTCATCAGCAGAAACAGCCCGTCCATCCACGAGACGTGGTTAGGGACCAAGAGCGCGCCCCCTTGGGCGGGCAGATTGTCATGGCCATGCACCCGCACGTGATACAGCGTGTGACTCGCCAGCCACACGACCAACCGCGAGACCGCCCAGGGGATGGAGAGGATCACATACAGCATCACCGGGATTGTGGCCAAGCCCGACAGCAGGAAGATCGTGGTCGCGTGCAGCCCCAACACCCCGTTGAGGACGTAGAAGATGCCCGACACGCCCAGGATGCACAGGTAGGTCACAAAGTTGTTGGCGGCCAGGATCGAGCCGCGCGATTGAGCGGGGCTGTTGTGCTGGATGTACGATTCCAGCGGAACATCGAAGATGCCGGCACTGGTCCCCAGCAGCATCATCCAGACGTAGTAGTGCGCGGGGAAGAAGTAGAGACAGCAGGCGCTCATCACCATGCCGGCGGCCCCCAGCGGCACCAGCCCCAGTTCCACGCGTCCACCCGAAAGGACGCCAGCCAGCACGCTGCCGATGCCCAGGCCGGCCGCCATCACGCCCAGGGCCACGCCGACCTGCGTCTGCAACTGGCCCAGCTCTTGCACAATCAGTGCGTCGACATTGATCTGCGACAGCGACGCCAGCGACCAGAAGAAGGCGATGCCCAGGGCCACGCGAAAGATCGCCCGATGACTCTTCAAGAGCTTCAGATCTTCCACCGTTTCCAACGCGAAGTTCAGCGGGAACTTGCGATGCGGATTAGCGGCCGGCAACTTGGCGATGAACAGGCTCGCCAGCAGACCGAGGGCGGCCACCCCCAGCAGCGCGGCGCCCGCGACCATCAGCCGCAGTGAGCTGGCCTCAGCGGCCGGCAGCGTGGCCGAGGCTTTGGTGTACTCGTAGATGGCCGGCCCGGCGGCGGTTCCCAACACGGCGGCCAGTACCGTGACCAGCCCGAACAGGCCGTTGGCCGACGAGAGCTTCTCGGGCTTCAGCATCTCGGGCAGGCTGCCGTACTTGCTGGGAGCGAAGATGGTGCTGTGGGCCCCCATCATGAAGACCGCCATGTAGAGCGGAACCTCGTGGCCAAACCAGATCGCCCAGAGGCCGAAGGCCGTGATGAATACCTCCGCGACCTTGCAGCCGATGGCCACCGAGCGTTTGGAATAGCGATCGGCTAGATAACCGGCCGGCGCGGCCAGCAGCAGAAACGGAATGACAAAGCAGGCCAGCCCCAGAGAGAGGGCCATGGCCGGGCTCTGCGTGGTCACATCCTTGATGATGGGGACGGCCAGCCAGCGGAACATATTGTCGTTGAACGCGCCCAGAAACAGCGTGCCCAACAGCCCCAGGAAACTGGCGGAGGTCAGTCCGTACTTGGCGTCGGCAGTCGGGGTGGCGTCGGAGGAGGTCATCAAGCAGCCCAATCGAAGAAGGAAGGGATGGAATCCACCCGGTTCCCAAGCGGATTCCGCCGGGGAATATAACACGATCGCCTGGAAAGGGGGGAGTGGAATGTCCTGGAACGGCCGATTCGACGGACGACGCACGCGGGCCCCGTTTGAACCTGCTGCTAGCGGACACGCGGGGAATCACCTTGCCCCTGCGAGTCGCTTTTGGTCCATTTTCAGCGAAGGACGCGTCCGCAGCGCCGCCCCGGTGGGGAGCGGAGACTGGTGCGGGCAGATCGGTGACGGCATCCACGGAAAGGACGCCTGCGAGTGAGTGCTACCTCTTCAGTGCTTTGTCCACGATCGTTGGCTTGGGTTGCGGCGCTGGTTGCGCTGCTCGCCTGTTGGGCCGGCGCGGCTCCGCGGCAAGCCAAACCGCATCCCGACGCGGCGCATGCGCCGGCTAAGTCGCTGCTCCCTCAGGATGTCTGGAAGGGGCAGCCGGCCGGCCCGTTGGCGCCGGGCGAACTCGATCGGCTGGTCGACGCCGAGTTGGCCAATGCCGGCATCAAGCCCGGCCCGCGTGCCAGCGACGAACAGCTACTTCGCCGGTTGTATCTCGACCTGACCGGGCACCTGCCACATGCCGACCATGTGGGGCCGCTGGTTGCTTCGCAGGATCCCGAGAAGTGGAACAAGCTCGTCGACGCATTGCTGGCCAGCGAGGCCTTCAACCGGCACTGGGCCCGCTACTGGCGCGATGTAGTGCTGAGCGGCATGCACCCCGACCGACAGGAAATGCCGCGCGAGTTCGAACTTTGGCTGGCGAACTCGTTGGCCGAGAAAAAGAGCTGGCGGCAGATCGCCCAGGAAGCCTTGACCGCGGAAGGAGCCGTTGAGCCCGCTCAGAACGGCAAGAATGGCGCGGCCTTCTTCCTGGCTCGCCATGAGTCTGCCGACGCGGATGTGCTGCGGGCGGCGGAGACCTCGCGCGTCTTTCTGGGAATCCAGATCCAATGCGCGCAGTGCCATGATCACTTTTTCGATCGCTGGAAACGCGTGCAGTTTCACGAACTGACCGGCTTTTTTGCGCGGCTCAAGCCGGCGCAGCCCAGCGGCCGTGGTTTGAAGCTGGTGTCGCTGCCCGATCCAGAACACGAGATGGCCGACCAGCACAAGCCGTCGGTGCTGTTTACCACCCATCCGCGATTCCTGGATGGTCGCGAGCCGCCGCGCAATCTGACCGATGCCGCCCGGCGCAAGGCACTGGCCGACTTTGTGACGGGGGACGAAAACTATTGGTTCGCGGCCTCGCTGGTGAATCGCATCTGGGGCGAGCTGCTGGGGCAAGCGTTCTATCAGCCCGAGGACGATTTGGGCCCGGACAAAACGCCTGCCATGCCGAGTGTGGTCGTGAGGCTGGCCGCGGCCTTTCGGGCCGAGGGCTACGACCTGCGCAGCCTGCTGCGTGCGATCGTCCGTAGCGAGACCTATCGCCGACAGACGCGCTTGGGCGAGACCAGCGCCGCCCACCTGCAGTTCGCGGCGGCTTATCCCGCACGACTGCGCAGCGATGTATTGCTGAATGCGTTGGGCAGTGCTCTCGGCCCGATGGGCGAGTCGTACTACTCGCGGCTGTTCGAGGCCGACTACCTGTACGATCCGGCCACGAATCCGGACCAGGTCGAAGGAAGCATTCCTCAGGTGCTGTGGTTGATGAACAGCTCGCTCATCAACGAGCGAATTCGGTTGCGCTACATCCCCAAGAACCCGCCGCCAGCGGAACCTGGCAAACCGCCCCGCGCGCCCCCGGAGCCGAACCTGGTGAATCGGCTGCTCGAATCGACTCCGGACAATGACCAGGCGATTGATGAGATCTATTTGCGCGTGCTGGCCCGTCGTCCGACGGATCGCGAGCGAACCCGCTGCCGAGAGCACTTGAAGGCAGTGGCGGATGGGAAAGGAAACCGGGCGGAAGGGTTGGAGGATTTGTTGTGGGCGCTGGTGAACTCGACGGAGTTTTTGCGAAGAAGGTAACGACGCGAGGAATTTGAGATTTGAGATTTGAGATTTGAGATTTGAGACCAGAGACGAGAGACGAGAGACGAGAGACTTTTCTTCGGTCTTTATTTCCCCATCTCAAATCTCAAATTTCAAATCCTGGCCCTCAAGATCACCCCCGACTTCCAACCGCATTCAAAACGACTTCCCCATGAATTCCTCTCCCCTTCTCCATCTCGCCGCCTCCCCCGCCGGCCTCGTCACCCGGAGGTCATTCCTCACCCACTCCATTGCCGGCGCAGCCGCCTGCTCTCCGCTGGGCTTTCGCACCGCGGTTACCCAGGCGGCTGAAGAACTCCGCGCTCGCGGGCAATCGTGCATTCTGCTCTTCATGCGCGGCGCCCCCAGCCAGTTCGAAACGTTCGACCCCAAGCCGGGCGTCGCCACCGGCGGACCGACCCGCTCCATCGAAACCGCTGTCCCCGGACTGCGAATCGCCGAAGGCTGGCCCAAGACCGCCGGCATGATGCGCGACATTTCGCTGATCCGCTCCATGACCAACAAAGAGGGTGAGCACTCCCGGGCGAGCTACCAGTTGCACACCGGCTACCTGCCCGCGGGCGGATTGAAGCATCCATGTTTGGGCTCGATCGCCGCGGCCGAACTCGGGGATGCAGCTTTTGAACTGCCCCACTTCGTGGCCATCGGCCCCAATGTCGAGGCCCAACGCATTGGCCGCGGATTCCTCTCGGCCAGCCAGGCGCCGTTCTGTGTGCGGCCACCACAACCGCCTGCTAACGTCGAACTCTATGCGGGCGTAAGCCGGGAGCGATTCGAACGCCGGAACCGACTGATGACCGACCTGGAAGCCGACTACGCCGCGGCCGGACATCAGATCGCCGTCGACGATCATCGCAACCTGGTTGACTCCGCCCGCAAGCTGGTCCTTAGCCCGCGACTCTCGGCCTTCGACTTGAAGAAGGAGCCGGCGCAAGTTGTGGAACGCTACGGCAAGACCCCCTTTGGCTATGGATGTTTGCTGGCGCGGCGGCTGATCGAGACGGGCGTCACCTTTGTCGAAGTGGAATTGAACGGCTGGGATTCGCACATCAACAACTTTGGCGAGCACAAGCGTCTCGCGTCCGAGGCCGACCCGGCCTTCGCTACCTTGCTTACCGAGTTGAAAGAGCGCGGCCGGTTGGAGAAGACCCTGGTCATCTGGATGGGCGAGTTCGGCCGCACGCCCAAGATCAACGCCCGGGACGGACGCGATCATTATCCGCAGGCCTTCAACGTGGCACTGGCCGGCGGTGGCATCTGCGGGGGCCGTGTGATCGGCGCGACCTCAGCCGATGGCTCCGCAGTCGTCGAGCGTCCGGTGACAGTGCCTGATCTCTTCGTGACGCTCTGTCAGACGCTGGGGATCGACCCGCTAAAAGAGAACCTGGCCGCCGAGCGTCCCGTGAAGATTGTCGAAGGAGGGACCGCGGTCAAAGAGCTGCTGTAAGCGGAAGGAGCTACTTCCACCAGCGCCACCAGGGGCGCTTCGTAGCGGTCTTCTCATCTTCCGGCGAAACCAAGCACGCGCCGTGTTCGGTCGGATCAAAGCCCTTCGGCCAGCGCGTCTTCTCGTTGTACAACGTCGAGGTGAGCCGCGAGCCGGTCAGCGAGACCCCTTCCAGGTTGGCGCCGCCCAGGATGGCGTAGCTCAGGTTCACCCGGTTCAGGTTCGCACCCTTCAGATTGGCATCCGTGAAGTCGGCGCTGTGCAGGTTGGCCCCTTCAAAGTCGGCCCGCTCCAGGTTGGCGCTCGTCAGATCGGCATTTCCCATGTCGGTCATGCGGAGGATCGTCGAGACCATGCGGGCCCCCACGAACTGCGTGTACACCAACGTGGCCCCGGTCAGATCCGCGCTCGACAGGTCGGTATCCTTCAGGTTGGCGTCGGTCAGGTTGGTCTGCGCCAAGATGGCGTGAGTCAGATCCGAGCCGGCCATATTGGTCAGCATCATCTGAGCGCCGGACAGATCGACCCCCGAAAGAGACGCGTCGGGGAGCGAGGAGTGGGTAATCTTCGCCCCGGAGAGGGTTCGAAGTTCGAGGGAAAGAAGCAGTCTTCCTGTGTTCTTTTGCCGGATCTCGATCACGGTCTCCCCCGCATTCGGACTACGATGCCTTTAACATCCTAACCTTGCGCATCCCCCCTGATAAGCCCCAAATCGAAAGGTCTCGCGCTCAAGGAAACGTCTGCGGCGCTCAGAAAAGCGACGGCCCTGGGGCACGGGACCGCCCGTCGAAAGGCCCGTAATTCATGGGCCAAGAGCATCCGTTCGGTCCTGAAATGGCAAAAGTGCGGGGGGCCGTTTGTAGGGGAGATACCGAAGAGTCGGGCGATCCCTTTGACTGTACAAACCCCTCGCTCGGCAAATCGTCAGCGGCTTCGCCAGAACGAAGGCAGAAAGATCACCACCAGAGGGACGATCTCGAGCCGTCCCAGCAGCATGACCAGCGTGAACAGCATCTTGGCCGGCGCATGAAAGTGCGAGTAGTTCTGCAACACGCCGACCAGGCCAAATCCGGGGCCCACGCAGTTGAACGTGGCCGCCAGACCGCTGGCACAGTCGATCAGTTTATTCTCTTTCGAAAGGCCATGTGCGGTCCAGGTGCTGTCGGGCTCGATCATCAGCAGCACGAGCCAGCTTGTCACGAACAGAACCAGCACCAGGCTGATGTAGGTCAGCACGTTCTTCCGCAAACCTTCGTCCAGAGCTTGCCCGCCCAGACGAACCGGCCGCACCACACTGGGATGAAAAGCCTGCTCCAACTCCAGCCACAGGATCTTCAGGAACAGCATGTGGCGGATCACCTTGATGCTGCAGCTCGTGCTGCCGCCGCAGCTTCCCACGAACATCAGCACCAACAGAATGCCGCGGCTGGCCCCGTTCCAGCGATCGAAGTCGGCCGAGGCAAAGCCCGTGTTCGTAATGACACTGACTACCTGAAACAGGCCGAAGCGGATGGACTCCAGGCCCTGATGGAACCACGAAGTCTGTGAAAGCGGAACGACGGTTTCCCCTGCCACGCTGGCCATGGGTTGTTCGAAATCGTGGTAGTACAGCCCAAAGCAGGCAACCAGCATCGTCGTCACGGCAATAATCGAGATGTAGACGCGGAACTCGGGATCGGCCATCAGCCTGCCTGGCCGGCCCAGCACTGCCAGGTACATCAGCGCGAAATTGGTGCAGCCCAGCATCATGAACAGCACCAGCGTCATCTCGATGAGTGGGGCATTCAGCCCTGGAACGCTTTGAAAATGTCCAATGCTCAGGTTGTAGGTGCTGAAGCCGCCGGTCCCTACGCCCGCAAAGGAATGGCACAGCGCGTCGTACCAACTTAGCCCTTCGAGCCACAGCGCCAGTGTGCAGAGCAGGTTGAGTCCAACAAAGATCTTGGCGAAAATCCAAGCCGCCTGCTGCACGCGATGCTGCCCGGTGTCTTTGGTGGGTCCGGTCGCTTCGGCCAGCATCAGGGCCTTGCCCGCCGAACCATGACCCAGCAGCGCCACGAACAAGACCATGATTCCCAGTCCGCCCAGAAAGTGGGTGAACATCCGCCAGAACAGGATCGATCTCGGAACCAGCCGCGGATCCTCGAGGTTGTTGATAACGGTGGCCCCGGTGCCCGTGAAGCCGCTGGCCGATTCGAAGATGCAGTCCCACACATTCATGGGCTGGTCCGTCTCCCCCGCTTCCTTGGCGGGAATGGAAATGGTTCCGCTTAGATAGTACGGCAGCGCTCCATACAGCGAGGCCAGCAGCCAGCTAAACGCCACAATGGCCAGGGCCTCTTTGCGGAAGAGCGTCTGCCCCTTCGAGGCCCGCCCGGCGTACATCATTCCCAGACCTGCCAGGACGCTCAGCACAATCGAGACGACCAACGCCCAGAAGCCGGCCGTCTCGAACTCGGGCGTTTCGCCCAACTCAGGGAAGGCCCAGGGAAGGCTGACCGTCATCGAGGCGCCGATCAGCAGGGAGATGATCCCCAACAGCCGCACCAGCAACAGAGTGTTCATCTTCGACCGTTCGCATGGAACAGTTTAAGGGTGGCATCCACTGCTGCATCGGCAACCAGCACCACCACCGTGTCGGCCGCTTGCAGTTTGTCATCGGCCCCGGGAACGCGGGCGAACTCGTCGCGCATGACGGCAGCGATCAGACATTGCGGCGGGAGATTCAGCTTGGCCAGCGAGTGCTCCGTGGCCGGGCAGCCGGGCGGAACCTCGACTTCAATGACCGTCACGCCCCCTCCGCCCAGCGTATTCCGCGAGACAACCACCCCCGTCGTCAGGAACGACTGCACCTGCCGTGTCATTACCTGGCGCGGGCTCACGGCCATGTCGATGCCCAGCTTGCCGACCACGCTGGCATAGTCGGGCCGGCCGACGATGGCCAGGATCGTCTTGGCCCCCAGGTCGCGGGCTTCGACACAGGCCATGATATTGTCTTCGTCCTCGCCCGTGCAGGCCACGAATACATCGGCTGTGCCGACCCGTTCTTCTTCCAAATGGGCCCGCAACGTGGCGTTGGCGTTGACCACGGTCGTGTGCTTGAGCCGGGCGGCCAGGTGCGAGCAGCGGTCGCGGTCCGATTCCATGAGCTGCACGCGGAAGTGACCCTTGTCCAGCAAGCGCGCCAGGTGCAGGCCGGTTTCTCCACCGCCAGCGATCACGATGCCGCGCTTGGGCGGGGCATGCTTCTGGAACATGTCGCGGACTTTGTCCACATCTTCGTGCTTACCGATCAGAGTGACGCGATCGCCCGCCTGCAGATGATCCTGCGCGCCGACGATCCAGATCCGGCCCGCCCGCAGGATCGACCCGATGCGGATCCCCTTGGGCAGCCCCAGGTCTTTGATCGGCGCCTCGAGGACCGGCGCGCCGGCTTCGATGGAAAGCTCCTGCACCTCGATATCGCCTTGGGCGAAGATCTCGACCGCCAGTGAACCCGGGTGCCGGATGTAGCGGGCCAGTTCGACGGCCGAGAGATGCTCCAGCGACAGCAGGCGGTCGATCTTGAAGTGCCGCTGATAGTCGAACGTGCTCAGGTCGTGGAACACCGGCGCATAGACGCGGGCGATGGCGCGGCGCGTCCCCATGGCCTTGGCCATGCTGGCCGCCACCAGGTTCACTTCGTCGGAGCCGGTGACCGTAAGGCACAGGTCCGCGTCGAGCACGCCCGCCTGAAAGAGGATGCTGGCTTCGGAGGCCGAGCCGGTCACCACCTTGGCGTCGAGCTCTTCATTGACGCGGCGGCAGTGGGCCGGGTCTTGATCGACGATGGCCACGTTGTGCCGGTTCTGACAGAGCATTTCGGCGATGGCCCGTCCCACGGTTCCCGCGCCGCAGACCAGGATATTCACCTACTTTGCCCGGCCTTTCGAATTGAGCTTTTCCGCATCGATGACCAGATCGGGCAAAATCTTGCCGCCGATCACGGTCTCGTCCAGGATGCGGGGCACATCGTCCGGCGTGACGTGGCCGTACCAGATCTGCTGCGGATAGATCACCACGGTCGGGCCGAGCTCGCATTGATCAAGGCAGCCGGCCATGTTGGCCCGCACGCAGGGTCCCAAGTTTCGCTTGGCGACCTCGACCTTGAAGCGATTCCGCAGGGCCTCGCTGCCATCGGGGTTACAGCATCCGCGGGGATGCCCCTCGGCTCGCTGGTTGCAGCAGACAAATATATGGTGTGTGAAGGCTGACATCTTGCTCTCGCCGTGAAATTAAGCACGAATCCTTCGTGCGCGAGAATTCTACAGCGCGAACGCCGCGGTTCCAACGGCCTGAGTTTGCAGCCAGCGGTAAGTGCGGGCCAGCATGGAGTTACGATCTTGATTCGTAAGGTTACTTCGGACAGACAATGTTGGAACGAGTTGAACCACAGTGGCACAGAGGCACAGAGAAGAGAAAAGATAGTATGGGAATCGCTTAAAGAATTTCCCGGCTTGCCCGACCGACTGGTATCCGCTGCCGCAAGCCTGTCGCCCACTCGGCCTGGCGTTCACTTCACTCACTTCACTCACTTCACTCCTACCTCTGTGTCTCTGTGCCTCTGTGGTTCATCTCCCCTGTATTTAATTTCCCCCCACCGCGTGCGCGATGATCGAAATCCCCGTCACGCGATCCAACTCGGCATCAATGATCGGCGAGACCGACAGCGAGATCTCGATCTTTCGTCCATCCTTGGCCACGTGGACCGTGGGAAAGTTCCGGATCTGCTCTTCACGAGCGACGCGACCGACCAGCAGGAAGAGTTCGTCCTGCCGTTCTGCTGGCGAGAGCATCGTGATCGATTTCCCCAGCACTTCCTCGGCCTTGTAGCCATACAGCCGCTCGGCCGCGGGATTCCAGGTGGTGATCTCCCCTTCCAGGGTATGCCCAATGATGGCGTCGAACGAAGACTGCACAATGGCCGCCAGTTGATCGACCGCGTACTCGGCCCGGCGTCGATCTGAGATGTCGCGAGCGATGCACGACACGCCGGAGATCGCTCCTTTCGGCCCGTGAATCGGGGCCAGCGACAGGGCCACGTCGACCTTCTTGCCATCCTTGCGACGACGCACGGTCTCGAAGTGCGAGATCCGCTCGCCGGCCTCCATCCGTTCTTTCACCGCCGTCATTTCGTCGCGCAGCTCATTCGGAATCACCAGGTCGATCCGCTTGCCGATTGCTTCCTGTGTCGTATAGCCATAGAGCCGCTCGGCTCCGGGATTCCAGCTCAGGATGATCCCCTCGACCGTGGTGCCGATGATGGCATCATCCGAGGCCTCCACAATGGCGGCCAGCCGCTCGAGCATTTCCTGGTACAGCTTTCGCTCGGTTACGTCCCAGAACATGGCCTGCATGCCGACGACGCGGCCTTGCAGATCGAAGACCGGCGTCTTGATGACCTGCACATAGATCATGTCGCCGCCGGGCAGGCGATGCTCCTCGACCATTTCCAGCGGCTCGCGCGTTTCCAAGACCTTGCGATCGTCGTCCTGGTACTTCGACGCCAGATCTTCGGGAAAGAGATCGTGGGCCGTCTTGCCCAGCAGTTCAGCGCGCGTGCGCCCCATGACCTGGCAGTAGCGCGCGTTGGCGAAGGTTACCCGCCCCTGGAGATCGGTGCGATACAGGCTTTGCGTCAGCCCGTCGACTAGGGCGTAGACTCCGCCGGTAGCGCCCAGAGGATCTTCGCCGTCGTGGGCGCGATCGTGCTTCAGGGCCTCGATCTGCGCGCGGGCAGCCGCAAGCTCGGCCGTAAGTTCGGCCGGGGACTTCAATGTGTCGTTCACTTGGCGGTTCCAGACGTGGCGCTCCGACGGGCGCCCTGTTGCGTGCAAGAAGTGTGCGCAGCCGAAGCCTCGGGGTCGGAAGGCCATTGCCCACGTGCCACCGCCTGACACGTCGCCTGAGACGCAAGCTTTCCGAAGCCTCGACCGCACTGTGATCCTAGCGTTGCCCCCTGCGTTTCACCAAGGGAAGTTCCCAAGAGAGGGGGGGCGGGAGAGCCGTGACTTGGGGAGTCACCCGCGAGACGGAGGGGATTTGAGATTTGAGATTTGAGATTTGAGATTTGAGATTTGAGATTTGAGATTTGAGATTTGAGATTTGAGATTTGAGATTTGAGATGACGAGATTTGAGATGACGAGATGACGAGATGACGAGGGAATCCATCGCGGCATCCCTCCCCCGCATCTCAAATTTCAAATTTCAAATCCTCGTCATCACGCCCTCAACACTATTCCTTCTTCTTTCGCAACGTCTCCGCAAACTCTGCCCACAGCTCATCGGCCGTCTTGCCGGTCAGCTCTTTAAACATCTCCACCTTGTACTCATTCTTGCGAAGAGCCGCGTTCAACTTCGAGACCAGCTCCGGGTTCTGCTTCTGGCAGTAGTTCAAGAAGGCCGCGGTGGTGCGGTAGCTGTCGGTGTACTTGGCCTTGTCGGGGTTGATGGGGCCCAGCCGGGCGTCGGGCTCGAAATGGAAGAAGCGGATGTAGTCGGCGATCCCTTCCACCAGCCAGCCGTGATCGTACTTGGGATAGGCTTGAATGGCGTGCGTCAGCTCGTGGATCACCATGCCGAAGTCTTCGGGATGCTTGGTGACCCAGTCCGTCGAGATGTAAATGGTCGAGCCAGCCGTGGCACCGGGGTTCTTCATGTCGGTCTTGAAGACCAGCTTGATCTCCCGTGGCGGTTTGTTCCCTTCGCTTGCCAACAGTTTGGCGATCTTGGGATGCCACTCCTCGACCAGCTTTTGCACTTTTTCGCCCCAGGGCTTCAGGTCGGCCGATGTGCCAACCTCTAGAATGACCTTCACCGCGTGCGGATCGTCGGCCGCGTTAGCCGGCGAGACCAGCAGACAGATCAAGCCAAGGCAGATCAGCGAGTGCGCAGAACGGAGCAACATGGAACACCTGAGAGGATTTGAAGGGGCAGTCCGTCTCATGGTAAATCCCCTTCCCCATGCTGACAATATTGCGGAAAAAAGGCCCGGCGGAACTTGGACGAGAAGAGCAGCATTTGCCTCGATGGATTGGTATCTTGCTACGGAATGAAGATGGTTCATCGCAATAAAGGTTGTATCGCATGCCCGCGGAGTTAACCGGCCTCACGGCTGTCGTCACCGGCGCCTCGAGCGGAATTGGCCAGGCCATTGCGCTCGAACTGGCCACGGCCGGCGCCGACGTGCTGGTACACGCCCGCAAATCGACCGACGCAGCCCGTGCGGTCTCGGCCGAGATCGTGCGGCTGGGCCGGCAGTCGGACGTGGCCTTGCTCGACGTAGGCGAAGCCGCTGCGCACGCGGCCTTTGTCGAGCGGGCTTTCGCCTGGCGCGGATCGGTCGATATCTGGGTGAACAACGCTGGGGCCGATCTGCTGACGGGCGAGCCGCGTAACTGGCCCTTCGAGCGCAAGCTGGCCGAACTGCTGCGCGTGGACGTGACCGGAACGGTGAGCCTGTCTCGGCTGGTCGGCGTTCGCATGAAGGCCCGCGGCAAAGGTGTCATCTTGAACATGGGCTGGGACCAAGCCGCGCATGGGATGGCCGGCGACAGCGGCGAGTTGTTCGCGCTGGCCAAGGGAGCGGTCATGGCCTTTTCAAAAAGTCTGGCCCTATCGCTGGGTCCCGAGGTCCGCGTGAACTGCCTGGCCCCCGGCTGGATCAAGACCCGCTGGGGCGAAGGAGCGTCGGACTATTGGAGTGAGCGGGCGGTTCGCGAGTCGGCCCTGGCCCGCTGGGGCACTCCCGAGGACGTGGCCGCGGTGGCCCGCTTCTTGGCTTCGCCCGCGGCCGGATTTGTGACTGGCCAGGTGGTGCCGATCAACGGAGGTTGGAAGGCCAGTTGAGATTTCAACGGCCACGCTGTTATCTTGTGGTGCACGCGTCCCGCCTGCGTGATCTGCAAGACCTCTGTACCATGCAACGCGTGTTGGCAGTTCAAGCAGGCGGGACGCCTGCACCACAAACGGACCTTGCCGGTCCATTCTTCCACGATGGAGACACCTGTGGTCAATCTGCCCGCTGATCCTCCGATTCTATCCGTCCGTGACCTGAAGGTTCATTTCCCCTTCGCGCGGGGGCCGTTCTGGAATCGTCAGCACGGCAGCATTCGCGCGGTTGACGGCGTCAGCTTCGACGTACAAAAAGGGCAGACCTTCGGACTGGTGGGCGAAAGCGGTTGCGGCAAGTCGACGACCGCCCGGGCCGTTTTGAATCTGGTTCGGCCCACCGGCGGACAAGTCTGGCTGGGCGACAAACGGATCGACGGGCTGGGGGACGGCGCCATGCGTCCCTTTCGCAAGCGGGCCCAGATGATCTTTCAAGACCCGTTTGCCTCGCTGAACCCGCGCATGACCGTGGGACGGATCATCTCCGAGCCGCTGGCCATCTACGGGTTCGGAGACAAGAGCCAGCGACAGTTGGAAGCCATGCGGCTGATGGACCTGGTCGGGCTCAACCCCCGCTTCTTGAATCGCTATCCCCACGAGTTCTCCGGTGGGCAGCGGCAGAGGATCGGCGTCGCACGGGCGTTGGCTGTCGATCCCGAGTTGATCCTGTGCGACGAGCCGGTCTCGGCCCTGGATGTCTCGGTGCAGGCCCAGGTGGTCAATCTCCTGTCCGATCTGCAGGACCGGCTGGGGGTGGCGTACCTGTTTATCGCCCACGATCTTTCGGTGGTGCGGCATATTTCGGACGTGGTGGGGGTGATGTACCTGGGCCGACTGGTCGAGGTCGCCCCGGCCGACGAGTTGTACAAGAACCCCCGTCATCCCTACACGCAGGCATTGCTGTCGGCCGTGCCGATCCCCGACCCCAAGATCGAGCGGCAACGCAAACGGACCATGTTGACCGGCGAAATCCCCTCGCCGGAGAAGATCTACGCCGGCTGCCCGTTCGCCGACCGCTGCCCGCTGGTCGAGGACCGCTGCCGTCAGACCCCGCCGAAGCTCGAGGGGGAAACGCATCAGGTGGCCTGTTTCAAAGCCGACCAGACCTGACCGGGGGCCAATTGCGAAGCAGGAATGCCAATTGGGGTGCAGGCTTTCCGAATTCTTGGTTAGAATAAGCACGCGGGCGCAGGCTCGCTTTGGTACCATCTCCATTCGACGGCCGGAAAGGAATTGCCGGCACTGGCCGTCCAGAACAAATACGCTGTGGGAGGCGTGAGTTTCAGATGTCGCAAGCTGCATCGGCGTTCGCAGTACCGTCCAAGGTCTTGGCCAAGGCGGACCGCGAACTGGCTGCCAATGAAATGAAAAAGTTCTGGGAGACGTTACGGCCCTGCCGGATTTGTGACGGTTTTCCCTGGGACGGCTACGTGGTCGTGGTGCTGGTTGAGTTCCTCCAGGAAATGGGGATCGAACTCCCGGTCAGCGGCGAGGCCCAGGCACGCAACCTGGTGTTGCGGATGAATCCGTTGGCTTGCGCCAGTCCCGAAGAGGCCGCCGAAGCGATCGTGGCGCTGACCAAGTTCGAGCCGACCGACGCCGAGCTGACCACCTTCTGGCAGAACTTTACCGGCGACAAAGACAACCCGGCCAAGGCCATGCGGGCGGCGCTCGACTGGCTGAAGCAGGTCTTCACGCAGGGCCAGACCGCCGACTGGTGCATCATCCTGGAAGGGTGATGGCCGGGAGAAAGATTATGTCCGTTCAAACCTTTCGCGATCTGCTCCGAGCGCAGCCGTTCCGGCCGTTTCGACTGGTCATGTCGAGCGGCCAGTCGTACGAGGTTCGGCACCCTGAGATGGCGATGCTGACGAAAACCGATATGCTCGTCGGCGTGGGGGACGCCGACGACAGCGTTCCCACGGACTTCCGCATCTGCTCGCTGCTGCACGTCACGGCTGTGGAGCCGCTGAATCCCGCGAACGCGTGAGCTCGCAAATCGCGTTGCATCCGCAAGAAGTTGGCGTCTGCCTTAGTGCTGGAACAAGAACTCTTTCGCGTTCAGCATCGCCCAGCAGACGTCTTCCAGGGCCTTGGTGCGGTCCGGTTGGCCGGAGACATACTTGGCCGCTTCGCCGACTTCTTCCGGCGTCGGCTTGCGGGCCAGGGCGGCCAGGTACAGCTCCTCAATGATCTCGGCGTCGGTCTTCTTGGCCTTGATCAGGTTCTGCAGACGGTTGTTGCCGTCGCGGAGCTTGCCATGGACCAGCGGGCCGTTGATCATCTGCAACGCCTGAGACAGATTCGACTCGCTGGAGCGCTCGCAGGCACAGGCCATCTCGCGCGGCGGCTGGCCGAAGACCTTCAGGAAGTAGTTGTTCACGTCGGGGCTGGGCAACTGCGTGGCCCGTGTGCCGGCCGGCAGACCCGCGTATTTCTCACTGACGCCGGTCACCTGACAGATCGCGTCGAGCAACTGCTCGGCCCCCAGGAGCCGCGTGCGGGCGTGCGAGAAGTACTTCACATCGTCCTTGTTGAAGTCGTTCTTCTTCGAGCTGAGCTGATAGGTGCGGCTCTTGAGGATCGTCTTCAGGATGTGCTTGCGATCGAAGCCTGACTTGACGAACTCGGCCGAAAGGGCGGCCAAGAGCGGTTCGTTCGAGGGCGGGTTCGAGGCGCGGAAGTCGTCGACCGGCTCCACAATGCCGCGGCCAATCAGATAGCCCCACAGGCGGTTCACTTCGGCCTGCGGGAAGAACGGATTGTCGGCGCTGGTCAGCCAGGTCATCAAGGCTTCGCGGCGATCGTCCTCGGCCGGCAGATCGGCGTCTCCCTTGAGCGGCATCCAGGGCTTCATCTGCTTGCCGGTGCGGGGCTGGGTGATCTCGCCGCCGCGGGCGATCCAGACCACCATCTCTTCGGGGTTGTCGGTCTTCTTGCGCTGCACCCGATTAAAGAACGCTCCGATGCCGTAGTAGTTATCCTGCGTCCAGCGCTCGAAAGGATGGTTGTGGCACTTGGCACATTGAATGCGAATGCCGAGGAAGACCTGCGAGGTGGTCTCGGTGCAGTCGTTCGTTTCGCCGGCCGTGCGGAAGTAGTTGGCCGGCGGGTTGTCGAAGGTGCTGCCGGCCGCGGTCAGCAGTTCGCGTACGAACTGATCGTACGGCTTGTTATCGCGGATCTGAGCCAGAATCCAGCGGCGGAACTTGTGCACGCCGGCCGAGGTGACCTGTTTGTTGTTCACGCGCAGCAGGTCGCCCCAGCGCAGGCTCCAGAACTCGGCATACTCGGGGCGCTCCAGCAGTTCGTCGATCAGCTTGTTCCGCTTGTCGGGCGAGGTGTCGGCCAGGAACTTCTGAGCTTCCTCGGGCGTGGGGAGCAGTCCGATCACGTCCAGGTAGACGCGGCGCACGAACTCTTCTTCACCGGCAATGTCCGAGGGAAGAATCTGCATCTTCTTGAGCTTGTCGAAGACCAGCTTGTCGACGAAGTTGGCCTCGGGCGGGTTGGTCCACTGGAAGTTCTCGATGTTCTTCAAGAACATCAGGTAGCTGGTCTCCATGTGCTCCATGTAGCGGACCAGCACGGCGGTTTCGCCGCGGTCATGGCCGATCACAAAGCCCTCGTCATCGACCGTGGCCACCGCCTCGTCGCTGCTCGAGTAGCACGCCACGCGGGTGATGTCGCGGACGGTCCCATCGGCGAACGTGGCCAGCACCAGCAACTGCTGCGTGTGGGCCGGGCGTTCCAGAACGCGGGTCTTGGGGAAGACCTCGACCTTTACGCAGCGCGGGGTGGTTGCCGTATCGAGCTGCATCCCTTCGGCGATCCAGGTGCGAAGCATCTGGTGGCTGACGGAGTCCTTCCCCAAGCGGCGACCGCCGCCGTGGGGGACCTGCATCAAGGGCTTCTGCAGCAACAGGCTGGCGTCGGGGTTCATCACATTGGTTCGGCGATTGAAGACCTCGCGGATCAGCGTCTCCTGATCGAGAACGGGATCGTAGCCCCGCAGCGAAAGCCGGAAGCCACCCTTGCCGCTGGGAGAACCGTGGCAAGCGCCGGTGGAGCAGTTGGCTTTGTTCAAGGCGACCAGCACACCGAACTCGAAGGGGAGCGGATCGGCCTTGGCGAAGTTCAAGACTTCGACGGGGAGCTTTGATTCCTTGCCGCCGACCTTCACAGTGATCTCGGCCTTGCCATCGCCCACGGGGAAGACGATGCCGCCATGCACGGCGGCGACCTTGGGATCGCTGCTGGAGAGTTCGGCCACGCGGGTCAGGTCCTGAGTTAAACCACCGGCGTAAAAGCCCGAGACGAGGATCCGCATCTGCCGACGGTTGGTGTCGAGCTTGATGGCCGGTGGCAAGACTTCAATCCGCTCGGGCGTGCCGATCTGAATCGGTTCGAGCTTGAAGTCACCGCTCTGCTGCTTGGCTTCTTCGGCGCGAGCGAGGCCGGCCAACGACAGACTGACGGCGAGTGTCAGGAGCGTGCGATTGAAGTTCATCGAAAATATCCTTGCGAGGGCGGAGGCCCGTGGTTCACAGCGACTAGCAAATGCGAATCTCAGATTTGAAATTTGAAATTTGAGATCGAAGAAATCAGGGCTTCCTTACATCCAGTGCCACGGGGGCGCTTTCGACCGTGATCATCTGGTCTTTCAGTTTGCCGGTGGCGGCGACTTGCAGGTTTTCGATCTTGCCCACGGCTGCTTCGGCGACTGCGGTGAGTTCGAATTCCAGCTCGTTTTTGTCGCCGGGGATCGTCAGGTTGTCGGGGCCCGTTACGCCCGTGGGAAGATTTTTGAGGATCAGCGTCACCGGCTCTTTGTTCTCGCCGTAGCGCGTGATGGTGACCTTGACCTTCTGCTTGGCCCCGGTCGCCAGCGGTCCGGCGGGAGCAATGGAGACGGCCAGCGGCTTGATAACTCGCAGCACGACTTCGCCCAGCACAAAGGTGCGGGGCTGCAGTTGGTGCGTGCCGTTGCCGGTGATGCGGAATTTGTGCTCTCCCTCGGGCAGCTCGACGGGCCCGGTGAGCTTGATTTCAATATCGTTCTTCCCCTTCTCGATCGGCTTGACCTCGGCCTTGATATTCTCGGGCAGGCCTTCCACGGCCAGCGAGATGGCCTCGGCGAACTTGTCCTTGCGCTCGGCCACGACCTTGACCGAGCCAACGCCCACCCACTGCGGCAGGACAGCGGGGGTGGGAACCTTTAGCGCGAAGAAATCAGGGAAGACCGGGCCAATGCCCAGGCCCAGGAGCGAGGTCAACTGCGGCGGCGGATAGGGATTGTTGGCGAAGAGCTTTCGCAAGGCATCGCCGGTCGAGGCGGTGACCAGCACTTCTTTGTCGCCGATCTTGGCTTTGCCCACGATCTGAATCACGCGAGCCTGGTTTTGCTCCAGGGCTTCGGGCAGCGTGACCAGCATCACCGTCTCGTTCTTGCCGGTGTCGATCTTGTTGCCGCTCAGCTTGACCCCTTCGCCGGCTCCTTGCACGAGGAGCTCGATGGGATCGTTGAAGTCCCGGCGGGCGCAGACCACGCGAACGCGGAACACGCCGCCGCGCGGGGCCGAGACCGTCTCGAGGAACTGGTCCTTCTTTTCGCCGTCGGTCAGTTGCAGCGAGAAGCCGGGCTGATAAGGAGCAGCCTCGATGCGATAAACATGCTGAGGACCGCCGCGGCGATGCAGGTCTTCGACCGCCAGGCGATAGATGCCGTCTTCGGGGAAGGTGAAATTGAGCGCCCCTTCGGCCGTGCCGGAGTCCTCAGCCTCAGCCACCTGGCCTCCGTCGGCTTTAAACATCCGCAGGAAGAGATCGCTGGGAGAACCGAGCGAGCGGGTCACGCCGCGGAACAGATGGCGCTGTCCCTTCTTTCCCTCGAACTGGAAGTAGTCACGGTCCTTGGCCGTTTCGAACTTTCCGCTGATGGCCGTGGGCAACATCACCACGGTGCTTTGCTCGGGCTTGTCGTTGGGCTCGGCCTCGACGACTTCAGGACTGGTGCTCAGCACCAACGGCAGGAAGACGCTCCCCTGGCCGCCGGCGTACTTCGCACCGATCCAGGTTCGCTCCAGCAGCGGCTCGGCCGGAGCTTTGAAGTCGATGGCGGGAACGTCTGCGGCCGAAACGCCGGCAAAGGCCAATTTGGATTGGCTGCCGAGTTGCGCTCCGGTGGGATACGGCGAGGTGAGAATCGGGAAATCGCCCAGGCGGAGACGGTAGCGATGGGTGCCGCTCCCTTGGTAGCGGATGTCGCGGATCTCGAGCAGGTAGTCGCCATCGGTCGGGAACTTGTAGGTCAGGCGGCAATCGGGTGCGATGCCTCCTTCGTCGTCGCTATAGAGCAGTTCGCGCTTACCGGCCGCATCGAGCAGGCGGATGACGGGATCGAGGGTTGAACCGAGCCGCCCGGCCACCACTTCGGCCGAGAACCGCTGCCCAGCCTTGCCCGTGATCTTGTAGTAGTCGTAGCTCTCGGGCTCCGCGACCCCATCGATGGCGATCGGCAGCGTCACGTGTTGGGCATTGGCGACGCTCTTGTTGTTGCCATTGTCGACCGCGGTGGGCAAGTCATCGACGAGCAAGAGCTTGAGCGACGAGGTTCCCTTGTCGGTGGCGACGCGAATCCCCTGCACGCTCACGGTCTGGTCCGCGGGAACCTCGAGTCGAAAAGTGACGCGGTCCTTGAGCTGACCGTTCTTTTCGATGCCGGGGGCCAGCGTGACCTTGCAGGGGAAACTGGTCCACAACGACGAAGCGCCCACCAGATTGTCGCCAACAAGCACCAAGTCCACGGTCGCGCCAGGCTGCACGGCCGAGGGTTGCAGGTGGCTGATGGTGGGGGCCTGAGCCTGTGCGACGTGGGCGGTAAGCACGCAAAACGTGAAGGCCAGACTCGCCGTAACCTGATGGGGCATCGAACGCATCATTTCGTCTCGTCAGTGAGGGCAGGCAAGGCTCGCGACGCGAGGAAGGGAGAGGCCGGACCACTTCCTCATCCATCAACGTATATTAATGGGATGAAAGGGATGCTGTCAAAGGAATTCGAAGGGTCGGTAGCCCCTAAGAGGGAGGGGGGCGGCGAAATTTCTGGCGCAAGCAGGCGGGACGCCTGCACCACAAATGGAGCTGGGCGAGGCAAGGCAGTCGGGACGCCTGCACCACAATTAAGGCAGTGTTCCCACGCCAGGCGGAGTGCCTTTGATCGTTGAGTTAAGCGGCGTCTCATTCTTGGTCGCGCCGCCGGTAGTCAGGAAGAAGCGTCCTTCGCGCAGCCCGGCGTCGATGTTCTCCAGCGGTGTGCCGTCGGCCGTGAACTTGGCGCGCACCAGTGCGGTCCAATCGCCGGTTGAATTCTGCACCCAGCCGTTGTGGAACCGCGCCGAGCGCTGCTCATGCGGGCTCTTGCCGTCGCGGCGGAAGTCTTCCACGAAGGAGTAGTATCCTTTGAGCAATCCCCCGCCAGTCTGGCTGCGGAACGTCGCCAGGTGCGTCCACTCTTTCGTGTCGTTCCGATGGAAGTAGGCCGAGAAGGTCGTCTTGTTCTTCTCGGTGCTGGCTTTGACCAGGAAGCGGTAGGTTTCCCCCTTTTTCCAGGCGTAGTCGAGAAAGCATTGCGCGCCGGTTCCTTCTCCGCCGAAGCGGCCGATGCGGACGTCTTTGGATTGCTCCAGTACTTCGACGCGGCGATCCTCGGGGACGCTCTTGGCGTCGTTTTGATCGCCCGGGTCCCAGATGGAGAACAGCACGACCTTCTTGTCTCCGCTGAGTTCTTGAATGCCGAAGTAGCCGTGCCGGAATCCGCAGGCCATGAAGTAGCTGCCGGGGACCGACTCGTCGACCGTCATCTCGTTATAAAACACGACGCCTTCAGGTGCGGGATAGCCGAGATGCACGCTCCGCGCGGCGCGTGGGGCCTTCTTCTCGCGATCGACGTTCTCCTGTTGGGCGTTCGCCAACTCGGGAGATGCCAGAGAGAAGGCCGCGATCAAAAGGATCGTGCGCACGTGCATCGGACGCTCCACCGAACAGAGTGAGGAAGGGGATGGTCACTCGAAGTATAGCGAATGTTACCGTTGGCGTGAAGTATTTGCCTTAATTACTCGGTAAATTAAAAATGCAGTCTGGGCAAGTCGACATGTGCCCGCTCGCGCGCCCCTGCGGCGTTCGAAGAGCGGTGACGACTTCGACAGCAACCTTGTCGAATGGATCAGCAGCACTTCGCGACTCCCCTCATCTCATGGATGGGTAATACCTGACAAGCGTTGGACAATCGCTACTTCGTTCGCCAAAATGGTTTTTTAGGTGTGTGGCACGTCGCAGGAGAATTGAGCGAAATGGCGTATCAATATTATTGCCCATGCTGCCCCCAGCCGAATGTGCTGGAAGGAATGGAGACAGCCGTTGGGCAACCCGTGCAGTGCCCCTATTGCCATCAGGTGTTTCAGCAACCTCCCCCGCAAATGGCCGGCCCCACGCAAGCTCCCGCAGGGGGCTACGCTCCTGCCGGCGCCATGGGCATGCCGGGGGCGATGCCCGGCGGCGGCATGCCGCAGGGTGGATACGCACCGCAAGGCTACGGGGCTCCTGCCCCTGGCTATGCGCCCGGAGTTCCCATGGGGCCTGCGGGTTATGGCCCGGAAGCCGGCGGCTACGTCGCTCCCGCTCCCGGCGGCTACGGCCAGCCGATGGGGGGCCCCACTCCCGAGCAAGGGCTGGACTTCAACAGCCGTCAGGAAGCCACGCCCGAGATCGTGCATATCCCCTGCCCGAATCAGCAGTGCCCCTATCACGCTCAGGCGATGGAAGTCCCTTCGAACATGATGGGGCAGGACGTGATGTGCCCCTTGTGCCAGACAGCCTACACGCTGCGATACGAGGAGAGCGTGGAATACATCTCGCGCAAGGAAGAGTTCCTGCGGCGCAAAGAGGAACGCTTCGCCAAGAGCGCACTCAACTGGGCCATTGCGGCGGCGATCGTGGTGGTGCTCGGCCTGCTGGTCATGATGTTCGTCATGAGCGGCGGCCCCGCGCAGAAGTAGCGAAGTAGCACTGCGCCTCTATTGTGGGCAGTGCGGCTCGCCGATATTCACGACCCTGGCGGCGGCGGTGTCAGCGCGTCACCGCGGGGCGTCTTTTGCTCACGCAAGTCTGCGTAAATTCTTTGTGGGGATTTCTGCCCACGGCCCGTCTTTGGCACGGAAAAAGGCAGAAAATTTCCCGCACAATTCGGTTGCAAACGGCCGGCAGACTCGTTAATGTCCGATCCGTGGGGAATCAACCCATTTGAGTGACACCAGAAACAACTTCGTGGGAATTTGTGGGAAACTGCGATTCCTGGCCGATGAACCTCAGTCGCTCAACTTGCCGTTTCCGCGACGCGTCCCGCTTGCCCGCTCTCCCGGACAGGTTCGGATCGTGGGCCCCCTCCGGGCTCGCTCGCGTCGTGCTGCACCTGAGGAAGGATCGCCTGGTACGAATGAACATCTGCCACCGAATGGAAGCTGGGAACGCGGATGAGTTTTGCGTCTCTTCTCTCGCTGGTGCGAAGGGAAGGATGCGTGTCGCAACCTTGGATTCGCCGCGCTGATTTCCGTTTGTTTTGTGTGGCCGCATGACGGCTCCTTCTGAACAACTAATTCTAGGCGAGCATCGTCGCACGCTGGACCAACGTTTCCGCCTGGCCATTCCAACGGAAATGCTGGAACTTCTCGTGCCCGCGGGCGAGCCGTTGGTACTGGTCAAGGAACGTCCTGGATGCTTGAGCTTGTGGAACGCGACGATCTGGCAACGCGAAATGGAACAGGGCGTGGCCATCGTCAAACAAAAGATTCAAGCGGGCAGACTGGCCGGGCAGATGGGCCGCGTGCAGATGCTAGGCAGACTTCTCTCCACTCGTCATACGCCGATCGACTTGGGCGATCGGGGACGGGTTCTTATACCCGAAGGTTTTCGCGAGTTTTTGGCGACCAGCGCGGGCACGGATGTCCTCGTGGTGGGCGCTGCTGTGTGTGTCGAAATCTGGAACCCGAGCCGCTGGTTGAGCTACTTGGAGGGAAGGATCCCCAAGTTCCGCCGGCTGTTCGATCAGCTTTCCGGATAAGCGACCTCACCAGGTATTGTGCGATCGGACCACGGGATGGGCATGGATTCCGCCCGCCGATCGCACAAGCTCGATTTTTGAGTCCGGCTTGAAGGGAGAACGTGTCCCCAGCGGGGAGACGACGAAGACCACGGAAGGAACGACTGGCACGGATGCCTTCTCCCTTCAGCCGGACTTTTTTCGAGAGCGCAACGATCAGGCTGATCGCTCTTTAACCATGCCTGACGCGGTGGGTTCCCCATCTCTCCTCCGTCGGCTATCGTGACGGATGGTCTTTTTCCGGGTTGCGCAGTGGCGAGCCCCTTTTCGCCCGCAGGGCGTCCCCCGCTCGATCCGGAGCAACCCATGAGTCCCACCTGCGCCACGGCGCTGTTTGCCGTGAAAACCGCTGTTCCGCCCTATCGAGGCACCCAGGAACAAGCGGCGCAGTTCATGCGCCGCGTGCTGACGGCCTCGCTGCCCGAAGCGAACCTGCCACGCGCCTTGGGCATGGTGGACAAGATCTACACCAGCAGCGGCATTCATACTCGGCAAAGCGTCGTAAACGACTGGCTGGCCGAGGATCCTTCTCAGTTCACGTTCTTCCCCGCCAACTGGCAGCTCGAGCCCTTCCCCAGCACTGCCGCGCGGATGAAGGTCTACGAACAAGCCAGCGTCGATCTGGCCGAACAGGCCGCCCGCGCGGCCATGATTGAAGCGGGCATCGCGCCGGGCGAAGTAACCCATCTGGTCATTTCCACCTGCACGGGGTTCTTCGCGCCCGGACCGGATATCCTGCTGTTGCGTCGCCTGGGACTTCGCCCCACGGTGAGCCGGGCGATTCTGGGCTTCATGGGATGCTATGCGGGCTTCAACGGCATGCGGATGGCCGACCAGATCGTGCGCTCCGACGCGGGCGCGGTGGTGCTGCATGTCTGCATCGAGTTGTGCACGCTTCATTTTCAGAAGAAGGCCACGCCTGACCTGTTGATCGCCAACTGTCTGTTCTCGGATGGCTGCTCGGCCGCGGTGTTCGGGGCCAAGGGGCGAAGACCGGCGCTGGCCTTGCTGGCGGCCAGCCACTCGCATGTCGAGGGAGACAGTCTGGACCAGATGACGTGGCACATCGGCGACACGGGCTTCGAGATGCGGCTATCGGTCCAGGTGCCACGAACGCTGGAACAGCAGGCGGCGCCGTTTGTCGAGTCGCTGTTGACCCGTGCCGGAATGACCCGCCAAGAGGTGGCAACCTGGGCTGTGCATCCTGGCGGTCGAAAAATTGTAGAGTCGCTGGCCAGCGCCCTAAAGCTGGGCGAAGACGACCTAGCGCCGAGCTACGGGGTATTGCACGACTACGGCAATATGTCGAGCGCAACGATCTATTTTGTGCTCGATCGACGGCTGCGCGATGGCGGGCCGAGTGGGCCCGTGGTCGCTTTGGGCTTCGGCCCGGGGCTGACCATGGAAGGGGCCGTGCTGGTCCGCGAATAGCCGGCGATCCGCTGGGCTCGGCGGTCGTCCGACGACTACCGGCGGAACCGCGTCTCGGCCACCGTGGCGTCGAACAGGATAAAGTCGAATCGCGGAACTTCCTGGCCGGGCTGGATTTGCCCGATCGGTGCGGTTCCCGGAACGTCATCCATGTCGATCGGAGCATTCTCCAGAGGGCAGATGCACTCAGGCTCGTAGTCGCTGACCGCTGCTTGCCCAACCAGCAAGGGAATCATGCAGCCGAGCAGAAACATGACCAAGCCGATCGCCAACATTTTGTTTCGTGACATGGGAATCTCCTTCGCGTTCTGTCAAACGAAGTTTCCCAGATGCACAAGACGTGCCATCACGGCTCAGAGTTCAAAATCGGCATAATCGAGCGTTTTCACGGGACGCGGCACGAACCAAAGGGGCTGCGGGCGAAGCAGCATGGTCGCCGACGGACCATAGCCGAATCGCCCAGACGTCGGCGTCCACTTAGGCGTTCTTCTGGATGACGAACATCACCACTTCCAGCACGGTGATGGCGATCATCTGCCAGAAGCACAAGCTCGCCAGGTTGCCGGGCTCCTTGCGTTTGGCGAGCCAGATGCCGATCAACAGACCGACGTGAATGTGCGCCAGCGCCTCGTAGAAGCCCGTCGAGGTTGGAATGTTGAGCCGCGGTTCGATGAAGAAGCGGCCGACGCCCACCAGAACCGTGCAGGCGATGAGCGTGTACTTCAGGCCGTTGGAGTCTTGCATCCGATTACATCCGCCCTTCGGCCAGCAGCGTCACGCCCGGCTTGCCGGCGGCGAGGCAGGCACGATAGTGCTCGGCGAAGCGGCCCTGGACCTCGGGCGAGTCAATCAGGACGTAGTCGAGCCCCCAGGCCTTCAAGACCGGTTCGGTGAACTTCTTAGCCGTGTCGGGCGAATCGGGAATCAGATAACTGCGGTAGCCGATCAACGAGTAGAGGGGCAGGGCCAGATCGAACAGGGCGTTGCGCATGGCATCGCCCGACTCAAAGAGCCCGGTGTTTTGAATCACGACCAGCGGGGTTGCGCCCCCCAGATGCAATCCGGCGGCCAGCGTCCAGGCTTCCCCCTCGCGGCAGACCCGCACCAGTCGGATCGCCGGATGGGATTCGAGTGCGGACTCCCACGGGCCGATCGCCGTGTCGGGGATCCACACCACGTGGGTGATTCCCAGCGATTCGAGCGTGTTGACGAATTCAGGTCCGGTGAACATCGCTGACGCTTTGGGTTGGGAGTGACTGACTCATTGCGATGCAGGCGTCCCGCCTGCTGGAACATCGATTACGCATCAAGGCAGGCGGGACGCCTGCACCACAATAAGCGGACGGCAGACGGAGTGTGCCTGCTACTTTAGGCGCACTACTCTACGCGCTACTTCTTCAGCGTGGTAACCCACAAGAAGGGCTTGTCGGCTTCGTCCACGCGCACGTCACTGGTCAGCCGGGCCTGCCCCAGCAGTCGCGTCAACACGATGCTGTAGGTCGATTGCTTGGCTGGGAACGAAACCTTCACTTCCTGAATGTTCACTTCGTGCTTCACCAGATTGTTCTTGTCCAGAATGATCGGCATCTCGATCCGCTCGCCGATCACTTCCAGCGCGGTCGCCAGGGGGACCGGTTCGATGTCGACCGGGATCATCTCGAACATCTGCGGGGCGATGTCTTGCCGGCGTTTCTCCAAAGGCCAGCCGACCGGCCAAGGCTCGGGCGTTGCGGCGCTCGAGGCCACGACGTACTGCAGATCGCTGGACGGGAGCCGCTCGGGCCGCATGGCCAGCCCGGCCGGTCGCAACAGGTAGGCGATCGCTGTGCCGGAACTGAGCCCCTTGAGCTCTTCTTCCATCTTATCAGAAGCGGCGAAGGCTCTGAGCGTCTGCTGATCGATTTGCGATTTAAGCTTCAACTTCTCCTGAATCTTCTTCAAGGCATCCAGTCGGGCGACCCCGAGCGTGGCGAAGTCGACCGGCTTGGCCAGGTCGCGCTTTACATCGCCAAACTGCGCGGCATTCAATCCATAGAGTGGTTTCCCTTCAGGCGTCCCCTGCGGTCCAAAGGTCCGCATCTCTTCCAGCCAGCGGCCGATTCCGCTGCGATCGCTCAATTTGAAGCGCCCGCCGGGAACTTGCAGCTCACCGCTGTTTTTGATGACTCCGTAGACCACATAGATCGGCGAGTCCTTGGTCCCTTTGTTGATGACCTCGATCTTGTCGCCAGCGCGCGCGGCGCGGATGTTCAAGGTTCCGGAGTTCAGTTTCGAGAGGGTCTCGTACCAGCGTTGGATATCGGTCGCCGGAAAGTCCGGTTCAGTGACCAGTTGCAGCTCGACCTGCCCTGCGGCACCGGCGGGCGGGGCCAGGAATGCCAACACGCTGGCCATCAACGCCAGTAGAACAGGGAGGGATCGCATGGCAAGCTCCGGACCTTAACGAGGTATTGGAATGCGGGCGGTACATTATGCCAGTCGGTGCCCAGAAAGCGTAGACGAACTAAAATAGCAGGCACACGGAGTGTACCGTCCGCATTTACTCTCTTGACCGCCGCCAGTTGCGGGCCTGGAACGAGTGCCAGCGGACGGCACACGGAGTGTGCCTGCTACTTTACGCGCCGACCTCGTCGGCCAAGGCTTTTCCGGCGCGGCCGAGGAATCTTTGCTGTCTGAATTGCAGAACCCGTAAGAGGTTGCGATTCCATTTCTGAAAAGGCACGAAAACAGGGCTGGAAATTAGATACAATTCTCTCCACCCCCCGTCCGACATTGAGTATTCCCTTGCGCCGTGAGTCTGCTCTCTGTTGATCGTCGGGCGATCAAGTCGGCTATTTCGCTGCTGGCAACCTTGCGGTCGCCCATGCAAACATTCCCCTGGAGTGCAGTCCGTGGGCAGCGTTCTTTCGGGTCTCGAGTCCCATCCAGTTCTGAGGGAGATCGCGCCATGCGGAATCACTCTGACGTTGCCGATTTGCGTCGAATGCCCGCCGAAGCAAGCCCTGAGGTCCGCACGCAACCTCAGGAGTACGTCATCAACTGGCCCGTTTTACTCGGGGCGGGAGCGCTAGCCGGTGTGATCGGTCTGGGGCTGCTCGCCGGCCGGGCCATGAACGCCATCCCCAAGGCGCAGGGCCAACTCGATCCCCAGACGCCGTCCGTTCGCGAGGAATTCACGTCGAATCGCCTCGCCCGGCCGTCGATGGCAGAGGTTGCCATCCAAGAGGAGATCTCGCCTGAGTTGTTCCGCACCCGTGTGGTCCGCGATCCACGCGTGTCCCGTCGCAGCTTTTCCGGTTCGCAATCGTCATCGGGCGCAAGCGTCCCGCGCGAGCGCGGCCGCTCTGCCGTACGGCATGTCGCGGGGTCGCTGGCCGGAGTGGTGGAGGCGATCGACGAATCGCGCGACCTTGCCCTTCAAAGCTGGGACAAGCTCGTCGAGCTGCGCCTCAGGATGAAACGCATCCAGCTCATGAGCGAAGAGGAACTGCTGGCGGATCTCAAGAGCCAGGCCCGAGAGTTCCAGTTCGATCGGGAACTTGCCAAGGCGGCGTTGGAAAAGAAGCCCGAGTTTCGCGACCATCACAGCCAGCTTGCCCAGCACCAGGATCTGAAGGGATTCCCCTTCCGCGGTGTCGAGGAATGCAAGCTGGAAGCCGCTGAATCCGATGGTCTGCGAGAGATCTCGCGCGAGGTCCGTCGCACCGAGAGCGAAGTTCGGGTAGCCCAGCGACGGTACATCGAGGAAGATCGTGGTACCTTCAACCACGACCGGGCGATCAGCGAGTTGCTGCATGCCAAGCGGCATGACTGGAAACGTCCGTCGCATGTGGGGGGGCTCGAGCAGACGCTGCAGGCGCAGCAAACTCCGGTTCGCAAGGAGCTCGTAGACCACCTGGCGCGCATGGACTCGTCCGAGGCGACCCGCGCGATTGCGCGACGGGCGGTGTTTGATTTGAACGCGGACGTGCGAAAGAAATCCATCGACGCGCTCCGTTCGCGACCGCTGCGCGAGAGCCGTCCGGTGCTGCTGGCCGCTTTTCGCAATCCCTGGCGGCCGGCCGCAGCGCACGCCGCCGAAGCAATCGTCGCCCTGGAAGATCAGCAGGTCGTGTGCGACCTGGTGGAGCTGTTGGATGCAGGCGATCCGGCGGAGCCGCGTCAGAATGCCGAGCAGCAATGGGTGGTATCGGAATTGACCAAAGTGAATCACTTGCGGAATTGCGTGCTGTGCCACGCCCCGATGGCCGAGCGCACGACGCTGTTTGGGGCAGTTCCCACCGAAGGAAGCCCCTTGCCGGTCGCCTACTACAGCGGCAGATCGCAAGTACCTTTGGTGCGGGCCGATGTGACTTACCTGAAACAGGATTTCTCGGTCATGGAGGTTCTGGAAGGCCAAGATCCTTGGCCCGCCGAACAGCGGTTTGACTATTTCGTCCGTGAGCGGCTGCTTTCGGATTTCGAGATCACGCAGCACTCCGTCGGCAAGTTCGCTCTGAAAGCAGAGGGGAATTCGCATCGCGAGTCGGTGCTATTCGCCTTGCGGAGCCTGACAGGCGAAAGCCTGGGTGAGTCGTCGCAGGTGTGGCGCGAGCGTTTGCATCGCTAGTGCCAACGAACGTGACCCGCGCCGCGCTTCCGGGTATTCCCCTCGGTTGCCTTTCGGGATAGTGTGCAAGGAGCCATTGCCTCCTTTCCATCCTTGGCGCCTCAGGTACCCTACCAGCGATGCGGATTGTCCTTTGCTACCCGGTCGAAGCGCGGCATATCGAGCAGATCCAAGCGGCCGCCCCTGGGCATGAGATTGTCGACGCCGGACAGGAACGGATCGCCAGCGAGATCCTGAACGCCGACATCTTTTGCGGCCATGCCAAAGTGCCGATGCCCTGGCCCGAGGTCGTGAAGGCCGGCCGGCTGACCTGGATTCAATCTTCGGCTGCGGGACTCGACCACTGCCTGACGCCCGAGGTCATCGCCTCGAACATTCCTGTCACCAGCGCGTCAGGCGTGCTGGCCGATCAGGTGACCGAGCACGCGGTGGCCCTGATCACGGCCTTCGGGCGTTCGCTGCCGACCTTCTTTCGAGCCCAGGGCAAGAAAGAGTTCATCCGCCGGCCCACCCGCGATCTGCATCACAGCACGGTCGGAATAGTGGGCTTTGGGGGCGTTGGCCGTCGCATGGCCGAGGTGCTGCAGGTCTTCAAGACTCGGATTCTGGCCGTCGATTATTATCCGATTCGCAAGCCCGACTACGTAGAGCGACTGGTCCCGCCCGAGCAACTGGCCGAGATCCTGCCCGAGGTCGACATTTTGATCATGTCGGCGCCGCTCACCGACAAGACGCGCGGCATGATCAATTCCAAGATGCTGGGGCTGATGAAGCCGACGGCGCTGGTGGCCAACATGGGCCGGGGCCCGCTGGTGGTCGAGCGCGACCTGGTCGAAGCGCTGGAAGCCAGGCAGATCGCCGGCGCCGTGATGGATGTGACCGAAATCGAACCGCTCCCGCCGACCAGCAAACTGTGGGACATGCCGAACGTGATCATCACGCCGCACGTGGCGGGGCAGAGCGCCCGGCGGATCGATCAAATGACGGACTTCTTTTGCGAGAACCTGCGGCGACGCTTTGCCGGCGAGCCGCTGGTGAATCTGGTGGATAAGCGCCTGGGGTTCCCGCAGCCGCAGAATTAGCAGCCGAAATGTGTGCCGCGTCAATGCTTGTGAGTCCGCTGCACGCAATCTAGAATTCACCGCGACGCGATGAACGATTGCAAATATTCATCGCGACGAGATGAATGGAAGCAGCGTTCTGTGGATGTCCTGCTGGCTTGCCTGCCGTTCTCCACTCCAAATTTCTACTGCCGCTCTTGGGTGTACGACCATGGCCAAACCGGAAGAAGCCTGGGCTCGCGTGTACGATCTTGACCACCGCGAGCGATTTGATACCTCGGATGTCCATATGCTGGCGACCTGCTGCTCGGAACTGAAGCGGCGCGTCGAGGAACTGGAACTGTTGACGCGCGATCAGGCGCGTCTGATTCTGCAACTGAAGAGCGCGACCAGCCGTAGCTAGCCCGCGAAGGCCCAGTCAGTCTCGAGGATCGCCAGATGGGCATCAAATTCCGTTGTCCCGACTGCCAGAAGAAGATCCACGTTAAAAGCTATCTGGCGGGGAAGAAGGGGGTTTGCCCCACGTGCGGGGCGAAGGTCTCGATCCCGGCCGAAGGCGAAGGGGCCCACCACGAAGCGGACGACGACGACGTGCTGGACGTGCATCAGCCCGACGATAGAACCGACGCTGGCGGGGTGCATCAGTTCGCCCCGGCCTATCCCAAACGACTGCCCGACGAACTGGCCATGGCGGCCACGACGATCTCCAAGGGGCCTTCTCCGGTTGCCGCGATGTATCAGGAGACTGGCTTAGTGGCCCCGGCGGCTGCAGTTCCCGCGGCTGCCGTTCCGATGGCTTCTATTCCTATGGCAACGATACCGCAGGCGGTGGTTGCCGCCGCGATCGATCCCTTGGCGGGAGATCCCCAGTCCAACTGGTACGTTCGCATGACGACGGGCGATCAGTATGGTCCGGCTAAGCCGCCTGAAATGGAGCAGTGGTTGACGGAGGGACGCATCCAGGCCGACGCGCTGATTTGGCGCGAAGGTTGGGCCGATTGGAAGCGCGCTGATGCCGTGTTCCCTCGCTTTGGCGGAGTGCTGACCGTGGCCCCGCCTGCCCCGATGATGGCCGCGCCAGCCTATGCAGTCCCCGCCATCGCGGCACCCATGATGGCCGCGGTGCCCGCAGGCATGATGGCCCCCGTCCCGGCTCCGATGGTGGCCGCGGTGCCGCAAGTCGCGGCAGTGCCGATGGCCGCCATGCCGGTAGGAACGCTGGTCGCCCCCGTGGCCATGCTGGCTCCTTCGCCCAAGGCGGCCGCGGCCAATGATCTGGCAGCCACGCTGGCCACGGCGACGAGCGAGAAGGACGAAGAAGCCTCGCAGGACACGATGGAGTTGCTCAAAGGAGTCGGCAATTCCGGCGGAACTGGCTCCAAGAGCAGCAGCGGAAGCAGCACTCACGCGCCGGCTTACATGCCGCCAGCCAAATCGAACACGCCGATGATCATCCTGGCAGTAGTCGGCGGACTGGCCGTGCTGGTGGTCGTTCCCATGTTGGTCGTGGTCTTGATGAATCAGCCCGGCGGCGGAGGGGGCGGAGGAGGCGTGCTGGGAAACCTGACGGGAAGCGGCGGCGCGGGCGACTGGCAGGCGTTCACGGGCGAGCCCGAACAAGGCTTCACGGTCAAGTTTCCGGGCAAGCCCGATTCGTCGAAGAGCCAGGAGCAGACGATGGCCGGATTGCTCAAGGTGACACGCTATACGTCCGCTGATCCGAAGAGCGGGTTCTCGTACATCGTGGCGGTGGCCGACGTCCCCGATACCACGGCGGCCAGCCGTCGGGCCGACGACTTCTATCAGGAATCGGCGCAGTCGGCGGGCAAGATTGTGAGCAGTCCGCAACCGCCGCCCGGGAGCGCCGTGAAGAACGGCGAGCACGCCGGCCGCGAGTATCTTTTTCAAGGACGCGGCCAGCAGATGGTGGCGCGGATCTTTCTGGCCGGCAAGCGGCGCTATATGGTCGGCGTGGTCGCCGCCGGCGGACGAAAGCCCGAAGGGGCCAACGTGACGCAGTTCTTCGAGTCCTTCAAAATCACGGACGCCGGCACGCCCGATCGCCCGCGGCCGATGAAGAAGGAATAGCCGCTGCTCGTGTCGTTTCTCATGCAGATGAAGGTTTATCGGTCGGTAGTGGTTTAGTGAGCGGCAAGGCGAAGAGCCGCTGGTGAACTTGCGTTGTTATAGGGGCTACCGGCGGCTAGCGCCGTGCCGCTCACCTGCAGCGTCCAATCGCAATTGGTCACCAGACTTCTAAGACAGTACCCTAGAGAGGGTACGCTGCCAGACCCATCTTGGAACGGGTGCGGACTTCCTCATCGGCGTCGCTGGTGAACGGTTGCAGGAGTTCACGAAGCTCCTTGCGGTGTATCTTTTGTTCCGGCGTGAGCAGCCGGAACGCTTGCAACAGTGCATCCACTGCCGCACGCCGGGCCACCACGTCTCCGCCTTCGCGAATGTCGGCGAACAGCCCAGCCTCCATGGCTGGTTGGTTGAATAACGCCGACCGGCAGATTCCGACCAGCCCCGCCTGGCAACTGCGCGGTTCCTTGACCGCCTTGTCCAGCACAGAGTGCCATGAGTAAGCGGGAATGATGTAATCGAGGGTCGCAATCAGTCGGGCCGCTTCGAGTTGCTCGACCAGCAGAGCCTCGTCAAGTGTTCGTTCCAGTGCGGGTATCTCGTGTCGAAGTTTTTCGATCGCACGGGAGATGCGCCCGGCGGTCGGCGTGGATCTCACCGCCGCGCGATACTCACTTTCTTTCATGAGCCACTCAGGCGGTTCGTGCGTGATGCTGACGAGTGCCCGCACGGCGACATAGATCACGCGGGGGTCTTCCTCCTTCACCATGCCGCGCAGCACCGGAATGCTGGGCTGTGCCAGCGGCCCCATCCGCGAGAGTGCCAGCGCGGCCTCCATGCGGCGCTCGACATCGTCCGAGGCCAGCGATCGATCCAGCATGGCCAGCGTCATCGATTCGGCCATGGCGAACTCCGGCGGGCGAGTTCTGACAACGACCAGCCCATCGGTCGGTGCGATGTGCGAGATGGCCAGCGCCGCCTCGAAGGACTCGCCCGCGTCCGTGCCCGCGGCAATCTTGCCCAAGGCGGGCACGGCGTCGTGCGCCGCAGCGCCCAGATCCGCAAGCGCCCCCGTTGCGCTGATGCGGATCAACGGCTCGGGGTCTTTCAGTTCGCGGACCAGCGACGGGGCCATGCGGCGCCGGTATGTATCGGATTTCGCCCGGCCCAGTCGGCGGATCGCCTCGGCGCGTGCGGCCGGTCGTTTGGCCGTGGCGACGTTCTCCAGCGGACGAAGCAACTGCTCGGCGAGTTCGGCCTGCTCGGTTTCTCCTGGAACGGAGTCGACCATCGCTTCATGAACGAAGTAGCGGACCAGCATGTCGCGGTCCGTTGCAAACGACTCTAGCGCCCGCAAGGCCGCCGGTGAATCGTCCGCCCATTGCGCCAGTTCGCGGGCGGCTTTCTGGCGGGGCTTCAGTTCGGTCGACTCCAGGATCGCGACCTGCGCCGCAATGGCCTGCGGAGTGGCGGGGGAATCGGCGGCGGTAAGCATCGACGGCGCGATGTACGTAAGCGCTCCGAGCAAGGCCGGAACGAAGCGTCGCAGCGTGTCGGAGCAGCAGCGCATGCTTTCCCTCCGAGATAGAAGGCGAACCGGAAAGCCGAGCTGGACACTTCCGGCGACGGGAAGGCGGGCTATTCCTTCCTGTGTTAGCCTACCGCAAGCGAGCCTTCCGTTGCCATCCCTAATTCGATTTCATCGAGCGGCCTGCTCTCCTCAAAGAATGAAACCGGCCCCGAACGGATGGCTCCGCTCGAGGCCGGCTGTCAAAGGCAACATTCCAAGCCTTTTAACAATCAGGACGCTGCTTGCGCAGCGGCCTGTTTAGTTACTACGCAACGCGCGACCGAAAAGCCTAAACGGCCATCGCGCCGGCCAGCTCCTCCGCCAGCCGCTTCCGCGCGATGTGCAAGCGCCGCTTGATGGTGCCGACCGGCGAGGCGAACGCATCGCTCATCTCTTCGATCGACTGGCCATCCAGGTAGAACGCCTGCAACGTCTGCCGGTCAAGCTTCTTCAAACGCGCCAAGCCCTCGCGGAGCTGCTCGGTCCGCTCGTTCGCCAGCGCGTTGTCGACCGGCGTGACATGCTCCACGCAGTTGGCTTCCATCGTCTCCGGCTCGGTCGCGATGGTCAAACCACGCCGGACCGACCGGTTGATGCTCATCCGGACGGCGATCGACCGCAACCAGCCGCCGAAGCACTCCGGCTGCTTGAGCTGCGCGATCTTCCGCATCGCCTGGACGAAGACTTCCTGCGTCAGCTCCTGGGCTTCGGCGTAGTTGCCGACCCGACGCTCGGCGATCGCGAGGACGGCGCCCTGGAAGGCCTCGACCAACCGGCCGAAGGCCTGCCGGTCGCCCTGCTGAGCCGCCAAAACCAATTCCATGATTTCATACTTTTCCATGTTCTCACGCTCGCTTTCCTTGAGGAAGCCTCGAGCCGGCGGCGAGAGCCCGCGAAAGCGCACCATCGAAGGAGGGTGTGCTGTTGGGTGCGGGTCCTGCCAGACGGTGAATGCAACGAATCCCTAAGGGGATCGAGGGCATCCGCCGCGTGCCGGCTTCCGTTTGAGTTTGAGTCCTGAGACTGGCGACAAGCCGGTCTTAGGACACTCGATCGGAAGGGGTCACTGGTTTGGCGACGACCTTAGGCAGCATTACTGCTACCGGGGTCATGCCAAACCACGGCATCATCCACCCGGCGGAAACATTGCGTTCCCGTGTCGAGTGCATGCCGGAGAATGCGGCCGGATGGCCTGACATTCCCGCGACCATGGCATTGGGTCCTTGATAGGACCTGGCGAGAGCTAGCCGCGCCTGATTAGCTAATGCGGCGGGGAGCGCGCACAGACAATCCAAGCTGGCCTTCACGCCGCGAACCAGGCTAATGCCGGACTCGATGACGATCGTGCTGCGGATAATCGTGTTACGCATTGGAAGCTCCCAGCGCACGTGGCGCGGCTTTGGAGAACACTGCGACTCAGTTTTGCGCCGGTCTCACCGGCGTTCTTCTACTACTGGGGAACCGCCCGCTTCGTCGCTGACCGGGCTTCCCGATTGGTACGGCCTATTCTTCGCACTCCTCGCGTGCCTGGCAAGCGGAATCTTCAGGCGATCCTTGCTAGCTGCCGCCTGACCACCGGGCACTTCCGGGGGTATGAGGCCCGGATAGGGAATCGGCAGCCGTGCGACGCACGTTACGGGACTATAGACACCTTGGTATCGGAAAGGTTCGCCGTCGGGCGGAAGATTATTTCACGATTCAGGGTGTGTGAGCGGTAAGTTGCTTTGGGGTAGATGCTTGCGAGTGAAGTTGCGAGAACTTCGGGGTGTGTGTGAGATTGCCGCAGGCGACCAAGCAGCGCGTAACTTTTCTGACTCTACCGCTTTCTATGTGCTGGGATTTCGGCCTCATTGCTAGCTCTCGTTCTCTCGCGGAAAACGCTACTCCGCGCCAACGCTAGCACGCCGCGGCTACTCAGCCAGTATGTTGCTAGCTTTCGGAACTGCGGGGAATATCGAGGTTCTCAACGAGCACATAGAAAGCGGTAGAGTCAGTAACTTTTCGGGTTGGGGCGCGGAGCCCACACGGGGCGCAGGCGTCCCGGGGAGCGATGTAACTTTGCGGGTTGTTGAACCGAGCGACCTTCAGCCCCCCTTCCCAGCCCTCCCCACGAAGTGGGAGGGAGCAGGAAAAGAAGAAGCGGTGTAACTTTGCGGGTTGGGGCGCGGAAGTCCCGCGGGACGTCGGCGCTGCGGGGGGCGTGTAACTTTGCGAGTTGTTGAACCGAGCGACCTTCAGCCCCCCTCCCCAGCCCTCCCCACGAAGTGGGAGGGAGCAGGAAAAGAAGAAGCGGTGTAACTCTGCGGGTTGGGGCGCGGACGTCCCTCGGGACGTCGGCGCTGCGGGGGGCGTGTAACTTTGCGAGTTGTTGAACCGAGCGACCTTCAGCCCCCCTCCCCAGCCCTCCCCACAAAGTGGGAGGGAGCAGGAAAAGAAGAAGCGGTGTAACTTTGCGGGTTGGGACATCGAGGTCCCGCGGGACGTCGGCGCTGCGGGGGACGTGTAACTCTGCCAGTTGATCGCACGCTTCTCCACTCCTAGCGGCTTCGGACGGACGGGAACGCCAACGGTTGTCACCTTCGACGACGAGCGCTCTACCCATTCCTTAGTATAACAAATTTACAGTCTGTTTTACATCTGATTTTAAATTTAACTTCCGCTCTCTGAAACGGGCCCTGGACGTGCGGGCGTCTCGAATTTGGGTGGAACATAGTGGTACGTATCCCGAACGACCCACGAGTTCGCCGCGTGGGTGAAGGAGGTTGAAAGGCTAGATCGGACGATTCCCGTACGCCCCTTCGACCGTTTGCGAATCCATCTTGACAGAATCCGTGAAAACCGGAGAATCCCGCACCTCAGTCGACCACGGGGCAGGCCTGCGAATGGATTCGTAAACCTGATCCCGCACATCGAGTTGCTTGAAGGGGGCAGGCGTGCCTGGCCGTGCGGCCAAGTCCGTTCCTTCAAAGCTCGTGTACCCAGTGGCGACGCAGTGTGTGAAGGCAGGAGGCCTTTACGCCCATGGCTCATTCATCCACCGACCCCGCTGGCGTCAGTCTGCGCGACGTCCTGCCGCATGCCACCTGGCATGGCGGATCGGACTCCGTGGTCAGCTCCGTCAGTGCCGATTCGCAGGCTTGCCAGCCGGGCGATGCCTTTGTGGCGCTCAGCGGTCGGAAGCACGACGGCCACGACTTCATCGCCGAGGCCATCGCCCGCGGCGCTCAAGTCGTTATCGCCGAGCGTCCACTCACCGGTCTCTCGGTCCCTGTTTGTCAGGTTCGCTCTTCGGGCGAAGCCTACGGCCGGCTCTGTCAGGCCCTGGTCGGCTATCCCAGTCGCCGGGTGAAGACGATCGGCGTGACGGGAACCAACGGCAAGACCACGGTCACCTATCTGATTGCCAGCCTGCTCGAACATGCCGGTTTCCGGCCGGGAGTGCTGGGTACGCTGGGCTACTGCGACCGTCGCGAGATGCACCCGGCTTCGCACACGACTCCGCCCGCTCATACGTTGGCCACCTGGCTGGGGCGGATGCGGACGAACGGCTGCACGCACGCGGTCATGGAAGTTTCGAGCCATTCCCTTGCGCAAGCGCGCGTGGCCGGGGTCGAGTTCGACACAGTCTGCGTGACCAACGTGCGGCACGACCACTTGGACTACCACGGCTCGCTGACCGGCTACAAAGAAGCCAAACGCAAGATCTTTAAGCATCTGAAGCCCGAAGGGATCGCCGTGCTGAACGCCGACGATCCAGGCAGCATCTCGTACCTCGCCGATGTCGCCGGGCCGGTGCTGACGGTGGGTCTGAACGAGATGGCCGAAGTTTCGGCCACGATCATCGAACAGCGGATCAACGAGCAGACGTTCCTGCTGACCGTCGGCGACGACACGGTCACGGTTCGCTCGCACCTGATCGGCACGCACAACATTCTGAACTCGCTGGTAGCCGTGGCCGTGGGGCTGGGCTATGGCATCGATCTGAACACCATGGCACGCGGCTTGGAAGACGTGCGGGTGATGCCCGGCCGTCTGGAGCGTCTGGAATGCGGACAGCCCTATGGGGTGTTCGTGGACTACGCCCACACGCCCGACGCCCTGTCGAACTGCCTGGACACGCTCCGCCCGCTGACCAAGGGTCGGCTGATCTGCGTGTTCGGTGCGGGGGGAGATCGAGACAAACTGAAGCGGCCCCTGATGGGACGCGTGGTCGACGCCAAGAGCGACGTGGCGATTGTGACCAGCGACAACCCGCGAGGGGAATCGGCGGGCGTGATCGCCAACGAGATCCTGACGGGCTTTCGGCCGCACAAGAAGGGCAAAGTGATTCTGGATCGAGCGGCCGCCATCGAGTGGGCCCTCTCCGAAGCTCGCCCGGGCGATTGCGTGCTGATCGCCGGCAAAGGACACGAGAACTACCAGATCATTGGAAACAAACGGATTCCATTCGACGACCGCGACGTGGTTCGCAGCGCCTTGTGGAGCAAGCCGACTCAGAAGATGTCGCCCCTAGCGGCATAGCCTTGTGGTGCGGGCATCCCGCCTGCACCGGATGAAACGAGATTCGTTCGATGGCATTCACGCTTTTGGACCTACTGACGGCGACGGCCGGCGATGTGCAGACCTCGGGTCTGTCGGCGGATGTCAGCAGTAAGGCCTTGATGCGTGTGGTTACCGATCATCGCGACGTGCGGCCCGGAGACGTGTTCTGGGGGCTGCAAGGAACGAAGCTGAACGGAAGCAAGTTTGCTCCGCACGCCTTGAAGGCGGGCGCAGCGGGCGTGGTAGTCGATTGCGAGACCAAGCCGGTCAACGATCGCTGGGTGGTGCGCGTGCCCGATACCCTGCGGGCGCTCGAGCAACTGGCGGCGGTGGTGCGGTCGGGCTTTGATGGCACGGTGATCGCCGTGACGGGAAGCGTCGGCAAGACGACCACGCGCGAAATGATTCATGCGGCGCTGGGCGCTACGATTCGGGGCAAGGCCAGCCCGAAGAACTACAACAACCAAGTGGGCCTGCCTCTGAGCATGCTCACGTTGGAACCGGAACACGACTACCTGGCCCTGGAGATGGGGGCGAGTGCCCCGGGCGAGATCGCCCGGCTCGCGGCGCTGGCTAAGCCGCATATTGGAGTCATCACCTCGGTGGGACAGGCTCACCTGGGTGGCTTTGGAGGTCAAGAAGCCCTGGCGAACGCCAAGGCCGAGTTGCTCGAAGCGCTGCCCGAAGACGGTCTGGCGATTCTCCCGCACGAGGATCGCTGGCTCCGCAAACTGGCTGGCAAATCGCGGGCCTCGGTGCTGTGGGCGGGTCGGGGGAGCGAGAATACGGTCACCGCACAATCGGTGCGGTGCCAGGACGGTTGGCTGGAGTGGAAGACGGCAGGCGTGCGGTATCGGGTGCGGTCCTGGGGCCGGCATCACCTGACCTCGGGCCTGATGGCGGTCGCGGTTGGACAGTGGATGGGACTCGCGCCGCGGCACATCGCTCGTGGGCTGGAAGAGTTCGTCCCCTGCGAGATGCGTTGCCAGCCGATCGAACGCTCGGGCATCACGATTCTGAACGACGCCTACAACGCATCGCCCACCAGCATGCGGGCGGCGCTCGAAATGCTGCGGGATTGGGACCATGCCGGCCGGAAGATTGCCGTGCTGGGAGACATGCGTGAACTGGGCACGGCCGCGGTGGAGTATCACCGGCGGGTCGGAGACCAGGTGGTGACGGTCTGCGGTGCGGATCGGCTGATTGCCTGCGGAGATCACGCGGCCACGGTGGTGGCTTCGGCTCGGAAGGCGGGGATGCCGTTCAACCGAACGATCGCTTGCCGCACGCGAGAGGAAGCGAGCGGGATCCTGCGGGACTGGGCTCGGCCCGGAGACGCGGTACTGATCAAGGGTTCGCGCGTGCTGGAGATGGAGAAACTGGTGTCGGTGTTCGAGGACGAACCGCCTGCCCTGCGATGGGTGGCGTAGAAATCGTCGCCGACTTCCTCGTGTAGGGTGGGCTGTGCCCACCAAAGCGATGCGAGACAGGTTTGAACTGCGGTCGGTGTGCAATTCTCTCGCGAGAATGGCACATGGATCCTGAATGACGAGAATCTTCGACGTGGCCATGGTGGGCACAGCCCACCGTGCAAGAGTGACGGAGTCGCGGCCGAAAGGCTCGCGAGACAATACATAGCGTGAAGCCCTATCGACTGCATTTCCGGTTTGCGGGAATTGGAATGCGGCCCACCCTCCTGGGCAGGAGCTTATTCCTGCTGGATCAAGCGAATTCTGGGTCATTCGCTCCAGCAGGTGCTTCGCGATGGGGCTTTATTACTGGGAGCCGGAGCGGCGCAACGCCGCTCCGGTTCTCAGGGAACACGGGCGTGCGGCCCGCGACTGTCGAAACTGGCAGTCGCGGGCCGAGCCTCATTTCCGGACGGCTTGTTCAAGACGATTCCCGCAACCTCAGGCCCGAACCTCCTCATGCCGGCACACCTTGGCTCACTCGCCGCATCGTCCTCGCTGTTCGCATGGATGACGCTCCCCACCTCGCTTGGCTCACGAGCCCTGCTGGCGGCAGCCGTCAGTCTGGCGATCGTGCTGCTGTGCGGCTCCGCCGTGATTCGCCTGCTGGCGTCGCGCCTGGGAACTCCGCAAAGACAAGACTCCAAGCGGCTTGCCAAGCTGCATGCTCACAAGGCGCGCACACCTTCCATGGGCGGGTTGCTCGTTGTGGGCGCCTGGCTGATCGCGGCCTTGTTTATGGCCGATCTCACCAGCCCGTTCGTGCAACTGGCATTGCTGACGACCGTGGGCCTGACGGCCTTGGGCGCGATCGACGACCTGACCAAAATTCTGAACCGCGGGCGGGGCATCTCCGGCGCGGCCAAACTCTATGCTCAAGGAGCCTTGGCTCTGGCAGCGGTGTTTCTGGTTCATCTGTGCGGAAGCGAAGCCGATCCCTCGATCCGTATTATCCCAGGATTGGGCTGGCAGATTGAATTGGGTCCCTGGTGCATTCCGTTCGCAGTACTGGCGATCGTGGGGACCTCGAACTCCGTAAACCTGACCGACGGTCTCGACGGACTTGCCGGAGGTTGTCTGCTTTTCACGGCCGGTGCACTGGCCTTTGCCGCCTGGTCGACCATGGTTCCCGGTGAGACCGGCGAGATGCTGGTGCTGCTGGCCGCGATGCTGGGGGCCGTGCTGGGATTCCTGTGGTTCAACTGCTCGCCCGCCCGGATCTTTCTGGGAGACACGGGTTCGCTTCCCTTGGGCGGGTTGCTGGGTCTGGCCGCGGTGGTGTGGAAGCAGGAGCTGCTGCTCGTGATCCTGGGCGGAGTGTTCGTCCTGGAAACTTTGAGCGTGATCCTGCAAGTAGGCGTCTTCAAGCTGACGCGGAAACGGGTGTTTGCCTGTGCGCCGCTGCATCATCACTTTCAGTTTCATGGTTGGCCGGAAGGCCGGATCGTGACCCGTTTCTGGTTCGCCTCGGCGATCTGCGCCACGCTGGGGATTGCCCTGGTGGCGAGAACAGAAGCGGAAAAGCAGGGACCGAGGTTTGATCGCTCGGCCATGGAGATTCGTGAGACGGTGCGACGATGAGATCCCGATTTCAATGCTTCGCCTTCTGAATTTCAAATTTCAAATCTGAAATCTGAGATTTGAGATCTGAGATTTGAAATGAAGAGTGCCATTTCTCACAGATGCGCCCCATGGCGCGAACCCAAACCGACTCTCCGACTTCTTACAGCTATCAATCTTCGCACGCCAACAAAGTGCCTCCGCGGTGACCTGAACGACAGGAGCAATCTATGCCTACACGGACGCACGTTCTCTTCGCTGGCGGCGGCACGGCCGGACATCTGTTCCCGGGCCTGGCTGTGGCCGATCGCATGGTCGCGCACGATCCCACGCTGCGCGTGACGTTCGCCATTCCGGGGAGCGAATTCGAGTGCCAGTGGGTCCACCGGCATGGCTACGAGTACATGAAGGTGCCTTGCGCGCCGCGCCGCTTTGGCCCGCGCGGCATGTGGCAGTTTTTAAAGGCCAACTGGAGCGGCTATCTGGCCGGCTCGAAGGCCCTGAACGCGCGTCGTGTTTCGCTGGTGGTGGGACTGGGCGGCTACGGCAGCGCCCCCATGGGCCGCGCCGCGATCGCGCAAGGCGTTCCCCTGATGCTCATGGAACAGAACGTGATCCCGGGCAAGGCCACGCGCTGGCTGGCCCGTTCGGCCAAGTTGGTGTGCGCCGCGCACGAAGCGGCCCGGCCGTACTTCGCCAAGGATTGCCCGCTGATTTTCACCGGCAACCCGGTCCGTGCCGAAGTGGCGGCCCTTTCGCGATCAATGCCTGCGCATGCCGAACCGGACCGCCCGGGCATGTACCGCCTGATGGTGCTGGGCGGAAGCCGCGGCGCGCAATCGCTCAATCAGTCGGTGCCGTATGCTCTTTATCGCCTGCGCGATCAACTGGGGCCTTGGCACATCTTCCACCAGAGCGGCGCAGACGATACCGAAGTCACGCGCGCCTTGTATCGCAAGTTTGCGCTCCCCGCCCGGGTTGAGCCCTTCTTCGCCGACGTGGCAGGTGTGCTGCGGCACACCGACTTGGTGGTCTCGCGAAGCGGCGGTACGTCGTTGGCTGAACTGGCTTGCGCAGGCGTGCCGGCGATTTGCATTCCTTACCCGCACGCAGCCGATGGCCATCAACTGGCCAATGCGCAAGTTTACGCCCGTGAAGGGGCCTGCCGCGTGTTCGACAGCGCGCCTTATGCCGGGCGCTATGATGCCGAACTGGCCGAGGTGTTGAGCGACGTGCTCGCATCTGCCGAGATTCGCAGCGAAATGTCGCAAAGAATGCGGCGACTGGGTCGGCCCGATGCGGCCGAGCAGGTCGCGAGCCTCGCCAGGAATCTATTGGCGGGCGTGCCGGCGCGACAAGCGGCTTGAGTAAGGTGGTCCACCATGGCCACCTCAACAAACTCGCTTCATCGGTTGGCGCGACCTCTCCACCTGCCTCGCATCTCCATGGTGGGCACAGCCCCACCCTAAACGGCAGTGCCGCTCTTCCGGAGACCTAGTTCTGGTTCTCGCGCTGACGGCGCTTGCCGCCCTTCTTGCCGGGAAAGGCTTCGCCGCCCCCGACTCCCTTTGTGTCACCCTTGATCTCAGGGGCCAGCTCTTCTTCCAGATTCTCGAGCGTGTTGCTCAATGCCAGCAGGGCCGACTGATACTCGGTATTGCTCTGCTTGCCTTGCTTGTGCTGTTGCTCAAGCGTCTGAAAACGAACCTTCAAATCGGCGAACCGCTTGTCCTTGTATTGGGCCGAGTCGCGATCGATGCGCACTTTGACCTGCTCGGCCAAAGCGGTTGGCGCCTCAGACTGCCAGCCCGTTACCTCGGCCTGTTTAGCGAACTCCGTAAAGCGGGTCGCGTTCTGGCGATTGTCACGCGGGGCCGAGCGGAAATAGCCCTTGTAGGTCAGAATCGCCCCGCCACCGATCAGCAACGCGACTACAGAGCCGACAATGACCACAGTGTTATTCGGTTTCGCAGAATTCGACATCATGCCAGACTCGCGGAGAGGAAACAGGAGAAGGGAGGATTATTCTCGCACTCGCGTTGCGTATTTGGCAAGCGATTTGTCGACAATCTACAGCTTGCGATCGCTCCGGTGCCCCCCCGTCAAGGTGAGTCGCTTTTTCGCTTGTTTAAGGCAGCATTTTGCGTAAAGGGTCTGCCACGACGCTCGTGAGAATCTAGGGTCCCCTATCTTTCACGGTCTGCCTCGTTCGCCACGCGCGCGTCGCTGTCGCACCAGTCTTTCGCCCCGCGCCCGCAAAGTTTGACCAAATTCTCAAGGCTGCCCGCTGGGCTGCCGATCAAGAGTGAGGATTAGGGAAACTTTAACGCGCGATTGCAGCTAGCAGACCGCCGTGGTCCAAGGCAACGCTCGCGAACACGTTTAGCCCCCCAGGCTGTCCGGTATGGATGCCCAATACGTGCCACCGATGAATCACGAACGAACCAGCCCGCAGTCGGCGCGAGTCTCGCGCTGGCGTCGCATCTTCCTGGCCGCTATGGCTGCGAGCCTGATGCTTCCCAGCACCAGCTATGCGCAGTTGGGCATCCCCTCGGTTCCCGGCATTCCGGGCGTGGGTGGCCTGGGCGGCGCGGCCGCCGGCCTGGGAGGCCTGGGCGGTGGAGCCTCGGCAGCGCCGCAAACGCTGTGGCGATTCCTGGGCTTCAAGGGAGGCTCGCGATTCAAGGCGCTGCGCGACGCGCTGGTCAATCGACGGGGCAATTTCCCGGGGCTCGAAAAGAAGCCCATGATCAAGTCGTTGACCGATCCCTCGAACATGCAGAGCGATAACCCGGCCATCAAGAAGGCCGCCGAGACCAAGAGCCAGGCCGACGCCGCGCCGCAGAAGGTCAAAGCGCTGAAGTATCTGGCCACGGTTGGATGCGACAAGTGCAACCCGGGCGTCAAGGAAGCCTTGATGGCCGCGCTGGACGACTGCACCGAAGAGGTCCGCTTTGAAGGGGCCAAGGCTCTGCACGCGGTGGCTGGCGACAAGTGCAACGCCTGCCGCAAGACCTGCTGCGACAAGCAACTGACCGACAAGCTGTTCGACGTGGCCTTTGGCCGCGACGAGGCCTGCTGCTACAAGGAGACCTCGGCCCGCGTCCGCAAGATGGCCCGCCAGGCACTGTGCGCTTGTGCGACGCCTGGCACGGGCAGCACTCCCCCGCCGGCGACCGAAGGTCCCAAGGGAGACCCGGACGAAGTGAAGCCCGAGGACGCCACCAAGGGGACCGTCGCTCAGACCAGCGCCGTGGTCGATCCCGTGGAGCTTGCCGCGGCGCATCGCGAGCAGAAGACCTCGACCAGCAGCAAGCAGATGATGTCGGCCCTGTTCGCCGCGCCCGGAGTGAGCGGTTCGCGCGACGGCCGCGAGAAGATCGTGCCCCAGCAGATCCGCTCCATCTCGCCCCGCGAACGGAGCCAGGCGTACCGGACTCCGTTGCCGGTGACCATTCAGTCCTCCAGTCACTCTTCGAGCGGTGTCGAGCGAGCGGTTGTTCAGGAGCCGGTCGTGGTTCGCGAGCCAGTCGTCTCGCGCGTTCCGCCGGTCGCTCGCGAGGCCGCCGGCGCCGCCAGCATTTATTCGCCGGCACCGTCGCACGCCGAGCCCTCGGTGGTTCCCGCGGCTCCGGCAGTCACCCATGCGAATATCGTCGATGCAGCACCGGGGGTTCCGGGCGATGCCGGATCCTCGAATCAGGTGCAGCAAACGGCGGGTCCCTGGAGCGGTCGCCCGGGTTCGGGCGTCGACCTGACCGAACGGGCCGCGGCCCAGCGCCGCTTCGAGGCCGAAACCAGTCGCGGGGCAGTGCCCGAACAGATCAACCCGAATGACCCGAGCAGCGTGCCGGGAAGCCCGCTGCAGCGGATCGCTCGACCGATCAACAACTTGATCAAGCAGCAGCAGGAACTGCCGGACGAAGAGTACTTCCTGCCGGGCGGGCGCAAGTTCAAGCCGCACGAGCCGGCCAAGTCTCCGCCGCCGCGCATTCCGAATCAGCCGTCGCCTGCTGAAACCGTACGGAAGGGACCACGGGCCAAACCCGCGCCGGCACCGGCGCCGACTCCGGCCGAGACGTTGCCCGAGATGACACAGGAGCCCGTGCTCGTTCGCAAGGTCAAGCCGAAGGCAGTCGAGCCCGAAGGGGAGCCGGAGGAAGAAGCTCCGGTCCCGGGCGAGGTCTCGAAGTGGCTTGCCAAGAAGCCTTCCAAGGCCGATTCGCAGGGATCGCCCGGTCAACTGACCGGTCGGCTAAAGCTGTTCGGTGCGGGTTCGGTGCCGGCCGAGGAAACGGCTCCCACGAACACGCCCGACCTTGCAGAGGTGCTGCCGCGCAGCAAGACTTCGCCGGCCGCGCAAGAAGGGCTAGAGGGCCCGACGTTTGAGCCCGCCCCGACGGTTGCCAAGACGCCCAGCCCGAAGCCCGCGCTGGAGCTCGATCCCTCGGCGGAAGAAGCCCCGATGCCGAAGCCGGTGGTCCGTCGTGTGAAGCCCGCGGCTGGACCCGATTCGCCGACACCCGTTTACTCGGTCGATCCCGAGTTTGTGAGTGCCCCGAAGCCGAGCAAGGCTCCGACGAAGACACCTGCACCGAAGTCGACCGACCTGCCGGCGCCGTCAGCGGAGGATGCCGATCTGGCCGACGCCCCGTTGCCTGGCGCGCTTCCCAAGGTGGCAGCAACCAAAAAGCCCGGGACGATTGAGCCGACGATCCGCGCCGCCGAAGTGGCCACCAGCCCTTCGGGGATTCCGATCGAAGTGACGAAGCCAGAGCCCGTGCCGCAAGTGGTCGCCGTGCCCAAGGCCGCGCCGGAACCTAAGATGCCTGTCCTGGTGCCGCGCCGACGACCGGTGGAGCTTGAGGCTCCGCTGCCAACGGCGATGCCAGTCGCCGGCACTCCCACGCCCGAACCAAAAATACTGCCGAAGCACACAGCGCCGGACGCTCCTGCGGCGAAGGGTCCCAAGTCGCCGAGCATCGTGCTCAAGCCTTTCCAACCAGAAGACGAATCCGAAGAGATGGAACAGCCCGAGCCGACCGCCCGTGTCGCCGCCCCGGCACCAGCGCGTACGCCGGAGTTTGCCGGCAGCGATGCCGAACCAGCGGTTCCCCAGGCCGAATCGGCGGACGCCGAAGCGCCGATGCCTCCGAATCTTTCGGCCGCCAAGCTCGCGGGTGTCGTACAGCGCGGTCCGGCCACGGTGGCCCCGCGGAACATCGCCCGTGAAGCGGCGGTAACCCCGGCTCCCGCAGCTCCTGCTGCTAAGATTGCACCGAAGGTCGAGATCACGCCCGACCCTGAAGAGGTCGTGCACACGCCGATCACGCTTCCCGAGACACCCCGCGTGGTCGCGCGGCCCAAGGGACCTCTGGTCGTGCTGCCGAGCAAGTCGTTCCGCAAGGAGTTCGAAGGGGACGAATCGGAGAGCAAGCAACCGACCAAGGCCGCGACGCGTCAGCCCTCGGCCCCCATCCAGTTGCCGGGCGCCGATCTGGCGAAGGACGAACTGAAGGCCGCGACGCCGGAGAGCACTCCGGCATCGGTCGCTGGCAAGGCCCCGTTCCAACTGCCAGGCGCCGAGCCCGTGGAGCAGACCGAAGCCCCGATTCAACTCCCCGCTGCGAGTGAAAACTCGCAGGCTACGGGAGCCAAGAAGGGTCCCAAACTGTTCTCCATCGTTCCGAGCAAGGGAACGCCGATGCGGCTCCCGGGCGCGGATCTGCCGGAGACCGCCGAGCCGATGCCCGCTACGACCCCGATGGTACTTCCGGGCGCGGCGCCAACTCGTCGTGAGCTGCCGACGCCCGACGCACCAAGCCCCTCCCCGATCACGCTCCCCGGCCAGTCGTCGAATCGCAAGGCGAAGAACCGGCAGGCCGCGGCCGCGGTCGACGCTAAGCCGATCAAGCTGGGCGGCATGACGATCTTTCTGCGCGAAATGCCAACTGATTCGCCGCTCGATCGCGATGAGGAACTCGCCATTGGATCTGCGCCAGAGATCCTTACGATGTCGGCCAACGTCGAGGCGCCGGTCATCCTGCAGCAGTCGCACATCGTCACGAACAAGCCGCCGGTTGACTCGCACCCGGCACCTGCCCGGGGGCGCGTGCAATCGGTGCGCATGGCCGACGGCCTCGTCGAACTGAGCTTTGCCGGCGCCAAGCCGGCCAAGGGAGCCCGCCTGTCGCTGGTCCGCAGCTATCCGACCGAAAACGTCTATCTGGGAGACGTGGAAGTCGTGGAGTCGGGCGATCGCGTGCTGGCCCGCCCGACTCACTGGCTGCCGGTGCAGAGAATCTCGTCCGGCGATCGAGTCTGCTGCGAAGGGGACCCGCTGCTGGCTCCGGTCGAGTCGAGCGTGGCTCCCGCGGTTCTCGAGTCGCGGTAGCGCGGCAGCAGGAGACGCGGGTGTAGTGCCCCAGAAGTGTGGTGACCTATTGCGATTCGACGTTGCAGGGGAGCGGCATGGCGCTAGCCGCCGGTAGCCCCTGTGACCATGCAAATTCACCCTCGGCTAGCGCCTTGCCGCTCACTAAGCCACTACCGACCTCTAAAGCTCCATCTGTGTGAGACGCTACGCTAGCCGAGCCGCTTCATCCGGCCGGCCAGGAAGTTCGACAGTGCCACGTCCATCGGCTGGTCGGTGCGGATCTGGGCGTAATCGACGCGATTGGCCAGGCAGCCCCGTTTGACCTCGGCCAGAAAGCGGCCGAACTCCTCGAGATAGGCGGTCCTGAGTGCCCGCGGGTCGGCAAGCAGTTGCGGCTCGGCTTCCAGCCCTTTGAAGAGGGTCATGTCGCGGAAGGGGAAGTCGAGCTCTGCCGGATCGAGAATGTGCATCACGATCACATCGTGCCGCTTGTGACGCAGATGCTTGAGCCCCGTGAGCAGCGACGGGATATCGTCGAACAGGTCGCTCAGGATCAGCACCACGCCCCGCTTCTTCAGCCGCTCGGCCAGTTCGTGGAAGATGGGCCCGGTGTTGGTCTTCTCCTCGGCGCGGACGCCTTCCATCACATGCAGAAGCTGCTTGAGATGCGAGGGATTGCTGCTGGCCCGCACTAAGGCCCGGATCTCGCGGTCGAAGGTGACCAGGCCCACGCTGTCCTGCTGCTGAAGCACCAGATAGGCCAGCGACGCGGCCACGCACTGCGCGTACTCGAGCTTGGAAAGGGCCGCCTCGCTGCTTTTGTATTGCATGCTCTGGCTGACATCGAGCACCAGGTAGCTGACGAGGTTGGTCTCCTCTTCGTACTGCTTCAAATAGAACTTGTCGCTCTTGCCGAAGACTTTCCAGTCGACATACCGCAGGTCGTCGCCGGGGGCGTACTCGCGATGCTCGGCGAACTCAATCGAAAATCCGTGGTACGGGCTGTTGTGCATGCCCGAAACGTACCCCTCGACAATCCGACGAGCCCGCAGTTCCAGGCCTTCCATGCGGGCCAAGGTCTGCGGTTCCAGGAACGGAGATTTTTGAGAGGTTGGCACGTGAGGGATCGCTACGGGGTCTTCTGGTTCTTCAAACGTTCGACAAAGGCGGCGTGCTCGGGTGAGGCCAGGCCGGCAGCCAATACTTTGAGTACGCTTGTCATGTCACCGCTGAACATTGCGGGGGCATCGAGCCACAGGCCGGGCAGCAGAATGCTTCGCAAGACGCCGGCGACATCTGGCTTGATGCGTCGGTAATCACTTCCTTGCAGGTGGAACCAGTCAATCTCGCGATCGAGGGTGCGCCAAACGAGATACTCAAGAACTTGGTTTCGCTTATAAACGCGCATCTTGGAATGCAAGTCGATACTAACCGAACTCGCCGAGATCTCGGCGACGAACTCGGGCGCGCCGACGAGATAGTCGTCGTCACTCAGCTTCACGCGGCCGCCAGATCCAGGGGCGAGAAACATTGCCAAGTCAGGCTGAGGCTCGTTGTCTAAGTCCATCCGAACCGTGGCGTTATCGCCGCTCAAAATGCCAGGCGTTCCGATCTCGTAGGTACTCGACCAGTACAACAGATCCTTGTGCGGCCGAGCGTGAGCATTGAATCGAACTGGCGAAGCCATGTACACGACTCCTTCGATCAACTGAGCGTGGCAAGACTCGGGCATCGCATGATATCGCCGCTCAAACTCGTCGCGCGACAAGTGATCGCCGGTTTCAAGATCCGGCACAACATTGCTGGTCGGGACGGGCAGATTCGGAATCGGTTCGGCCGTTGCCATCATGCGCCTCCTTGTCTCAGTTCGCCGACTTGAAGATCTCGGGCAGCTTGCCGCTGGCCGCTTCGCTTTCATCACGTGGGATCACGTCGATCAGCTTGCGGACGATGTCATCCGGCTTGATCCCTTCGGCTTCGGCATTGAAGTTGGTGATGATGCGGTGCCGCAGCACTGGCGCGGCCACGGCGCGGACGTCTTCGCTTGAGACATAGTACCGCCCGTGCAGGATCGCCCGGGCCTTGGCCCCCAGCACCAGGTACTGACTGGCGCGCGGGCCGGCCCCCCAACTCACGTAGTCCTTAATGAAGTCGGGGACGTTCCCCTTTTCCTTGCGCGTCAACCGGGCGAACTGCAGGGCGTAGCGCGTGATCGGGTCGGCCACCGGCACTTTCATCACGATCTCTTGCAACGACTCGATTTCGCTGGCAGTCAGTGTGGGCGAGACGACGGTCGGCGTGTGGGCCGTCGTTCGCTTGACGATCTGAAATTCTTCGTCCTCGGTTGGGTAGTCGACCAGCACGTTGAACATGAAGCGGTCGAGCTGAGCCTCGGGGAGCGGATAGGTCCCTTCCTGCTCGATAGGGTTCTGCGTGGCGAGCACGAAGAACGGAGGAGGCAGCGTGTGGCGCACTCCGCCCACGGTCACCTGGTGTTCCTGCATGGCTTCGAGCAACGCGGCCTGCGTCTTGGGCGGGGTGCGGTTGATCTCGTCGGCCAGCACCACATTGGCAAAAATCGGCCCCTGCAGAAATTTGAAGTTCCGCGCGCCGGTAGCTTTGTCCTCTTGAATGACCTCTGTCCCAGTGATGTCAGCAGGCATCAGGTCGGGCGTGAACTGGATACGGCTGAACTTCAAGCTCAGCGCGTCGGCCAGCGTGCGGATCATCAAGGTCTTGGCCAGGCCGGGAACGCCGACCAACAGGCAATGCCCGCGCGAGAACATGCCGATCAGCAGTTCTTCGATGACCTGAGATTGCCCGACGATGACCTTGCTCAGTTCGCCCGTGATTCGGCGAAAGGCCTCGTTCAGCTTCTGTACGGCCTGGACGTCGTCTTCAGCAAGCATCGGTCACCGGGGAGGAAGTGGTTCGTGGCGAGTGATTAGTGGCGAGTGAATGACGCCGCCCATGTCCCATCATTTGCGTCGTTCGAGCAGCCAGGCCGTATCGGCTGAGAGGATAATTCCGTCTCGTGGCCCGAGGCGGACCGAGGACTTTTCTGTTCGCGCGGCAAAGGTCAAGCGTTGCACGGGGCGGCCGTCTAACGGGTTCAGCAGAATTAATTCTAGCAGGTTTTCAGCAGGAGCCGACGTGGGGTATGCGGCCAATTGCGATCCGACACGAAGCACGCGCCAGCGAGTCTCCTTCTCACCCAGGTATTCGTCGGCTTTCCAGAGCGGTCGGCCGTCGGCCAGCGAGAAGGCCCGGGCGATGCCGCCTGACACGCCGTAGACGGCCGTCCGGTCCATCGCCAGCATCCGTCGCGGTTCGCGAACATTTTCTCCCCCGGTAGTCAGTAACACTTCGCGCGGCCACAAAGCGTTTCCCGTGGCGGGATCGAGGCGCGACAGAGCCTGGCCGGACAGCACCAGCACCAGCTCCTCGGCAGTCGACAGCACGTCCGGCTCCAGGCCGGGGGACTCGCCGATCAATCCGCTTTGTTGCCACAAGACTCGCCCTGCTTCCAGGTCGATCATCTGCAGGCTATGGGCATCGGGAATCAGCACCAGCCGCCGGGAATCGAAGGCCAGCGGAGCGCGGGGCCAGGCCGAAAGCGTCGTGGGGAGATGGTCGGAAAGGACGCGCCCGTCCGCAGTCGACAGGATGACCAGTCGCGCCATGCGCGAGTCTTGAGCGAGCGCGTCGTGGGGCTTGCGAGCCTCGACATGCGGACCGTACTGCAGCACCACGCGCGGGCCGCACAATGCCAAATGAGGTTGCAATGCTGCCGAGGTGGGAACATGCACCCACAGCACGTCGCCGGTCGCGGGCGAAAGGGCCAGCACGCGCGAACGGCCCTGACGAACCAACAACATGCCGTCCGATGCCGAAGCGGCGATGACGAACTGCTCGAGTTCGTCGCGGAACTGGCTCCCCTCGCTGTCCCCTAGCGTGCCCCAGGTGGGAAGGTGTGCGTCGTCGTCGGGGCCGACAGCATCGGCAGCTTGCCCGACTTCGGCAGCGGCTTCTCCCGTTGGGACCTCCGGAAGGACTCCCGTCCAGCGGCGGTAAGGAAGCACCAGTTCGCGGAGCATATTCTCGCCCGGCGAACCGAAGGCTGATGCAGCCCCGTCGACGGCGGCGAACTGCCGACGCCAGCGAATCTCGCCGCTGGCAGCAGAGAGGGCCACGATCTCGTACGCTGTGCCCAAGAGCAACAAATCGCCCGAGAAGCCTGCCCAGCGCGGTGCGGCTCCTCGCCAAGGGATTTTGATCGACGCAGGGCGACCGGTTTCAGGTGCAACGAGGTGAATCGCATCCTCAGCCAGCGACAGCCAACAAACTTTGCTATGGGGCGAAGCTGCTTCCGCGAACAGCACACGACCTGCCACGGGCGTTTCCCCAGTTCGCTGCCACAAGGCTCGGCCCAGGGCTTCGTCGGCTTCCGGTGAATGCACAGGGGGAACCGACCTGGACGGGTTCGCAGCGAGCGACAGCCAGGCAAGGCTGTCGGCCGTGGCCTTGGCGTTGGGAAAGAGGGCGGCAAGCCGCGCCACTTCGGCGCGGTTACCGTCCTTTCGAGCCGATGTCAGCGCTGCCGCGGCTTGTGCTTCTTGCGGTGCGTAGACGCCGGGCCCGAATCGCTCGATGGCCTTGGCAATCAATCGCTGGGCAGCCCGTCGGGCCGGAATGGGTCGCCCTGCGGAATCTTCCACATCGAGCCCTGCCCAGGCAGTGTCGGCCACAATGGCTTGCCAATGCTCGACGGCGCGGGCTCCCTGACCTGCTTGCCAGCAGAGATCGGCGCTGCGCAGCGTGGCCTCGAGCGCCGCCAGCCGCGTCGGTGCATAACGCGCCGCCTGATCGAGTCGCTCAGCCGCCGCCAGCCACTTGCTCTCGGCCGCCAAGCGTTCGGCCCGTGTTGTCAGCAACTGGCACAACCGCTCGCGGGCGACACTGGCCAGCTCGCGCCCTCGCAGCAGGACGGCCGGGGTGCAGCGATCCAGACATTGCTGATACTCGGCGACCGCGTCTTCCCAGCGGCCATTGGCTTCATCGTGCCGCGCCAGATGAAAGTACGGTTCGGCGTCGTTGGGTCGCTGTTCGATCGTCACTTCCAGCGGTTCCCGACGCTGGGCGCTGGCCTGACTCAGGGCGATCAACTCGCGCTCGCCGGCAATCAGCAGATAGCGGTCCGTGGCCACCAGGTTTCCGCCCGACGCCCCGAACTCTGAGAGCCGCACTGGCTGGCCGACCTGCATCGTGTCGCGCAGACGCTGATGAAAGACGTAAAGGAACTCTTCGGTCGGCCAGTAGACGTAAGGGCCGGCCAGTGCTCCGCGGCCACGGGCAACGACGCCCGACTTGGGCTGATCGGGCCATTGGAAGTTGATCCTGCCGCCGTGATCGCGGCGCAACGAGTTGACCGAAATCCAATAGAGCCTGTCGCCGCTGGCGATCAGGTGCCCGTTCGTCACGCCCAGCAAATGGACGACATCCTTAGCCAGGTCGGTCTCCCACTCCAGCTGGCCTGTCTCGGCATCCAGGGCGAAGACGTACTCGGTATCCGACGGAGCGACCAGCAACTGCCCTTGGTAGTAAACGCAGGGAGTCAGATCGCGGCACGTGAAGTCGGCCGACTTGCCCGGATCGAGCGAGGTTGCCCGCGGATAGACGGTGACCCACTTCAACTGCCCGTCGCGGGCTCGCAAGGCGGCCACCGCGCCCAGGTTCGTGTTGAAGTAGATCGTCCCCCGGGCCATGGTGAGCAGGTTATGCGTGATCTCCCCCAGCGCCCCTTGCGCCAGCGTATCGGCCCCGCAGATTCGCGTGCGCCACTTCAAGGCCTTGGTGTCGACATCAAAGCAAGCCACGAACGCCTGCGGCGTGCCGGCCCCGTTTCGCATCGCGATGTAGACATTCTGTCCGTCGCAAATCGGCGAGCCCTCGAACGACCAGGCCTCTTCGTCGGGATCGAGCTTCCACAGCAACTTGCCCTGCGCGTTCAGATCGAGACAGACCAGCGAGCACGTTCCGGTGACCATACCGATGCCGCGCTGCAAATTGGTGTACGGCGTTCCGACCCGGGCGAACAGCCGGTGGCCATGCACGGTGAGCGTGAACCGCGGCACGCCCACGCTCTGCGGCCGCGCGACCCGAACGGCCGGTTCGGTGCCGTCCCCCAGCGGATAGATCTTGCCGTCCTGCGCCCCGGTGGCCCAGGCGGGCTTGCCCGTGACCAGATCGAAGGCGAAGACCTCTTCTTCCGTATTCGTAAGGATCAGGTTGCCCGATACGACAGGGTGATAACTCAGCAGTCCAGTACGGTCCTCAGCGACGCGCCGCGGTCCGTTCGCGCGCTCGGGCGAACGAACCGCCGGAAGCGGCCTTCGCCAAAGTTGGCCAACGACATCCAGCTCTTTGGGCATCCGCTTGTTGCGAGTCGGCGCGCCGGCGAACATGGGCCAATCGCTGGAAGGGACCGGTGCGGGCCAGGTTCGCGCACCGTCCAACAGGCTTTCAAGTTGCTCGGCATAGATGCCCTGCTTGCCGGCCAGGCGGCCGGTCGCCTGCGGATAACGGGTGGCGAAGCCTGGCGCCGCGGTGCGACCGTCGCTGGTGGGAAGTTCGCTGCGCAGCTCTCGCAGGGCACGGTCCGGCGAGCCTTCCAGGATCGAAGTCAGCACCAGCCGGGCGTAAACGCCGGCCAGTTCCACGTCGCTGTCGGGATAGGCCAGTCCTGCAGGAGAGGTCGCCTGCGGATCGCGCGGCAGGATGCGGGTCCAGCAACTGCGGGCCAGATCGAAGTCTCCGTCGGCCAGAGCGAGCTCACCCAGCGCGAACAGGGCGTCGTCTCCCCAACTGCTGGCAAAGAACTGATCGGCGATGCTACGGAGCAACTCGGCCCGATTCACATCGACATCGCGGGCCTGCGCTCGTTCGAAGAGTTCGCGCGCCTGCGGGTCAACTCGCGAACGGTAGATCTCCAGCGCCTTCGATGGCAGGGCTACGAACCGACGATGGCAGTATTCGCGAACGCTGACATGCTGCGTGTATTGTCGCGCGGTGGGGGCACCCGGCGCTGCGGCGGCTGCCGGGTGCGCGGCCAGTTCGATCACCTTACCAGGGTAGTCTTCCTGCAGCGCGACCAGTCCTTCGACTGCTTCGCCCCACTTCTGCGCGGCAAGGTAAGCGTCAACCAGGGCCAGCCGTTTGCGGGCGCTGGAATCGGCCAGTTCCAAATTGCCTGGAGCGGTGAGCTCGCGGATGGGGGGATTAAAGACCTGCCCCCTGACCGGGGAAGCCGCCAGGCAGCATGCCAGCACCAGAGCGCAGCGCGTCAGCAGTTCGGCATGCGATCGGGGGGGCTGCATGGGGCTTTTCCGCCTGAATTCGAGCTGGGTAGCGCGCAACCCTTTCAATATAGAACGCTCCGCCAACAGGCGAAAGGCATTCGCCGCCGCGCAGCCCAACCGGGCGACGCACTTTCCCGATTTCTTATGATCCTCTAAATTATGCAGGACGGGCCCAGTGCACTTTCCATGGGAATCGCAGCTTATGAGACGACGAGTCGTTGTGACGGGCATTGGATGCGTCACCCCCTTGGGGACCAATGTCGAAACGGTCTGGTCCAAGCTCAAAGAGGGCGCGTCTGGCGTCGGCTACACCACGATCTTCCCGGCCGAAAACTTCCCCACCCGCATCTCGGCCGAGGTGCGCGACTGGGACATCTCGCAGGCTGGCGAGGACCCCGAGCATTGGAAGTTCGCGGGCCGTCATACCCATTTCGCGGTGGGGGCCGCCAAGCAGGCCTACGCAGCGGCTGGACTGGCCGATGCCAAGCTCGATCCGACCCGCTTCGGCGTCTATCTGGGAAGCGGCGAAGGGCAGCAGGACTTCAACCGCTTCTCGAAGATGATGGTCGCCGCCTTGAAAGGGCCCGAGCTCGACCTGGTCGAGTTCACCCGGACCGGCCTTGAGGTGCTGCATCCGCTCTACGAGTTGGAGCAGGAGCCCAACATGCCGGCCGGACATCTGGCTGCGCTGTTCGACGCCCAAGGCCCCAATGCCAACTGCCTGACGGCCTGCGCCGCCAGCAGTCAGGCGGTGGGCGAAGCCGTGGAGATCATCCGCCGCGGCGACGCCGACGTGATGCTCTCCGGCGGTACGCATAGCATGATCCATCCGTTTGGCGTGACGGGCTTCAATCTGCTCACGGCGCTGTCGACCCGCAACGATGCACCCACCAAGGCTTCGCGCCCGTTCGACAAGAACCGCGATGGCTTCATCCTGGGGGAAGGGGCCGGCATGCTCATCCTGGAAGAGCTGGAGCACGCCAAGGCCCGCGGCGCCACGATCTATGGCGAGCTGCTGGGCTACGGCTCGACGGCCGATGCCTTCCGCATTACCGACACGCACCCCGAAGGCCGCGGCGCGGCAAGCTGCTTGAAGCTGGCCCTGGGCGATGCCGAGCTGAACATCGACGACATTCACTACATCAACGCGCATGGCACCAGCACCAAGGTGAACGATCAGGTCGAGTCGCTGGCCATCAAGCGGGTGTTTGGCGATCACGCTTACAAGGTGCCGGTTTCGAGCACCAAGAGCATGATGGGGCATTTGATCGCGGCCGCCGGCGCCACCGAATTGATTGTGTGCCTGCTGGCAATTCGCGATGGGGTGCTGCCGCCGACAATCAACTACGAGACGCCCGACCCGGATTGCGATCTGGATTACATCCCCAACGCCGCCCGCGAGGGCAAGTGCGACTATGCCTTGTCGAATAGCTTTGGCTTTGGCGGGCAGAACATCACCTTGATCGCGGGCCGATTCCAGAGTTAGCGGGTTCGCACGATGTCGGACCTGGCCGACTACCGCTGGCTGGTAAGCCCTGAAGCGGCCGACTGGCTGGCCCGCGCCGCCGCGATGGACGAGCGAACTCTGTCGTTGGGCGGGTTACGGCGCGATCTGGGGGCCGAGCGTGCCCGCCTGGTCGCCGAACAGGTGCATCTTCGCCGCAGGGCCCGCGAGAAGTTCCCTTCTGCCGAGCGGATGTTCTTCACCCGCGTCGGATTGGAACAGGCCACGGACGCCTGGATCGGCAGCTACAAGGCCCAGCGGTTTCCAACGGACCGCCCCGTCGCCGACCTCTGCAGCGGCATCGGCGGAGATTTGCTGGCGCTTGCTGCTCGCGCGAAAAATGTCCGCGGCTGCGACCTTGATCCGGTTACTGCCTTATTTGCGGTGGCGAACGCAAATGTGCAAGTCCTTGAGAACGACGCGGCCCTCTTTCCCTTCGCCGAGAATTCCATCTGGCACATCGATCCTGATCGCCGCCCCGAAGGAAAGCGGACAACGCACTTGGAAGGCTTCCGTCCTGACCTGACCGTGCTCGACCACCTGTTGGCCAAGCACCCTGACGCCGCCGTGAAGCTGGCCCCTGCCACTCGCGCGCCGGAAGCCTGGTGCTCGCTGGCCGAGCGCGAGTGGATCAGCCGCGGCGGCGAGTGCCGGCAGCAAGTCGCCTGGTTCGGTCAACTGGCGCGGTACGTGGGCAAGCGCACCGCGACCGTCATTTCGCAGCATCAAACCGAAGTGCGGCAGGTGGTGGAATCGAATGTCAGCGATACCAACGACAAGGTGTTGCCGCTGCGAGGGGAAGTCGCCGCCTACCTGTTCGAGCCGGATGCGGCCGTGATCGCCGCCGGATTGGTGGGGGAACTCGCCCACGAGCATGGCCTGGCGGCCGTCGACTCTGGCGTAGCCTACCTGACTGGCGACCAGCCGATTGCAGACAGGGCTCTCGATGGATTCGCTGTGACGGATGTCTTGCCGCTCGATCGCAAGCAACTCGCGGGGCTTTTCAGCCAGCGAGGCGTGGGGCGGTTGGAGATCAAGAAGCGGGGTTGCGAGATCGATCCCGAGCTGCTGCGGAAGCAATTGCGGCTAAGCGGCTCGAACGAGGCCACGCTTCTGCTTACGCCGGTGGCCGGCAAGCTCACCGCCATCATCGCGCGGCGCGTCCCGTCGGCTCAGCCGTAGACCCACTCCCCCAGCGCCATCGTCTTCTTCACCTTCAAGCCCGCGTCGCTCAGCTCAAACAGCACCAGGTCGGCCACGTCGCCGGGCTTCAAGCCTCCTTCGTCGCGGCGCAGTAGTCGGGCGGGCTGCACGCTGGCCATTTCGATCGCGGTTCGCAGATCGACCCCGGCAAACCGCATCACGTTGGCCACACCGTCGCCGATCGGCAACGCGGCGCCGGCCAGCAACTGCCGCTGCCCGGCAATAACCAGCCGGCCATCTTCCAGAATCTCCAACTCGCAGCCGCTCGACGTGTACTTCCCCGGCGGAAGTCCGGCCAGACCCGACTCGTCGCTCACCAGAATGGCCCGGGCGGGAGTCTTGGCCCGCACCATGGTCTTCACCACTTCCGGCGGAAGATGGTGTCCGTCCACGATCAGGCTGGCCACCAGGCGGTCCTCGGCCATCTGATCCCACAGGTAGTTTGGATGCCGCGGAAGCTGGCGATGCGCGCCGTTTCCTAAGTGCGTGCTGAGCCGCGCCCCGGCGTCGACCGCTGCGCGGATCTGCGCCGAGTTGGCCCCCGTGTGGCCGATGGCCACCACCACGCCCGACGCCGAGACCCGGGCGATGAACTCCGGCGACTCCTCGAACTCGCACGACATGGTCAGGATCGCGATCCGCCCACCGGCCGCTTCCTGCAAGCGCTGGAACTCATCCCAGTCAGGCCGACGGCAATGCTCCTTGGGATGTGCGCCCCGGGCGCCGTCTTCCGTCGAAAAGTAGGGCCCCTCGAGATGAATGCCCGCGATCAGCCGGGCTAGCGCCGGGGAGCTCTCGGCGGCTTGATGGATCGCGCGCATGCCGTGCGACAAGACATCAAGACTCTGTGTGGTCAACGTCGGGCAGATCCGGGTCACGCCAAAGGAGTAGTGCAGCGTTACGATCTTGGCCACTTTCTCGGGCGTCAACTCCAGCGAACTGAACTCCTGCCCCAGGTAGCCGTTCACCTGCACATCGACAAAGCCCGGGGCGACCCAGGGCAGGCTCGCGTCGCTGGCCGGCTGAATCGTCGTCGCGCGAGCGACCTGACCTTGCGCGATTTCGAGGCGGACAATTTGGCCGTTGTCGTAGCGTCGGGCGTCGAAGTGCATGAAGGTCCACAAAGCAGGTGCGAGTGCCAGGAAGGATCCGGTGGGACGGTGCCTAGAGGATAACGCCGCGTCGAGGACGGCAAAAGCGAGAGCGGTTGGTTGTGTTCATCGCGACGGACTCGGGGACAAATCATGGCGACTCCGAACCTGATTAGGCCCCGCTCTCTCCTGGAGAGAAGTCGGAAAGTGGTTCGTCACGGTGCTGCCCAGCGTACCTAAGCTCGGGGATCGGCATTTCCTGGCGTTGACCGGAACCGGGCTGACAGTAGAATAACCCCTTCCTATTCGGAGCGTAGCTCAGCCTGGCAGAGCGCTTGGTTCGGGACCAAGAGGCCGGAGGTTCAAATCCTCTCGCTCCGACTATTTTTGATTTCGAGCCCTTCGGCGAATACGTCGAAGGGCTTTCTCTTTGTGGCGTCTAGGTTTACGTCGCCCAAAGTACGGTTCAAACAAACCAAATCCAGTATCTCGCGTCGGATGGCGGTGTTTGAACCCTGCCACCTTTCCGCCGCCCGTTGCGTGAAATCGAAGAGCGCCAGGGCGATTTCCCCGCGAGCCGGGTCCACGTCGCCCAACTGGGCCAACGACTCGTCCGCCTTGGCCGTCTCGGACTTGAGTTCGTTGGACTTGGCCTTGTAGATGACCTCTTCGACCGTGCCCGCGAGGTAGGCGTTCAGGAGGCGGTCCTGCATGGTCACCAGTTCGGACTTCCGTTTGGCGAGCGACGTGGACTGCCGCCGCCGATGGGCGGTCAGATCGGTTACGGCGTCGCTCAGATGGTTGCGGAACCACGCTGCCAACTCCGGCTCAAAACGCATCTTGGCCAGATCGTCCACGATGGCCTGCTCCAGGTCCTCGGACTTCCAGCGAACGGTTGGGTGGTCGGGTCCAGGATGGTTGTTGGCACACCGGTAGTACATGTGCTCACGTACTCCGCCATCTTTCAGTTTTCGCCGCACACGCTCGCTGGTGATCGATTGGCCGCAATACTGGCAGCGGAACAAGCCTCCCGCGAGCGGATATTCGGTCGTGCCCGTGCGGCGGTTCCGTCCGTTCATGATGTCTTGGCAGGCGTCAAACGTCGCCCGGTCGATCAGTCGCCTGTAGTGTCCCTCGAAGACTTGGCCGTTGCGATGCAGCTCGCCAATATAGAAGCGGTTGCCGAGGATGTAGGACAGCGCCGTGCGGTGAAAGCGGGGCTGGCTGGGGCGGAAGATGTGCCCCTCGCGTTGGAGCACGTCGGCAAGGCTCTCGAAGGTGTGGCCGCCCGAGGAATAGAGATCGAACATGCGAACAAGGCTGCGGGCTTTTTCCGGGTGTGGTTGAACTGGCTCGTCTTTATCGTCGAGGTTGATGTAGCCATAAGGAGCGAGGCCGGTCGGCCAGCCTTGCCGCACCTTCTCGTCCATCCCCTTCAACACTTCGGACC
>Ga0335394_10000120_pt1 | contig 73784 bp, 60 predicted proteins | sample MAT03_FD_205741 | JGI IMG/M metagenome (GOLD analysis project Ga0335394, IMG submission 205741) | Freshwater microbial communities from Lake Fryxell liftoff mats and glacier meltwater in Antarctica - MAT-03 (spades assembly) (version 2) ... | reverse complement strand
ATATCGAGTTCCATGTTAAAACAGCCGAATTTTCTCGGAATGTCTTGTTGACGCGCATCATGCAAGCCATCGCCCAAATGAGTATCGCCAGCAGCCAGCGAACTGCTGGTGAACAACATGACGTGAGAATTAAACGAGTCGAACGCGCCACTCGAATGCACCAAGGCATCTTAGACGCTATCAAAGCGCGTGATCCTGAATTGGCGCAGCAGCGCATGTTTGAGCATTTGCTCTCAGTCGAAAATACGCTGCGCGGGGCTACTGTAGACGAAGAATAACATCCCCAAGCAAGTGACATACTCCCCAGTCCTAAAGGCAGGGGCTTCTGCCGTGAACGCCGGATGCCGTGCTTGACGCAGGGACTTCCACCGACTGAGACAGTATGAGATGATGCCCCATCTCAAAACACAGACCTTGTTGGTTGAATATTTTACGTGGCAACCTATTTGCCACAACCGCCTATATTCCATTATTAAAGTGCCTCGATTGGCTCAATTACCGGACTTTACGCCTCGTGCAATGTGCCAATTGAATGAATGGAAGTATAGCGCCAATGGTTTCAAGCTTCAAGATTTTCTACGCCTTATATCCCCGTATCTAAAGCTAGGGGCTTTACGGTGTTTTTCGGTAAATCTGATTTTGCAACCCTACAGCGGATTATGCGAATCAGAGAGGCTAGTTTTCTTTGGCCTCTCAATAAGTTTCATTTTGAATAGAGGTATTTAAGGCGTAACATGAAAACAAACGCATTTGAATCACGCGCTCATGAATTAGTCAGCCAGATGACTCTGGAAGAAAAAATCAGTCAGATGATGCACGATGCGCCTGCCATCGAGCGCTTAGATATTCCAGCGTACAACTGGTGGAATGAATGTTTGCACGGTGTAGGACGCTCAGGGGTCGCAACCGTATTCCCGCAAGCAATGGGATTAGCTGCGACATGGAATGCAGCGCTTATTCATCAGGTTGCCACTGCTATTGCGGACGAAGCCCGTGCTAAACATCATGAATCTGTGCGTAATGGCGTGATTGAACAATATACAGGGCTGACTTTCTGGGCACCCAACATCAATATTTTCCGCGATCCCCGCTGGGGGCGAGGACAGGAAACTTACGGTGAAGACCCTTTTCTTACGACTCAAATGGGTGTCGCTTTCGTCAAAGGGCTGCAAGGGGACGACCCCAACTACTTGAAAGTCGTCGCTACACCCAAACATTTTGCCGTCCACAGCGGCCCAGAACAAATTCGCGCTCAGTTTGATGTTCAACCCACTGAGCGTGATCTTTGGGAAACCTATCTCCCTGCGTTTGAAGCCTGTGTTCGGGATGGCGGAGCCGCATCAGTGATGGGCGCGTATAACCGGCTGTATGGCGATCCGTGCTGCGCCAGCCCTCTACTGCTTCAGCAAATTCTGCGTGACCGGTGGGGATTTGACGGCTTCGTTTTCGCAGACTGTGGCGCAGTTTATAACATCTACAAGTTTCATCAGGTTGTACCAACGGCTGCCGAAGCAGCGGCAATTGCTGTCAATGCTGGTTGCGACATGGATTGTGGAGATACATATCAGGCGCTCGGTGAAGCAGTTGCAAAGGGTTTAATTGATGAAGCGACTATTGACCGCGCCCTCGTTCGTGCTTTTACAGGTCGCTATCGTCTTGGTATGTTTGACCCGCCAGAACAAGTCGCTTATACCCAGATTCCGTACAGTGTGAACGATTCGCCGGAGCATCGTGCTTTAGCGCTCCAAACAGCCAGAGGGTCTCTTGTCTTGTTAAAGAACGAGAACCACTTACTGCCGTTGTCGAACATGGTGCGGCGCATCGCCGTTATCGGCCCCAACGCGCATGATCCAGAAGCACTGCTCGGCAACTATAATGGGTTTCCTTCACGCAGTGTTACTCCGCTGGAAGGTATTCGCGCAAAGGCAGCTTCAGGAACTGAAGTTACTTATACACAGGGATGCACCGTATTTGGCATTGATCTAGGCGGCATTGAGGAAGCAATATCACTGGCGAAAGCTGCGGATGTGGTGATCTTCGTGGGTGGTCTGTCACAAGCACTTGAAGGCGAAGAAGGTCAGAAGGAAGGCTTACCTGAAGGCTTAGTTAGTCAAGGAGATCGCTTGCGCCTCGACTTACCCGATGTACAGGAAACACTGATGCAAGCAATTTATGTGACGGGTACACCGATTATTCTTGTGCTGCTTAACGGGAGCGCTGTGGCGATTAACTGGGCGCATGAGCATGTACCTGCCATCATCGAAGCATGGTATCCGGGGGAAGAAGGCGGCACGGCAATCGCAGAAGCGCTGTTTGGTAATTATAACCCCGGCGGCAAACTGCCTGTGACTTTCTACAAATCCGTAAACGACCTTCCTGCGTTTGAAGACTATCACATGGAAGGCCGGACGTATCGCTATTTCACAGGCGAGCCTTTATACCCATTTGGGTATGGGTTAAGTTATACCCGCTTTAGCTACAGCAATATCGTGTCTGATAAAGCCCGGATTTCCGACGATGACACAGTGACTTTATCCGTAGATGTGACCAATGTCGGGGAACTAGACGGTGATGAAGTGGTTCAAGTTTATATCAGCGCGGAACGTCCTGGCTATCCCTTGCGGCAGCTCGCCGCCTTCCAGCGCATTCACATCACAGCAGAAACCTCTCAAAATGTGACTTTTTTGCTCACCCCCATGCAGTTTACACGGGTGTGTGAAGACGGTACTCGCGTTTTAGAGGACGGCATGTTTAGGATTTCAGTCGGCGGTGGACAGCCAAAATGGTCAGAGGGGTTAGAAACTCAGCTAGAGATTAAAGTCAAAAGTCAATAAATCAAAATAGGCAATTAGCCGATAACTCGAACACTCTAAAACGTGTTCGAGTTAAATTTTGTTTAGACCAAAACGCGAATTGATACAAGGGAGTATCAACCATATTTTTCAACGAATTGGTCAATGTGATATAAATCATCAAAACGGGCTTCTAATGTCGCCCGATCCCAATCCCACCACGCGATTTGGAGCAGCTTTTCGATAGTTTTATCGGGGAAGCGCTTACGCATCGGTTTCGCAGGAACACCCACAACAATCGTGTATGGATCAACATCTTTGGTCACGACGGCTCCAGAGCCAACAATCGCGCCTGTCCCGACAGTGACTCCCGGCATGACGATCATATTATGTCCCAGCCACGTATCATGACCGATAACGCATTTATGAGAACGTCGCCATTCAAAGAAATTGGCATCATCCTCGCCCAAACCGTACATTTTGCGCCGATACGTAATATGATGCAGGGTCACGCGTTCCATCGGATGATTGCCGGGATTGATCCGCACATGCGATGCGATATTGCTGAACTTACCAATCTCGGTATAGATAATCTGATTGTCGCCGACGACATAGCTATAGTCATCCAACGTGGTTTCTACCAACCAACTATTCGCGCCAACTTCCGTCCACTCACCAATATAGCAATCCTTGATGAAAACGCCATCATGAAATACCGGCTGCTCACCCAATGCCTGAGTCGCCATCGTCGCCCGATGATTTTCCGCCATATATTGCGAGATATAATGCAGCGTCATAATTCGACCTGTGGGGTTAACTGTGATAAACGCGCCATGTGTGCGTCCCAATAAATGGGATGCCCATCGCGCAGCACGGCACGGATGCGCGGATGATCTTGCGCTTCTTCGACGAGTACAAGATCGGCATTCAGACCGACTTCAATCCGCCCACGATCATTTAATCCAACCGCCGCCGCCGGATTTTGAGCAATTAACTTCACACTCTCATGCAGCGGCATCACGCCTTCCTGCGCCAGCTTAAACGCCGCTTGCAGCATCGCCGCTGGATAATAATCCGTCGCTAGAATATCCACCACACCCGCTTTAATAGCCTCTGTCGCGCTCAAGTTACCCGTATTGGAGCCGCCACGATAAGCATTAGGCGCACCCATAATGGTGTGCATTCCGTGTTGGCGAGCATACTGCGCCGCTTCGTATGTGACCGGAAATTCGCTGATTGTCACGCCCATCTCATGCATACGATCCACTTTTTCCCGTGTGTCGTCATCATGTGATGCTATTGGGATATTATGCTCGCGTGCGAGTCGGCATACGTCTGCCGCGACTTCCCAGTTGCGTGGGGTTTCAGCCACCTCTTCCATCCGTCCGAGCATCTGCTCTTTCGCTTTGTCTTCGAGCAGTTCACGCGAGATGCCAAGCCACTTTACCATAAAATCGATGTAGCGTTCCAAATTGGAATATTGCCCTTGTCCGGGTGTGTGATCCATCAGTGAAACCAGATCAACCAGTTTTTCATCCAGCAACCCTTCCAAAATGGGTGCTGTCTCCGGGTTGGTGATTTCAAAACGGGCATGAACACGAAAATCCACCATAAGCTGATCGCGCTGATTGTTGATAACACGGATAATCTGCGTTGCTTTTTCTTGTGTTCGCAGATCATTTTGATGCCAAGCGAAACCCACCGCAGCAAAAGCCGTCGTAATGCCTGTTCCCGCCAGTCGCTTATCCAATTCATACAGCGACAAATCCACCGGAAAAAACGCATTCGGACGCGGTTCAATGTCCCGTTCTAGCATATCGCCGTGTAAATCAATCACGCCGGGAACAAGTGTCAGACCGTTAGCGCTAAGACCAAGTCCGGGTACATTACCTTCGACAATAGCGGCAATTCGCCCCTTTTCAATATTAATCGCGCCGCGTTCCATGATACGATCAGGCAGCACAATCTTTAAATCAGTCAACCACATGCTCAATATCCTTTTGCGGCACTGTCAAGCGGATTTCATCGTCAATTAAGTGGTGAATGTCTTCAGGGTGATGGAACACGCCAATCATAGCCACACCTTGCATTTTCAATTCAGCTAAACGGGTTTGTAAAGATTGGCGGGTATTCGCATCTAATGAGGCTGTAGGTTCATCCAAGAGCAGCAGGCGGCGTGGCGCGATAAGGGCGCGAGCAAGATTCACCTTTTGCTGCTCGCCACCAGAGAATGTTGTCGGATACGCTGACCACAACTCATGTTTGAGGCCAAATGAGGAAAGCATCCCCTTCGCCTGTTCAATCGCTTCATCCCACATCATCCCGCCGTCGACAAGCGGTTCTGCAACAAGTTCTAATGCGCTCACACGCGGACGTGGGCGCAAAAACTGCGTCACGAATCCGAGTTCTTCCCGCCGCAGCAGCGCAATATCAATATCAGCAGCATGAGCCAAGTCAATCTCCCCCTGTGTGGAAGTGAATAAGGCTCTGCCCGATGTCGGAATATAGGTGCGATACAGGCAGCGCAGCAGCGATGATTTACCCACACCATTTGGTCCGCCGATAAGGATAAACTGCCCACTTTCCAACGTGAAAGTCAGGCTAGCGAAAACTTCAATCTCACGCTGGAGATGATCAATATAAAAACGCTTCGTGAGTGACTCAACTTGCAATAACGGCATTAGATTACTTTCTCACAATTTCGCATGAACCAACTGCTGCGTATAGGCATCTTGCGGGTCTTCCAAAATCTGGTCGGTTAATCCCTGTTCAACCACCCGTCCGTGCCGCATTACCATCACACGATCAGCTAGGGTACGGATAACTCCGAGATCGTGGGAGACTAAAACAATCGTCATTTTGCGTTCCCGTTGCAGATGTTTGAGCGTATCCAGCACCAACGCCTGCACTGATACATCTAATCCAGTCGTTGGTTCGTCAAGCAGTAGAAGCGCTGGTTTTAGCGCCAACGCCTTCGCCAACTGCACCCGCTGCTGCATCCCGCCGGAAAGCACACGCGGCGGATCGTCCATACGATTGAGCGGAAACTCAGAAATCGCCAGCGAATCACGAGCGGCTTGTCTTAGGGTGGCAAACGTACGCTCTCCCGTGAGTAAAAGTCTTTCTGCGACATTGCCGCTGCTGGTAAAACGCATCCGCAAGCCGAGATGGGGATTTTGATAAACGACACCAATCGAGAGAATTTGTACTTCACGACGAGCGAAGCGATCTAAATCGTACAGATTTTTACCCGCAAGTGTCGGCGTATTCAACATGTACGCACCAGTGTCTGGCATCTCTTCCAGATTCAGCAATCGCAGCACCGTTGATTTGCCTGAACCCGACTCGCCCACAATCCCTAACACTTCACCGGGATAGGCTTCGACATCCACCCCGGCAACCGCTTCAATCGAGCCATAGCGCTTGGTCAAGCCAGTTGCTCGCACCAATGGGGCTGTGGTGACTAGGCGTGGTGCATCAAAGGGTTGGGAGGACTGGTGGTTTGAGATAGCCAGCATGATAGAAATTTCCTTGATCGTCGTAATAAGGTGATGCGGTTTCGCCCGTATTCATCAATTTTTCCGCATAACCACTGTCCGAAAGTTCATATTGGGATGTGCCATCTTCCTGCGGCAGTTCGTTCATAAACTTATTTTGAACGCCCGTAGTTTTGCAGACCCAACCCCGCTGATTTTCGACCTGAAATGGCACATCGCTAAATTCCAGTGGATACACATCGGTATAGGGTGGCACAGCATACAAGCGTTTTTCACGTCCGGCGGAAAGTAGAGTCAAGTGCGCCGATTGATGCAATTTAGGGGTATCCCATCGCGGAATAGGACTGGGACTGATGATATAGCGCCCGTTTACTAACGAAGGATAACTCGCGCCTTGAATATATTGCCGGTAGCGCACAAGCTGTTCATACAACAGCAGCCACATCTGCCCATAATCGGAGTCGGCATGGAGTTGATGCGCTTTGGATATATCGGAAGTAACGCCACGCAGCGGTTCCGGATCGGGTACTTGCAGTACGAGCGCCTGCCCTTCCTGCATAATTTCTTCCGGGATACGATGACGACTTTGCAGCAGAGTCGCTTTTAGCGTATCGGTTGTCGTCTGCGATCCACTCATCCGCGTGATGAAACGGCGTAAGTTCGCCGCATTCACCGAGTCATCTGCACCCTGATCGATAACCTTAACCACACTTTCCGGCCCAACCAGACTGAGTGTGACTTGCAACCCGCCCGTCCCCCATCCCCGCGCAATCGGTAGTTCGCGGCTGGCATATGGCACTTGATAGCCGGGAATTGCAATCGCCTTCAACATGCGACGGCGCAGTTCACGCTTGGCATAGGCATCCATAAAGGCATAGCTGTAATCTTGGCGAGGCTGCGCCAAATCTTGAAGAGTCATGGCTGCACCTGCCTGATGGTTTCGAGTTCTTGTTGGGGCGGTTGATCGCCGCTGTAAAATGTCGAAATAACCTTTCGCACCGAGTCCATACTACTGGCGAAAGTGACATAATGCGGCAGTTTAAAGTGAATGCAAAAGCCCGAAGATTCCACCGGCTCGGTGTGATACATCACAAACTCTTCAGTATGCGCCGGATGCGGTTCGCGATTATTCATTTCCATATCGAGTGTTGATGCAGCGATGAGTTTAACTTCATTCCAGCCAAGTGTGGCGGCAAATCCAAGTTGATAACCCGCTTTGCCACTATCACCGCCGCTGCTAATGACCTCTGCTTGGCTGACGCGCACCCGTCCCGCACTGAACGCCTCACCCGTTACCGGATGTTTGAGTTCAACTTCGGCATAACCTAATCGCAATTCGTTCACAGTCGGATGAATGAGACCGTACCCGCGCATACTGGCGTAACCAAGCGCCAACACGCCGCCTGTATCGGCACGCGCTAATGCTTGCAAACGGTGGGCGCGGGGCGCAGGGAATAACACCGCATCCGTCGTGACATCAGGGATCATGACCGGATCAATTTGATTGGCCTCAATCGGCGGCAGTAATCCTTGTGAACGCTGCCAATCCGCAACGGCTGGATACGTTGACGGCGCAGGTAGCTCTGCCTGTGGCGCTGTAGCCTCATTATCTTCAGCCAACCCATCGAGAATGTCCAACCGCAGTAGGCGGTGGCTGTAATCCAAAGTAGGGCCAAGCACCTGCCCACCGGGAATATCTTTGAAGGCCGCTGATATGCGACGCACGGTCAGTACTTTATCCGCCGTAGCGGGAGCAGCATAGGCGATTCGCGGTTGGGTGGAGCGATAAGCACGCAGAAGTAAAACCGCTTCATAAAGATCCCCGCCTGTCTGCGCCAGCGCCAATGCTGCTAGTTCCGGCGCATAGAGCGAACCTTCCCCCATTACTTTGTCGAGCAAATAGGGAAGCTGCTCTTGAATTAATTGAATATTTTGCGGTGTGAGCTTGCCAACCATCGCGTGATAAAATTGTTCGGCGTGTTGGATTGCGTCTTCTCCGCCACGTACTGCTACATACATCTGAATATCCTATGATGATTACCCTAATTCGACACTCACGCTGCGCGGGAGGCCGACTACTTGTGCCCCATCCACGAAATACACATCCCAACCCAGCGGAAAGCGACAGGCCGCTCGACGCTGCTGCCAAAACGCTTCAGGAATGCCATTGATATGAAACGCTTGGTGACCACTGACACCGGGACCTTGAAGTGTAACCCGTAATCCGCTGCCCAATGTACAGCCAATAATAAGTGTAGCTGCTTCATCCGGGTAAAGCATCGTACCCATATTGGCACGTTGGATAAATTCCATGCTATTTTCATCAAGGGTCGGGTAAAAATGATAAGAAGCTTGTTCAACGGGCAGAGCTTTCGCGCCAGTATGTGCCAGTGTTGATTGAAGACTCTCTACCGTTGTGAAATAACTTGTTTCCAAATCGAGCAGGGTTTCGGCAATTAAGGCAAAGTTGTTAGCAGTGGTGGGTAATCTATAAATGCGACCTGGATAACTTAACGCCCACATCAGCGCGAGAAAAGTTTCACGAGATTGTGCTTCAGCGGATGTATAAAGAGGATGCGTCATCAAAATGTCTCCATTTCGATGCGCGTCGCTTCTACCTGCCGCAGGAGTTCCTCATCGGCCTGTTGTTGAGCAATATGCTGCGTGTTAATAAAAGCGGTGATGACTTCTCGCTGTATATTGGCTTGCATGGCAGCATCCAGCAGCGCGACGGCAAGGGCTTGCAACAAATCTCGTCCCACACAAGCCGCATAGCCTTCTACCCCATTTTCCAAACGGACATGCGCTTCAGCGACCAGCACTTCGCCCAGATGAAACTGCGTCCCCATTGCGCTATCCGTATAAGGCAGCATAACTAACCCTGTGCGGTTTTTTAAAACGGTGATCGTTCCCAGATGAGGGATAACATCATCCGCGAGTATTTTAATACGATCTGCCGGAGCATGGGTCAAAATGGTCAAATAATCGGTTTGTGTAAATATAGGTTGCACGAAGGAGGTTTCCTTAAAAAGTGGCAAAAATAGAGGAGCGTCATTATAACGCCCCTCATATTTGTTTAAAACCAGTGAAAATTAACGGGCGCTTAGGTCAATGTTCAACAAAACAGCGATATCACGCAGCGAGTCATACAATGCGTCAATGCTTTCAACGCCTGCTGCTTCGGTGGGATCAACGTAATAGCGTTCCAGTTCATTCACCAAGTCTTGGTTGTCGGCAATCGCCAACAGCGCATCTTTGACGGCTGTTTTGAAGGATTCCGGCAGGTTGCCATTAATGGCAAAGGGGGTTTCCGGGATCAGGGGCGATTGATGGAAGACGACCAAGCTGCCATCGGGGCAAGCATCATAGATCGCCATGATTTCGTCACGGGTCATGGCATCCAGATAGGGGAATTCTTCGGCAGTCGCCGGGCCTTCAATGCCCAGGTCTTCATAACCGCAAAGTTCGATACCCGCTTCTTCAACCTGAACAGCCAGGTTGCCGTCGAAGGTCGCGCCAGCTTCTACACTGTCATTCCAAACCGACAGCACGGCTGTGGGGTGGTTGCCCGCAAATGAAACGCTGGCAAATTCTTCGATTTGAGCCGGATCGGTAAATTCTTGATCCAGCAGAATGTCGGTTGCAGGAACCAAATAACCGCTGGTGGAAGCCGGATCGGTGAAGGCGAAGCTGCGACCAGCGAGGTCTGCAATGCTTGCAATGCCCGACCCCTTCTTGGTGAATTGCAAGCTGTAATAACCGGGGACTTCTTCCAGATCAACTTCGATTTCATAGTTGGCAACAGCAATCGCTTCGGCATCGGCAACATCAGCAGCCAACACATAAGAGAAGGGGCCAACTTCAATCGCATCGGCGCGACCAGCAACCATCGCTTCGATCACGGCGTTGTAGCTGGTGCCGGTGATGAGGACGGTGCGAACACCCAGTGTTTCTTCCAGATAAGCACGCAGCGGTTCAACAGCGGCGAGGGCTTCTTCAACATTATCACCGGGATACACGCCGATGATGAAGGTCTCAGGCCATCCTGTGCGGTCAACTTCTTGAGCAGACACGATGCCGAAACCCATCACGGCTAAGGAAACAAGTAGAACCAGTGCCAGTACGAACTTTTTCATGTGATCTCCATTCATTGAATATGCTTTTCGCAAAATAGTGTGGGCGAACACCGAGCCTAAATAACGCGCAGGCGCACCCAACTACTGAAACGATCAATGATCGTAACAGCCACTACCAAAACCAAAGTCGCCCCCAGTAATTTATCGTAATCGCTGGTCCCGGTGTACTTGAACAATAGAAAGCCAACCCCGCCTGCCCCCACATATCCGAGGATCGTGGCGTGGCGCACATTGCCTTCAAAATAGATGATCGAGTACGAAATGAATAACGGAACAGCCTGTGGGACGACGGAGTAAATAAATGTTTGCATTCCACTTGCGCCAGTTGCACGCACCGCATTAACCTGTGCCGGGTCGATCTGTTCGATGGCTTCTGCGAAGACACGCGCCAAAGACCCCACGGATCCAAATGCCAGCGCTAGCACGCCTGTAAACGGCCCCAAACCTACAGCAGCCACAAACAGAAGTGCATAAATGAGTTCTGGGATAGAACGCAGAAAATTTAAAATCAGACGCGTAATCTGGTAAAGTGCTGGATGTGGAGAAACATTACGGGCAGCTAGAACTGACAATGGCAAGGCCATTATCACCGCCGCAAGGGTTCCAATGACGGCCATCTGAATGGTTTCAAACACAGCCGTAACGACTGGGAGCCAGCCAATTTGAATTTCGTTACCAAACAAATTAATCGTGCTTGCTTCAATTGTGGTGTCAACAATCTGCTGTCCCAAGATATTGATTTGAAATTCTTGGTTCCTTGCTACTTCAAATTGTGGCGGAAGCATTCGTCCGATGAGGTTGCCCATTGCAATAAAGGGATCAAAAATCGAAGTCACACGGTTAGTTGGCCCTGGGCCTACACCCGATAAGCACCAAGACAAAGCGCCAATGACGACAAGGATTATAAGCAGCCCGCGTACAGAGATACTCGGAAACGGGCGCAGCAGTTGTTCGCGCAGCACTTCCGGCGAAACGGGTGGGGTTGATAGGATGGATTGTTCGGTAGCCATTTTATGCACTTGCCCCAACTAAACTGCCTGTTGGTAACGCAACGTCTTCAGGGGGCGCGCCGTTAACGTGTTTATCAAAGCGGTAAATGCGATCTAAAACAGACTGGGTAAGTTGACCGGGTGTGCCATCAAAGACAACTTTTCCCTCAGCAATACCAATCAAACGATCTGCATATTGTTTCGCAAGGTCAACATCATGAATGTTGATAAGCGTTAATACACCGACATCACGAGCGACCCGCGCCAAATCACTCATCACTTGCACTGAGAGTTCGGGATCAAGGCTGGCGACAGGTTCATCAGCCAAGAGAATTTTAGGTTCCTGAGCGATTGCGCGAGCAATAGAAACACGCTGCTTCTCCCCACCAGAAAGCCGATCAGCGCGGAAATTGGCGCGATGCAGCATATTGACGCGCTCCAGACTTTTAAGCGCCACTTCACGATGACTGCGACTAAAATAGCCCATTAAACTGCCTAACCCACCGTTATATCCCAAACGACCTGTCAGCACATTTGTTATCGCAGGAAGACGATCAATCAAGTTATATTCCTGCCAAACAAAACCAATATGGCGGCGTGCCAAACGAAGCTGGTTTTTTCCCATCGCGGTGATGTTTTCGTTATCTAGAATAACTTCGCCGCTCGTTGTAGCTTGTAACCCATTGATACAACGCAGCAGGGTAGATTTACCGGCACCAGAGCGCCCAATCACGGCGATAATTTCCCCGCGTTCAGCACTCAACGAAATAGATTTCAATGCTTCATTACCATTGGGATAGACAACACGTAAATTCTTGACTTCAAGCATATTTAAAGATCCCAAACCGATTCACGAATTGATGGAGGTAATTCTGGCCACTTAACTTAGAGTGACGAGATGGGAATATAGCGATGGGGTATCAAAATACAATGAAGCGAAGATTAAGGTTGTTAAATTTTTTATGAAGTGTGCATTAATCAAATTTTCACAAGGCTTAAAACATTTAATATATCCATCTGTATTACATCCAGTGATCTATAAAGACTGTTTAGTGAGGGTGGCTCACGCTCATTTGCGAGATTTCACTGAAATTCAACACTCTTTAAACAAACCATATCCTATTCTTAAAAATGTTCCGCCAAAATTGCATCTTCCAAGTTTTATGACATGCACTTGTCCCGGAGGACACATGAAAAGATTTATTCTGCTACTAGTTTTACTCGCTATCCTTTCTGTGCCATTAGTCGCACAAGATGGAATGACACTCACCGTACTAGGCACTTATGTGCATGGCAGCTTCGATGAAGGTGCTGCTGAAATTGCTACTTATGATGCCGCAACCAACACCGTCTATGTCGTCAATGGCGAGAGCCAAACTATCGATATGTTGGACATCACCGACCCCACTGCTCCCACTCTCAAAGGACAAATCGACGTGACTGAAGTCGGCGCATCGCCCAACAGTGTCGCCGTTTTTAATGGCATTGTTGCGGTGGCGATTGAAGCTGATCCTGCACAAGACCCCGGCTTTGTCGGTTTCTACAATGCGGACGGTTCGTTTATCAGCAGCGTGACCGTTGGTGCGCTCCCCGATATGGTGACATTCGCGCCGGATGGCACAAAAGTTTTGACCGCCGACGAAGGCGAACCGAGTGGCGATTACACCGTCGATCCGGTGGGCAGCATCAGCATCATTGACATCAGCGGTGGCGTAGAAGCAGCCTCAGTCACCAGCGTAAATTTTGAAAGCATCGACATGGATGCGGCAGTACGCATCTACGGCCCGAATGCAACCCCAGCCCAAGATATTGAGCCAGAATACATCACTGTGTCGCCAGACAGCGCCACTGCCTATGTCACGCTGCAAGAAAACAACGCCCTGGGTGTGATTGATTTGGCAGCAGGTACGGTGACAGCGGTCATCCCCTTCGGCTTTAAAGATCACAGCCAACCCGGTAATGAATTGGATGCCGGCAAAGATGATGGTGTCATCAATATTGCCAATTGGCCTGTTTTTGGTATGTATCAGCCCGATAGCATTGTTTCCTATACATCTGGCGAGGAGCTTTACCTCGTGACTTCCAATGAAGGGGACACCCGCGATTATGATGGCTACAGCGAAGAAGGCGAACTAGGCGAGGCAGCAGTAGACGAAGCCTTCCCCGGTCTAGCCGACTTGTTGACCGAAGAAGCCATTCTGGGTCTGGAAATTGTCACCTCGACTGGCGACACCGACGGCGACGGCGACCTTGATGCCCTTTATCTCCCCGGTGCGCGTTCCTTCTCGATCTGGACACCCGATGGTACGCAAGTCTATGACAGCGGCGCTGATATTGAGCGCATCACCAGTGAAGCCTACCCAGAAGACTTCAACAGCACCAACGATGAAAATGGCGATTTCGACGGGCGCAGCGATAACAAAGGCCCCGAACCGGAAGGTTTGGCATTGGGCGTAATCGGCGAAAGCACGTATGCCTTTGTCGGTTTAGAACGCATCGGCGGCATCATGGTTTATGACATTACCGACCCGATGGCGGTCACTTTCGTGACGTATGTGAACAATCGCGATTTCAGCGGCGATGCCGAAGCTGGCACGGCGGGCGATCTCGGCCCCGAAGGTGTCCTTTTCATCTCTGCGGAAAACAGCCCAACTGGTGCAAACTTGCTGGTCGTGACTAACGAAATCAGCGGCACAACCACAATCTACGAAATTCAGTAACACCCCCTCACACTTGCGGGGTGGCATATTTTGCCGCCCCGTTCTTAATTTTAGGAGAATCCTCACATGCTCAAGAAAATGTGCTTATTTGTTTTTGTTTTGTTACTAAGTTCCTTCGGCATTGCTCAGGATACCGAGGGTGAAGTGCTTGAGGTGATCGCCGTTAGCGAAACCGCCCCCTCCCCAGGCGATGGCGTTTCTTCACCCTTAATTTGGCTACACCCTGATGATCTCGCGTTGAGCCTCATTGTCGGCATGGATGACAATGAAGGCATCGGCCTGTATGACCTAGACGGTAATTTATTGGCCTTTAATGAAATGTATGGCGGTTTGGGTGGGTCTGATTTGCGTTATGGCTTCGGAGGCAGTGATGCCGCCTTGATTGCAGCCGCATCCAAAGACGAAACGCGCATCTATTTTTTTACCATCGAGCCAGACTCACGCTCCTTGATTTATATCGGAGAGGCCGAAACGGGTATCCGCCTGGAAAGTGTATGTCTATATCGCAGCCCCCTCACCCAAACCTTTTATGCTATCGCCTTTAGCGAATATGGTCAGGTGGAGCAGTATATTGTGACGGAAGACGACGGCGAAATTAACACCAGCCTTGCCCGCGCTATGGATGTCGGTGGCGAGCTAGAAGGCTGTACGGTTGATGATGCGCTGCGCCGTCTATATTTCTCCGAAGGTGAAAATTTGGTTTGGCGCTATGGTACAGAGCCAGAGGATGGCATCCAGCGCCAGATCGTGGATTTTTCGGGTGGGCATATTGATGGGGAGATCGAAGGATTAGCTGTTTATACCACCGGGGATAGCGAAGGTTATTTGATTGTCACCAATGAAACCGTCGATTCGCTCCTGCTGTATGAACGCGCTGGCGAGAACGCCTTTATCGGGGAATTCGCAATCACCGCGAGCGAGACAATCGACTCAGTGAGTGAACCAGCGGGAATAGATGTGATCAACCTTCCCGTGAATGATCGCTTCCCTCAAGGTTTATTCGTGACAACCGATGATGTCAATAGCAACCCTAATGCCAACAGCAATTGGAAGCTAGTGTCATGGGGCGATGTGGCAACAGGACTAGATTTGGTTGTAGATACAACTTACGATCCACGTTTAGCACAAACAGAGGTCGTCGTGACGGATGCTGTTTCGGTTACGGCGGACTTAGAAACGCTGCCCGTCCCCGCCGCGACTGATGCCGCTGACGACCCCGCGATTTGGGTTCACCCTGAAGATCGTGAACTCAGCCTTATCATTGGCACAGATAAAGTTAACGGCTTAGTAACCTATAATCTGGACGGCAGCGTACAGCAAACGATCAATATTGGTCGCCTGAATAATGTCGATCTGCGCGATGGTTTTATGTTGAATGGTCAGTCAACGAGTTTAGTGATTGCGACCAATCGCACACTCGGAGGCATCGAAATTTATGCCGTTGATGTCGAGTCGCGGATGCTGGTTGATGTTGCTGCCAGCCCAATCCTCTCAAACGTAGAAGAGGTCTACGGGGTATGTATGTATATTAGTCCGGTGAGCGCCAAGTATTATGTATTCATCAACAGCGCCGATACAGGCGAGGTTGAGCAGCATGAACTTATTGAACAGGACGGACAAATCGTGACCGAAGTTGTGCGGACATTGGTCGTCGGCAGCCAGACTGAAGGCTGCGTAGTGGACGATGAAAACAGCGTGGTTTATATCGGCGAAGAAGCGATTGGCCTTTGGAAATTCAATGCCGAACCGGACGGCGGTGATGAACTCACCTTAATTGATAGCACTGAAGAAGGTGGTCATCTGACCGCTGATGTAGAGGGCGTAACTTTGTATCCGACCAGCGATGGCGGTGGTTATTTGATCGTCTCCAGCCAAGGCAGCAGCACCTTTGTCGTCTATGAACGCAGCGGGGATAACACCTATATCGGCACATTCCGTATCGTTGAAACCGAGGGTATAGATGCAGTCAGCGGCACAGATGGCCTTGATGTTACGCCGTTTGCCCTAGGCGAAGCTTTCCCGGACGGTGTATTGGTCGTACAGGATGATCTAAACATTAATCCCCAATCCACTCAGAATTTCAAGTTAGTGTCATGGCGCACAATTGCCGACGCACTCGGCCTAACGATTGATGTGCGCTAAACGCCACTATTAAGCAATTTTCCGCTTTGCAAACAAAAAGCCTGTGCCATAAAACACAGGCTTTTTGCAGAGCGCTTTTCAATATGGGCTAACTTACCCATTCCTGCGAATGAACGAAGATTGCCATAAACTCTACCCATGTTCGATACGACGCATGGGTGCATACTATCTCCCTCAATCAAACTTTTGACTGATGTTTAGCAGCAGAAAGTTGCTCGGCCTCTTCCCGATTCTTATAAAAATCGTCCAGCGGATAACAACCCGAAATCAGCCCATTGCGTGGTGCAGTGGTGCAATCGCTAAACGTGCGGCAAATTTGTTTGCGCTGCAAAGCCTTGCCTTCCAATATATCCGCAGGCATCTCAGGATAAGACAAAACCATTCTCCCCAAGCCGATAAAATCTGCCATCCCACTTCGCACAACGGCTTGCGCTACATGCGGCAGCCAATCTTGCAAATAAGAATAGCCCGAACCCACAAAGCATAACTCAGGATGGGCTTGCTTTAACGCAGCGACCACCTTGATCTGTCGTGTAACCCCCACTAGGGGGTCTTCTGGCGGTTGATAGCCATCGGACGGCGGAAACAGGGCTGGACGCTGAATGTGCGGATTGTAATACGGACTGCCAGCGGAAATGCAGACCATCTGAATCCCTAACGCTTGCAAGAGGTTCAAAAAGGCGTGTGTCTCCGTCAAATCAATACCAATCCCCGCAGCATCCCCACCAAAAGCATAGGGATAGCTGCCATTTTCCCAAACTTCCGGCTCACCAACACCCTTTTCATCCGCACGGAAAGGCAACCAATCAAACGCGCTCAAGCGCACACCGACATGCAGACCGGGTGCGTCGCGGTGGATTCCTTCGACAACCTCACACAAAAAACGGGTACGATTTTCAAAACTGCCGCCGTAATTTCCTTGCCGATGGATTGCCGTGAGGAATTCATGCCCCAAATACCCATGACAATGCTTAATATCCACAAAGGCAAATCCGGCTTGCTGCGCCAAAACCGCCGCCTGTACGAAATCCGAGATTAAATCACCAATTTCTGTGTCCGTCATCAAAGGGTAATCGGACGGCAAATGGAACTTTGTATCCAATAAAGGATGATGATAGAGGATTTTCGGCTCAAGACGTTTTTTATCATTAGGACGCGCAAACCGTCCCGAATGGGTCAACTGCAAGCCAATTAATAAATCATCAGTGGTGTGATGATGCGACTGATGGGTATTGACCAATTCTTGCCGTAAGCTGGCAAGCGCCCCTATCGTTTCGGCATTAATCATAAGTTGATGTGGATTCGCCCTGCCATCAGGCTTCACTGCTACCGCTTCCCCACCCCAGATAAGTTTCGCGCCGCTTAATCCAAACCGCTGCCAACGGCGCAAGACTAAATCTGTCGGATGCCCATCTCGTGTGCCATCCCACCCTTCCATCGGTAAGATCGCAAAACGATTTCCAACTCGCTTGCCATGAATAAAGGTATTGGCAGCGAGCGGCGAATTAGCGCCATGCTCCACCATTTTATCGAAGGGCAGTTCGCAACCAATTGCTTCAAGATGGCTGGCGAATTGTTCCGCTGTACGTAGCTGCGCGATACGGCGATAGCTCATGAAAACACCTCAAAGCGCTCAAGCAGTACCCGCATCACCTCAACATCACTTTCAGGTCGGCGCGGCGCTTGGGGATGCGGCGCATCAGAACGCAACCAACCCCGCAATTTAAGGAATTGTGCGGCGCTGTGCTTATAAGCGGGAACAGGCGCACGGAAAGCGAAAAATCCTAGATATTGCAGCAGATCATTAAGTTCATAAAAGGAAGGATCGCCGCTTTCCCACATCGCATCGCGCTTGGCGAACCAATCAGGCGCACAGGTACTCAGCCCAAGCAGGTAATCACTGCCATACATCACCATATCAATGGCGAGATCGTTACCCGTAAACACTTTAAAATCCGGGCGATATTGATCGCGCAGCGCCAACCGTTCCCATTCTAAGGTACGACTGAGCGAGGAGTGCTTCGCCCCAATACATTGGGGGATTTCCAGTAGCCCCTTATAGACTTCAAGGTCATAAATTTTGCCGAAAGGCGCGAACATCGTCCCTAATTCAAATGCGATAAACGCCGAACAGTGATCCCCTATTGCACGATAGGACTCAATCACGGTGTCTGGCGCTTGTAATGTCAGCCCGTAGGACTGAAAAATAACAGGCGTACCGCCAAAGTGCTGAATAACGTCGATCTGGTCACTATAGGCATCAAAATCCCAAGCCGAACCAGGTTGATCGCCAACAAATGCACCCGCCACAAATGCCCCGCCGTTGAGTGTTTCTTGTGTACGCCTCAACACCAACCGTCGTGTTTCTTCATCCAACAGATTCACATAACCCGTATCCATATTCACAGCCGGGGTTAATCCGGCTTCCGCAGTACGGGCAACATGGGCGCAAAACCCCGCCCAATCGATCTCATTACTTTCCGTATACGGCAGTAAAATCGCCGAAATACCCGTGATTTTGCGATAGGGTTTTATCTGATTGATACAAGTCGTCGTGTTCATCAAAACTATCCCTTTGTTATGATGGTTTATATTTTAAATTATTTTGCAAGAAGATTTTCGACTCAGATTATAGCGCCAATGACCATTCATAGTGCAATATAACCACAAACTATAGAACCATTTTTCGATGTGCTTATAATGATGACTTCTCATGCTAAACTTTTGATGCTTTAATTAACATGCGCCACGAAACAAGGAAAAATGATGGGTTTCATAAAACGTCCTTACGGAATCACTTCAGATGGTGTTCAGGTCGATGAAGTTACACTCACGAATGCCAGTAGCATGGAGGTAAAGATCATCACCTACGGTGGCATTGTTACTTCAATCCGCACACCTGACCGAAATGGTGAAATAGCAAATGTGGTGTTGGGGTTTAGCTCGCTCCAAGATTACGAAAATCCACATCCCTATTTTGGCGCTGTCGCGGGTCGTTATGCCAACCGAATCGCCAAAGCAAAGTTTATATTAGACGGAAAAACCTATACGCTCGCGCAAAACAACGGGGAAAATTCTTTACACGGCGGCACTAAAGGCTTAGATAGGCGCGTGTGGACGGTGGAAGAAAGCACTGCCGGATTAGCCTTAACCTACCTTAGTCCAGATGGGGAAGAAGGGTTTCCGGGTAATCTCGTCATCAAGGTTGTTTATAGCCTAAACGACGAAAATGCACTACAGATTGATTACACCGCAACGACGGATACACCCACAATCATTAATTTGACCAATCACAGTTATTTCAACTTAGCAGGCGAGGGATCAGGGTCAATCGAGAATCATCATTTAATGCTGAATGCCGACACCTACCTTCCGGTTGATGCGTCATTGATCCCAACGGGCGAAATCGCGCCTGTGATGGGAACACCGTTTGACTTCCTTATAGCTAAAGCGGTTGGCGCAGAAATTCGATCATCACACCCACAAATGGTCATCGGTCACGGCTACGATCACAGTTTCATCTTGAACCGTGCGGACAATCAATCGCTAGTGTTAGCCGCACAGCTTTCCGAGCCAAAATCAGGTCGTGTCTTAGACGTGCTGACCACTGAGCCGGGCATTCAATTTTATTCCGGCAATTTCCTGACCGGAGAACTCATCGGTTCTAGTAGAAATATTTACCGTCAAAGTGATGGCCTTTGTCTGGAAACGCAGCACTTCCCCGACTCACCAAATCAGCCTCATTTCCCCTCGACGGAATTAAGGCCTGGCAACATTTACCAATCGACCACGATCTTTAAATTTAGTGTCAGCCAAACAGAGGCATAAACGCTAAAAGCAGCGGTGATCCTGTAAAAACCTCTTTATATCTAGTGTTACGATACCTGCGAAAAATGCGTCTTATGTTAGAATGTGTCAAAATAAATTGGGTGAAGGTTTCCCATAAACGAGAGGCGGAGCGCTGTGCAAGAGGGAATCAACATTGTTGAATTAGCAGATCTGCCCCCCGCTATGCGAAAAATCATCCGTCTGGTGCTGAATGAGCCGCAAATTACCCACGCTGCTATTCACGACAGCGCAGAGGAAGTTCTGCTCGAAGATAACATTAGCCAGTCCGAGTTGGATGAACTGCTAGATACCCTGTGCAAGCGCCGCTGGCTTATTCCCACTATCGAAGATAATATTACATCTTATAAAGTCAATTTAAGGCGTAAACCCGGTCACACCGTTTTTCAGGGGATTTGGGGTGCGCTGGGTATGGAAGATACTGTGAACGAAAATGTCTTACGACGCGGTGGAAACCGCAAATTACCAGATAATATCTGGGGCAAACTCGCCCTCGAAGGCGATGTTATTTCCGAACCGACAGCCCCGTCCGATAAAAAGCGTACTACGAGTATATTGGCACAAAATCTATGGGAGGCCATCGGCTTTGTGATTGATGATGATAAGCCAAGTACTGCAGGGACAGATCAACCCGCCCCTAACCAATCTGATTAATCCCGAAAGTTTTCAGCTTTCGTGATCCACCGCTTTTGTTAAGGCATAAATACTGCCGACGGATGTTTTACCTTTCAATGTCATCACGCCCATTGGCTCGACTTCAAACACGTCTTTGATCTCTTGGTAAACCGAGTCATTAATGAGGATTTGGTTGTGATCGGCCTTCCCCATCAACCGTGCTGCTGTATTCACAGTATCACCGAGGATGTTAAACTCACGCCGTCCACGCGGCTCACCAATTTCCGCCGCAAAGACGGACCCGCATGAAATTCCGACTTGGCAGCTTAGATGAATCATACCGTTGTTGACCATTGTCGGCTCAAACCCAGCAATCATGTCTTTAATCGCAAGCGCAGCACTGGCAGCACGGGCCGGGTCATCCGTATGTGCGTTAGGCGTGCCGAAGTAAATGAGCATGTCTGAGCCGGAGAGATGATACGTCACATGTTTAAGCACCCCCCCGCGTGATTCAATCGCGGCATTAATTAACGCAAAGGCACGAGAAAATGTAGAAACGATTCGTTCTTCTTCGCCCGGTTGCGCGCTGTCAGCCGCTTCCGGCAGTCCCAGCAGATTCACAAACATCACCGTCAATTCGGGGAATTTTGGCTCAATCCGGCGGTGCGCTGTCCCCTCAACTGCAAGATTCAGCACAGGCGCAGGTAAATAACTCGCCAGCGGTTCGATCAAATTAACCAATCCTTCAATTTCCTGCGCTAATCCTTCAACACTCCGGTCAAACAATACCGGATTTGCCATGCGGCGGCTGCCCATCGCAATATCATATTCGCCAAGCTGCCGCTCCGAGAGATTATCGACCACCAGCATGTGACCCGGCTCACCATCATCAAACTCAAAATTATCCTGTACCCGCTGAAAAGCTCGAAAGGTAAGATTCACGCGCCCGACTTCCCCTGCCCCTTCCGCCTTTTTCGTCTGGCGCACCGTGCTGCCGAGCAAAACATTTTCCATCCGGCGCGGTGTTCCGATGTCAGCCGTCAAAAACTTGCCGGAATGCAGCCCAATCCGCATCCCTAATTTAAAGCTGTCGCCCAATACTTGAATATTGGCAAATTGGCTCATGGCTCGCTGCATCCGCAATCCTGCCCGTACTGCTTGACGGGTATCGTTCAAACGTGGCCCCGCCGGAAACAACGCCAACATCGCGTCGCCAGTGAATTCCAAGAGATTGCCACCGGACTTACTGATAATTTCGATCATCGCGGCAAAATAGCGATTCAGTACCTCTAGTAGTGCCACCGCACCCGCCCGTCCATGTTGGGCGCTGGCTTCCATCAGCGGCGTAAAGCCTGCCAAATCGGTGAACATCAATGTGCCTTCTTGCCACTCATACCGTGCTTGTCCGGGATGAGGCAAACTTTCAGAAACTTGGCGTGGGACATAATCGGACAAAATACGCCGCAGCGTCCGCAAATGCTCAAAGACGTGCATCAATGTTTCAGGCGATGGCGAAATCCAATAATTGGCATATAAATCTGCGGGCAGCAGATGCCGCAAACGCGGTTCGAGCGCAATCAAGCGTGATTGAGAAGTGGGCGACATATTTATATCCTTGTTGGGTTAAAAAACCGTTTTAGGTATTACAATTTAGAAACGATTGGGCGAAAAACGTAAAGGAAAATTTCTATCTTTTTCATAAATGGTTTATCAATTATATGATACCATTAGGGACGAACTTGTTACTTTTCTTTAACTAAATTATACACGATTGGGGCATCAGGCACGTGACAACCTGGTTAAATCGAGTATTTCGTCTTCGCCCTGGTGAGGGTGGGTTGGTCTTTATTTTGGGTATGATGCTGCTCACCAATTCTATGGCGACCCAAATTTCCGGCGTGATTGCCATCAGCGGCTTCCTGAGTGAAGGTGGCGTTAACCAATTTTTGATTGTTCTTTTGATTGACATGGCCTTTATTCTCGTCGTCACGAGTTTTCAGTCACTGATTGTAGATCGTTTTGACCGTATTTCGCTCGTGCGATGGACGTGCCTCACCTTCGGGATGTTGTTTATCGTCTTGCGTTTGATGTTCGCTTTTCAACTTCCAGGCTGGCTCAATTACTCAATATTATATCTATTGGCAGAACAACAGTGGTTGTTCTTCCCATTGATATTCTGGACGTTGGCAGGCGATGTATTTGATACCGCGCAAGCCAAACGGCTTTTCCCTGTAATGAACAGTCTCGGCTTCGCAGGCAAAATTTTTGGTTTACTCATCGCGGCAGGCGCGGCAGCTTTCTTTAGCAGTCGCAAAATTGGCACAGAAGAATTATTGACGCTGAATGCCCTTTTTTACTTGATGATCTATTCCATCTCTGCGCCGCAGTTGAGTAAAATCAAGTTGCGTCCGATGGCGATTGCGAAAGACGAAACCATCCTGAAGACCCTGACCGAAGGTTGGTCATTCGTCAAAGATGTGCCGGCATTCCGCTTTTTAACGATTGCCATTATCGCGCTGAGTTCAAGCGATATTATTATAGAGTTTCGTTTTTTGGTCGTCTCCAATGAGACCATTGTCGATGCCAACGAATATCAGGCTTTTTACAGCCTATTTCGGCTCGTGACAAGCATCATTGCCTTTGCGATTGCTGGCTTTGTGACGAGTCGTGTGATCGAAAAAATAGGGCTAAAGCACACCTTCTTCATTTTGCCTGGCGTGATGTTGTTAAGTGCTTTGTGGATGATCCTACAGCCCAATCTTAATGGTGCTATTGGCGCTTTTGGCTTAATGTGGATCATTAAAGACACAATTGACGAATCAGCGCGTAAATCGTTTCAATCGCTTGTACCGGATGAACGACGCGGGCGCGTCAGTGTCTTTATGGACAGTTACTTACTCGCCATCGGTACGATTATCGGCTGTTTGATGACAGGCTTAATTGTCATCATGGGAACACTGACGGGACGTGACACCTTTTACATTAACTATCTGGGCTATGTCGCCGCTGCATCGCTCATCGCATTCTGGGCCATTTATAATATGCGTAAAGTTTATGATAGCAGCATGTTCAACTGGCGCTTAAAGCGTCGCCAGCGTGCCGCCAGTTTACTTGATAAGCTCGAATTTTAGGACGGACTATCGTGACCCAATCATTTATCGTCGGCCTCACCTATGATTTGCGCGAGGAGCAAGTCACCACAGAAGATTCGCCGCCTGATTTTTACGGTGAATTTGATTCTGAGGAAAATATCAATCATCTGGATAACGGTATTTCCAGTCTCGGCTATGATGTCTGCCGCATCGGGAATATCACCAAATTGGTCAAATTCCTTGCGGAAGACCGCCGCGTTGATCTGGTATTTAACATGGCAGAAGGCTTATGGGGGCGCTCTCGTGAAGGGCAAGTCCCCGCCGTTTTAGAAGCCTTCAAAATCCCCTATACCGGATCAGATGCACTGGCAGCGTCGCTGTGTTTGGATAAAGGCTATGCCAAGCGCCTCTGGCAGCAAGAAGGCCTACCCACATCGCGCTTTTATGTCATCAACACAATTGAAGATTGTGACGGGGCAATCAAAGCAATGGAAAGTTTTCCGTTATTCGTAAAACCGCTGCAAGATGGCTCATCCAAAGGGGTCGATTCAGCCTCGATCATTGAAACAGAACAGCAGCTGCGTGAGCGCGTCGCGTGGTTAATCCGGCTGTATCGCCAACCCGTTTTGGTAGAAACCTATTTACCCGGACGCGAATTTACCGTTGGTATTTTGGGCGGCGATTCTTTTGCAAGGGTGTTGGGCGCGGCGGAAGTCAATGCCATCTCTGCCGGAAAAGTCAGCGGCTTTCATGACAAAGAACAATGGGAAAGCCTGTCTAAGAGTTATTATGCGCCGATAGACTCGCCCGAACTTAGCGCTGAATTGGGTGATTTAGCGCTAAGAGCGTATCGCTCATTGGGATGTCAGGATATTGGACGGGTCGATATTCGCTGCGATCACGCTGGAAAGCCGCAGTTGTTAGAAATTAACCCTGTTCCCGCCATGCACCCCACCCATTCTGCGATCACGACGATTGGGCGTTTTGTAGGTGTCTCTTACGAAGCCTTGTTAGCAGAAATGATCGACCATGCGCGTCGGCGCTGGGCAATATAACAACACAATTCAGTCATCAATTCAATCATCATAACTAAAAGGTAAGGTTCAATGCAGTCCGAAATGCCAAATGTCGATCTCAAAAAACCGCTGGTCTGGTCAGATTGGCACTCACAACTTCAACACCGTATCACGACGATTGAAGAACTGCGCCAGTGGATTCATGTGACGGAAAATGAAGAAAAAGCGATTGCCGCTTGTGAAGGCAAGTATCGCTGGAGCATCACGCCCTATTATGCCTCTTTGATGGATAAATATGACGAAAACTGCCCGGTACGCCAGCAAGCCGTCCCCAATCTTGGCGAGATGACCCCCTTCGATAATTCGTCGGTTGATCCCGTCGGCGATACTTACTATCGCAAGACCAATCGTGTCGTGCATAAATATCCTGATCGTGTCATCGTACTAGTGACGGAACTTTGCCCGGTATACTGCCGTCACTGTACCCGTAAATTCCATACCACCGACCTCAGCGGCTCTTATTTTGGCGAGAGCGAGGCCGCGACTTGGGAACCCGATTTTGAGTATATCGCCCGTACACCCAGCATCCGTGACGTGCTACTGACAGGCGGCGATCCCCTCACCTATTCTGATAAGCGGTTGGAATTTATCATCTCGCGACTGCGCCAAATTCCGCATGTGGAAATCATCCGCATCGGCAGCCGTTATCCGGTGCTACTGCCCCAACGCATCACCAAAGAATTGTGCGAGATGCTGGAAAAATATCATCCGATCTGGCTCAATACCCATTTTAACCACCCCAAAGAAATCACCGAAGAATCAGCGGCAGCGGTAGATCGTCTGCTGCGGCATGGTATTCCGGTGGGGAATCAGACTGTGCTGCTTAAAGGCATCAATGATGATCTGGAAACAATGCGTAATCTGATGAAGGGGTTGTTGAAGATTCGCGCTCGTCCGTATTATCTCTATCATTGTGATAATGTTACTGGTGTTTCGCACTTCATCACCGATCTGGAAAAAGGTCGGGAGATTATGCGCGGCCTGCATGGACACATGACCGGGTTTGCTGTGCCGCAGTATGTGCTGACGACACCCCTCGGTAAAATTCCGCTTTGGGAAGAACAAGTCCATGAAGAAGCGGACGGTCTATGGGTGAAGAATTATAAGGGCGAGACGATGAACGCCTCAGCAATGATGTTAGCCACCAACCGAGAGGACTAATCTGCCGGGGCTAAACCCGTCAAAATAAGCACAAGTTTCACCTAACCCAAATAGGAGGTCATTATGGCAGTTACAACACAACAAACACCAAGCAAGCGCGGCCTGTTTATCAGCTTGCGCCTGAAAATGCTGATCGGGTTTACCCTCTTATTCAGCGTGGTTTTCGCCGCGGCATTTTATTGGTTTTTGAACTTCGCTACCACATCAGCGCTGCATCGGGTAGAAGAAGACATGACCAGCACCCTAGATGCGACAGTCGCGGGCATTGATGGCGACGCATTTGCGGAACTTGCCAGCGAAGGCAGCGGCACAGACCCGCGTTATGATGCCCATATTGAGTGGCTGCGAACTGTACACAGCATCGAACCCCGCGCTTTCATCTATACCTACGTTCCCGGAAATGCGCCCGGAGAAGTTCTCTTTATTGGCGACACACTGGTTTTCGTCCGCCCAGAAGATGCCGCGCCTTTCGGCGATCCGTATGAAACCGTCGGGCCGATGTATCAGGGCTTGAGCAAACTGACACTCAACTTAGAGCCTTATTCCGATCAATGGGGGCAGTGGATTTCTGCTTATAAGCCGATTTTAAATGCCGCAGGGGAGCTAGTCGGCGGCGTAGGCATTGACTTTGAAGCGGCTTATGTAGCCGAAGTACGGCAGGGCATTTTGAACAGCGTCGCCATCGCCTTTGCCGCTACCTATACCCTCTTGTTCGTCATGGTATTCTTGATCTCACGCGCATTCACCCGGCCTATCGCCGCGCTCACGACAGCCGCGCAGGGCATTGGCGCAGGTAATTATCAGCAAGACCTGTCCCATATCGGCAGCGATTTGTTCCCTGACGAAATCTCCAAACTCACCAAGGTATTTGAGATTATGGTGAGCAAAGTACGCACCCGTGAAGAGACCTTGAAGAAAGAAGTCGCCGATCTGCGTATTTTCTTGGACGAATCCAAACGTAACGAGCAGGTCAGCGAAATCGTCGAGTCCGATTTCTTCCGCGAACTGCAAGAAAAAGCGCGTTTAGCCCGCGCCCGTAAAACCGAAGTGAAAACCGAATCCGCCAAAGCTGCGGCGGATGCTATCGTCACCGAACCGTGATAAACTCACGGCATTAACTAACGTCGTTCACACGAGGAGAATAAAAAAATATGTCCAAAATCATTTCCGTTCACTCCTTCCGAGGCGGTACGGGTAAATCAAATACAACCGCCAATGTCGCCACGCTCTTAGCAGCGCAAGGCAAAAAAGTGGGCGTGATTGATACCGATATTCAATCGCCGGGGATTCATATTCTCTTCGGCCTGCGCGAAGAAGATATGAAATATTCGCTCAATGATTATCTTTGGGGAAAATGCGCCATCGAACAAACCGCGCACGATGTCACGAAAAATCTTAAAGGCAATATTCCCGGTCAGGTGTTGGTCGTCCCTTATGGGCAGGTATTTCTTATTCCATCGAGCATCAAAGCGGGTGAAATTGCCCGTATCCTGCGCGAAGGCTATGATGTCGGCCTGCTGAATGATGGCTTTCATCAACTCGTCGAGGAACTGAACTTAGATGTCCTGATGATTGATACGCATCCCGGCCTTAATGAAGAAACGCTGCTTTCCATCGCTATCTCGGATGCGCTTATCGTTGTCATGCGTCCCGACCAGCAAGATTATCAAGGAACAGGCGTGACGGTTGAAGTCGCCCGTAAGCTCGATGTGCCGCGCATGGTCATCGTCGTGAATAAAACGCCCACGTCGCTAAATTTCGATGAAGTGAAGGCACGGGTGGAACAAACCTATAAGGCAGAAGTCGCCGCTGTGCTGCCCCATTCGGACGAAATGATGACGCTTGCCAGCGCGGGGGTGTTTGTGCAGCGCTATCCCGATCATCTCATCACGCAGCAGTTGAAATATGTGGTCAGCCGTTTGATGAGCTAAAAGTAGATTTGCGAAAGAAATTGGAAAAAGATTTAACCACAGAGCGCACAAAGGACACAAAGATTTAAGTTCAAATTCTTGGTGTTCTTGGTGACTTGGTGGTTCAAAACATTCAAACACCTTTCGAGATTCCACATAAGTTTTCGCGCAAAGTATTTTAAAGCGTGGTTTTGTTGAGGGGCGGATTTTAGAATCCGCCCCAATTGTTTTATAACAAAGCAAAGGTTTGCTTCAAGGCGGGATACAAGGATTGATACAAGCTGTAGCGCTCGGCATAAACCGCTTGATTTTCCCCCGGCGCAACCGTTTTTTCGGTCACGATCATCTGGCGGCAAGCGGTGGCAACGTCTGGATAGAGTCCCGTCCCGACACCTGCCAAAATTGCCGAACCAAATGCACCGCCCTCGCTCGTATTCACATTCACCAAAGTCGCACCAAACACATCCGCGATAATCTGCTGCCAGATCGGGCTTTGTGCGCCGCCGCCGCTGATGCGTACCTCAAGCTGATCGGGTAAACCCGTCTCCGCGATTAACGTAAAGGAATCTTTTAAGCCGAAAGCCACGCCTTCTAGCACGGCGCGGGTCATGTGGGCGAGTGTATGGCGTGTCGTCAGCCCAACAAATGCCCCACGCGCCAACGGATCAGGATGCGGTGTGCGTTCTCCGCTTAAATACGGCATGAAAAAGAGGCCATCACTGCCCGCCGGAATATTTGCCGCATCCGCCAGCAGTGCATCAAAGCCCGTACTCGGCGCGAGTGTGTCTCGATACCATTGCAAACTGCCAGCGGCGCTCAACATCACGCCCATAAAGTGCCACATGCCCGGCACGGCATGGCAAAAGGCATGAAGCCGTCCTTGTGCTTGATAGGCATAAGTCGCCAGCGGCGCAAAAACCACCCCCGACGTTCCCACCGTCACGCCCATAATGTGCGGCTCAACTGCGCCCATCCCGACTGCCCCAGCCGCTTGATCGCCACCGCCTGCAATAACGGGTGTTCCGGCTTTCAATCCGGTGAGTTCCGCCGCCGCTGCGCTGACGCTGCCCGTAATCGCGCTTCCCTCATAAACTTGGGACAACCACGCGTAGGGAATATCGAGCGCTTCGACGACTTCTCGTGACCATTGGCGCTCACCGACGTTCAGCAACAATGTGCCAGAAGCATCCGCCACATCAATCGCATAATCGCCAGTAAGCTGATAGCGAATGTAATCTTTAGGCAGCAAAATGTGAGCGCAGCGGGCATAAACATCGGGTTCATGCTCACGCACCCAAAGGATTTTAGGCGCGGTAAAGCCCGTTAAAGCGCGATTTCCAGTTAAAGCGATTAAGCGCTCGAAGCCAATCTTTTCTGTAATCGCGTCGCATTCGGCCTGTGTGCGCTGGTCATTCCACAAAATTGAGGGGCGCAGTACCTCCCCTCCTTCATTTAGCATGACTAAGCCGTGCATCTGTCCGGTCAATCCGATGGCACTGATAGCATCGCCAGTGAGTCCAGCATCGCTTAATGCGCCTCGGATCGATTGCACCATGCCTTCCCACCAATCACGCGGATTCTGCTCACTCCATAAAGGATGCGGTTGGCTGATAGGCTGCGGTGTACCATGCACGGCAACGACCTTGCCTGTTTCGTCAATAATTAGGGCTTTTGCGCTGGTTGTACTAATATCTAAACCCATTAAGTACGTCATAAGTTTCCTTTGCCATTTACCAGCAGCAGTAACCACCGTCAATAATCATGTCATTGCCCGTCATAAAGTCTGACGCTTCTGAGGCCAAATAGACCACCGCCCCTTGGAGATCGGTCACTTCTGCCATGCGCTGCATCGGAGTCATCGCCATCCAAACAGGCATCATATCTTTGCCAATCGGTGTCGCCAGCAAATCATCGACCAGTTGGGTGCGGGTGTAGCCGGGGCTTACGCTGTTGACCCGAATCCCCTGCATCGCCCATTCAGCGGCAAGGCTGCGCGTCAGATGGATAACGCCTGCTTTAGAGGCATTATAGGCCGCTTGCTTTTGCGGTGTGTTGGCAATGCTGCCAGACATAGAAGCCGTATTGATGATCTTGCCATAACCTGCGGCAAGCATAATCTTGGCTTCAGCTTGGGCGCAAAGAAATGTACCCTTTAAGTTAATCCCCATCATCCGATCCCAATCGGCTTCACTCATATCCTCAGAGGCCACCCACTGACCAATACCGGCATTGTTGATGGCAATCGTCAGCGTCCCCCATTTTTTCACAATTGCCTCGACCATCGCTTGCACTTGGTCGGACTTGGTGACATCCGCTTCAATCGCAATCGAGTCAATTTGTTTGGCTTTAAGTTCTTCCGCCACAGCTTCCGCATGGGATAAAGATATATCAACAATAGCGACTGCTGCCCCTGCCTCACCCAACGCATGGGCATAAGCCCGCCCAATACCTTGCCCAGCCCCCGTCACCAACCCAACGCGACCATCCAAGCGAAAACGATCTAAAATCGGTTTTGCAGAAAGTACCACATCGTCAGCCATAAAATTTTATCTTTCGTATGCGAGATTTAGGATAAAAAGTAAACGTTTACAAGGGTATTTTACCCCTAAAAATTACCTCATGCGATGATTTATCTAGAGTCGTCTACTTCGTTTATAAGTCTTGTGCTTATGATTAATCGCTGAACAACAGCACTTCGTAAGTTGAGACAGGAACAGTTCGCCCCTTAAAGTTGACTTGCCCCAATGGGCGTACTTTAACACATGTTTTGACGAGTTCATAAGTCGCTTCACTAATGAGGATCTGCCCACCATCGCTTAGGCCTTGCAACCGCGCCGCGACGTTGACCGTATCCCCCACCGCCGTAAAATCCATCAACTGGGGCGCACCCACATTACCGACGATTGCCATTCCGGTATGAATCCCAAAATTGATGTTCATACGAAATTTAGGCTCGAACTGCCGATGAAACTCTGGCAGCGTTTTGCTAATTTGGTAGGCTGTGCGGACAGCTTGAATGGAATGATCGGGTAAATCCAGCGGCGTATTATATAATGCCATCACCGCGTCCCCGATAAATTTATCAATCGTGCCGAAGTTGGCTTGCACAACCTCAACAATTAATTCATGATATAAATTTAATGCCGTCAGCAGCCGTTCCGGGTCGGCATGTTCGGAGATAGTCGTAAAATTTTCCATGTCGGCAAAAAAGACGGTCAATTCTTGCAGCTTGCCGCCCAAACGCACACTCGATGGGTCTTTAAGAAGCTGCTGCACAACCGAGGGTGAGACGAATCGCTCAAACGTCTGCCGGATAATTTCTTGCGTCGAGCGCAAGTTATCAGTTTCTGTTTTGGCCCGCAGCCGCGCTTCCACTCGCGCCGCCAATTCGCGGGCATTAAAGGGCTTCGCCAAATAATCATCCGCGCCTAAGCCCAGCCCTTCAACCCGATTATCAATATCGGAAAGCGCAGTAATCATAATAATGGGAATTTGCGCCGTTCTTTCATTAGCTTTCAACAGCGCAACCACTTCAAAACCAGACATGCCCGGCATATTCACATCGAGCAGAATTAAATCTGGCAAATCCACCTGTACAGCTGCAAGCGCTTGCATCCCATCGTAGGCTTTTTCTACATCATGCCCCAAAGCACTCACGATGTCGTAGATTAATTCAATATTATCCGCTTTATCATCTACTGCGAGGATTTTCAAAGGATGGCACCTCGTTATTTTAGGAAATGGCCTAACTTAGTCATCAAATCAGATAAATTAATCGGTTTGGTGATGTAATCATCGCAGCCGGCCTCGATAGCACGTTCCCGATCCCCAATCATAGCATGGGCGGTGAGCGCGATTACAGGAATAGATTTTAACACAGGATCGGCTTTCAGTTGGCGCGTTGCCGCCCAGCCATCTACACGGGGTAAAGATAGATCCATTAAAATCAAATCGGGCTTTTCGCTCTGAGCAAGATCTAACCCCTCCTGCCCATCAGTCGCTTGAATGACCTCATAATCGAGCGACGAGAGTACATCGACGATCAACGTCATATTATCACGATTATCTTCTACAACCAGAATACGACTCATGTTCGTGACCTGGCCTCCTCATAATAGTGTGATTACTCTTCAGCAGTTGTTCGGCTGTTTTCCAAATTAGGCCGTTCCACAACCGCGCTCGTTTGGCGGAAATCCGTTGGCAAGGCGATATAAAAAATACTCCCCTCGCTAGGTGCGCTTTTTAGCCAGATCGCGCCGCTGTGCATTTCCACTAACCGTTTGGAGATGGCTAATCCCAGCCCTGTCCCACCGAATTCACGGGTGCGGCTGCCATCGACCTGTGAAAATTCATCAAAAATGCGCCCCTGTTCTTCAATGGGAATACCGATACCCGTATCGGCGATATTGATAAGTATCCAATCCCCATCACGCAGCCACCCCAGCATCGGCAATTTAAATTCACCAGATGCACCCTTCCGCACCCGAAGCACCTTCGCCCCCAACTTGACTTCACCTTCACGGGTAAATTTTACAGCATTATCCAGTAAATTGTTTAAAACTTGCCGGATGCGTTTTTCATCGCCATACAAGCGCGGCAGATCATCTTCCAGTTTGATCGTCAGCGTTAAGCCCTTTTCGGCAGACATTGGTTCGATACTCTCAACAAGCTGCTCAACAATGGGCGATAAATCAAAAGATGCAATATCCAACTTGAGCTTACCCGCGTCAATTTTATTTAAGTCGAGAATATCACTGACGAGTTCCAATAGTTGGCTGCCGTTACGATGAATTTTTTCTAGGCGATCACTTTGTTTTTCGCTCAAAGCCCCATAAAGGCCGTTCCGCAGCAGCTCACTATAGCCAATAATCGAATTTAAAGGGGTGCGAAGTTCATGGCTCATATTCGCCAAAAACTCGCTTTTGTATTGATTCGCTTGCGTTAGGTTGCGATTCAGTTCTTCTGATTTTTCTTTTTCGCTGGCGAGGTCGTGAATCACCTGCTGTAAATCGCGGTTGGCAGTACGGAGTTCGGCATTAAGCTCTTTAAGAGGGTTAAACACCTGGTTCCGCAGCACATTCCACCCAATCCAAATGATTGCACACAGCACCAATAGAATATCCAAAGGCAGCGGTTGAAACGTCGGAAATATCCGTGTGGCAAAGGCTAAAATCAATAGGACGGAGGGAAGGCGTAGAATCCGTGCGTTGTTGCTTCTGGAGCTAATAATCGCCCAAAAAGAAACTAAGCTGTACCCAATCCCCGCTATCAAAAGGAAATAGCTAGGCGGCTCTAAAGTGATGATTTCACCATTTAATGAGAAGACTTGTCCCGTCCAGATTAAAACTAAGGTCACAAACAACACCACCGGCAAAGTCAGGATGACAATCCGCGCAGTCCGCCCTCCCGGATTGAGAAAAATGACGACAAACATAAAAAAACTGGCAATCGTCAGCCCCATCGCGGTAAATTGCAACCGCAAAAGCCCTTCCGTGCCAAATGCCGTTTCCAATTCACCGATGGTGCGAGCAAGAGAAGCTAAAGCCCAAATGCCGACAGAAATGCAAAACGCAACGAACAAATACGTTGTTAAATCGCGTTTCGGCTGTACCATCAACGCAAAAATCAGCCCGGCTGCGAGCGATAATGCCAACAGGTTGGTGATAATATTGATGATGTCTGTTAGTGATCCCATCCTATGCACCCTATTCGCCATAATATCAGCGTTTATTTTATCAGACTTTGGTTAATTCAGGGCTTAGGACGGCGGGGTTCGTTCCCATCTAATGACTCTTGCGGTGGTGTTTTAAGTGGGCGCGGCGCATCACCAATAGGTGGATTATCTTCCCCAATGAGGGCTTGCAGGTGCTGTATGACATCGCGCTCAAATTCCTGATAGCCGCAATAATCACACAAATAGACCGCGCTATCTGGCACTGTAATCAGCATCCCTCGATAAAGGCGTACATAAGTCGCTTTTGTATGTTGGCATCGTCCTAATCCACAGCGAGGACAATAAAATCCTGATAGATCATCCATAATTGCTCCGTTGGTTTCCTCGCTCTAATACGCTTGAAGTGTGCCAATATGATTAAGAGGCCAAAGGCGAAACACCGCTTCTCCAATAATGGCATGACGGTTCACCGCGCCAAATACGCGTGAATCGCGGCTGTGTTCGCGGTTATCGCCCATCACAAAAAAGTCGTCTGCTCCCAGTTCCCAACGATTACCGCTGGCAGTCCATTCTTCGTTGAGGTAAGCCTCGTCAAGCAGTCGCCCATTTACATAAATCTGATTATCAATAATCTCTACCACTTCACCCGGCAACCCAATAACGCGCTTTATCAAGGCAGGTTCATTATCTTGGAGGGGGCGGGGTGAATTAAACACGACAATATCCCCGCGCTTAGGCTCACCAAAGAGATAATTGATGCGGCTGATGACGAGCCGCTGCCCATCACCCAGTGTGGGATCCATGCTGTGACCTTGCACCTGTGACTGCGGAATAGAAAGCTGTACCAACGTAAAAACAGCGATCCCGAACAGGAGGGTGCTAAAGACTTCTTTTATCAAATTAAACCGTCCGACTCTTGGTCGAGGCTGCTTCGTTACAACTTGCATCATGATTTTACTCTTATTGTATACGGGCTTTAGCTACCCGGATAATTGATACGGCTGACAATACCCCAATCTTTAGGCGGCCAATAACGCACCATCACTTCCCCTACAATAAAATGGCGCGGGATAGGCCCCACTTGAGAAGAACGTGAGTCTTGGCTGTGATTGCGATTATCGCCCATCATAAAATACTCGTCAGCACCCAACTGCCATGTTTCGTCAGGGCAGCGATCTGAACGGCAAGGTTCATTGATATACGGCTCATTAAGCGCTTCACCATTCACATAAACCAGCGTATCTCGAATTTCTACCGTCTCCCCCGGCAAACCGATCACACGCTTGATGTAATCTTGTTGTGTATCACCTGGAAAATGAAAGACGATAATATCTCCGCGCTGCGGTTCGCCGAGCAGATAATTAATGCGGCTGACAATAAGAAATTGACTGGTCTCAAACGTCGGCTGCATACTCGGCCCGTCAACGATAAAACGCACTGACGCAAGATTTACAAGCGCATAAATCGCCCCGATTAATACGACGAGATCAAGGACTTCGCGGAGATAACCCCAGCGTTGTAGGCGCGGGCGGGGGAGCATCTGCTGGATAGGAAGAACTTCTGTGGTTGTGGTCTGCCTTACGGGAGAGTTGTACAACGGTCATACTCACTTGATGGAATTTACCTCTATTGATTATAGGTCTCTCCGCCAACACAAGCAATGTGACTTTAGACAATCAGAGACGTTTCTAATAGTTTTATGCACAAATAAGCCAAATCGCATATACTTGATGTAACGGTTTAGTTACAATTAAACAATGAGGCACTGACCTTGGCTGGTGAAACAATTTTAGTGGTTGATGATGGCCGTGAGAATCGTGAATTTGTAATCGAGTATATTCTGGAGCCGAATGGTTATCACACGATTTCCGCTAAAGATGGACGCGAAGGGTTGGAACTCGCTGTAAAACACCGCCCCGACCTCATCCTCCTTGATCTGAACATGCCGCGTATGGACGGTTTGGTCGTCTTAAAAAAATTAGTCGAATATAATCTTGATATTCCCGTGATTTTAATGACATTTCATGGCTCCGAGGAAATTGCGATTGAAGTATATCGTTTGGGGGTCAAAGATTACGTTAAAAAGCCGTATACCGTCGAAGAGATGGAAGCAGCCATCGCGCACAGCCTAACAGAAACCCGCCTCCGCCGCGAAAAAGAAGCCCTAACCGAGCGTGTGCTGCAAGCTAATCGTGAGCTGCAAATGCGGCTTACCGAACTCAACGTCCTTTATGGAATCGGCAAGAACGTCACTTCCCTATTAGATATGGATCAACTTTTACCACATGTGGTCGATGCGGCTGTCCAGATCACTCATGCGGAAGAGGGGTATCTTTATCTGCTGCAAGATGAAAAGCTGATCTGCCGCGCCCAGAAACGCTTGAAAGAAGCTCGCGCAAAACATGACCATACCGAGGCCAAAGACGCAATCGCGTTGCATATCCTCAAAACTCGCCAACCCATCGTGATTGACCCAGAAAAAACCGCTGGGAAAAAACCTATTCCCGGAGCGCCCCTCTGCGCCATTTATACGCCGCTAATTGTTGCCAATGATCTCGTCGGTGTATTGGGGGTAGGGAATGTCTCTCCGCGTGCTGATATTTTCTCTCAACATGAAAGTGCTTTAATGAGCGTACTTGGTGATTACGCGGCTATCGCTATCGCCAATTCACGCAATTATGAGGCGCTTAGGGCAGCTAAAGAACGTGAAACCAGCCAATTGCGCGGCACATTTGAGCGTTTCGTCCCGCCATCTGTCGTGGAGCGAGTGATGAGCCAACCAGAAACACTCCAACTCGGCGGCACACGCCAAGAGATTAGTGTCCTCTTCGCCGATATTCGCGGTTACACGGCATGGAGCGAGAATGCCCCACCAGAACATGTCGTAGAGACGCTCAATCATTATTTGAGTCTGGCGGCGGAAGTTATTCTGTCTTGGGAAGGGACTCTCGATAAATTCTTTGGTGATGGCTTGATGGCAATTTTTAATGCGCCAAATGGACAAAAAGATCATGTCCATCGGGCAGCGGACGCGGCCTTAGCGCTCATTAAGGCCGCTAACGAGGTCAATACGGTGTACGGGCATAAACTCAGCTACAGTGTGGGGGTCAATGTCGGGGAAGCCGTCGTTGGCTATATCGGAACGGATCGTGCTGTCAATTACACCGCGATTGGCGATGTCGTTAACCTTGCAAAACGCTTGCAGGAATACGCTGCGCCGGGGCAAATTCTGGTGGAAGAAGCCGTCGTCAGGCGACTGGGCAATCTAGCGCAAGCCCGCCCCCTCGGCGAACTCAAAGTTAAAGGCCGCAAGCAGCCCGCCTTCGCCTATGAACTGAACGGTTTGGCTTATCCTTCCACGCCGTAATCACCTATTCTTCTTTCTTAGGGGTGCCTTTGCTCTCGCGGAAGCTGAGGCGAATCGGTGTTCCCTCAAAGGGATATTCATCGCGGATTCGGTTTTCCAAGTAGCGCTTATAAGTGAAATGCACCAGTTCCCTATCATTTACATGGAACAAAAACAGCGGCGGGTCGATGGCGACCTGCGTCCCGAAGTAAATTTTGAGACGTTTTGTGCCTTTCGCTGGCGCGGGATGATTCGTTAAAGCATCGCGCAGCAAACGATTTAGCTCCGAAGTTTGGATACGATACGAGCGTGCTTCATAGACGCGATTGGCAACTTCGAGTACTTGATGGATGCGCTGCCCCGTCAAAGCGCTGACGAAAATCACCGGCGCATACGAAATAAAATGCAGCTTCTTCTGCACTTCCTTGGTGTATTCATTGAGCGTCTGGGTGTCTTTTTCGATAGCATCCCATTTGTTCATTACGATGACCAGCCCTTTATAGGCTTCTAAGACATACCCCGCGATATGCTCATCTTGATCGGTCACGCCTTCAACCGAATCGACCATCAACAGGACAACATCCGCCCGTTCAATCGCCTTCATCGCACGGAGAACGCTGTATTTTTCTACACCCGGTTCGATTCTTCCTCGGCGGCGGATTCCAGCGGTATCAATTAAGGTGATTCTCTGCCCATGCCAAATAATTTCTGTGTCGATGGCATCGCGTGTCGTCCCGGCAATCGGGCTTACAATGGCGCGTTCTTCACCGAGCAGATGATTGAGCATCGTACTTTTGCCTGCATTAGGCCGTCCAATAATGGCAATTTTAAGATGCCCATCTTCTTCTTCATCGTCAAAATTGACAGAAGAATCTTCCAAAGCATCAATGATCGAATCCAACATATCACCTACACCGAGGCCGTGAATCGCGCTGATCGCTACCACTTCACCCAAGCCAAGCGCATAAAATTCGAGGGCTTCATTCATGCGATTCATGGTGTCCGCTTTATTGGCGGCAATAATCACAGGTTTACTGGTGCGGCGCAAAATCTCGGCGATTTCCTCATCCGCCGCCGTAATTCCGTGTGTTAAATCCACCAACATCACGACAACATCTGCCTGCTCAATTGCCATGAGCGCTTGGGCGCGAATCTGCGGGACAAAATCAATGCTGCCTTCGGAAAGCGGCGATTCATCGCGGGTGCCTTTCGGCTGATAAACCTCAATGCCGCCCGTATCGACGACTTTGAAGGTCACGCCACGCCAATCGGACTCAGCTTGCAAGCGATCACGAGTAGTACCAGGAATTTCGTCGGTCACGGCGAGGCGCTCTCCAACGAGTCGATTAAAAAGGGTGCTTTTACCCACATTAGGCCGTCCCACAAGGGCGACCAAAGGTTTACGTGCCATAGGAATTATTCCGTGTAATGAGCAATCATCAATGCGTGGTGGTAGAACACATTCTAAATAGAAATCAAGATGCTGTGTACCAACAAGCGCTTATATTAGCAGAGAACCACTTAAATGGGCAGTGTTAAAAGCTAGTTATTAGGCGTAGGTACGATCTCAGCAGGATTACTAATCGTCACCCCAATGGTGGCAGGAAGCACACTCACATTTTCCAGATCGAGCGGGCCTTGGCTGTTGGAAACAACGGGGGTCAGTTCATACGTATCCGGCAGCAAACTATTCAGGTCAAGCACAACCTGCAAATCATCAGGTTCAAGCATCTGTAGTTCAGCCTGTGGCCCGGTGATAAGCACTGTCACTTGTGTTGTGACAGGTTGAGCCTCTAAGCCTTCCGCGAGACCAATAATCGTCACCGGAATATTCTCAAACTGGCGCGTAATAGTGAGGGCGGAAATGCCAACAGATACGGTAACATCCTGCTGACCCAAAATCAGCAGCCCTTCCCCCGGCAACACAACGGGTACGATGATTTCAAAATCCTCTGCCCGATTTTCCAGCGAAATGCGCTGTGTAAATAACGAGTCGGGAATTTGCGTCAGGTTACCACTGACGAATACGGTTTGTGGTTCATAACCCAGCGAAGTGATGATGTACCCCTCAGATAGAGAGCCTGTATCAATATTGGGGGTAATGGATACCTCGCGCACATCCTCGCGCCGCGTGATCTGGACTGTCACCCGGACGGATTGCGGTTCTATAGTTACCTCAGCAACTGTATTTCCTTGCGAATCAACCGGAGTCAGAGGGATGTCTTCCTCCAATGTCGTGCGCTGTTGGCTAAGATCAAGCGTCACTTGTACGGCTGCCACTTCTTGAACTTGGCTCGATGCGCCGCTGACTAGAATTTGCGAGTCACTAAAAATAGGGGCTTCTCGCTGAAACCCCAAGGGCGGTTCTTGGATAATGTTGGGGCGCACCTCGACAAGGCGGGATTGAGTTTCCTCTAGGGTGACGCTCGTTTGGCGCGGACGAGTATCCGCTACAGCCCGCCGCGCAACCTGAACATCAAGTTCTACCGCATAAGTTCCGGGACCTTTGCCCGCTAAATCCGCATGAACTGTAATATCTTGTGAAGTGAGCAAACTCAATACCGACTGCTGCGCTCGGACTAAAACAGTCACGGGACGCGGCGTTATCCCCACGACGAGTAGACCAGCATCGGGTTCTATTTGAACAGGAATACCGCTAAAAGCGCGCTCACTAATCGGATCGGCCTGCATCGTCGCCACGATCCACACCATTAATGCCAGCACCAAAGAGGCAGCAAACCATAAAAGGTTATGTCCAATTTTCGGACGGCCTATTTCTTGGGTAAAGCGGGGTCTTGGCTGCATCAGATTTGTTTGCGCGCAAAAACCCTCTGGAAGGTTTGCGCCACGTCACGAAAACGAGGCCAAGATGTAAGCGCCCGTTCTTGACTGGGGCCATAAAAAGCGTTAAGGATCGTTCTTAGCCGTTCAGTATCCAACCGCGCCACCATGCGCCCACCTTGTGTAATGGCGATTTTACCTGTCTCTTCAGAAACCACTACACACAAAGCATCGGTCACTTCACTAATACCAAGTGCTGCCCGATGCCGTGTACCCATTTTTGGACTGGGCAAATTACGATTCGCTGTAAGGGGAAGCACCGATGCGGCTGAGGCAATCCTTCCATTATCATCCACAATCGCCGCGCCGTCGTGCAGTTCGGTTTTAGGCCAGAAGATGGTCAGCAAAATCTGAGCATTCACATCGCTGTTGAGAGCAACCCCAGTACGAATAAATTCTTGCAAGCTGCTGTTACGTTGAAGGACGATCAATGCCCCATGCCGCCGTTCCGCCAATTTTTCTGCCGCTTGTACCACTTCGTCAATAATCTTCATCCGCAAATGATCTGGAGCCTGCCGATTAAACAGGATCCCACCTCGTCCTAATCGCTCCAAAGCCCGTCGCAGTTCCGGCTGGAAGATAACCGGAATAGCCACCGCCAGCACCGTCAAGGCATTACTCAGCAGCCAGCTTAAGGCCTGAAATTGAAACAGATTAGATATGACGATTAAGCCCACCAGCAGCAGCACTGTTCCGCGCAGCAATGCAACGGCCTGCGTACCCCGGAAAAGAAAACTGATGCCAAAGAAAAAGAGGGCAACGATGAATATATCCACCACCGCACGGGGCGTTAGGCTTTCAATCGCCCAGATCAATTCCAAAATAGTGTATCCTCAACTTCCCAAACAAGGGCAAGCAGCCCTATGTCGCCTATTTTGCTTTGTCGATTTTATCCGCCCAACTGCGAAAGCAGCTTGCGATATTCATCCAAACCATCCGGTTTTAAGGAGATGATGAGCTTGATCGTGTTACGGGCTTCATCGTGCTGCCCCGCTTCTAATTGAAGCTCACCCAGTGCGTCTAACTGCTCAATCGCCTCGGCCTTGCGTCCAAGCTGACGATAAATGGCGGATAAGCGCGATCTTAAACCCGTATCATTGGGATAATGCTTGACCATTTCTTCCAAAATCGCTGTGATTCGGTTAATTTGCTTATTCTTGGCATAAATACTCAGGAGTTTATCGAGCCGTCGAATGGCTTCAACTTGATTACCTTGGTTATAATTCAAGTCGATGAGTTTGCGGTAAGCCAGTTCATCTTCTGGTACAAGCTCGACAATTTCTTCATACGTCTTCAAAGCACGGCGCATTTCAAGCCGTGTCATATCCATATCGGCCAGATTATGCTTGATCTTCGCCATTTTATCCGCAGGCGCACTGATACGTTTCGCAACACGCTCGGCTGTATTATAAGTTTCACGGGAAAGATCAAAATTGCCGAGTTGATTATACGTTTTCGCCAGATCAATGTATTGATCCAACGCCTCCGCCACACGATTCTCTTCTTCCAGCAGTTCGATCAAACTGGTGCGAATAGAAACATCAAGCGGAGCCATCTCCAGCACTTCGCCCAAAATTGATGCGGCACGATCATTCTCCCCCCGCACCATATAAGAGCGTGCGACGGTATTATATTTGTTGATTGCATGGCGTACCCGCCCTTCGCGCATCATAATTTCTGCCATGCGGACGTGTACTGGCAAGTAAAATGGTGATGTTTCTACAGCACGATGTGCTTCATCCATCGCCAGTGTAAATAAGCCTTGCCGGATGTAAGTATCAATGCGCGACACAATGGCAGGCAGTTGATAGTCGCCGTCTTTCAGCACATCAAACGCGCCTTCATCCCCTTCATCGCGCATGACTTCCTCAAGATGGCGGCGTGTCTCGGCAATTCGCTGCTTCCAATCTTTACCACTGAGCAGGCTCATAAAGCGCTCATTCGTAGCAGCAATCGACTCTTCATTCAGCCGATCCAACCCACTAACCAAGCGATTATAGACATCAGCGAGTTCGGCGCTTTCTTCCATATCGAGGGCGAGGCTCGTATCAACCGCTTGCAAACTTTGGATCAAATACCGCGCAGCCTGCTTATACTTCCGCTGGCGATGATAGGCCTGCCCCAACGCATGAAGCGCCCCCGCTGCCAATGTGGGATCCATTGCGGCTTCGCCTAGATGCTTAACAGCCTCACTAGGTTTATCGTTCAACAACAGCAGCACACCAAGATTCAGCTTGAGCGCCGGATGACGCAAGCGTGGTTCTGCCCTTTGATAGGCCGCAATTGCTTGCTCGATATTCTCCTGCCGTTGATATTCCATCCCCGCGAGGGCATCACCACCGGCTGCATCCAAAGTGCCGCTTTCGACCACGAAGGCCGCCAATCCGACTAAAGCATCGCTCATCGCCTCGCCCATCGGCCCCATCGGGTCGGATTCACCCACTTTAATCCGTTGGGCTTCGCTCCCATTAGACGAGCCAAAGAGATCAAATTCCTCGCTCATACTTGGCTTGGCGGCTTTTTGGCGATCATCTTCTGGTAGGAAAATATCCCCGCCGCGTTTGAGTGCATTATAGGTATTCAGCACCTGCGGATTACGTTTATCAAGACGAAGCGCACGTTCTACCGCTTTAATCGCCTTGTCGGTTTCCTTGACTCGCTGAAAGTTAAAGGCCAAAGTCAAATATTCACGGACGGCTTTTTTCTTATCACCGATGCGCTCATAAGCCTGCGCTAACTTGGCGTGAATCGCTACCAAACCCGGGGTGAGTTGGGTGGCACGTTCCCATGTGCCAATCGCTTTATCCAAATCACGCAAACCCAGATAAATATCAGAGACGTTAATGTATTGCTGTGCCGCCTCTTTAAGCCGCCCCATGCGTTCTAGGACATCGGCACTTTTTTCAAGCGGGACAGGATCATCCGGCGCAAGCTGATGTGCGCGTGAATAGACCTTCAGCGCATCATCTAACCGCCCATCCTTAAGAAGCGATAACCCAAGATGGATATGGGCTTCTGGGTCTTCTGGTGCTTCCTGAATGGCTTGGGTATAGGCTTTGATGGCGATCTTCCAATTTTGATCCCAAGCAGCATTATGCCCATTGTTCATAAAATGTTGGTATGCGTCACGATTTGTTGCCATAATTCGTTCTCACATTTTGCTATTCTGTTTAACCGATAGAATAGATGACGGTTGCAATCCAAAATCTGATTTGACTTGAGTTTTAATGCTTACCCATCAATTCAACAAGGAGCGCTTTCTGGGCATGTAAGCGATTTTCTGCCTGCTGGAAGATGACCGATTGTACCCCGTCCGCCACCTCATCGGTAATTTCTTGCCCACGATGCGCCGGTAAGCAGTGCATCACAATCGCATCAGGTCTGGCAAAACGCAGCAGTTTGGCGTTCACTTGATAGCGCTCAAACGCCGCCTCTCGTTTTTTTATTTCGGCTTCCTGCCCCATACTTACCCACGTATCCGTATAAATAACGTGTGCGTCCGCGACGGCCTCTTCCGGGTCGCTCACAGCCTGCGCCTTGATGCCGAGCGCATTCGCTCCCGCGATGTGAGCAGACTTCAGGCCATAACTCTCCGGCGATGCAATGGAAAAATCGAGACCAAACTTAACCGCTGCTTCTACTAAAGAGGCTGCAACATTATTGCCATCGCCCACAAAAGCTAACTTCAACCCTTTTAATTCGCCAAAATGTTCAAAAATCGTCAAAATATCCGCCATCGCTTGGCAGGGATGGGAGGCATCGCTCAGACCATTGATGACCGGAACACTGGCATTTTCCGCCAACTGAACGACATGGGAATGGTCAAATACCCGCGCCATAATGCCCTGAACATAACCCGAAAGCACCCGTGCTATATCGGCAATGCTCTCGCGCTTGCCCAACTCAATTTCTTCCGGGCCAAGCATAATCGCGTGTCCGCCGAGATGCTGCATTGCAACTTCAAACGATACACGGGTACGTAGCGAGGGCTTTTGAAACACCATCCCCAAATTTTTGCCTGCTAAAATGGGACGATTACCGCCAGCACGCCACTCTCTCTTTAAATAGACCGCCAATTGCAATGACTCCCATAAGGCATGGGATGACCAGTCCGCTATATCCAGAAAATCTTTCATGAAACGTCCACATCTGAGTTGAAAGCCGCGAGGTAGATCACATAATTACATGGATTTCTCATCATAGTATAGCATAATCGCCCGCTTAACGAAACGTAACTAAAGTTCGGAATCGGTTTTAAACAGGCTGCATCTCGCGCCAATTCTGCCCCACCTGCGCGTTAGCCTTCAGCGGCGCATCCATTACAAAGGCATTTTCCATAACATCGACAACGACATCGCGCACCGATTGCACTTCATCATCGGGGACTTCTAACACAAGTTCGTCATGTACTTGCAGCGTCATCACGGCATCAAATTTGCGTTCGCGCAGCGCATTGTGCAAATCAATCATCGCCCGTTTCATAATGTCTGCCGCCGTGCCTTGAATCGGCATATTAATCGCAGTACGTAATTCCGCTTCTCTATCCTGAGGACTGCTGCGCGGATTCAATAAAGCGCCGAATTTACGCCGCCGCCCGAAAAGTGTTGTTAAGCCCTCCGGTTGAAAGGCTTTCTCTTTTGTTTCTTCAATATAATGCTGTACATTCGGCAACCGCTGGAAGTAGGTCTTGATGAAGGCTTCCGCTTCAGCAAAAGTCAAATCGCTGTCTCGCGCCAAGCGGTGTGCGCCCATACCGTAAATCAAGCCAAAGTTAACCCGTTTAGCAAAGCTGCGCTGGTCATAAGTAACGCTCTCCAGCGGAACATTATAAACAGCCGCAGCCGTCGCCGCATGAATATCCTGCCCCTGAGCAAATGCCGCCAGCAGTGTTTCGTCTTGGCTGATATGCGCCAACACCCGCAATTCAATCTGGCTGTAATCCACCGAAAGCAGTTTTTTTCCTGCCGGGGCGATAAATGCCCGACGCACTTCGCGCCCAAGATCGGTACGGATGGGGATGTTTTGCAAGTTTGGGCTGTTGCTGCTCAAGCGACCTGTCGAGGTACCCGTCTGGTTATAGCTGGTATGCACCCGCCCCGTTACTGGATTCACCAGAGCAGGCAGGGCATCGACATACGTCCCTTTCAGTTTGGTTAACTCCCGATATTCCAAAATTTGCCGGACGATTTCATGCTCACCACGCAGCAGTTCCAAAGTCACGACATCAGTTGAATAACCGTGTGTGGTTTTCTTCAAGCCTTTAACAGGCAGCGCCAACTTGTTAAACAGCACATCGTTCAACTGTTTGGGGCTGTTGATATTAAATTTGCCGTAGTCGCCCGTCAGACCATAAATGACTTCCTCTAGTGCCGCCAATCGCTCTGCTAGCGAGTCGCTCATTTGTGCCAGATACGGAATATCCAAGACCACACCGACCTGTTCAATAGCGACAATGACCGCAATTAAGGGGATTTCTAACGTCATGAACAAGTCGTTCAGGCCATCTTTTTCGATCTTTGGACGCACAACCTCAACCGCACGATATGTCACAGCCGCATCCGCCGCCGCGTACGGTGCAGCAAGATCAACGGCTACATCATCCATCGTCTTCTGGTTTTTACCCGTGCCGAGCAATTCACTAATCGGAGTCATGTGAATTTTGAGATATTGCATCGCAAAATTTTTCAGGCCGAGGAACTTACTAATCGGATCAACCAGCCATTCGGCGACCATCGTATCAAAAGTCACAGGAAATACTGTAATGCCGAAGCGCTGCAAAACGACCATATCATAAGACGCATTATGGGCATATTTAGGGATATTTGGGTTAGTCATGGGCGGGATAAGTGCTTCAATCACCTTCTGCATGGGAAGCTGCTTGCTGTTTTTATGGGCAACAGGGATGTAGTAGCCTGTGTCGCCATCTACCGCTAAGGCGATGCCGACCAAATCCCCCGCCATTTGATCCACACTCGTCGTTTCGACATCAAACACAATCGCGGATGCGGCGTTTAAAGTCTGGACTAACGCCTGTAAAGCCGCCTCATCACGCACGATAATGGTGTTGACCAAGCCTTCCGCTTTCGGGCGTGGCGCGAAATCCTCCGAGTCATCATCGCTATCGTTTTCATCACTAAAAGACTCTTCTCCAAATAAATTGGCCTGCTGCGGAGTCGTCAGTTTGAGAAGACGGGTACTAAAGGTGCGAAATTCCAGTTCGTTAAATAAATCCAACACAACAGCGGCCTCATAATCATGCGCGAGGCAGGCAGGTAGATCGAGCGTAATCGGCACATCATGTAAAATCGCTGCAAGCTGACGGCTCATATAGGCATATTCTCGCCCGTCGATTAATTTCTTTTGCGTCGCGCCTTTAATCTCGCCGATATGGGCGTAAATTTTATCGAGTGTCCCAAACTGCTGTAAAAGCGGTTTGGCCGTACCTTCCCCAATCCCCTTTACGCCGGGGATATTATCAGAAGTGTCGCCCACCAACGCCTTATAATCCACTAATTGTTCTGGCTCAAGTCCCCATTTTTCCCGAAACCGCGCCACATCATAATGTTCATCAGGTGCGCTTCTTACAGGCAGTTGGACGGTGACGTGCGGGTTAAGCAGTTGGAGCAAATCTCGATCACCCGTTACAATGTGGACATTCACGCCCTGCGCGACGGCTTGATCGGTAATCGTGCCGATGACATCATCCGCCTCAAAGTCCTCCAGCGCCAGAATCGGTATATTGAAGGCACGGACAACATCCATAATCCGGCCTAGTTGGCTTCGCAGTTCCTCCGGCATTTTTTCGCGTGTGCCTTTGTACTCAGGGTAGACGTTTTCACGCCCACTTAAGCCCATATCAAAGCTCACCGCGAGGTACTGCGGTCTATCTTTTTCTAGAATATCTAAGAGCGTGCGGGTAAACCCAAAAACGGCGTAAGTGGCTTCGCCGCTGCGGGTACTAAACCCAGAAGATGCCAGCGCGAAAAGCTGGCGATAGGCAACTGCATGACCATCAATAAGATATAACGTGGGTCGGGACATAAATTCACCTTTCAGGCTGAAGTTATGTCCCTATTATGTCAGAACATTTGTTTATTCGCCAGCGGATGCCGAAGCAAAAGTCATTCCTAACGCGGTACGTGGCTGGAAGCCCGCCCAATACGTGCCATCTTCGACCACACCATCACGGGCATTCTCGATCAAATCAAGGTAAGGGGCATAATCCATTCCCTTGAGATATAGACCGAAGAAAGCCGTTGTAAAATGCTGGGCGATGTTGTTCAAATGCTGTGCATCCCACACCGGCTCGCCATGCCGGAACCATACATCAAGGCTGTCTGTCGGAGGCTGAGGATTCGGCGCGACATTATGCCGTGCTTCCAACATAGTGAGCAAATAACGCTCGCTGTTAGTCGCCCCCTCATAGATAGCCGCCGCGCCCGTCTCATAAAGTGCGACATCATCTTCGCTGCCGACTTCAACGAACAGCGGAATATCAATCGCCGCTAAGCCATCAGCATCCCAAAATGACACCCCAGCCAACCCTAATGCCGATAGATCGTTGCCGAAGGGCGCAAAGGCATAAACCGCCTTAATACGTGGGTCACGCTGAGCCGTTCCTGCCGCATTCACCGCAGTTGCGCCACCAGGAGAAAGCAGCGGATTACTAACAATCCCTTCAGAGATTCCAGCCCCCGCCGCGACCAACGTCCCATAGCCACCGTAGGAATAACCGATCAAGCCAGTATTTTCCGCATCGACGATTCCAGCGAGGAACGAGTCGCTGTCGGCTGCGCCTTGTGCCGCCATTTCGTTCAGCACGAATTGAATATCCAGTGGACGGTACAATGTCCCGGTCTGGATCGATTCCAGCCCAACTGCGCCATCAGCATGATCGATTGCGACAACGATATAGCCTTTGGAAGCCAAGTTATCGCCTAAATAGGTCATTTGCAAGCGAGTCCCGCCCAGACCATGCGACATAATTATCAGCGGATACGGTCCGCCAGAGTCATCCGGCAGCGCGTCTCGGAATGCCCGACTGCGGAACTGGAAACCCTCGACGATATTGTTATCGGTATATTCGGTCATTTCCGCCGCATCCGCAGGGACAATACCCGGATACCACACTTCAACCGTCATAGTACGATCAATAACGGCTTCTGGATCACTGGCAATGTTCAAAACATCAACGATCCCGACATTGGTTAATTCGAGCGTTTGAACACCCACAAAAAATTCGCCTCTTGCGGTCAGTTCCGGCGCATCGACACGCGGATCGCTAAAAATGGGCAATTCCGCCTCTTGCGCCAGCGAACTCATCGTAAATACCAGTAACAAAATCAACGGTAACAAACGAACTAACCTTCTCATAAAAAACATCCTTGTTATAAAAAAGAACCACAAAGGGGCAGAGGACATAAACCTTCCTAGGGCTTTGTGTCCTCTGTGTCTCTGTGGTTCAGCCTTTACCCACGCATCCGTGCAAAATGAATATACCGCTGAATTTCGTCCCAATTCGGCTCACGCCCTGGCAGGACAGCCATATAACTTTCTGCCCAAAGTGTGGCTGGATCCAAGCGAATATCCGCGCCATACGCTACATCAGAAGCAAGCCGCTTTAATTCTTGTATGAGTTGATTCGGCGCTGCTTCACCGGGAATATCCGCCAGCAGATAGACGTAATCCTCATAAACGCGCAGGGTGTTCACCTGCCAGCCCATCCGAGAAAGTTGAATATCCAACCCAACGACAATCGCTTGCGCTACAGGATCACTTAAGGCATGTTGTGGATCGCGCACTAACCACACATAAGCATAAGGTGTTAAGGGGCCAATTGGAATAGAAACAGGCGGCTCAACTACTGTTGCCACAAGTACGCTGCTTTGTTGAACCTCAGAAAGCGGTTCTAGCTGGTGTGCTTCGTCGATAAAAAACGCTTCTTCAGGTATCACTTCCATCTCGTCTATCAGCATGTCAGGCATTTGTGCCACATCCGTGACCGTCTGCAATGCCTCTATAAGCCGATCACTCTGGCGACGGATGACACGCAGCGGCATGTTCCCGGCGAAGATCATCGTGAGGGTGAATCCGCCTTCAGTAAGGCGCGAATAAAGCATGTAGTCCTTGCCGCTGCCCGTAAGCGTGACAAAGCGAATACGGGTTTCTTCCGGTTTCGCCTCCCAGTCACCGCCAATCGCTTGCCCTAAATCTTCGATATCCTCTAGCGGAAGCGAGCCAGCATAAGCCACGATTTGCCCATTGATTGCCAGTAAAGTGGCTTCAGCAGTTAATTCCAGCGAAACCTGCGTTAGACTCAACGCAAGTTGGGCGATTTGAGGGTCATCACTTTCTATACCAACTGTCACCCGTGTAGGCGGTGCGGCGGTGTCCTCAAATTCCGCAATTGGCTCATCCGGCAGCACGTTATAACCGCCAAAATCGGTTTCAAATTCAGCGACTTCTTGGGCATCTAAGGGCGCAGTTTCTACATAATCTTCTACAACCGCCGGGAATTCATAGGGAGGCAGCAAATCGTCTACTGTCAATTTTTCTTTTTCCGGCGCGGCAGGCATCTCTTGAGGATGCTTCATCTCTGGCAAGGTCGGCGGCGGAAGAGGCCGCCGCAAAATATCCGTTTCTATGTTACCCGGATCCGCGACCAGTTCATCAGGATGAGTCATCTGTGTCGTCTGAATACTGATGTCGCTGGTTTGATCAAATTCAGGGAGTGAAGGCGGCGGTACGGGCTGGGCTTTCTGCGGCGTGGTTTCTGGTAGGAATTCCGGTTTGCGGCTGTAACTTTGCGACTCATCAATCAGCGGTGGCGCAGTTTCCAGAAAGTCCGGTTCGCGCACATAACGCTCGGAAACATTTAAGCCTATTGGCGCGGCGAGTTCCAGCGTATTGAGCATCTCATCCAGCGGCATGGTTTCATCCAACGTGGTTTGGAGGATGACCTGCGCCGGAATCGAATCGCGCATAGCATCTTGGTCTTCAACCGAGATCACTTTGGGCAGCGAAGGCGCGACAATCACTTCCCGCCGCAAAATTTCCACAACTTGGCGCAGGTTTGTGTCCCCCACGCCGATCATCAAATCCCCTACCGTGCCGCTTTCTTCCAACGTAGGCATGGGAGGTTCTTCGGCGGCAAGCTGTTGAAAAATCCCAACGGCCTCTTTCGCCGTTTTTGCCAGCGGATGATCGGTCTTTGTAATGTCAAATTGATTTTTAAGCGCACTCATATCACCCGTGATGACAAACTCGACGGTACGTCCATCGCCACTGGCGGCATCGCTCATATCAACATCCAGCGTTTCCGCGCCAGGCAACATCTCTAAGCCGCCAACGCGCACGAGAACGCTGTCCAAGCTGGAAAATTCGGGAATTCCCGGCGGCGGTGCGCCAATAATGAGGGTCTCTGTATCCCCTTTTAATGCTGGGGCTTCCATCGTATCGGGCAAAGAATCGCGCACTTGCGTCACCGCTTGTTTAATCAACGGAATCAGCGTCCGCGCCGCAATCGGCACATCAATTAATCCATGCAAACGCAAATCACGCACGGCAACCGCGACTTCGGGTCGGTCAGGGCTGGCGATGATGGCAATATCGGGCTGGATACTGCGGATGCGGTGCGTTAAATCCGACCCGGAAATCCCCGGCAGTGTAAAATCAACCAGCACCACATCTTGTGGACGGCGGCGCAAATAATCAAGCGCCGTATCTGCCGCTGTAAAAGGCGTAACTTCAAACGCGCCGATAGATTCAAGTGCCTGCTTGATCTTGATCGCAAAACTGAGCTGCTGATTAATGACCAACACACGGGTCGAAATAAGCGCCATTCCCTAATGTCCTAGTGTTTTATGTTCCCGTTTAACGGTTATTGCAGGGGCAAATCAGCGACTCGCCCCTGCTTATAAATAGTCGAAATAACTTAAGGTGATCCTGGCGGCCCACCGGACGAACCACCCGTAACCGTCACATTGAGGGTCGAATTATTATCGACCTCGTTGCTTTCGCCGATCTGTCTGCCACTGTCAGACTGGAATTGGACAATATACGTCCCGGAAGCCGTAAACGTGACATTCACGTTCAAGTTGATGCTCTGATTCGCACCCAAATTGGCGACTACACCCGCATCAAAGGTCTGATTACCGGGCAGAAGCATCACCTGATTGGAGAATTGGCTCGTGATTGCACCGCCCACATTAGTAATCGTCACACCATAAGTGACCGTTGTAGACGTTTGCCCTGTCGGGATAGTCACCGTTTCGGGACCGGCGATGTTAGATACAGAGAGATTGGGCTGCGCGGGCGGCGGCACAAGTGTAGGCTGTGGCGCTTGGGTTGGGAATGGAGTCAGGGTTGGCGCTGTTGTAGGGAGCGCTGGTACGGGCGTGTTGGTCGGTTGTGCAATAACAGGAACGCTCGTGCAGCGATTGCCATAAAGGGTTATAAATTGGGTACTCCCACTTACCCAACCGACAGTCGCGCCACTGCTGACTTGATACCAAGAATTGTCGCCTAATCGCCCAATAACGGGTACGAGCGAACCTGATGCAAGCGTTGTAATCACGCCAAAATTGGTACTTGGGCCGCGCCGCAGATTTAAACCCGTCTGGAGTAGTGCGCGGCAGGTCGGGTCGTTAGGATCGATATTGGGAATCCCGCCGCCTGGTCGAGAAGTCGCCGTCACTTGATTGTTATTAGTACGGATGTTTAGGGTAACTTCCGCAGGATCACTCACGACTGTACCACGATAGGCTTCAACGGTCAGTTCTACCAAGCCTGCTGCACGCGGCGTATAGTCCATCAAGAAACTCTTGGTGGAATCGGTATTACCCGCTTCTGGGCTTTTAGTCTGAACAACCTGCCCATTGACCGAAAGCCGCACTTGTGTCAAGCCGACGGCATTGGTCACGCTAACGCTAATTAGCACAGCGTCATTGACGACGAATTCCGCATTATTTTGGGGTGCCACAATCTGCACCGCCGGTTTGCCGCTGGCAAGGGATGTTGCTGTTACCAGCGGCGTTTCATCTCCCCCACCGGGGCCATCATCACTATTCAGATTGCAAGCACTCAACAGGGCTACCGCTGCAAAAGCCGCGATTCCTAGAGTTATCAACCTTTTCCAGTGAAGCATCGCTTTTTCCTTTACCGAAACAAATTCAAGGCAAAATAACACCATTGCTTCTCAAATAATCATTCTATCACTGGCGTAATAAAACGCAAACAAGCCCCAACTAGGGGGCTTATTTTCGTAGAATTTGCTTGTACACAACGCGGATTAGCTGACTGGCTCTTTATAGATGGTATAACGTCCCATATCATCGCCTTTAGCAATACACGTCGTCATATCCACTTTAAATTCATGCCCGCCCGATACCCAACGCAGCCCTTCTTGCAACAAACCCTGACCGATGTAGCACACAGGCTTATCGGCTTTACGTTGATAGCACATCGGGCAACGTTCCAGCGTGTAGATAATACGATCAGTACCTTCTTCATACACGTTAGAAACTTGGTCGGAGAATTGATTAAAGATATTCGCCATCGCCGGAACACCGATTTTGAGCTTCGCGCTCATCGGCAGCACCTTAAAGGCCAAATCCCCTACACCTGCCAACGCACCAAAACCACGCAGCGCATCGGCAAAGGTCGCACGTCCAGCACGCAGAGCCAGACCACGCCCACCACGCGGGCCATACATATCTTCCAATGCAACCAGTAGCGAGGTTAAATCTGCAAAATCAAACCCTTTTTCCAGATTATCCGGCGGATAATTGCCTACCAGATTTTGCAGGCTAGCCAGATTCAGAATGGCGTTCAAGCCGTTGGTACCCATGATTTCTTCCATCGCCTCGATGATAATCTTGGCGAATTTGTTCGGGTAATAAAAACCGCTTTTCTCAACTGGCATCGTGCCTGTTCCTCCAATCGGTGAGAGAGACCAACCGCAATGTATTCATCAAAATCAACACAATAGTAATCTGAACTTGTAGATTTCACAAGCCGACTTCAGAAGTGGAGTATAGCACAAACTCCGAAGAATTGCTCATAAAATCACCCGGAAATAATCGCTAATGAATCAGGCGTATATTGCCTCTGGGGAAGCCGCCCTTGCATACTGTACGGGCCTGTCCAAGTAATCTCCAAATCGACCACTTGTCCGCGTCTATCACTAACTTCAGCGTTGTCTTCGAAGAAGACTAATTTGTTTTGTGAGGTGCGTCCACGCCATTTCCCCTTGTGTTGATCTTCGATCAGCACTGGTAAGGTCTTACCTAGAAAATGGCTGTTAATTTCCGCCACAACCTGCGCCTGTAGCTCATCGAGTATTTCATGACGGCGCTTTTTCTCGACTTCCGGCACATCGTCTTCCATGCGGCGGGCGCTAACGGTGTTGGGACGTGGACTATAACGTGCCAAATGGACTTTATCCAATTTTAAATCTTCTAATAGGCGATAAGTGTCCATAAATTGGGCTTCTGTCTCGCCAGAAAAGCCTACGATGATGTCAGTATTGATGGCGACATCTGGGATACGCTTGCGGATGTTATCGATCAAAACGCGATATTGCGCGGTGGTATACCCGCGTTTCATGTTTTCTAGAACGACATCATTCCCCGCTTGCACAGGGACTTCGATATGCGGCATCACGCGGGGCAGTTCTGCTACCGTATCCAACAATTTATCGGTCATCCAATTCGGGTGGCTGGTCAAAAAGCGGATGCGCTCTAAGCCAGTTTCTTCCGCCACGCTATGCACAATACGCAGCAAATCCGCTAAATCGGGGCCGTCGTCAATATCCTTGCCATAGCGATCAACGATCTGCCCAAGCAGCGTCACTTCTTTCACCCCTTGCAGCGCCAAACTGCGGACATGAGCCACAATCTCGCCAACACTCCGACTGCGTTCTATACCACGCCGGAACGGGATGATGCAGAACGAGCAAGCATGAGAACACCCAAACACAATCGGCACATGAGCGCTGATGAGATTGCCTGCTTCATGCGCGGGTAGAATAATTTCTCCTTCGACCATATCCTGCATCACATCGCGCCGCTGCCGTGCGAGATTATCCTGCGCCATGAGTTCGGCTTCGTCCATGCGTCCGCGCAGAAATTCGACCATAGGAGCAGGTTCGGAGGGAGGAAGAAACACATCGACAAAGGGCAGTCGCTGCCGCATATACAGTGGATCTTTTACGCCGACCATGCAACCCATTACGCCGATGATTTTATCCGGTTGCTTTTCTTTAAGCGCCCGCAGCAGCATCAAACGCCCCATCGCTTTATCTTCGGCACTTTGGCGAACGACACAGGTATTGACGACAAAAATATCGGCATCATTCTCATTCTGTGCCGCATGATAGCCCATACGCTCTAGTTCAGAGGCTAACCGTTGCGTGTCAGCCGTGTTCATCTGACACCCAAATGTCCAGATGTGATAATTCATCGAAATCGGTGCGAGATACCCCTGCCTTTAGGCATAGGGAGGTAAGCACCTTAATCCTTTCTATTTAATCGATAATCCCCGAAGGGAAAGGGAGATTTGCAGTTACCTGCTGGCTCTCCCTCAAAGCCTTCTCCGCTTGCGCGGGGTTAAGTTCACCTAGACAATGTTACGGACTGGTTTGGCGTGAGCGACACTGGCTTTTCCCAATCACCTGTTTAATCGCTCACCGCAGAGTTCGGAACTGGTGAGGTGTCCCGAAGTGCCTATATTTTCAGTCCTAACGTAGTGCGACCTTAGCCGCACTGAGTCGGGTAAGCATTAGGGCTTTTAAAAGCCCCCGCCTTTAGGCGTGGGGATGCTTACCAGAATTTACTTTAGCTTAGTTATCCAGATAAAATTGATTGTAGCTAAACGTAAGGCAAGCGTCAATGTAGCGTTAAAGCGGCAAGAGTACGCCTAATCCGCAGCCGCGCTTTTAAAATGAGCGCCCGACCCCGCGCCGAGTGACTCATTCATAGGACGCATCCAGATCATAAACACCCGCGATTTCGGCGGCTGTGTCGCGGCAAAAACAACACCATCAGCCACGTCTTCCGCCTCTTGAAAGCTATCCAACATTGGATCGCCGGGCGTGCGCGAACCATTGTAGAAACCATACTGTGTATTGGTGCCACCGGGCGCGATAACGCTTACTTTGACATTATTGGGGTAACATTCGTAATCAATGGACTGGGCAAATCCGATTTGGGCGAACTTCGTCGCACAGTAAATTGGCTCATTCGGCAATCCACTTAATCCAGCGACAGAACTCACAAAGATGATGTTGCCCGTTTTACGTTCAAGCATGGCTGGCATAAATGCCTTTGTACAAAGCCATGTTGAGCGCATGTTGGTATTCATAATCCAATCGTAGTCGGCGGTTGTGAGGGAGACGATAGTCCCATTTTTGCCTACCCCGGCGTTGTTCACTAAAATATCGACATGCTGAAATTCGTCATACGTGGCTTGGGCAAGCCGCTCTACATCTTTCTCGCTGCTGACATCGGCTGGAACGACTAATGCACGTGCGCCTGTATTCAGCGCCGCCACTTCGCCTGCCAACGCATCGAGATCCGATTTCGTGCGCGATGTGATAACGACATGCGCCCCTTCTTTTGCCAGTGCCAAGGCCGATGCCCGCCCAATGCCTTTTCCTGCACCCGTAATCACCGCGACTTTATCCTGTAAACGTCCAGTCATCTGTAAAGCTCCTTAAAAGTTCTATAATGTATTTGATGGTAAAGGATATTGTGTCTCATCTGGACAGGGGAAGACTTGTAAACGAATTTGCCCAAAACCACCACCACCAGCATTTGTTTGTGGGGTCAATTTCATTGAAATGATATTTACCCCTAACGCTACAGCATCTGTAACATCATCAGCAAAGGATTTATGCGCCTGTATCGTCACTACAGGCTTCCCATTGATATAAATCACTGCTGCTTCGGGTACGTTTTCGATTTGAAGTAAATAATTAATACAGCCGTCTGTAGGCTCAAGGGTAAATTCACGACGGAACCAATCTGCACCGGATTGCACAGAGGAACTCATCGTCCAATCCGATAAGTGAGGGAGTGGGATCCACGCAGAATCGCCAAAGTCCAACGCGCTATAATCGGCGTTGGTGTTTTCCGAGTAGAAATAACGCCAATTTTGGTCAAGTAAAATGGGTTTATACATGATTGTCATAAGCATGATTGTAGCATAGGAGGATCTATTTCTGCTACTCATGTTACGAAAAATTAAGCCGGAGTCTGTATCAAGTTATATTCATGTAATCACTAGGGAACAACTTCTGAATCGTTCCCTATTTCAGAATTTCATCCGCAAAACCGAGTTTGACGCACGTTTCGGCATCCATCCAAAAATCACGGGTGAGCATACTGCGGATTTCCTCATTAGTGGATTTAGATTTCTGCGCGTAAAACTCGACCAACCGATCCATCGCTTTGCTTTGCAGCGTCATCTCGTCTTTGAACTGCTCATGCGTTCCCCACACCATGCCCGAAAGTTGATGGATCAACATAAAGCTGCTTGGCAAGATAAAACGCTTAGTGCAGGCCATCGAAATCAAAGTCCCAGCACTGGCACAAATCCCTTCCACGACAGAATACACTGGTGATTTAATCATCGCTAGTTGATCGGCGATGCTAAATGCAGTGAATAGGCTGCCACCATACGAATGAATGTGCAACCAGATCGGAATCAGCGGCATTCCATCCATCCCGCGTGACGAATGTTCATTTCGTAAAAGCGAATCGGCCTCACGCACAGCACGAATCAGCGCTAAACAACGATCACTATCAACATCAGCATAGAAATAGATATGGTTATCCACCGTCTCAACGGTGAGGCGCGGCGTGGCAGCTTGTTCGCCGCCCAAGTTAGCGCGATATTCAATCCCATTCAGGAAGTGACGTGGTGTTTGCATTAGACTTCCTTATCTTTGTTTAACAATAAGCCTTTTACCCACTTAATCTGATTGTAATGGCAAATTTGCGATCCCTGCATGAATATAGATCGTAAATTTTTCAACTGAGTTGAGCAGTCCCCTTACCCACCCTCACCGAATACCGATAAGTCAGCACATGGTCGTAACATTGCCCGATGCCCAATACATTTGTAACAGTGCAGGGCTAATTTGCTAAGAACTTGGCTGCCCCGCGCCTTTAAAAGCGTCAGAGGTTGTTCAAGCCTCGGATCGCCCAGTTTTCATACTGTTTCAACTTGGCCCAGTTGACGGGGGTCTTTGCGCTCACCCTTATCGAACACTCGGCTACCAACTAGCTCAACGCTCAATCAAATCAATAACCCAATTTGCCTGCTGAATCGCGGTGTCTAATTCACGATAACGCCGCGCCAGATCATCAATACGCTTTTGCAGTTCGGCGATGTTGACCATGACCACTTGCTTAATTTCTGACCGACCATAACGAAACTCCGGCTGCGCGGCCTGCTGAGTTAGTGTTGTTAACATGTTCCGTTCCATCGCCAGCGCATCGCGTTCCGCCAGCGCATCGGTCAGCGTTAGTCCATCGCCAAAGACTGTTACCGCATTTGTCCGATTAATTTGCTTCACTAACCGGGTAAATTCAGTAATTGTCCGGCGTAATTCCGCTAAAAGTTCCTGTGGATCTTCTGAAGGTGCTTCACCTTCCTGAATCCGCACATTGCGTAGTAAGCGCTCACGCAATTGGTGGATACGCTTCTGAGCATCCGCTCGGTTAATCAATGCTTCTGCCAGTTTCAAAAGACAATACCCCTCCTATCAGCTTTATAACGTTAAACGCTAAATTGCAGTCATAATCCCCCTGATTCTGGGGGATTGCTCTCTATAGCGTTATTATATGCTGATTGGTTCAAAAAAGCTCACTAAGGGTCATCATTGTACAATTTTTCTAACAAATAAAAAGCGACCCATCGACGGGTCGCCTTTGCTCATTGACTTATCACTCAGCACTTTCGCCTTACATTGACGATTGATGCAGCCCGACTTTATTGCCTTCTGTATCGAGGAAAATGGCAATAAATCCCTGCGGCGCAATGTCTGCCTTTGGCTGGATGACTTTTCCGCCTGCTGATTCCACCCGTCCCAGAATTGCGTCTATTTGCCCGTCAGCATTCAAATAAAGCAGTGACCCCGTTTCGCCGGGGATTTCTGTACCACCCGGAACGACTTTATGAGCGATGATTGCGCCACTCACGCCCTCTTCATCCATCGAAAAAAAGCCGTGCGGCACCCCCATAAATTCCCCGCGATGAAGTGTCACACCGAAAATCGTATCATAAAACGTTACAGCGCGGTCAAAATCGCGGGCGGGAATCTCGAACCAATTAATTGCGTTACGCATCGTATCTGCTCCTGTGAGTGAATTTAATCGACATTTACAGGATACAAAAGCCGTGTGACACCGTTATGGCAACAGTGATTCCGCAATTTGATGATTTTGTAAAATAGCCTGCGCTTGCTCAATGACCAGTTGTTGTAAACTTTGCGGCTCTAAAACGCGCATACTCGCGCCCCAGCCTAGCAGCCATTGCAGTAGATCGCGTTCATGCCGAACAGTCAAAGTCACCAGCAGGCCATCAGGATGATCTTCCATCGAAATAACATAAAAAGAAGGGTCTTCCCGCACCCAGCGCTTTATATGATGGCTAAATAAGACGCGAACAAATAGTTCTCGTTCATCGGACTCATGCGATAAAAGGTTCAGTTCGGCTGGTCGTTCAAATGTCATGTTTAAAATTTGAAGCGCGTCAATGCGATCTATGCGAAAATGGCGTATGTCCTTTCGCAAATGACAGTAGGCGACAAGATACCACGTCCGGTCAATATGAATGAGCGCGTAAGGGTCAACCTCGCGGGTAGTACGGGTCACGTCTGTGTCGGTATAGCGCGTTTCATAATCTATGCTGAGGCGGTGGCGTTGCAGAATAGCGCGGCGGATTTGTTGTAAAAGTTCGGGAGTGGCAGGTTTAGCGTTCAACCGCACAAAACGCAGACCAGCTTTGAGGTCTTGCACTTCGGCACGAAGCTGCTCACGTAAGACTGCTTCAATTTTACGGGTCGCGGACTGAGCAGCAGCACGATACTGTGCGTCGAAATTCTGCGTCATCACATCGCCACCGAGCAGCAGCAAGATGGCCTCATCCGGTGAAAAACTCAACGGTGGCAAAAAATAACCTTCAACTAGCGAATAGCCCTGCCCCGGCACAGAAACAACAGGCACCCCCGACTCAGCAAGTGCCTGCATATCGCGGTAAACCGTGCGCTTGCTAATCTCAAACGTGGCGGCTAAATCCTCCGCCCGCTGCCAACGCTTGGCTTGCAATTCGAGGATAATAGCCAGTAAACGATCTGTACGATTCATGAATAGCTTTCAAAATTTCCGTTCGCGTTCTATGATCTATCAGGTTCAATTGTAACGTAATTACTTTTACAGAGACTATTTGCTTTCGGATCAGTTTTTTTTAACAAACTATCCTTGTTTTATTGGAGGCGATTTATGCGGCACACGGTTTTATTTTACAACCCAATTAGCACCTCTCCCGGCAAGCAGCGATTGCCAATGTCGCTCTTGGCGATTGCTGCTGTCATCGCAGACGATTACGATGTGGAATTTATCGACGGCAACTTGATTGATGATCCTGCGAGTGCCATCATTGAGCGTGCAAAAGCAACTAAATCCAAGCTCCTCGCCGTGACGGTGATGCCGGGACCCCAATTACGCCAAGCTGTTCCTGTTTGTAAGCAGGTTAAAGCTGCATTGCCTGAGTTAACGATTCTCTGGGGCGGTTATTTTCCGTCAAATCATTCTGATGTGACTATAAGAAGTGATTTTGTCGATTATGTCATTCAAGGGCAAGGCGAAGCACCCTTCCGCAAATTTGTCGATACGCTGCACTCAGGCGGCGCGTTGACGGATATTCCTTCGCTGGCGTATGACGAGAACGGCGAACTGCGCGTGAATCCCCGTGCGCCTTTTGTCAATCTGGACAAAGTACCCTGGTTTCCTTATAAAAGCATTGATGTCAATAAGTATGTGAACAAAAGTTATCTTGGAAGTCGCGTTTTGGCGCATAACACCAGCTTTGGTTGCCCGTTTGCCTGCAATTTTTGCGCCGTTGTGCCGCTTGCCAAACAGCGCTGGCTACCAGAAAGCGCGGATCGTGTCGTCGATGTGACGCTGTATCTGAAAGAAAAATACAATATCGACGGCATGGAATATCACGATATGGATTTTTTCGTCAGTGAAGCCCGGACTGCTAACATCGCGGAACGGCTGATCGGTCATGACATCGACTGGTGGGGATTGGGTCGCGTTGATACTTTGATGAGCTACAGCGACAAGACTTTTGAAAAAATGCAGCGCAGCGGTGTAAAGATGATCTTCATGGGCGCGGAAAGCGGCGATGACGAAACCCTCAAACGCATGAATAAAGGCGGCACATCAGCAACCGCCAAAACGCTTGCCATCATCGAGCGCATGAAGCATTACAACATCGTGCCGGAACTCTCTTTCGTCCTCGGCAACCCGCCTGACCCTATCGCCGACATCGAAACGACGATTGAATTTATCCGCAAAGTGAAGGCCATCAATCCGGCGACGGAGCTGATTCTTTATCTGTATACCCCTGTACCGCAAGAAGGCAGTGTTTTTATGGAAGAAGCCTATAGACTTGGCTTTCGCTTTCCAGAGACGCTAGAACAATGGGCAAGCGAGGAATGGGCACAAAAATCGCTCCGGCGTAATCCCGGTACCCCCTGGAGTTCCGACCCCATACGCCGAAAAGTGCGTGATTTCGAGACCGTCATCAACGCTTATTACCCCACCGTAACCGATATGCGCCTGCATGGGACGATGCGCCGTCTGCTGCACACCATCAGCGGATGGCGCTATCAAATGCGCTGGTATCATAGTCCGGTTGAATTAAAGGCGCTTCAGCGGGTGCTGCATTACCGCCGACCAGAAACAATGGGTTTCTAAACAAAATTGAGGATAAACTTCTCTAAATAGGATGATCTTCATCAGTTTTGCACGAAAATGCCTACCATGATGTGTGGAAATACGCTACAATCATCTTATTGTACACCTTTTCACAATATCGGGGATGGCCTGACTATGAGGAACAGACTCACACTTGTCTTTTTGATTTGTCTATGCGGATTGGCTGCGGCTGGCTGTGGGAGTATTGCCGCGCCGCCGCCTAGTTCCGCTGAACTGACTGCGGTTGCCGCAGAAGAAAACGCTGCGGAAGGCGAAAATGAAAACGCCAGTGCAGCAGAAGCCGTTGCCGTCGTGCCAACCGAAACACCTATCCCGCCGACTGCAACCCCTGTTCCATCCACCGCGACGGCCATTCCGCCAACTGCGACTATCGAGGCAACAGAGGAAGCGCCAGTGCAAGCCGCTCAGGACCCGATTGTTCTGTTGGTCAGTCGCTTTGGCAACGCTGAACATGGCGCGGAATTATTCGTCACAACCTATAATACTGGCGCGGGTCCTTACGCTTGCTCCACCTGCCACAATGTCATTACCGACGATCAGCTTATTGGGCCGGGTATGTATACCATATCAGATCGTGCCGCAAACCGTATGCCGGGGGTTGCCGCAGAAACTTACGTTTATAACTCCATCTTGAATCCGAATGAGTATGTCGTGGAGGGGTTCGTAAGTGGTGTGATGCCGCAAAATTATCGTGATCTCCTGAGCGATCAGGATTTATACGATCTCACCGCGTATCTGTTCTCCCTGCAAGGCTCCTAAGTTAAATAAAGGGACAAGATCGATTGCTTGTCCCTACATTCCGCCCACAGAAATTAATCGCGACCTAATTCCACTAAAAAATTCTCTGGTAGTCGCACAGTATCACCGTCGAGATCAACTTCCGGCTCGAAGATCGGCATCGTTACAGGGGCGGTCAATGGGAGACTGAAATAAATCGCCGTGCCTACGCCTTGTGTACTTTTCATGCTAATCTTGCCGCCGTGTGCTTCAAAAATCTGCTTCGCCACGTATAGTCCCTGTCCCATACCCGGCGTTTGGATGAGCCGTCCATCGGATGTCGCAGGTGTGCCACGATAGAAGCGCGTAAACACCAACTCGCGCTCATCTCTGCCAATGCCCACCCCATTATCGCGGATTCGCAGATTCGCCAGCCCGTCGCTTTCGGCTTTAATTTCCAGCGTCAATGCCCCACCGGGCAGCGTATATTTAATCGCGTTATCCATCAAATTTCCGATTGCCCACCGCAGCCGCTTTTCATCGCCCAGCACATACAGTCCCTTTTGTTCGATGATGACGTGCAGCTTAAGACGATTCGCCTGCGCGATTTGTCGCCATTCATTCGCTACCGTCCACACTAACGTTTCTAGCCGCAGTGGGCGTTGTGCGCGGCGGATGGTGTAGGTGTCGATATTGGAAATCTCGCGCAAATCGACGATCATTTTTTGTAAAGCAATCGCATGGCGCGTAATTTCGCGGGCAAAGCCGTTCATCATGTCCGAAGGCACTCGCGCCCCGGCACGGCCTAATTGTGCCAACGGCGTTTGGACATTCTGCGCGAGATGATTAAGCATGACTTCCCGATCACGTTCCTGCCGCACATGATCGGTGATGTCTCGCAGGATAATCACCGTTCCCAATCGCTTTTCGCTCACGGGCAGCACCACCGCCGCCGCCTGCGCGCTCAACATCCGTCCATCCAGCCCGACTCGCTGCGGATCACCCAGCGCATATAATCCCGGCGCGAGCGCGGTGCCAAGCACTTGCGTTACAACGGCGGAAAGCTCATGCAACCCAGAACTGCGGAACACGCGCTGGCTGCCGAGCAATCCTCGCGCATGATCGTTCATCAGCATCACGCGCCCTTCTAAATCCTGCACGACTACCCCATCGGGTAAACATTCCAATACAGATAGGACGTGCGCTGTCTCGCGCCGCTGCCGTCGAAGTGTTTGTTTTAAGGCATCCTGCTGCTGCTGGCTGTAATCCGCGAAGTGATCTAAGGCTTGGCCTAAAGCACCAATCTCATCCCGTGCTTTCATATTCGTGCGAATTTTGCCCTCGCCTGTCGCCAATGCCGCCACGACCTGCTGTATCCGGTTTGCCCGTCCCGAAATCCGGCTGATGCCCACATAAGCGATACACACTACCCCCCCCGCCAACGCCGCTGCCATCAATGCGGTCAACTGCCGCCCGGTTTCGGTGACGAAAGGCACGTTATCCAGCATAAACGCGCCGACAACGCCCAGCGTATTGGGGCCAAAATTCAATGGCTGGTAGGCCGCTTGATAGCCATAGCCATCAATCGAAATCGTCTGAACCGGAATTTGCTGCACCGCAATCGCGGCTTGGGCAAAGACTTCTGGGGGAAGTGACAGTGAGGTACGATCATCACTTTCAGGAAATGTCGTACCTAATAATTCGCCTTCTGGGCCATAAATTGCTAAATCGGCAATCGCGCTGCCTTTTAACGCTTCTGTAATCGTGGTCAAGCGCTGCCCAACGAGCGCAATACCCATAAATTCATCACCAAGATTAATTGGCGTGGCAGTAAAAAGCATCACGCCGCTAGGGGTTCTTAGCAATCCTGTCGCGCCAACATACGCATCATCCAACACAGAACGGATGATAGGCTGCTGGCTTAAATCCGTTTTATCACTCAGCGCAAAAGCTGTTTCGCCATCCGTCTCGACCTGCTGTACACCCAACACCTCACGTCCTTCGGCATCTGTGACAATCACACTGTCCAGCCCGCCCACCCGCGCTAGGCTTTCTAACATCGGCTGGAGCGCGGCAGCGTCCTCGGCTTCTATTGCTTCGGGAATGCCTATGGTAAAGGCGACTCGCTGAGACTCGGTGCGCTGATGGTCATAAAGATCAGCCGCCCGATCTGCCACCGCCCGGCTGCTTTGCAACAAAACATTTTCTTGCGAGATGACCAATCCCCCTGCCAAATAACGCGCCACTAAAAACGCGCCCACCGAGGCAATGAACAGCGCGACAATGAACAGTGGCGAGATAAACTTCCAGCGCAGCGAAACAAAAAAGGGTTTGCGCGGCGGTTTTGTTTTAGATGGAGTAGATTTAGATTTTGTCATGTGATGATTATATTTCAGAACCGAATAACGAACCGTGTATTTTTTGACCAATTGGTTTTAACATGACGCATAACCCCGATTTTCAAAGGTCTGTGGGTCTACGGGAACATCATTGATGCGTGTCTCGTAATGGACGTGTGGCCCACTGCTGTTACCTGTACTGCCACTCCATGAGACGATGCTCCCCTTTCCCACAAAATCCGCGAGAACAACATTAAATGAAGTGTTATGCGCGTAATACGTAATAAATGGGCCACTTTGTAAAATCACCAGATAGCCATAACCGATTTCGCTCCACCCGGCGAAAATGACCTGACCGCTGTGGGTGGCTTTAACAGGTGATCCAATTGGAAGCGCCAGATCAATACCCGGATGCCCTAAATGAAAGCGCTGCGTTAAAAGCCCTTCCACAGGATTCCCGGCAGGCGCACAATCCACGTTTTGCGGGACTTCATACGGTAAAGTGCGCGGCGCTCCGGCTACATTCGTCGGCGGGACGAGCGTGGGCAAAACAGTATCCGGCACGAAAGGCAGCGGCAGCGGTGGCGATGTAGGATAAGGTAAAGGTGTAGGAAGCGGAGTCGGTCCGGCAAGGCTAAACTGGGTATTACCAGCACTGGGCAGATAAGCCCCGACAGGTTGGATATTCAAACCCAGCGCATCCAGCGGTACAACACCATAGCTTGGCTGTCCATTATCTAAATAATCGATAATTGCCGGGTCGAGTTGAAAAAAACGAGCGACTTCGGTACCCGCCAGCGGTGGCACAGTAGTCACGATTTGCGTGGGAACGGAATAAATCGGCGGACGGCGAATACCCAACGTCCCGGTAAGATACGTCAATCCGCCGACAGCAGCGATTATCAAAATCAGCAGCGGCAAAAAACAACCGTTACGGCGAATAAAGGCAAAGAAGGTACGCATAATCTGGATTGTAGCCTACTTTGCGCGGCTGTGCTGACCTATAGCGCGTGTGCATCAGTCCATAGAATAAGCGATTAATAAATTAACATCAGATCAATGTTAACACTTCTATTCCAAATTTAACCTTCAGTTTAGATAACCTTAGCGTAGAAAGCGTATCATAAACACCGTTGCTTAAATCCAACTGTGAGAAAACTATGCTCAAAACTCCCGAATTCGGACGGGCTGATTTGCACATGCACACTAAAGCCAGCGATGGCCTACCGACGATCCGCGAATTACTCGATTATGTAGCCCATAAAGGACATCTTGATGTCATCTCCATTACCGACCATGATCGGGTAGACGCGGCAGCTTGGGCGTATGAACGCCGCCGCGAATATCCATTTGAAATTATTCCCGGCATCGAAGTCACCAGTGATGCAGGCCATATTCTCGGCCTGTGGGTGACGAAACCTGTTGCCAAGGGGATGTCACTGCAAGATACCGTAGCTGCCATCCATGCACAAGGCGGCCTAGCCATTCTCGCGCATCCCTATCATGTGCATATCGGCGATGTTGGGCGCAATGCACCGCGATACACCTTGCGTCCAGAGGTGTTATTAGAAGCAAAGCTGGACGCGCTTGAAGTTTTCAACGCTGGCATCGTCCTACCGGGTTCAAATATCTGCGCCCGGATATTGGCTCATCGAGCCGGAATAGCCACCATTGGCGGCAGCGACGCACACACATTGGGTGCTATCGGCTGCGGTTTAACGCGCTTTTCGGGTCGTACAGCAGAAGACTTACGAAGCGCCATCATATCAGGCAAGACGATTGTCGAGGGAAAACCATGGCCTCTGATCGATTATTGGAATTATTTGAGGGGTTCGACCCACAACACGTCGAACGAGTTTTTGGCAGAGAGGTTGCCCTCAAGCCGCCCGACCCGTCCCTAAAACTCGCGCCAATCAAACGAGTCGCTATTATCACCGAGGCATTTTTGCCAAAAGTGGATGGTGTGTCCAAGACCGCATACTTGACGTTGAAGTATCTTCAGCAAACAGGGCGCGAAGTATTAGTTTTTGCGCCTGATATTGCACCGGAAACCGTGGGCGAAACACGGGTACATCCGATGCTTTCTGTTGGATTCCCCCAAGCACCGGAAACCCGCATGGCGCTGCCCAATCCTTTCATCGCCCGCGCCTTGCATGAATTCAAACCCGATTTGATTCACCTCTTTAGCCCAGCGATGATGTCTGTAACGGGCATGGCGACGGGACGGCACATGAATGTCCCGATTGTGGCAAATTATCAGACCGATTTACCCGGATACGCCACCCATTATGGCTTTCCGTTTATGGAAAATATCACGCGCAATTGGCTGCGCTATATTCATAACGGCTGCCATTTAACGCTTGTGCCGTCCACCCATACCGCGAATGAACTACATACACACGGGTATAAACGACTGCGTCCGTGGGGGCGCGGTGTAGACAGTAGGCGCTTTAATCCCGCCCATCGCACAGATGAATGGCGGGAAAAATTACTCAACGGGCGTGACCCCTCCTCGCTGTTGTGTGTCTATGTAGGCAGATTAGCGGCGGAAAAACGGGTTGATTTGTTGATTGACGTAGCAAAACTACCCGGCGTTGCCCTAACCATTATTGGGGACGGCGCGCAACGCAGCGACTTAGAATCGCTCTTTGCTGGCACAAATACCCATTTTACGGGTTATTTGCTCGGTGATGAGCTGCCAGCAGCATGCGCCAGCGCTGATGTTTTTTTGTTCACGGGACCCAATGAAACATTTGGTCAGGTCATCCAAGAGGCAATGGCTTCCGGGCTGCCTACGGTGGTCACAAATAAGGGTGCAGTGCATGATCTTGTGATTGAAGGAGAAAGTGGTTATATCTGCGAGGAAGACCCCGTTGCTTTTGCCGATGCGGTGCGCCGCCTGCGCGATCATCTCGATTTACGTCAGAAAATGGCGCTTACTGCTCGCCACATCGCAGAGAACCGTCCTTGGGAAGTGATCCTTTCACAGCTTGAGGGCTACTATGCCGAAGCACAGCAAATTAATGAGCGTTTTGTGCGTGTCTTCGGTACGACAGACTACCATTTTCCATTGAAATTGCCCAATTTATTTATGGATCATTATCGCCCTCCACTGATATGATTTTTCTTCACCTTGGGGGGCATGTTGCACCCCCTAACATGCCTTATTGATGTTATAATCCTCGCCATCTATTCTAAACTCGAACACAACTTTAAGGAATCACGATGTCGGATGAAGATCAAAAAACGCTGGCGCTCATCGCTCACGATGGCAAAAAAGCTGATATGGTCGCCTTTGCCATGCGTTACAAGGCTGTGCTGGAGCGTTACAAATTGGTAGCAACCTCAACAACAGGCAAATTGTTGGAAGAAAAATGTGGCTTAGAAGTGACACGAATGCTTTCTGGCCCCTACGGTGGGGATGCCCAAATCGCCGCACAAGTCGCCGAAGGCAAAATCGCCGCCGTCTTCTTTTTCGTAGATCCGCTAGGCAAACACCCACATGACCCTGATATTCAAACCTTACTGCGAATCTGCAACGCCCACAATGTTCCGTTAGCGAGCAACGCAGCGACGGCCAGTTTCATCATCTCAGTTCAGGCTTTATAGGGGGATACTTCCCCTCCAGCAGGATTTTATTCCCGCCGTTCCCCCTGCCGAATTGCCAGCGCTAAGAAAAGATCTGTCGCGGCAGTCTGCATGAAAATGAAAAGGAGCAGTGCTGGGCCTATCAAAACGCTGTATGGCACTTGGGGCCAAATATCAGCGGCAAACAATCCAAGATAGAGAAAACTAAAGCCCCAGTCGCCCAATGCAGCGAAAGCGACCAACAGCAGCCACATACTGACATCGGTTGCCCCCGTCAAGCCGGAACCACGAAAGCGCGTAATGCCGATGACGAGAAACACCACAATCCCAATACGAATAGCGGATAGCGCGATCTGCGCCAGCCCAACATAAATACGCTGTTTGGACAATGTGGAGACAAATAGCCCCAAGGCTGCATCAAAGCCCAGCCCTGTCAGCGGCAGCAGCAACGAAGCCGTCATCATCAACGCCAAAAAAAGCACGCCCACCGGAACAGGAACTTGGGGTGTAGCACCGCCAACGAGATAATTGATATACTCGCCACTGAAGGCTGTAAGGTCATAAAGCAGCGCACCAATCATAATAAGCCGCGCCAGCAGCAGCACCCCTAAAAACCCACGCAATCGATAGAGGACAACCGCGCTCCATCGCGCTCGAAGCACCAACCCAACTCCGCCCACTGTTGCCCGCAAGTTGTCCCATGTCTGACGACGTTTTTCCTCTTCCACGACCCCTACCGTGAGCGCTAAAGCAGAAAGCCGTGCGACCAATTGTAAAAACAAGACAGGCCCGATGAGTACTTCGAAGATCACTTGACTCACTGGGCGTTCTAAGGGATTCGTTGTCATAAAATCGCTGGCGACAATCCAACCAAGCATTAAAGCCAGCCCACCACCCAACATAATAAAAAACGTGCGTATTAATCGCGCACGGCGACTTTCAGTTTGAGAAGCGCTCAAAAGTGATCGCAAAATCGGATGGTCGGCACGCGCCCAAACGGGCAGTTGGCGTTGAATCATAAAGTAACATCCTCAATTAAGTCCATAACCCGACCTGATATACCACGCGACAAAGCACCCTGCCAGTCGCTTTCTTCTATTCGTACTGTATGAGTATAGCGGATGTAATGAATAATCGTCTCAGGAATCGCACCGCCGAGTTGTTCACGCACGGCTTCGGCATAAACACCCAATTGTAAATGGTAGCGCCGCGCATGATGAGCGATCAACGCAGGATTATCTGCCGCATTCCTCACAGTGCTGGTTTTATAATCCGCGATGACCCATCCGCCGCCGCGCTCACGAAACAAAACATCAATTACTCCGTGAATGATACGTCCATCACACTCATAGATAAATGGCAGTTCTCGATAAACCGTAACCGCCTGCTGCACACGATGATATACATCACTTTCTTTAAATTTAATCAGAAGCTCCAAAGCTTTTACCGCCGCACGATCACACAGCAGATCATCGGTAATGCCCTGCTTCCACGCATAATTCCGCAACATCTCCATGTAATCCGCGTCGCCCATCCCTTGCGGAAAGCGCCACCAGCGCAGCACCTCATGGACGATTTCCCCAATCTGGCGCGGACTCACGCCACTAGCACGATCGCTGACCCAATCTACTACCGATGGCGCATCATGCAGCACTTGACGGCGAAACCGACTGCGATAAAAGGCTCGGTCTTTTTCATCAATCGATTCTTCAATACTGCCCAGATCAGCGATATGCGTGGCGGAAAGATGCCGCGCCTGCGCCTCACGTTGAATCACAATTTCATTTAGCAAAAGAGGCTTCACTGCTTCACCTGGCAGCGATGCCCCCGCCTGAATGAATTGATTTTCCCAAGCGGATTTTTCTTCCAACGGTGCAGTCGCTATTTCGTCATCTGCCACAGAATCAGCGGCATAAAAAATTTGCACTCGTCCCCAGTCGGTATCGGCAGTCGCCAAATTCTCCGTCAATTCTAGCGCCTCAATCAAATGACCAATCCAACCGCGTCCACGCCATGCGCCTGTCTTTTTATCCTCGCTGATTTGTCCGCTGACGATCAAGGCATCTTGGGCGCGTGTCGCAGCGACATAAAATAAGCGTAGCCGCTCCGCATCGTCGCGCAATTCGCGTAAGCGCTCTGCCCGACGATAAGCATAGGGTTTGGTAAGTTTATCTTTTTCGGCATCATACACTTTACACGCCAAACCATAATCGCCGTCGTAGACCAGAATATCACTGCTGCCGCTGCTTTTCTCCCAAGACGCATCGGCCAGCACCACCACCGGAAATTCCAGCCCCTTGCTGGCATGGACGCTCATAATCTGCACCGCGCCTTCCGAGTCCAATAAGGCTTCGCCCTCGCGCACTTCACGCGCACTTAAATCGCGCAAATAAGCCGAAAATGCGCCTAAAGTGACTTTTCCGCTGGACTGCGCTTTTTCCAGCAATTTTTCGATATTGCCGCGCCGCCTTGCGCCATCTGGCAACCCGGTGAGTATCGCCAGATAACCCGTCCGCGCTAAAGCATCGCGCAGCAGTTCAGAGATCGTCACCCGCCCCGCTGATCCACGCAGCGCATAAAAAACTTCACGAGCAAAAGCAACGCTTGCCAATTCATCATTAGGCAGCCAATCGCTAGGCGCTGCCAATACGTCCCACAGCAGGATTTTCCTATCATCGGCATGAATCCGCAGTGCTAAAAGGGCATCATCGCTTAAACCAAATAACGGTGAGCGCAGCGCCGACATGAGCGCGAGTTCGTCCGCCGGGTTATAAAGCACATTCAGCAGATTGAGCAAATCCCACACTTCCTGACGGTTATAATAACCACGTCCTGCAAGTGTCACGAAAGGTAATCCCGCGTTTTTAAATGCTTCTTCATACAACGTAACGTTGCTCAGGGATTGGAACAAAATCGCCGCATCGCCATAGTGCATTGGACGATGTTCTCCGACTGCCTTGTCATAAATCACACGCCCAGAATCGACCATTTCGCGCAAGCGATTGGCAATTTCGTAGGCTTCGCGGCGGCGGCAGTCTTCTATACCGATTTTAGGCCCATCATCTTGCAAAGTGCGTCCGTCAATCAACAGCATCTCAATCGGCGGATGATCGCCGGGCGGCGCGAACTCTCGAAAAGCCGTCATCACTACACCGAGTTCAACCTGATACGCACTGACAGGGCTGCGTAAATCACGTACTAACAGCCGCGCAAAAATGGCGTTAAAGTGCGTCACCAGTGGGCGATGTGTGCGGAACGATTCAACCATATCAATCGGCTTTCCACCAGAAGCGACAATTTGCTGACGCACACTGCCAAACACACTCACATCCGCGCCCCGAAACGCATAGATACTTTGCTTCTCATCCCCGACAACAAACATCGACCCCGGTGTGTCTAATCCTGCCAGCGACTGCACAATCGCCCATTGATCGGCGTTGGTATCCTGAAATTCATCCACCAACAAATGTCGGAATTCCGCGCCTTGGTAACGCGCCCGGACTTCAGGATGATTCAGGAGCAAATCGCGGGTGAGCGCTTCCAAATCATTAAAATCAAGCTGGGCGGCGGAAGTCTTCATCGTCCGATAATGATGCGCTACTCGCCTCAACAAAGATGCCCATAACGGCAGAAGTTCTGCCGCCCGCTCATCAAACGCTCCCGGCGGCTCACCGATCACCTTTTGAGTAGCTTTCGCCGCTTCCCGAATGGCTGTTAGAACTTTTTTCGCCAGCGCGAATTCTTCCTCCCCGCCCCAATTTTTCGCGCTTCCCCCGCGCATTATGATTCCGGCGATTTCTTTCAAAGCGTTTAAAGCTGAATCGCCACCGGAATTTTGATTAAGATATGCCAACCAATCGAGACAGTCTTGCCACTTTTTACCAAGCGCATCATCAGCGGGATCCACCGTCCCAATCGCCTCAGCTTCACTCAAAAAGCCGTTGATATAGCTTGGGATGTCATCCCACCACTGCTGCATCCACAATATCATCAAATCATCTGGCAGATCATGAACCGCGTTCAGGAGCGAAAAATCCGCCAACGTTTCACGAATTGCGAGGCCTTCATATTCAGTAAACAGCCGTACCGCCGGATCATTTTCTGCCACCATCTGCACGAGCGCATTTTCAATCGCTTCATCTAGCAAAATCGCCGCGTCGGTTTCGTCTAGGACGACAAAATCAGGATCGACACCCGCTTGCGCTGCGTTGGCGCGAAGCAAAGTGGCGCAAAGGCCATGAATAGTGTCAATGCGGGCGCTGTCCATCGCAGTAAGCAATTGTGACCAGCGCAGATTCTCTGTTTCTTCCAGTGCAGATTGTAGACGTTCCGTGAGTGACAAGCGCACGCGATCTCGCATTTCTCCGGCGGCCTTTTTGGTAAAAGTGATCGCCACCAGCGCGTTCAATGACCAATCAGGGTTGCGTTCCAGCAGCGCGAGATACCGCTCGACCAATACGCGAGTCTTGCCGCTGCCCGCCCCGGCGATGACAATGACATTTTGATCGTGGGTGTAAACAGCGTCATGTTGGTCAGAAGTAAAATTCATAAGTGGCTTTCGATATAAAATGAAAAATCGCTCTCAAATGCAAATTGGGTTAATCGCGCTTTTTCCGGCTCATAATGCTCATCCGGCAAAGCTGGCTGAATTCGCAGTAACGCACACATTTGCCCTCCTGCAATTTATTAGCGTGGGTGGCGAAGTCCCCCGCCCGGCCTTGCGCCAGATAGCGTGTGAGATGCGCCCGGCCTTGTTCGAGTGCTTCCTGCCCAATCGAGTCGTCCAGATGCAAATCCCCGCTGATTTTGCTATTGCTCACATGCCAGAAAAGGCCACCCGCCACTTCTTCTGGTGCATCAGGATCACTTTTCAGCAGCGTTTCTGAAGCCAACGCATAAACCATCATCTGAAAATTACGCCCTTCGCTAATTTCAGAAATAGGAATCGTGGTGCTGCCTGTTTTGTAGTCGATAATGATGGCGCGATTTTCGGCGCGGTCAATCCGGTCAATATAGCCGCGCACTTGTAGCGCTTCGCCATCATCTAACGCAATCGTCACAATCTGATCTTCATCCATACCAAAGGGGGCTTCCAATTGATACGGGACACGGGGAATATGCCCAAATTTTTTGTTGATGGGGCTATCCGCACTAAAATCCACTCGGACGAGTGATTCCAGCTTTCGCAACAATATCGCTTGTTCCTGCGTCCAAAGTGCATCCGCCCGAAAACCAATTTTCTCTGGTGCGGCGTTGAAAACATCATGCGCGACTGTACGCAGTGTGCGGAGCGCATCTTCAATATGATCGGGGGTGATCGTGATGCCCTGCCGCAGGAAATGCGCGTAAGTCTTTTCTAAAATTTCATGATTAAGCGTCCCGCGTTGGGCGGCATCCATACCTTCTTCTGGCTCTTTAATTGCCTCTAGCTTAAGTAAGCGTTTGGCGAAATAGCGAAATCCACATACCCCATAATCATTAAGCTGTGATGCACTCCAGACTTTCCCCGTACCTAATTGCCCGGCAGCGTATTCAACTAAGCGGTTGTCTTGCAAGCGCCCACTATAAAGATCATATGGATTAGTAGAAATACGACCTGCTTCAATTAAACGTCCCCTGCGGATACCCGCCCAATAAGGCGTTTTAGTGAGCAGCCAATTATATAATCCGGCTTCCGTAGGCTTGACTAAATCAAACGGCACATTGAATCCAGCGGATACCGTTAAGACAGCCTCATCCAGTGTGGCGACTTCCGCTGCTGGCACGACCTGCCCTACGCGCAAACGATCACGCTGAATCAAGTCGGCACTGTTTGTAAAAGCAATTGTAACCGCCCGCCAAAAAACACTCTCAACCCATCGCTTGCCCTCTTGCACAGTAGAACGAGAAAGCGTCAGCGACTCACGGGGTAAGCAAATTAACTCGTAGAAAAGACCATCATCAGCGGCACGCTCGGCTTGTGTTTTCAGCCTAATCCCACGCGCTCGTAAGGCACGGCGTTCACTATCCAAATAAAGCGGGTCTTCAGGAATTTGCTGTGGGAAAATCCCTTCGGATAGGCCGACAATAAATACATGCTTATGCGGCAGGCCACGCGCATCTGTTGCCGTCGTCACCAACACCCTTCCAGAGCGATTCGGATGCGAATCCACTGTCGCGCTGGCAACAGCAGCCAATAAATCCGTCGCAAAGGCTGCCCATTCTAAGGAGATGTCTTCCGCCGCATTCTCCAATGAACGCAGCAACTCCCGCGAGGTGAGTAAGCCGCGCAAAACATGCTTGAATGCTTGGATCG
>Ga0335394_10000118_pt1 | contig 74144 bp, 58 predicted proteins | sample MAT03_FD_205741 | JGI IMG/M metagenome (GOLD analysis project Ga0335394, IMG submission 205741) | Freshwater microbial communities from Lake Fryxell liftoff mats and glacier meltwater in Antarctica - MAT-03 (spades assembly) (version 2) ... | reverse complement strand
GTGTCATAGATTGCAATCTGCATAGAGCGATTAGCCTTTAGCAATTAGCTGTTAGCGAAAAGATTCAACGCAAAGGCGCAAGGAACGCACCGATTCGCAAAGAAATTAACCTAGAATTCTTGTCGCGCTTGGTGTCTTGGCAGTTCAAATGTGTTTCATGCAGTCGTCATGACTCGTGCGGGATGCGCCGCTTCATAGTCCACTGTATCCGCATCTAAGCTGATTAAAAAGCCGAGTTGATCGACCCCATTGAGCAGGCAGTATTTACTAAAGCCATCAATCGGAAATTCGACATTACGCCCATCCGGCAGCGTGATCGATTGGCTGGCGAGATCAACCGTGATTTGTGTCGTCGGGTCTTCTTCAGCCAAGCTAATTAACTGCTGATGGGTTTCTTCATCCACCACAATCGGCAGCAGGCCATTTTTGAGCGCGTTGTTATTGAAAATATCGGCAAAGTAGGTGCTGATAACGGCTTGAAAACCTGCTCCGAGTAATGCCCAAGGCGCATGTTCACGCGAACTGCCACAGCCAAAATTGTGTCCGCCAATCAGCACCGCCGCGCCTTTATGCTCCGGCTTATTCAGCGGAAATTCCGGCTTGGGCGATCCATCCGCGTTATAGCGCCAATCGGAGAAGCAGGCTTCGCCCAAGCCGTTTTTATCCGTCACTTTAAGGTAACGCGCCGGAATGATCTGATCGGTATCAATATCATTGTTGGGCAGCGCAACCATCCGTCCAGAAAAAGGTTGTAGGGGTTCCATTACGTTGCGGCCTCCAATGCTTGACTTTCAGCGTACATTTCACGCGGGTCGGTAATCACGCCGTTAACGGCTGTTGCGACTGCTGTAAGTGGACTGGCAAGGAAGGTACGTCCGCCTTTACCTTGCCGTCCTTCAAAGTTGCGGTTGCTAGTGCTGACGGCATATTCGCCCGGTTGCAGTTGATCGCCATTCATCGCAATGCACATCGAGCAGCCTGCCTCGCGCCATTCTGCGCCTGCCGCTTTGAAGATTTCGTGCAGCCCTTCGCGCTCGGCCTGCGCTTTCACTTTCTGCGAACCCGGCACGACCATCATACGCACACTATCGGCAACTTTGCGCCCTTCGATCATCTTGGCAGCTTCGCGCAAATCGCTAATGCGCGAATTGGTGCAGCTCCCGACAAAGACGACATTCACAGCCTTACCGAGCAAACTCTGCCCCGGTTGCAAATCCATATACCGCAGTGCTTTATCCAGCGCGACTTTTTGGCTCACATCGCCCATCTTATCGGGATCAGGAACACGATCAATGATCTTCATACCCATACCGGGATTCGTGCCGTAGGTAATCATCGGGGTGAGGTCATCTGCCTCAAGGACGATGGTTTCATCAAACGTCGCGCCTTCATCACTAGGCAAAGTACGCCATTTTGCGACTGCCGCATCCCAATCCGCGCCTTGCGGAGCATATTTACGTCCAGCAATATAATCAAAGGTGGTGTCATCCGGCGCAACCATACCCGCCCGTGCGCCGCCTTCGATGGACATATTGCAAATCGTCATGCGGCCTTCCATGCTCAAGGCACGAATCGCCTCGCCCATATACTCCAGCACGTAACCCGTGCCGCCGCCCACGCCGATTTTGGCGATAATGGCGAGGATGATGTCCTTCGCGGTCACACCGCTCGAAAGCCGCCCATCCACGCGGATAGCCATCGTTTTGGGTTGGCTTTGCAGCAGCGTTTGCGTCGCCAGCACATGCCCGACTTCGCTCGTGCCAATGCCGAAAGCTAATGCGCCGAATGCGCCGTGTGTGCTGGTGTGGCTGTCGCCGCAGACGATGGTCATACCCGGCTGGGTTAAGCCTTGTTCGGGGCCAATCACATGGACGATTCCCTGATTTTCTGTGCCGAGCGCATACAACGGAATGCCAAATTCAGCACAATTCCGCGTGAGAAAATCAAGCTGGAATGCCGCTTGCGAATCGGTAACAGGGATGATTCCGTCGAGACCGCGTGGGGTCGTAGGCGTGCTGTGATCCATCGTCGCTAAGGTTTTATCTGGACGGCGGACTTTTAAACCGCGTTCACGCAGCACCGTAAAGGCTTGTGGTGATGTGACCTCATGGACAAGGTGCAGATCAATATAGAGTACGGCGGGAGTTTCTGCCGTCTGTGGTTTTACCAGATGGCTTTCCCAAACTTTCTCGAACAATGTTTTAGGGGTGTGATTACTCATCAATCGTTTCCAGACTTAACATAGATTGGACAAATTTCAATGTAAAGACGCTCAAATTACAGACCTAGATTCAAGAGAGCAAGTTGAATGAGTTGAACCGCCAAGAACACCAAGAGTTTTAATTTACTGTGATCTTTGTGTCCTTTGTGGTTAATCTTTTTCTGTTTTCTTTCTCAAATTCACGGATAGGCGCAAAGATGTTTTCCTGATTTTTGTTTAAGTTGCTTTACGTTCTACGCGGCTTTGCGGCTAAATCACTTTGCTTCCGATTTCATGTTGACCGTCGCCGCTTCGCCTTCAGCCTGAACGCCATCTAATCCGAGCAGCGCCAACATGCGATTCACCGCTGCCAGATAAGCCTTCACGCTGGCAACGACAATATCACTATCCGCGCCGTAACCGCCGAAGGAGCGCCCCGTTTCGGGATGCTGGATTCGCACAGTCACTTCGCCAAGCGCATCAATACCTTCCGTGACACTATGGACGGCATATTCAACCAGCACGTTAGGCGCATTAGTAATGGCATCAATCGCCTTATAAGACGCATCCACTGGCCCCGTCCCGACTGCGGCATGAATAAACGCCTCGCCGCTGCCTGCCCGGTGCATTTTGACAGTCGCCGTCGGCATTCCCATCGTGCCACATGTGACCTGAATATCATCCATGCTAAAAATTTCTTCCGGCTTGTTGAATTCATCCGCCATAAGCGCTTCAAGATCAGCATCTGTCACATTTTTCTTGGCATCGGCCAATTCTTTAAAACGGGCAAAAAGCTGATTCAGCGCGTCGCCTTCGACGTTATAGCCGAGTTCCGAAAGGCGCACTTTGAGCGCATGACGACCACTGTGCTTACCTAATACCAGCTTACTCTGCGACAGTCCGACAGTCTCCGGGGTCATAATCTCAAACGTGCTGGCATGTTTGAGCATCCCATCCTGATGAATACCTGCTTCATGAGCAAAGGCATTCGCGCCGACGATGGCCTTGTTCGCCTGCACATACATGCCTGTATAGTTGCTCACCATGCGGCTAGTCTTGACGATTTCCCGCGAATTGATGTTGGTATTCAGTCCATAAAACTGCGGACGCGTATGCAGCGCCATAACGACTTCTTCCAAACTGGTGTTTCCGGCACGTTCACCAATGCCGTTAATCGTGACTTCGACCTGTCGTGCGCCGCCGAGGACACCTGCCAGCGTGTTCGCCGTCGCCAAGCCAAGATCATTATGGCAGTGAACCGACCAAATCACGCCGCTGCCCGGCCCCGCGCCGGGTGTTTCCGCGATTAAGTTGGCAATCCTTTCGCGCCATTCTTCCGGCGTAACATAACCTACAGTGTCGGGGATATTGAGCGTTGTCGCACCGCACTGCACCGCTACCGCGCAGACTTCCACCAAAAACGCCGGATCGCTGCGTCCGGCATCCATCGGGCTAAACTCCACATCGTCGCACAGGCTTTTCGCCAAGGTGACGGCTTTACGGATGATTTCGATTGCTTCAGCACGAGTTGTCTTGGTAATGTAATTGAGATGATAGTCGGATGTGCCGAGGAAGGTATGGATGCGCGGTTTGGCAGCGTCTTTCACGCCTTCCCAGCAGACGAGGATGTCTTTCTCAACCGCACGCGACAAACCGCAGATTACGGGGCCATCGGGCGTACCAACTTCGCGGGATATGCGCTGCACAGCGGCGAGATCATCAGGTGATGCCGCCGGGAAACCCGCCTCGATAATATCCACACCCAACATGGAAAGCTGACGGGCGATTTCCAGCTTTTCCGCGCTGGAAAGAGTCGCGCCGGGGCTTTGTTCGCCATCGCGCAGGGTCGTATCGAAAATCAGGACGGTATTTTCGTCGTAGGTACGTACTTTATCAGTCATAGGAGGTGATCCTTTTTAGCTTGTGATTAATCAGGCGAAAAGTTTGAAGGTCACTAAGGCCATCTTCAGCCATAGAACCACCCCCTTCCCTACGCCTACCCCAGCGTCATCCATACCCGTTTGCTCCTGTATGATGTGGTCATGAGCGTTCATGCCCCTACACCAACGATAAAATCATCCATTCGATGTCGAAGTACTGTCCATCCCATTTAATGTAGCGCGGGTCGATGCTGTAAGACACAAATCCCAAGCTGGCATAAAGCGTCCGCGCCCGATCATTCCCCACCGTCACCGCCAAAATTACATCTTCCACGCCCGGACGCGACTTGCCATGACTAATCGCAGCGTTCATCAGCGCCCGCCCCGTGCCTTTGCTTCGCGCTTCCGGCAGCACATACATTGAGGTAATAATCGCCCGATGGCTGACTTTTTTCCGAACATGACGCTGAAAAGCCACAATGCCCATCAGTTCATCGTCGATAAAAGCGCCGAATGTTGCGCTTTCCGGCAGACCATTTTTGAGATTTTCGGCAATACGCTTCATAGGCGTATTCAACTCTTCCTCATCAGACGAACCAAATGCTTCAGGATGATCTTTTAAGGCACGCAGTCGCAGTCGTTGATAATCCCCTGCATCGCCTTCATTTAGCACACGGACATTCATCCCTAGCACTACTCCTGCTTGACCTTTTTGGCATGGAGGAACGGCATCATATCGCGCAAATCCGTCCCGACTTTTTCCAGCAGCAGATCATGTTCCTGCTGACGGCGCGGCTTGAAGTTCGGGCGACCATTTTTATTTTCAGCAATCCATTCCTTAGCAAAGGTGCCGTCTTGGATGCGGTGGAGAACGCCATCCATCTCTTCTTTAACCAAGTTTTCAAAGCTGTCACCAACGGTGTAGCCGCCATATTCGGCTGTATCGCTCACGCTGTACCACATATAGCTGAGGCCGCCTTGATAAAGCAGATCGACGATCAGCTTGAGTTCGTGCATACATTCAAAATAAGCGATTTCCGGCTGATAGCCCGCCTTCACCAGCGTTTCAAAGCTGGCACGGATGAGGGCAGTTACACCGCCGCACAAGACAACCTGTTCGCCAAAGAGATCGGTTTCGGTTTCTTCCTTGAAGGTCGTTTCGATCACACCAGCGCGGGTGCAGCCAATCGCCCGTGCATACGCTAACCCAAGTGCGTGGGCGTTCCCTGTTGCATCCTGCGCCACCGCCAGCAAACCGGGAACGCCTGCGCCTTCCTTAAACACTTCGCGCACACGATGCCCCGGCGCTTTCGGCGCGACCATCGTCACGTCTACACTCGCAGGCGGCTTAATCTGCCCAAAATGAATATTGAAGCCGTGCGCGAACATCAACATCGAACCCGGTTTCAGATTGGGGCCAACATGCTGATCGTAAATCTCGGCTTGTGTGGTGTCCGGTGTCAGGATCATAACGACATCGGCGGCTTTGGTCGCATCCGCGACGGAAAGCACCTGCAACCCATCGGCTTCCGCTTTGGATTTGCTCTTGCTGCCTTCATGCAAACCAATCACGACATTGATGCCGCTTTCTTTGGCGTTGAGCGCATGGGCGTGTCCCTGGCTGCCATAGCCGATGACGGCAATCGTCTTGCCATTCAATAGCGATAGGTCAGCATCTTGATCGTAGAATAACTTAGCCATGAAAGACTTATCCTCTTGGTTATAGCTTTTAGCTGTTAGCCATTAGCTGTAGCAAATAATATGATTACGTTTGTAGGAGCTTGCTGTATCAAGCCCCTACTTTGATTTTACATTTCTTGGAGCTCTTGGTGGTTTATTCTAAACCCCGAAGCGCTGACCATTAAGGCCATTGCTGCTGAACACAGGCGGTTCATAATCGGTATCCATGATGCGTGTGCCGCGTCCCATCGCCACCACACCTGTCCGCACCAATTCGACGATACCGATTTCGCTCAACTGCCGGATCACTTCTTCGACCTGTTCCTCACGGGCAGCGATTTCGACAATCGCAAATTTTTGCCCCATATCGACGATTCGTGCTTGGGAACGCTCACAAATTTCGGCAACAGCATTATAAGAATCTGCATCGTCGGTACGTACTTTAATCAGCGCAAGGTCACGGCTGACGTAAGGCTCATTAGAAACCAACTTCACGTCGATGACGTTAATCAGCTTATAGAGGTTGGTGGCGATCTGCCGCCCATTGGCGCGGTTGGCATCGACCACAATCGTCATGCGGGAGATATGCGGCTTATGAGTGCGCCCTACCGTGAGGCTATCCATATTATAATTGCGCCGACGAAACAAGCTGACGACACGATTCAGGACACCTGGTTTATTTTCCACTAAGGCCACTAAGGTTTGTTTATTGGGTTCTTTCTCGCTCATGATTAGTTACTCTCTCCCGGCTTTGGGCGGCGGATCATCTTATCTAGGTCAGCACCGGCAGGCACCATCGGATAGACCATTTCCTCTTTTGCCACCACATATTCGATCAATACAGGGCCGCTGTGACTGCGTGCAAAATTAACCGATTCTTCCATCTGATCGCGGGAAGTCACCCGCATACTCGGAATACCGTAGGCTTCCGCTAATTTACAAAAATCAGGATTGACCATCGGTGTCGATTGATAGCGTTCTTCGTAGAAGATTTCCTGCCATTGGCGTACCATGCCTAAAAAGGCGTTATTGATGATGGCAATATTGACTTTGATGTTTTCCTGAACAGCGGTTGCCATTTCGCACAAGGTCATCTGGAAACCACCATCGCCCACAATCGCCCAGACCTCTTCGTCCGGTCTGCCGAATTTCGCGCCAATCGCCGCCGGAAAGCCAAAGCCCATTGTGCCTAATCCACCGCTGGTCAGCATGGTCGCGGGACGTTGATGCGGATAATACTGCGCTTCGGTCATTTGATGCTGTCCCACATCCGTAACCGTAATCGCGTCGCCACCCGTATATTTCCACAAGTCGTTAATCACTTGTGCGCTCAGGAGTTTGTCCCCAGTGTAATTGCGGACAATATCGCGTTCATCGGAATCTTCTTGCCAATCGCGGATATGATTCAGCCAATCAGGATGTTGATTCTGCTGAACACCCGGCAAAATTTGCGCGACAACAGTGCGTAAATCCCCGGCAATACCGACTTCAACAGGCACATTTTTGCCAATCTCAGATGGGTCAATATCCACATGAATTTTCTTGGCATTGAGCGCATACGTCTTTAAATTGCCCGTTACGCGATCATCGAACCGCATCCCTAACGCAATCAGGAGGTCTGCCTCTTGAATGGCATGATTAGAAGCGGCTTGTCCGTGCATCCCCATCATACCCAGTGTCAGCGGATGATTTTCTGGCATCGCCCCTTTGCCAAGCAGCGTCAGCGCTACCGGAATTTGCGCTTTCTCAGCAAGTTCAAGCAAAAGCTGCGTCGCGCCGGAAAGCATCAAGCCGTGTCCGGCAAGAATGACGGGACGTTTGGCATTGTTGATGAGTTCAACCGCCGCCGCAACATCCACCTCGTCAGCCGTCTGGGGCGGTAAGTAACCCGGCAGACGAATCGGGTCTACTGGATACACAAACTCAATTTTTTCCTGCTGCACATCTTTGGGAATATCGATCAACACGGGGCCGGGGCGACCTGTACGGGCAATATGGAAGGCTTCACGGATGGTATATGCCAATTCGTGAATGTCACTCACTAGATAATTGTGCTTCGTAATAGGGAGCGTTACGCCCGTCACATCTGTTTCCTGAAAAGCATCCGTGCCAATCGAGCCACGCGGCACTTGACCCGTAATGCACACAATCGGTGAAGAGTCCATCATTGCTGTCGCAATTCCGGTAACGAGGTTGGTCGCGCCGGGACCGCTGGTGGCGATGGCAACCCCTACTCTGCCTGTCGCTCGTGCATAGCCATCCGCCATATGCGATGCACCCTGCTCATGCCGTACCAGCACATGATGAATTTGTGGATATTTGGTCATCGCATCGTATGTCGGCAAAATCGCGCCGCCGGGATACCCAAAGATCACATTCACCCCTTCGCGCAGCAGACATTCCATGATAATTTCAGAACCCGTAAGTAACATTAGCGATAACTCCTCATCTCGGTATAGTTGTTTTTGTTTGTAGAAACTTGCTTAATCGCCAGCAGTAGGTTCAGCTTGGCGCACATGAGTCAGCCAGCCGTGCCGATCTGGTTTTTCGCCTGATGTAATGCCAAAAAACTCTGCTTGCAACGACTTGGTGATTGGTCCCGGCTTGCCTTCGCCCACTTGCAGACGATCTACCGAGCGCACTGGCGTAATCTCGGCTGCCGTTCCAGTGAAAAATAATTCGTCCGCCATATATAGCATTTCGCGAGCGATGGGTTCAAAGCGAACTTCATAACCCAAATCACGCGCCAAAGTCAGCACCGTGTCACGGGTGACACCCAACAAAATAGATGACCAACTTCCAGGCGTATAGATCACCCCGTTAGAAATAACAAAAATATTTTCGCCCGCGCCTTCGCTAACATAGCCGCTGTAATCGAGTGCGATCCCTTCCGCGAAGCCGTTATCGTGTGCTTCCATACTGATAAATTGGCTGTTCACATACTGACCGCCGATCTTCGCCATCGATGCGCCTGTATCCGGTGCCATTCTGCGCCATGAGCTGATCTGAACATCTACGCCATTATCAATCGCCTCGCTGCCAAGATAGCGTCCCCATTCCAGCGTGAAGACCACGACTTCTGTCGGCGTTTTACGTCCTTCTAAACCGAGCGGCCCCGCACCACGAAAGACCAATGGACGGATATAACAGGACTCATGTCCATTGCGGCGGACGGTTTCGACAATCGCGTTATTCAGGTCTTCCTGGCTAAAAGGCAGATCAATCCGCGCCACTTTGCACCCATTCACCATACGCGCTGTATGCGGCTCTAGGCGGAAAATGACTGGGCCATCGGGCGTGGCATACGCACGGATACCTTCAAACACACTTGATCCGTAATGGAGCGCGTGAGTCGTGACGTGTACGTTTGCATCCTGCCATTTTACAAATTCGCCGTTTCTCCAAATCCATTCTGCGGTCATTCTTGTAATCTCCTAAGAAAAATGAGAAGTGTCCTTTTAAACAAAAAACCCCCTGCTTGGGGGTCTACCTGCGTTCATTTCTGGTCGCTGTCGTCACCCAAGCCTAATCACCCGCCGCTAATAATAAGGACGAGTACAAGTACGCTAAGGATAATAACGACGATACTGCGAGACATGGTTGATCTCTGTAGATTGATTAACTTATCTAATGGATAGGTTAACGCGCTCTTTGTGCCATGTCAAATTTTTGGTCAGGCGTGTTAAAAGTTCATAGAATTTGCCCGTGTTTTGTTGTACAAAAACGACAACTACAAAGTTTTCAACCGCTTTTTGGCTTCGGCAATCTGCTCACGTACCGCATCCGGCGCGGTACCGCCAATGGCACGACGCTTTTTCACCGACTCGTCAAAATCGAATACCGCCGCGACATCTTCGCTGAATAAATCAGAAAGTTCGCGCAACTTAGGCAGCTCAACTTGCGACAAATTAACATGCGCTTCCGCTGCTAACCGCACGACCTGCCCCACAATATGATGCGCTTGGCGAAATGGCATTCCTTTATGCACAAGATAATCAGCTAAATCTGTCGCCAGCATATCCTCGGTGAGCGCTGCTCGCATCTTATCAGGGTTGACTTTCAGTGTGCGGATAATCGCCGTGACCACTGGCAGAATCAGAGTCAGTGTATCCACTGAATCAAACAGCGCTTCTTTGTCTTCCTGCAAATCTTTGTTATAGGTACTCGGCAGCCCTTTGAGTGTCGCCAAAAATCCAGTTAAATTGCCGATAAGCCGTCCAGCCTTGCCCCGCGCCAATTCCATCGGGTCGGCGTTGCGCTTCTGCGGCATCAAACTTGATCCGGTGCTGTAGCGATCATCCAGCGTGATATAGCCAAAATTAGGATTGCTATAGAGGATGATATCCTCGGCGAGGCGGCTGAGATGTATACCAATCATTGACAACGTGAACAGCATTTCCGCCACAAAATCCCGATCACTGACGGCATCAAGACTATTCTGGCTGATTTCATCAAAACCAAGTTCCGCTGCCAGTTTTTTCCGATCAATAGCAAGGGGCGTTCCAGCAAGCGCACCCGCCCCTAAAGGCGAAACGGAAATTCGTCGCTTTGCGTCAGAAAGTCGTTCACGATCTCGCGCCAGCATCCAGAAAAAGCTCATCAACCAATGAGCTGTCGTGATCGGCTGGGCGGGTTGAAGATGCGTGTAACCCGGCATCACCGTTTCGAGATGCTGTTCGGCTTGGTCGATTAAGGCGGCTTGCAGCGCATGAAGTACATGATCAATTTCCGCATTTGCATTTTTCGTCCACAGCCGAAAATCCGTCGCCACTTGATCGTTACGACTGCGCCCAGTATGCAGCCTTCCGCCAACCGCTCCAACGAGTTCAATCAAGCGCCTTTCAACAGCGCTATGAATATCTTCATCACCTGATGCAAAAGCAAAGGTATGCGCTTTGAACTCGGCTTCAATCTGTTCTAATCCAGCAATGATGTTTTCCGCATCATCGCCAGAGATAACACCTGCCGCAGCAATCGCCTTTGCATACGCCATGCTGCCCGCGATGTCTTGTGCATAAAAACGCTGATCGAAACTGAGACTATCGTTCAGCGCCCGCAAATCCGCGTCTGATGGCCCACTAAATCGCCCGCCCCATAATCCCATAAAACTGGCCTCAATCCCGCTTGAATTTGCTGTAGTCTGGCTTCCGGTAACGGCTCACCCCACTCCCATCAATGCCGAGCATCGCTTCCACTTTCATCGGTAGACCAAATAGGGTGATAAAGCCTTCCGCGTCTTTCTGGTTATAGACATCTTCCTCTCCAAATGACGCATAATCTTCGCGGTATAAGCTGAATGGGCTTTTGCGTCCAGCGCAGATGATATTGCCTTTATACAGCTTAAGCCGCACTGTGCCGGTGACTTGTTCTTGCGTCACAGCGACAAACGCATCTAGCCCTTCCCGCAAGCGGGTATACCACAACCCGTTATAGACCAGTTCCGCATACTTGACCGCGAGAAAATCTTTATAGTGCATCGTGTGTTTATCAAGACAGATACTTTCTAAAAGTTGATGAGCGCGATGGATGACCGTTCCGGCTGGCGTTTCATACACACCGCGACTCTTCATCCCAACCAAGCGATTTTCGACCATATCAATCCGCCCGATAGCGTGTTTTCCGGCGATGTCGTTCAGACGCTCGAAAAGTTCAACCGAGCCGAGTGTTTCGCCATCCAGCGAGACAGGATTGCCCTGCTCAAAACCGACTTCGATGTAAAGCGGTTCGTCGGGTGCATCTTCGGGATTCGCCGTCAGTTGATACATGATAGGATCAGGCTCATTCCAGGGGTCTTCCAGCAATCCCCCTTCATGGCTGAGATGAAAGAGGTTTTTATCGCGGCTGTAAATCGATTTTTCCGTTGCCGTAACCGGGACATTAAATTCCAGCGCATAGGCTAAAGCATCTTCACGGCTGCGGATTTCCCATTCGCGCCAAGGCGCGACGATCTTCAATTTCGGATTCAGCGCCATGACCGTCAAATCAAAACGTACCTGATCGTTACCCTTGCCTGTTGCCCCATGCGCGACAGCATCCGCGCCTTCGATCTCCGCGATTTCGACCATGTGCTTGGCAATCAATGGACGGGCAAAAGACGTACCGAGCAGATATTCGCGCTCATAAATTGCCCCGGCTTTCATCGTCGGGAAGACGAAATCGCGCAAAAATTCCTCGCGTAGGTCGCGGATGTAAAGTTTGCTCGCGCCGGATTTAATCGCCTTTTCTTCGAGTCCTTCTAATTCTTCCTTCTGGCCTAAATCCGCACAGAAACAAACGACTTCGCAGCCGTCGTAATTATTTCGCAGCCACGGAACGATAACCGATGTATCTAGCCCGCCGCTGTAGGCCAGTACAACTTTTTTGATACCTTTATGCGCCATGATGCCTCCATAGACAAAACGAAACTAAAACAAAAAACCCCGACAAAAGATGTCCGGGGCTTTAGTCACTGATTTGGGTACACCCTATTCAGCAAGCATCCAAAACATCCCGAACCCGGTGTAGGGACGGCGACGACGGATGCAGCGATTAGGCAAGTTGAGCTTTTTATTCATGGCGGATAAGCATAACGCGCAACTGGAAGATGTCAAGCTACTTGTGGATAGTGGAACTACGCTTGCTGGAATGGTCACAAGATCGCTACAATAGAGGCAAGTTCAGCAAACACCGAGGGAAACAATTCATGCAAACAAAAGAAATGCTGCTCAAAGACCGGGACGCGAAGGCCAAGCCCCATCTGGAACAATACGCACCTGTCTGGATTATCGCAGAAAAAATCATCGCGGAGGACGAAGCCGTCCAGTTTAATGTGGTCTTTTTCCACAACCTTTACGGCTGGGTCAACCGCCGCTATCGCTATGACGGCTTTAACAATGTCCTCTACCATAAGGGGCAAACGATCATGCTTGAGGATGATGTGGTCGAAATTCAAGAGCGCGAACCGTACATCAGCACGGCTGTAACCGATATGCCGAATGCTTACGGTGGCTGACGCTAAAATGGTTAGTGCTTGTGATGGCTAAACGCCACAGCACCATTACGCCGCGCTGCCACGTCTTCAAAAACAGGCAGCAGTTGATCGACAATATTTGACCACGCATACTGACGGGCCAGTTCTGCTGCGTTTTGGCCTAACTGCGCCCGTTTGATCGGATCCGTCAAAAGCGTGACGATTCCCTTTGCTAAAGCAGCCGGTTCGCGGGCTGGCACTAGAAACCCCGTTTTTTTGTCGTTCACCAAATAGGCTAATCCGCCAACCTCTGAGGCAATCACGGGCGTACCGGAAGCCATTGCTTCAAGTGCAACCATCCCAAAGGATTCATAATCGGACGGCATAATGACGGCAGTCGCGGCGGCATAATAATAGGCCAGCATTTTATGATCTTTCGCGCCCAGAAAATCGACAATATCCCTGAGATTCAAGGACTCGCTTAATGTCCGCAAGCGCGAAAGTTCCTTATCGGCTGGATTATCCGGGTCGCCGCCGATGATGGCGAATGCCGTATGTTCCAACACCTGCGGATTATCACGGCGGATCAGGTTAATTGCCTCAAGAATCGTATCGACGGCCTTCAGCGGCTCAATCCGCCCCACGAACAACAGTAAATTGTTCTTTAGCGGAATGTTCAAACGGGCTTTGGCTTCATCCTGTGGAATAGGCCGAAACCGACTTGAATCTACACCCGGCGGCACAATCACAATCTTGCGTGGGTCAGCTCGATAGAGCCATAATAACTGCGCCTGTTCTGCCGGAGTCGCCGCAACAATCCGGTCTGCCCACTGCACAACCTGCGTTTCTACCGTCAAGCGAATATCCGGCAAAATCGGCTGCTTGGCATCAATCCGATTTTTCATGTGACCCAGCGTATGAAACATCTGCACAAACGGCGTATTCCACACTTCATTCAGCTTATGCGCCACCCATCCACTCAGCCAATAATGGCTGTAGATTAAGTCATATTTGATATGCTGGCGGGTTGTAAAAGCGATCACCCCCGCAGCAAATTGGGATACATACGGATAAACATCATTCGGATCAAGCGTTTGCAGCGGCCCCGCTGCCAGATGAATCACACGGACATTCTCGCCAATGGAATTATCGACATCAGGCAAATTAGGCGCGGCACGACGGGTATATATATCCACTGCGATATTATGCCGACCCAATTCCTCCGCGAATTCCCGCACATAAACATTCATACCGCCCGTTTTTTTACCACCCAATGGCGCAAGCGGACTGGTATGTACACTTAAAATAGCTATTCTTTGGACACCCATTTATTTTTTGACCTCTACGAGGCCTCATCGAGACCTGATTGATCTAACGATAGTTATGCTTCAAGACTTTTGGACGCATTCAAGGTGTAAATAATGGTATCCTGCCCACCTAAATGATACTTGTAGGTTTCGTTCCCGCGCAAAAAGTCGAAAACTTGATAGCCGCTTTCAATCGCATAGCGGATATTATGGGCAATTAAAACGATCCCAGCACTCAATTGATCGTGTGTGTCCCGTGAAAGACCGGAGTTATACACCATAATGCGGCCTTTATAATCAAAGTTGAGATACGCCGCCGCAGGCTCACCATTCACCGTCAAGAAACTGAGTTGCAACCAGCTATTAGCGGCAATCAACGGCATAATTTGGCGGAAAAACGCCACATTCTGTTCATTTTGTAGAAAAATTGCCTTTTTGGGGTCGCTGGCAGCCATCAATTTCAAGAATTTTTCTAGCTCATCATTCAGATTATGTTCTTCACTGACTATATACCAGGCAATCGCTTCGCCGCCGCCCTCGGCGCGACGCAGCTTACGCCGCAGTTCATGACGCTGTTTTTTATCCAAACAATTAAGATAGCCTTCCCAATCGCTCGGCAGTTGAATTACGGGGCAAACTTCAATTTGCTGCTGTTCAGTGGTGAAGCCGCGTTCATTAAGGAAATTAGGGAATTGGGCAAGGGTTGGGGAATTTTGTGGAATATTACAAAGGCTGATTTGGTCGTAATCAGCGCGGTGGTCATATAGGAAGGCGGCGAAGCAGTTCAAAACCGCCTCCGTACAGCTTGCATCAACGATGACATCCAGATAATCCGTCACATCAATACAGCCAATCGCTGCAACGAGGCGACCTTCTTCTGTCTCAATAATCGACCAGGGCGCAATCCCTAGCAACCGTCCATTATCGTCCCGACAAGTCACAAGCCACAATCGACCCGGCTGATACACCTGCCACCAAGTGGACTGCCATTCCCATGTGCCAAAGACTGTATCCGCAGCACTGCGCCAGAGAAGTTCATTCCATTCCGGTTTTAACTGCTCAAAAGCCTCTATCTGATCCGTTACATTGAGCTTCACGAAATACGCTTCCCTTAACCACAATTGAGTTTTACCAAGAGACAGGAATAACTCTATAATAACAAGCGGGTGTTAACATAGGATTAGACGATTCGTAAAAATCAAATCCTACTTCCCAAAATACCGCATTAATGAAATTTGTGAATAAAGGATGTGTGTTGTATTTTCATTAAATCGAAATAGGTTGTGCATTCTCTAAAATATAAGTGGTTTTTAGGAAAATTATCATGAAAAAGAAACTGCGGGGCTTAAAACGCACCGCCATTCAACTGGATTTTGATCTTTATCGCGTTGATGTCCCTATCCGTAACCTCACTAATACCAATCTCAGCGTCATTGACATCTGGCCTGAAGCTGTTGACCAGACGATCATGTTTGTGCATGGCTACGCCGGATGCGCCGAGACATGGGAACATCAGATTAATCATTTTGCCCGCGAATTTCGCGTCATTGCGCCAGATTTGCGCGGTCATGGGCAAAGTGACGCACCCTATACGCAGTACACCATGTCTGAGCTGGTCGATGATATTCACAATATCGTCGAAACGCTTAAACTGCCAGAAAAATTCATTTTGGTAGGGCATTCTTTTGGTGGGTCAATTTGTGTGGAGTATGCCAACGCGCACCCTGAACGCTTAGAAAAACTCGTGTTGATTGCCACCGCTGGCGAATACCCCCTGCCCCGCGCTGCATTTTGGGCATTTCGTATCCCGACGGCATTTTATCGCCTATGGTGGGATTACCGCCCCAAGTTTAATGCGGAAATCCACGTCATGAAGCGTATGATGTTCAACAACATGCGGAAGTGGAAAGGTTGGCCTTTATTGCGAAATATCACAACAGATACATTGGTCATCACAGGTGAGCGCGATAATTACTTCCCGCGCTATGTTTTCGATGATGCCGCCAAGATGGTTCCCAACGCGGAGATTTATGATGTCGGCTCCGCCAAACATAAAGTGCAGTTAGAACGGGCTGAAGCAGTCAATCGCGCAATTGAACGTTTTGCCGAGCCACTGCAAAAGGCTTCATGGCGCGACCAAAGCAGCCAAAATTCGATCCTTCAGCACCGTCCTTGGTTGAGCAGTTACAGCCAAGATACCCCGCGCACCATCCCTATCCCGCGCCAACCGCTCCATAAATTCTTAGAAGGCGCGGCGGATTGGCTGCCCAAACATATCGCTACCAGCTTTTATGGCGCGACGCTGACCTATCACCAGCTTAATGCCAAAGTGAATCAATTTGCCCAAGCGCTGCACGGTTTAGGGGTGCGTCCGGGTGATCGCGTTATGATTGTGCTGCCCAACACACCGAACCTCATTATTGCTTATTACGCCACCTTGAAAATCGGCGGCGTGGTCGTGATGCCGAATCCCGATGCGCCCGATACCCGTGCGGAGGGAGTCGTCCGTCAGATAAAACAAACTAATGCCAAAGTGCTAGTTGTACTGCGCTCTTATGCTCAATTGGCAAACTCACTTAAAGAAAGTGGGACTTCAATTGAGGTCGTTTTCGCCGATATGCGCGAAAAAATTGATGATGAGACCTATAGCAAACTTCTCTCAGCCGATATGGACGATCCAATAGTCGCCGCGACACGCAAACTCGGCCATTCGATGTCGAAGTTAATGGAAGAAGCCTCCGACCAAACACCCAATATCGTGGTTTCACCGCAAGATTTAGCGGTCATCGTCTTTACTAGTGGGACGACGGACGAGCCGAAAGGCGTATGCTTAACGCACAGCAATCTCGTCGCCAATACGCTGCAAACACGCCATTGGGTGCCGGATTTGCATTATGGGTCAGAGATTTTCTTGGCTGTGCTGCCCATGATGCACAGCTATGGGATGACGGCAGGATTAAATGTACCGATTGCAATGGGCGCGACAATTGTCCTGCTGCCTGTATTTGAGATTAATCAGGTGCTTGAGCATATCAAGCAGTATAAACCCACCATTTTCCCCGGTGTTCCCGCCATCTATACTGCGATTAACCAAGCGCCCCATGTCCGTAGTTATGGCTTATCGTCGATTAAAGCCTGCATCAGCGGCGCAGCTCCCCTCCCTATCGAAGTTCAAGAGGCATTTGAAAAATTAACACGAGGTCGCCTCGTGGAAGGCTATGGCTTGACGGAATGTTCCCCCGTCACCCACTCCAACCCGCTGTATGGGGTGCGGAAAGTCGGCTCTATCGGTGTCCCCATCGCCAATACCGACGCACGTATCGTTGATCTTGTGACCGATAAAGAACTGCCGCCAGGGCAAATCGGCGAACTCATTGTTAAAGGGCCACAAGTGATGGCGCGTTATTGGGAGACAGCCGTTGAGGATGAACCAGAGTCGATTATTAAAAATGGCTGGCTTTATACAGGCGATATCGCCGTGATGGATGATGATGGATACTTCCAGCTTATCAGCCGCAAACGCGATACCATCACTGTCAATGGGCATTTCGTGTATCCGCGAGATGTGGAAGAAGTGCTTTATGAGCATAACAAGGTCTTGGAGGCCGCCGTTGTCGGCATTCCAGACGGCGAACACGGGCAGCGAATTAAGGCTTTCGTCGTCCCACGCGCAGGTACGAAGATCGCGCCGGATGAACTGATCGAACTTTGCCGCCGCCGTCTCGATGATTATGCTGTACCATCTGAGGTTGAATTCCGTCAGGAATTGCCTAAATCGTTTGTGGGTAAAGTCTTACGCCGGCTTTTGACCGAATAAATCCGCTCTGATGAATGTTGGAGGAACTGTTATTTTGACACGACCAAAAATTGCCCTTGTATTAGGCGGAGGCGGCAGCCGGGGAATCGCCCATATCGGTGTCTTGGAAGTCCTAGAACGTGAGCAAATTCCGATTGATTTGATCGTCGGCACAAGCATGGGCGCAATTGTCGGGACGCTGTTTGCGGCGGGCATTCATCCTTCCACCCTCGTCACCAATATGGGAACGCTGCAAGGGACGAACTTGTTTAGCATGAATCTTTTTAGCGGACGGGCGCGGCAGCGCGTGATTGAGCAGAGACTGGCCCCCGTCCTAGCTGGCAAGACCTTTGCCGACTTGCGGATTCCCACCGTCGTGATGGCAGTGGACATCTTGAATGGCATCGAAATCGCCTTGAGTGAAGGTGCGGTCATCCCGGCGGTCTTAGCCAGCAGCGCCGTGCCAGCCGTTTTCCCGCCTGTAGAAATTAATGGGATGCAACTGGCGGATGGCGGCATCATCGACAGCTTGGCGACGCACATCGCCTATCAATTTGGCGCGGATAAAGTGATTGCCGTAGACGTTTATCCACCCCTGGAAAAAGACAATCCTTGGATTGATCCAATGAGCGCCGTTATGGGCTTTCAACTGCCGTTCAATATTTTCAGCAATACGCCAAGATCCAAGCTACCAAGCATGATGACCTCTATGTGGCGCTCATTTCGCGTCATGGTGTGGCATTTACATCAGCAGCGCTTACGCGATCATCCACCCGATGTTTTGCTGCGTCCGGGAGTCGAAGATTATGGTTCGCTGGATTTTAAGGATATTCAAGGCCCCTTAATCGCCGGACGTTTAGAAGCGGAACGTCATCTTGAGACAATTAAACAATTGGTGACGAGCGAGTCGTACCGCACCCAGCATATCAATTAGCAAACGAAATCCCAGTTATTGTTCATAAAATACACCCCTTTTGGGTGTGTTTTTGTTTTAAGAAAGTAAATTTTATTAATTTTATACTGATCAAACCAAAAATTTCTGAAAGTCTGCTTAGATCGCGCAAATTGCGACTATCTTAGAAAAATCTTATTTCTTTATAAATCTGCGTCAGTGTTTTTATCGTTTTTATTTAACAAGGCGCAGATAAGTTTCCGAAAAGGGTTTATATCATGCAGACAGAAGACATCATCGAAGTCGCGCCGGGAATTCACTATCAATGGCTGGAGAACTATCAAATCATCACTTTCAGAATGGCAAATAATGACAAGGAAGCGATTGATGCTTACGTCAATGCCAATATGGATATTCTTAAATCATGGCCTAAAGATCGCCCCTACTTGACTCTACAGGAAGGGGTTGAAGGCTTCCTTATGACTCCTTATTTGCGGCAGCGCTCAACTGAACTGATTCTAATCATCAATGAGCACGGTCTTGAAGGTCGTATCGCGGCAGTCACGCCATCGACATTAGTAGCTTACGTTTTACAGTTTCTGATGCGTGGCACCTTTCATGTCCACCTGAACAAAGTTACGTCACATCTGTTTACGAACCGTGAGGATGCGCTTGCGTGGCTCAAAGAAGCCTTATGATTTATTTGTCGGAGGCAGTACGCCGTGTTCGTGCAAGATCGCGCCTGCCCCACACCCATTTATCCGTGAGCAAGCGAACCGTCATATCCCGCTCGATGGTGATCTGACAAGACAAGCGCGGATACCCAAACCGATTACCAATACGATCATGCCAATGCACAGGTGCAAGTTCGCCCTCATCAATCCATACCCCGCAAGTGGCGCACAAACCGCGTCCGCCACAATTAGCCCGTCGCGTAAGTGCCGCATACGGCGATAAGCCAGCACTCAGCAAAGTTCGCCGCAGATTCGCGCCATGTGGCACGGTCAACATTTTTTCCTCATCATCCATCAGGATTTTAAGCTGATGCTGGCTTAAGTTTGCGGTCATCTATCAACCTTCTTGATTTAAGGGGATAAGATACCCTTCCTGATAGTACATCAACACGTCTTGGGCAGAAATGCCGCCATTTTCGGCCTGCTGGAGCGTGAATCCTTGCGGATGCTGTTGAACAAGGCGATTGAACTCTGGATGGGTGAAATAATCCGCACGAAAATCATGATAAATACCGCGTCTAGAAACATAGCACCAAGGCGCAAGACTATAGCGGGTGGTCGCATCAATGCGTGGATGCTGATAGACCAATTCATCACATTTTTTCGCGTTTAAAATCACATCCGCGTATTGAGCTAACTGGCGCTCGGTGGAGTAATTCTGACAAAGATAATCTAAGGTCTCCGGCGATGTGCGCTGCCCTTCTCGGATAATCCGTGCAGCGATGGCGGCGGCGCTTTCAATGTCGCCATAATCGACCTTATCCAGCAGATGATCGGGCAAAAGTTCACGATGGGTTGAGATACGTGCCGCAATCGTCGGCGTACCGCAGCCGAGAGATTCATAAACTGCGTTCCCAAAGGACTCGACAAAATTACCCAGCGAAAGCGTTACGCTGCCGAGGCTAAAATATTCTGGCATCAGTTCCTGTGGCACCCAATTATGAAACAGAAAGTTATCCTGCAAGCCACGAATCACGATTTCGCGCTGAATATCGTCATAAAAATCGCGCAGTTCGCTGGTAAGCTGCAAATCCATCCACTTGGGGGCGAGCGCGATTAAATTCGTCAGCCCATATTGATGCACCAATAAATCGACAACAGCAATCGTTTGCCGAATTCCTTTGGATTCCTCTGGACGGTGCGGGTGCAGCACAATCGGCTGGAGTTCCGGGTTGATAGGGATCACACTTAAAATTTGCCCTGGTTCGGTAGGCTTAAATTTATCCCAATCAATCCCGTTGCGAATCACCTCGACCCGTTCCGCAAAATTAGGGAAAAAGCGCCCTACCGTGTGTTGATAATACAGGCGAGAATATTCCGAGATCAGGACTAGCTTGTCGCCTTGAAACAGAAATCCACCTAACAGCGTTTCTGGATACACATTATCACGCAAAGAAATCACCGTTGGGACATGACGATAGGCATACGGGAATAAAAATTCGCCATCGTGCATATAAAAGCGATCAGTATCCTGTAGATAATCCCCCATATCTTGCAGCGTCGCCGCCATATTATAAGCAGGTGTAGCATAAGGCTGCGGGAAAGGCTGTTTAAAGCGCAGCATCGGCAGCACCATCACTTGTGGATGCCATTGAAACGATTCTTGTGTGCCGCCCACCTGCGTACATAAAATGGTTATTTTATGCCCCAACTCACCGAGATGAATGGCAATATTTTGCAGGTGCTTCGGTGCGCCGCCCATCACATAAGAAGGGAACAGCGGGTTGATCGAAAACATCACAATGTTCATTGATTCTTCCGTCTATTATCATTGATCTATGATCTTAACCTAACCAATCACCATCCACAAAGCCCATAACTCAAAGATGATCTCACTTGGAGAACGCATGTCACACCCTATCATCACTCAGCAAATTACTTTTTTGTACACCAACAATTTAGCAGAAAGTACCCATTTTTACGAAGAGATTCTGGGTCTAAAATTGTGGTTAGATCAAGGCAGTTGTCGTATTTATCAAGTGAGCGCTAACTCTTGTATCGGCATCTGCCAAGTGAGCGAAACAGCAAAAGGCAAAATCACCGCTGGCGAGCAAAATAATGTGGTTTTTACGTTGGTTACACCGCAAGTCGATGAATGGTACACGCATCTTCAATTACACGGCATAAAATTTGAAAAAGCTCCCGAACATAATCCGTATTACCATATTTATCACTGCTTTCTCCGTGACCCCAACGGTTATTTGATCGAAATTCAACATTTTCTGAACCAAGATGAGAACTCGCTAGATAGAGGTAGCAACCATTAGCCCTACACGAGTATAATGAAAAGCTATCCATCCAAGTTGATAAACAGTGTAGCTATGTTTGATTTACCGCTATTCCCGCTTGATACTGTCCTTTTTCCCGGTATGCCGCTTACACTGCATATCTTCGAGGAACGTTATAAACAAATGATTAATCTGTGCATCGACAAGCGTCAGCCATTTGGCGTTGTCTTGATTGCCAGCGGTGTTGCCCAACATGGCACTCTGGCAGAACCCTATATGATTGGCTGCACGGCACAGATCACACAAGTCCAGCCCCTTAGCCAAGGCCAAATGCAAATCGTCGCTATCGGTGTAGAACGCTTTCAAATTCTCTCTTTTAGCAACGATCAACCGTATCTTGTGGGCAAGGTGGAGATGCTCCCCCTCCAACAAGACGAGCCGACGGTTGTTGAGCGCAATGGGGATTTGCTCAAAGTATGGGTAGATCGCTATCTGGATATTTTGCAAAGGGCAGGGCAGGTGCAGTTTGATACGCGCCAGCTTCCACGAGATACCATGTCGTTGGCTTATCTGGCCTCATATATGCTACAAGTCGCCTCTAGCCAGAAGCAAAAATTGCTGGCTGCTGACCGAGCGACTACGATGCTGAAGGAATTACGTGCGCTCTATCGTCGAGAAGTTGCCTTACTAGAAGCGCTGCTCTCGCCGCCGGAACAAATCGAGAATCAAGGACCGTTTTCGGTAAACTGAAGTGACTTGACGAAGGAAAATTTTACTCATGGACGACAAACTCCGCGCTTTTATCACAGGTGCCTTAATGCGCGATGCCCAATATCCCTTGAAAAACGACGAAGCCTTGATCTCCGGTGGGCTAATCGATTCATTTTCGTTGGTCGAACTTCAATTATTTATCGAGCGCGAATTTAATGTGCATTTAGACGATACCGAACTAACCTCCAATGCAATCGACAGCATAAACGACCTCGTAACCTTGATTGACGCTCACAGCGCTGATACTCGTCCTGTGTAAAGCATAGCGCACCGCCTAATATATAGCGCCACGCCACACGGCATCCAAAACCATCAGTGCGGTTAAGTTCCGCATGGTATAGCCATAATTGAGTCGATCCGGTGAGAAAATCGCGGTTGCAAGATCATCGGCGTAGCTGGGATGAATATCATCAATGCTCACGCCCCAATTGGGCAGCCGCTGCATAGATAACCAATAATTCCATAGTGGAATATCATACGTCAGTGCGACATCGGCAATAATCTCATTAAATTCCCAAACACGGCCTGAAGACGGGTGATTGAGTCGATCAGGCAGGGTACTTAAAACCGGAATCACCCCCATTTGAATGCTGATCTGGACGATACTTTCAAGATTCGCCCGATAGACCCGCCCATCAATCTGCGCGAGATCATTCGTCCCAATCATGATGAGGGCTATCGAGGGGCGACTCGTCCGATATTCACAAGCAAGAGGCTGCTCCCCCGCTTGACAAAATCCTGCGGCGGCTCGTGCCGGATTCAGTAAATCCGCGCTTTGCCAAGCGGTGCGGGCTGCCAGACTAGGGTAAGAAAAAGAAGTGTAAATCCCCAGCGTTGTTTGCGAGAAATAATCAATTACCGGCTGCAAATAAGCATAATCATAAAGGGACGACCCACGATTCACCTGCGTCAAAAAAAGGTCACTGGCGGTAATGCTATCCCCCACCTTAGAAAACACAGCCGGATTATTGCCTAATGCTTGTCCACGCACATAAATTTGCCTGGCGGTTGCGCTAATCTGTGGCACAACCCCCGCAAACATCAGTGGCAAAGATGCAGAATCCGGCACAATACTCCCCGTACTTACCTCCTGCGATTCAACAATCGGCAGTGTCTCTAAACGTCCCTCAACCGAGATAAAGGTATACGTCACCCAACCCGCATTCGCCTCTGTAACCACACGCAGCCATGTCGCGCTGCGGTTACGACCAATGATCGTCAAAGCACTATAGGCAGGAAGCGTATTGAGAATCTCAAAGGTCGCACCTGGCCCATTTCGCAAATCAATTTCAGCGCGAGTCGTCCCGTTCAATACTGGATTAACAGCCAAATTAGGCCTGGTATTGCCTATAATCGGCAGGGTGCGAACATCAAAAAATGTGCCGAAATCTAAATAAGCAGAAAGCACCCAGCCTGTTACCCCCCCTTGAATCGGCGCGACATACACCCACACGCCGCCATTACCGGTTTCATCTTCACGCCCCAAAATACGCAGTTGTGTGCCTTCAGCATACGAACCGATAACTTGTCCCTCGGTTGAATAGCTGTCATACGCAATTAACGAATAAACGATAACGTGGGCAACCACCTCGCTCTGCGCCAAAAGGGCTGAAAAGATGATACCCGCGAGATTAAGGAGCAGCAGAACAGTAAAACCAAGTCTCTTCATCATCGAAATTAGCGCGAGATACCCTGCCTTCAGGCAAGGGGTCGAACCAAAGGTTCGCGGTAAGCGCTGTCTCCTTTCAAGGGTAGCGGACAATAATCCCCGAAGGGATACCGTTTTTTAAGTTACCTATGGAAAACGGTCAAACCTACACCGCTTGCACGGGTAATGTCCTCCTCGACAAAGTTAGCGGCCCGTACTTTCCCGAACTTGCACTGGCTTCGTACCCCGTAGGCCTGTTTAACAAGTAGGTTCTAGCGCTTCAGGCTGGAGCGTCACCCGAAGGTAGGTCTTGAACACTTACCGCTAACGTAGCCCGATAAGGCAAAATGCCTTCTGGCTGAGTCTGGTCAGCGCCGGACTTGGTGCAAACTTCGTTTGCCGTCTACAAGTCCCTAGCTTTAGCTATGGGGTCGCTGACCTGAGTTGTGTCGGCAGACCTCATTATAACATTAGGCGCATAGATGTTCTGTCCTCATAGGTCAATCATCAGGGATACATCAGCTTAACTTCTTATCAGGAATAATTATTTCTAAAATCCTCTCAATTTAAGACACTTAGTGCTATAATTCCGCCACATCACACCATTACCGATGCCCAAAAAATAGGTTTTACGTATGGAAAATTACGCGGGTCGCGTCATCAAAAGTTATGAGCTGAAAGATATGATCGGGGAAGGCGGTTTCGGTGCGGTCTATCGCGCCTATCAACCGTTGATCCGTCGTGAAGTCGCTGTCAAAATCATCCTGCCGCAACATGCCAACCGTGCCGAGTTCATTCGGCGGTTTGAAACAGAAGCCCAGCTTGTCGCTCGCTTAGAGCATCCTTTCATCGTCCCCCTATATGATTACTGGCGTGAGCCAAGTGGTGCCTATCTGGTCATGCGTTGGCTGCGCGGCGGCAGCCTACAAGACTCGCTCAAGAAAGATGGCGCGTGGAATCCGGTTAAAGTGAGCAAAATGCTCAACCAGATCGCCGAAGCACTCACTGTCGCGCATCGTCAAGGGGTCATCCATCGTGATCTTAAATTGGAAAATATCCTTTTAGATGAAAGTGGTAACGCTTATCTAAGCGACTTCGGCATCGCAAAAGACACTGTTGGCAAAGATCGAATCACCCAAAACAATGCGATTCTCGGCTCGCCAGCGTATCTATCGCCTGAGCAAATTAAAGGCGAGGATGTCACGCCCCAATCCGACATTTATTCGCTCGGTATTATGCTGTTTGAACTTCTGACGGGTAAAATGCCGTTTGAAGAAAGCAGCCCGGCGACTCTGCTTTACAAACATCTCAGCGAACCCCTGCCAGACCTGCTTAACTTCAAGCCGGATCTGCCGCCTGCCTTGAATGATGTTATTCAACGCGCAACCGCCAAAGACCCCGACGCACGTTTTGCAGATACCATCTCACTAGCGGCAGATTTCCGAAGGGCAATTAAGTCCGACGCGGAAAGTTACAGCGAGACCGGAACCGCCCTTATCACGTCTACTGGCATTATGATGCCTGATCCAGAAAACCCCTATAAAGGGTTACGTGCCTTCCAGCAGTCTGATGCAGCCGATTTTTTTGGGCGCAAGCATCTGGTAGAGCGTTTACTGGATCGCCTAAACGAAGCGGATGACTATGCCAGTTTCTTGGCTGTCGTGGGGCCAAGCGGAAGCGGCAAATCCAGCGTCGTGAAAGCCGGCCTCATTCCTGCTCTGCGACGTGGAGCCTTAATCGGCTCGGAAGATTGGTTCATTGTCGAAATGGTGCCAGGTGTAGACCCAATGGAAGAATTGGAAGCGGCACTTTTGCGAATTGCCGTCAACCCACCCGCCAGCCTCTTAACGCAGTTGAATGAGGATACACGCGGCCTCGTCCGCGCCGTTAAGCGGGTGCTGCCGGACGACAACACCGAGCTAGTTATCGTCATTGACCAATTTGAAGAATTATTTACGCTGGTCGATGATGAAGCACAGCGCACCCATTTCTTAGATAGTTTGCTCATGGCCGTGAGCGAATCGCGCAGTCGAATGCGCGTTATTATTACGTTACGTGCCGATTTCTATGATCGCCCCCTCAATTACGCCCGCTTTGGCGAATTAATGCGCCGTCGCACAGAAATTGTGCTGCCGCTTACGCCGGAAGAATTGGAACAATCCATCACCGGGCCAGCGCTGCGGTCTAGCATCATACTAGAACCCGGACTTGTGACGCACATCGTCGCCGATGTTAATGAGCAGCCTGGAGCGCTCCCGCTTTTGCAATATGCCCTCACTGAGCTTTTTGAGCGTCGAGAGGGGCGCACCTTGACGATGAAGGCCTACAGCGACATTGGTGGAACACTAGGAGCCTTGGCGCAGCGTGCTGATGAACTCTACGAAGGATTAGGCGATGAAGGGCAAGAAGCGGCTCGCCAGCTCTTTTTACGGCTCGTCACCCTGGGCGAAGGCACTGAAGACACCCGTCGTCGCGCTCATTTAGCTGAGTTGCTTTCCATTGGCGAAGACCGTGATGAAATGTCAACGGTGATTGATGCCTTTGGGCGTTATCGTCTCATGACTTTCGATCATGACCCCGGAACGCGCAGTTCTACCGTCGAAGTGGCGCATGAAGCCCTTATCCGTCAATGGGGACAGCTGCGCGAATGGCTAAACGAAAGCCGCGAAGATTTACGCGCCCAGCGCAGACTGATCTCGGCAACCGAAGAGTGGCTGGCCTCTAAGAAAGATCGCAGTTATTTGGTGCGTGGCGCACGATTGCAGCAGTTTGAAGAATGGCAAACGACGAGCAAACTTGCCCTCAATAGCGATGAGGCGGAATATCTCCGTGCCAGCATCGCGGAACGTGAACAGGCCGAAGCAGCAGAAAAAATCCGCCAAGAACGCGAGGCAGGCTTGGAACAGCGCTCGCGTAATCGACTCCGTGCATTGGTGGGTGTGATGAGTGTCGCCGCCGTTATTGGCCTTGCTTTAGCCTTCATTGCTTTTTCCGAAGGCCGCCGCGCCCAGGCTGCACGAACCGATGCAGAAGCCAGCGCCGCAGAAACCAATGGGCTGGCGCTCGCCGCCAATGCTCGCAATGCCTTGATAGAAGACAACACCTCGCTCGGCTTATCGCTCGCCATAGAAGCCGAGAACGCATACCAACCCGCCCCAGTAGAAGTGATGCGTGTTTTAGCCAGCGCCGCTTTTGGTCCTGGTGTACGTTATCGCTTTGAAGGGCATGAAAAAGCCGCCCTCAATGTCGCTTTCAGCCCTGATGGGCGCACCAGCGTGTCCACATCTGCTGACGGCACAATTCGGATTTGGGATAATCAAACAGGCCAAGAAATACGCCGGATTGATGCACCCGATAACATTCCTACAAGTGCGGTTTACAGCCCTGATAGCCAAACAATTTTGACCAGCGGCACCGATAGTAAACTCTATTTATGGGATGCTGAAAGCAGCGATCTCATCCGCACGTTTGCAGGGCATGAACAAGCAACCACATCGGTTGTCTTTAGTGCAGACGGACGACAGGCGCTTTCCGGTTCGCTTGACCATACGCTGCGTTTATGGGATGTGGAAACAGGCGAGGCCATTCGTATTTTTGAAGGACATAATGGTGTCGTACTTGATGTTGATCTCAGCGCAGATGGGCGTTACGCGGCCTCTAGCTCAGGCGATGTTAGCATCAGCAATGATACGGCGGATGCCACTGACCGCACCATCCGTATTTGGGATATCGAAACAGGCGAGCAACTCTGGCAATTTGCGCCGCCCGGCGGCTTTATGCGAACCGTTAAGTTCAGCCCCGACAGTCGCTATGCGCTTTCCGCTACGTGGAGCAGCACAACGGGAGGAATTCTGAGCCTGTGGAATCTCGAAACAGGCGAAGAAGCCCGCCGCTTTTATGGACATACTGATATTATTTCGGGTGTTGCTTTCTCGCCAGATGGTGGGACGATTATCTCTGCGTCGTGGGATCGGACATTGCGTTTATGGAACATCACCAATGGCATTGAAGTCGCTCGATTTGAAGTATTTAATGACCGCTTGCTCAATCTTGCCATTAGCCCAGATGGGCAGTACGCGCTTGTGCCATCGGGTAATTTGGGCGGTAACGAGATCGAACAGGAACGCGACAATAGTACAGATACCAGTGTGTGGCTGATTGACCTGCAAAGCCGTAATGAAGTGCATCGTTTTACCGGCTCACAAGATTGGGTCTGGAGCATGGACATCAGCCCGGATGGACAATTAGCAGTTTCAGGTTCAGGGCCACTGAGTCCGCCCATCGCTGATTCCAGTGTGCGTATTTGGGATATAGCAACTGGAGAAGTCCTGCATCAAATGACGGGTCACATCGACACGGTTGAAGGGGTCGAATTTAGCCCTGATGGGGAGACGGTTTTATCGAGCGGTTGGGATGGTTATGTCATTCTTTGGGATGTCGCCACCGGGGCGGAAATTCGCCGCTTCCGTAACGGTGAACGGAGTCATAGCGGACGTGTCACTAATGTCGCCTACAGTCCTGACGGGACAACCGCCGCATCCTGCGACAGCGACGGCCTGATTATTTTATGGGATGTCGCAACGGGAGACGAAATCCGTAATTTTGAAGGGCATGAAGGCGAAGTCGGCAACATCGCCTTTAGCCCCGATGGTACGATCCTTGCTTCCGCATCTGATGATCGCACGGTACGCCTTTGGGACGTAGCGACGGGCAGCGAAATCCGTCGTTTTGGCACAGACGGTATCGCCCATGACGACACAGGTAATGATGTTGCCTTTAGCCCAGACGGAACGATGCTGCTCTCCAGTTCATGGGACAGCACCATCAAGCTATGGGATGTGGCGACAGGCAGCCAAATTCGCAGCTTTGAAGGTCATAACGGCCCGACTTTCGGCCTTGCCTTCAGCCCGGATGGGCAGGTTTTTCTTTCTACCTCGTCGGATACAACCGTGCGGATGTGGGATATCGCCAGCGGACAAGAAATTCGGCGGCTTAATGGACACACTAACTGGACTTCAGAAGTTGGCTTTACGCCTGATGGCAAATTCGCGCTTTCCAGCGGGCAAGACAATACCCTGCGCCTCTGGCAAGTTCCCCGCACCCCTGATGAAATCGTCGCTTGGGCAGAAGCAAATCGTTATGTACGCGCTTTAACCTGTAACGAGCGCGAGCAGTATCGCCTTGAGACTGACCCATTATGTGAGTAATTCCCCAAAACGGATAGAGGCATACCGTTTTTATGCCTCTATTTCGGCTTCATTTCCCGCGTAGGCTTCGGCCAAAAGATACCATTGGGGCAAACACCCACCGAATCAGCCGCACCAGCCGCGCTAACACAATCACTAAAATTTCGGGGCGTTGTACGGCAAGAATCGGATAAACCTCGGCATCCTCTGCTTGTAAAATATAATTCGCCGCCGCAATGCCCGTCACGGTTGCGCGTTCCATCCACAAAGATGGCGTATCAAACCCGACCCAATCCCCACAAGCGAATATCTCCGCCCAAGGTGTTTTTACATGCAAGCTGTCCGCTGTTGGAACACGAAATTGAGTATGAGTCCGGCTGTTGCGCCGTACTGCCCCATAAACAAACGAACCTTTTAGCTCGGGAAATGCCCGTTGAATATCATCTACAGCGAGAATAAGTAAGTTGTTTTCGGGCTGATCCAGCAGCGCATCGTTGCCATAAAGATGCACCTCAATTGCACTTCCGCCTATAGTTTCGTGCCACTCCCGAAATTCCTCATACATCCGATGCAGCCAAAAAAAATTATCCGGCACAAAATCCCCAGTGAACATGCCTCCGTGCGTCCCTTCTCGTGGAGAACGGCTGAACCACACCCGAACAGCTACGCTTCGCACCGCCGAGGGGAATTTTAGTCCACTAGCAATCGAAGCCGTAGTTTCTCCCGCGCACAAAATCCGCTGGGCAGCCGGGGCATAAGTTGCCAGAATAATGTGCCGCGCTCGGAATGAACGCCGACCCCGCCGACCCGAATCCTCTACAACAATGCGCCAATATTCGCCCTCACGTTCAAGCGATTGTGCGTTTATCCCGCCAATAACGCGTCCGCCACTTTGCTCAATATGATTTACAAGCGGCTGGATTATGCTTTCATGTGAATTAGCCGGGAAATATTGCATCTTCCAAGAATCGCGCCGCATCATCGTGTAAAATCGCAGCGCCGCGATGAAGGCCGTCAGCGAAATTGTTTCGGGATGTGCCGCCAGCAGATTTGCGCCCAAGCCGGTAAAGGTGGCGCGGAGATTGGGTGTCCATCCGCGAAAAAACTCTTTCATCTTTAATCCATCAAGCGCTACACCTTCACGGATGGGATCGAACCCTACCGTCCACAAAATACTAAACAAGACCCCCGGCAGCGAGAGAAAATCTAAAGGCGTAATCGTTTGCCAGATGCGCGGATGAAACAAAAGTTGCAAATAATGAAACGGTGCAGGCAGCCAACGTGAGCGCACCGCATTACCCGCCTCGATTGACCGCACTTCCCGCCCCCAGCGGTTGATCCACTCTTCACCGCCAGAGGTAATCAATTGCGTATCGGTAAACCGCTCTAGGGTCGCACGAAGATTATTGTAATTGCCCCAAACGGCATGAACGCCATGATCGGGGTTAAACGCCCACTGCCGCCCCTCATAGTCAAAACTGTCGGCATCACCGCCCGAAAGCCTGCCACCCGGCCATTTCGAATCAGCCTCTAACACAATTGGCGGTATACCCCGTGCTGCTAAATGTGCCGCCGCCGTCAGCCCTGCCAAGCCCCCACCGATAATGACAACTGGAAACACATCGTCTTGATTTTGTTCAGCCAAGCGAACCCATCCTCAAAAACCCCATCATACCAAAAGGGCGACCCTTTGCCGCCCTCATATTTTAGAGAAGCTGTTTGGTAGCTGTAGGGAATGACCGATGTGTCACTCCTAGCAAACTTACCTGCATGTGCATCCCAGTGATCCCTATTTCCCAATCAAGGCGTTTTGATCTGCACTTTGCGTCCGCCGACATCCACCAATCCATCGGCATCCCCCATAAAATTCCAATCGCCCTTATTAACACGAGTCACCCAGAAATCGCCACGCACCTTCAAGCCAGGTAAATTATCGCGCGCCGCTTGATTATAATGCGATGTCTTGCGTAAATCGGCAACTTTTGCCATAAGTTGTTCTTCGGTAATGCCATTTTCGCCGGGGCGTGACCGCACAGGTACACCAAGCTGCTCTTCCGCCATCCGCACAAATTTATGTCCAGTGCCGAAGTTCACACCCATATCGAAAAGAAGCGCATAAGACAGCGGCAGCTTTAATCCGCGTGGCGTAATATAGCCTTCCACAACTTTATCCCAGTAATTGGCACTGGCAACTTCATCTTGGGCGCGTTGCATTTCGGCTTCATTCGCCGCAGCCAAAAGAAGCTGCTTAAGGTTCATATCATCCCGTAGGCTTGCATCGTGCATTTTAATCCGATCTGCATAGCCGCGTAATCCGTTGGCTGTGGCGCTGGCGGAAGTGGCTAGATATTTATCGACCACTGTAAATAAACTGCCTGCCGCCAAGGTAAATTGAATCAGCCCGTAGCTAATGATACCAGCATCATAATTATTGTAGGCGGCATAGCCCGATCCTTCAAAAGCTGCGGTCACGACAAAAGAAGCCTTTTTGACACGGTGAAGGTCAAACGAAACTGTCCCCGCAGCAGGTGGTGTAACCATCTGTGCAGCAGGGGGCGGCGCAGTTTGTGCAGGTGCTGGAGACGGTGAAGGCGCGGGGGCATTTCCAGCGGCACCGGTCATCTGTTGACGTGTGAGCATAAAGGCATTTGCGGGTTGAGCAACCGTGCCGTAACCAAAGGCAGATAAATCGCCCTGCACCTCAATCAGATCATCCCGTACCCAGCCTGTAGTGTTATCTGGAAAGGTCAGGCGAAACCATTGGTACGTTTTACCGTTTAATCCTTCGTTAGCAGAGTCGGGCGCAACTTCCATGATGGGCAAACTTCCCAACCCCACAGGTTTTTTAAAAAGTAAGGCAGCCGTCCTAAGTGCAGAAGCACGGACATTGACCTCCGATAATGATGAAATACCACGAATAGTAGCAAGGGCAGATGACATCGTGCGAACTCCTTTTTAACCGATCCTTCTCATATCATAGCAGACATGAACATAAGTGTTACGTGAGATTGGCTCAATGAATCGCAGATTTCTATATAATGACAACAAAGGCGTTTAAAATTTTTAAACAAGGCATTCATCATGATTAAGAAATTTAGGGTAATGGGTTTGTGGGTCGGTACATTGCTGCTTATTGCAATGAATATTGGCTCATTATTGGCACAAGATGCTGAATTCCAACCTGCGCGGATTGTCAATGATGAAGGGGGTCCCGTCGTCATTCGTGGAGATGTGACCTACACCAATCCATTTTTTACCAGCGGCGTAGCGGCACCAATCATCATTCTTGAAGATCAAGCTGGCTTCGTTGACCGCAACGAGTATTTTATTTTCCCGCCACAATCCCAAACAATTGGTCAGCTTACCTCGGATTTTTACACGTCGCCTTTTAGTTACAATTTGGCGCTCCCCATAGAACCACAAGGGTCGCTGCGCGATGTCGATCAAGATGGCGGCGAAGACACAGGCGTGATGGTCTTTGCAGTCGCCTATTGGAACAATACGTGGGGCGATCCATTTTTGGAAGTGCGCGACTTAGGCGGTGGCGGTTGGTCAACTGCGTATGCCTCCACCCGTGTTAGCACAGACCCCGATACCCCGCGTGAAATCGTGGGCGGAAGCTACCTCGTTTATACGCCCGACGATCAACAGGGCTTCCCATCTGGCTTCGGTGCGGACGGCCTGCTCTTTACCGGAGACGATCCCATTGTCGGGCTTCCACAAGGCTATACTGTCGTCAGCATGGATTCCGAGCCGTTTACATTTGATCGCGGACGTGAGCAAACGATTAACCTTATCGAACCGGAGGGCGCTGAACTTGTTGATTTTAGCGGTCTGAGCTTCAGCGCAGCTTTTGATGCGATGTTAGATAAATTCCGTCGGGAATATGCCTTCACCGAGTATAAAGGAATTGATTGGGAGGCGCTTGGCGTAGAATTCCGTCCGCGTTTTGTGGAAGCAGAAGCAAATAACGACTCTCAAGCCTATCTGGACGCGCTGCGGGAATTTATCTGGCGCATCCCAGATGGGCATGTCAGCGTCAATCCTTTCTCCGTTTATCAGGATGAGTATCAATTCGACATCGCAAACGGTCTCGGACTCGCCATTCGTGAGACAGATGACGGACGGGCAATCGTCACCTATCTCACCGTTGGCGGCCCGGCGGAAGAAGCCGGAATCCAACTCCGCGCCGAGATTCTTGAAATTAACGGCAAAGCGATCAACCAAGTCATTGATGCTGTACAGCCTTGGTCAGGCCCATTTAGTTCGCCACATAATTTGCGCTTGGCACAGGAACGTTTTGTCTTCCGTTTTAATGCGGATACCGATTCCGTCGATATTACCTATCGCAACCCAGACGAAAATGAAGCCCAAAACGTAACACTTGATACCGTACCCGAAGGCGACAGCTTCAACAATTTTCTGCCGGGAAACCAATTAACTGGCTATGAGCTGCCCGTTGAATATCAAATCCTACCGAGTGGTTATATTTACGCCAGCATCTACAGCTTCCTCGATAACGATGTCTTGAGCATTCAACTTTGGGAGCGTATGATCCGCGAAATAAATCAGACAGGTGCGCCGGGGTTAATTATCGACATGCGACAAAATGGCGGCGGAAACGGTTTCCTTGCAGACCAAATGGCGGCTTATTTCTTTGATGAAGAATTGGTCGTTGGGCAGCGTGGGTTTTACAATGAAGAATTAGATGACTTTTACTTCGATGAACGCGGCGTTCAGCGCATGTATCCGCCAGCGGCAGACCTGCGTTTTGAGGGTTCCATTGCGGTATTGGTCGGTCCCGAATGTGCCAGTGCTTGTGAGCGTTTTGCTTATAACTTAACGCTGCAAGATCGTGCCGCGATTGTGGGGCAGTATCCAACGGCAGGTTTAGGCGGCAGTGTATCAGATTTTCGTATGCCGCTAGGGATAACCATACGTATGACGAAAGGACGCTCAGTTGATGCGGAGGGCAACATCCATATCGAAGGAACGGGAGTTGAACCTACTGTTGATGTCCCAGTTGATGAAACAACCCTTTTTAGTACAGGCGACCCCGTGTTGGAAGCAGCAATTGCCTCTTTGGGTGGCGACAGCACCAGTAACTCTCAGGAAGCGGAGACAATCGCAATTGGGGACATGGTTACGGGCGAATTCACCATTGGGCAGCGCATTCGCTATACATTTGAAGTAGAGGCCAACCGTGCCTTCGATGTGTTTTTGGGCGACGAGTCCGGCGAATTAACAACGATTGTGCGTTTCTACGATTTACAGGACAATTTGATACTTTCCAATGAAGATGAACAATCTGCCGACAGTGGCAATTCATTTTTGGAGCAGATTTCGAGTTCGCAAGATGCAACAGTCGTTATTGAAATCGGAACTTTTGAAGATTCCTTGGAAGGATCGTTTATCCTAAGCATTACCGAGTCCGAATAGACAAAAACCATCCTCTCATTTTTAAAAAGGTCTTGCGTGTGCATGGCCTTTTTAATTAGAAAAACATAACTAAACTAACACATCCGTTATTTTTTACAAAAAATTCGTTTTTTTCTCGTGACTTTTGCACTATCTTTGAGTTATATTTATCATACGTTTTTCAGGTAAACGTTTTCTCAAACATTTATGCAGAATAAAGACTTACCGAGTTATCATTAATTATAGGTTAATTCATGAATGTAATCACTATGGACATCAACGTAGAAAAAATTGGTCAAATCACTGTAATCGAAATGTTTGGGGAGCTTGATTCAAATACTGCGCCCGGTATTCAACAGCAAATAATGCCACTTGTTGAAAAAAACAGTAAAATCCTCCTCGATATGTCTCATGTGACGTATATGTCGAGCGCAGGCTTACGCACCCTCCTCCTGCTCTATCGTCGCATTCGCGATAACATCGGGCATATCGTCATCGCTGGGTTATCAGACGAAGTGCGGGATGTGATGGCAATCACCGGTTTTCTGGATTGTTTTGCGACCTTTGAAAACCGAACCGCAGGATTAAAGGCATTGGGTTAATATGCAGCAGCAGGGACGAATCGACAGCGAACCGACGCACAGTTATGAAGGATATCGACTGCGTGCCGGAAAGCCCATTCCCTTTGGCGCAACGTTTGTCCCGGAAGGCGTAAACTTTTCCGTTTTTTCTCGCCATGCAACAGCATGTTGGCTGGTCTTATATGAAAAAGATCAACCTGAACCCTTTATAGAAATCCCCTTCCCGCCAGAATTTCGCGTTGGTCATGTGTTTGCAATGACCGTCTTTGACCTGAATTTTGAAGTCATCGAATACGGCTTCTGCGCGGATGGCCCACATAGCCCTCATGAAGGCCATCGTTTTGATTTCACCAATGTGCTACTTGACCCGTATGCCCGGATTATCAGCGGACGTAACGTGTGGGCCGAGCCTCCTCAGGAGATTGGAGCGTATCATCATCGCGCTAAACTCGCCTATGATGATTATGATTGGGGTGTCGATAGTTCCCCTGGAATCCCTACCGAAGATTTGGTCATTTATGAAATGCACGTCCGAGGTCTCACCCAACACCCCTCGGCAGATGTGCGGCATCCCGGCACATTTACGGCAATCCGCGAAAAAATCCCCTACTTAAAGGCATTAGGGGTTAACTGCATCGAGCTAATGCCCGTATTCGAGTTCGATGAATTTGAATACGACCGCGTAAATCCCCTCACCGATGAACAATTGATCAATTACTGGGGTTACAGCAGTCTTGGGTTCTTCGCGCCTAAAGCGGGATATGCTGCTACAGGCCATCGAGGAATGCAGATTGATGAACTAAAAACGGTGATCCGCGAACTGCATCGCAACGGTATCGAGATCATTCTTGATGTGGTCTATAATCACACAGCAGAGGGCGATGAACGCGGCCCAACAATTTCGTATCGCGGTTTGGATAATAAAGTCTATTATATGCTTGCGCCCGACGGTCGTTATCTGAATTTCAGCGGCACAGGCAACACCATGAATTGCAATAACCCGGTTGTCCGTAATATGGTGCTAGACAGCCTGCGTTATTGGGCATCGGAATATCACATTGACGGTTTTCGCTTTGATCTGGCCTCCATTTTGGGGCGCGATCAAAACGGCCACCCTTTGAAAAATCCGCCATTGTTAGAAATGCTGGCGCATGACCCGATTCTGGCAAACTGCAAACTTATTGCGGAGGCATGGGACGCGGGCGGATTGTATCAAGTTGGAACGTTTCCGGCTTATGGCCGATGGGCAGAATGGAACGGTAAATACCGCGATGTGCTGCGCCGTTTTCTTAAGGGCGATACAGGCTTATCGTGGGAAGTCTCGCAGCGGTTGATGGGCTCGCCTGATCTTTACGGTGAGCGCGGCGCTTCTGCGTCGATCAACTTTATTACCTGTCATGATGGCTTTAGCATGATGGATTTGTTCTCTTATAACGTCAAGCACAACGAAGCCAATGGTGAAGAGAACCGCGACGGCGCGAATGATAATTATAGCTGGAACTGTGGCATCGAAGGCGAAACCGATGACCTTCAAATCCTCGCGCTGCGCCGCCGGTTAGTTCAAAACGCGGTCGCTCTGCTCATGGTCAGCCGGGGTGTCCCGATGATCTTAATGGGCGATGAAGTTGGGCATACCAAATACGGCAACAACAACACTTATTGCCACGATAACGAACTCAATTGGTTCGATTGGTCGCTGCTCGATCATAACCGCGATATTGCCGATTTCTTCCAACAGTGCATCGCCTTCCGCATGGCGCATCCGGTTTTACGCAGCAAACATCATTTTCATCATCATGATCTCGTCGGCAGCAGCTATCCCGATATTAGCTGGCACGGGGTACGTGCTTGGCACACCGATTGGTCAGAGTTTGTGCTGACCATTGCCTTTATGGTGGATGGCAACCATGTTCCCGAAGGCAGCGCCCCAGATGATATGATTTATGTGGCGATGAATATGCACTGGGAAATACATATTTTTGAAGTGCCTGCCCTGCCGGATGGGATGCTCTGGCGCGTGTTCGTCAATACCAGCGATGGCGCTCCGCAAATCATCAGTGCGCCGGGTACTGAACCCGTCGTGGAAGATCAGCATTATTTTATTGTTGGGGCGCGTTCAGTCGTGATTTTAGTCGGGCGATAAAAAGGGTGCATTTATCTGCACCCCCATGATGAATTCATCTCTAGCGCGGGAACTCGATCAGCGTCCGTCCGGTCATTTCCGGCGGTTGGGGAATCCCCATCAAGTCCAGCACTGTCGGCGCGACATCTGCCAACTTCCCGCGTGGATGCAGTAGGGTATATTCCGGCTCAATGACAAACAACGAGACTGGGTTGGTCGTGTGATAGGTATGCGCTTCGCCTGTCATTTCCTCGATCATCCGTTCACAGTTCCCATGATCGGCGGTCACAATCACCGCGCCGCCTTTAGCCATGACCGCCTCGACTAATCGTGCCGCGCAGCCATCTACTGTTTCGACGGCTTTAATCGCCGCCTCTAATGAGCCGGTATGCCCGACCATATCAGGGTTCGCAAAATTAATCAGGATAAAATCATCATCGTGTGTTTTGAGGCGTTCTAACGTCGCTTCCGTTAGTTCATAAGCGCTCATCTCTGGCTTAAGGTCATAAGTGGCAACTTTGGGCGAGGGGATCAAACCACGATCTTCACCGGGGAACGGGTCTTCCCGCCGTCCGTTGAAGAAAAACGTGACGTGCGGATATTTTTCCGTTTCAGCCGAGTGATACTGCTTCAGCCCATGATTGCTAATGACCTCTGCCAACGTATTCACCAGCGTTTCTTTGCCAAAGAGAATCTCGACAGGCAGCCCTTCTTCATATTCGGTGAAGGTGATGATTTCCAAGCCATCGATGTGGTCTGATTCTGAGAAACCATCTAATCCCTTCATCGTGAAGGCTTTAACGATTTGGCGCATCCGATCAGCGCGGAAATTATAGAAAACCAGCACATCACCGGACTTTACGCGCAGATTATCGTCATCACCAATCACAACCGGGACAATAAATTCGTCGGTCACGTCTTTGGCATAGGAAGTTTGGATTGCTTCCTCGGCGGATGCAAAGTGTTCGCCTTTCCGAAAAGCGATTGCGTCATAAGCAGCCTTCGTGCGCTCCCAACGCTTATCTCTGTCCATCGCCTGATACCGTCCACTGACCGTCGAGATTACCCCTGTGTTCAAATGTTCCATCAATGTACGCAAATTGTGGAGAAATTCAATCCCGCTGTTGGTCGGCGTATCGCGCCCATCAGTAATGATATGCAGCACCGGATTGACGTGCTGCTCTTTGCACAGTTCAAGCAGCACGTAAAGATGACGTTGATGGCTGTGAACGCCGCCCGATCCTAACAGACCAATCAGATGTATGTTTGCGCCATTTTGTTTAACTTTCTCCAGCGCTTTGACCAATGCCGGACGCTGAATGAGCGAGCCATCTTCAATCGCCTTGTCAATCGCGGTAATGTCTTGATACACTACCCGCCCCGCTCCAAGATTCAAATGCCCGACTTCAGAATTGCCCATTTGATCGGGAACTAAGCCGACAGCTTCGCCGGACGCATCAATCACGGCACGTTCTCGCGTTTCCATCCAATGCTGATAATTCGGCATATTGGCTTGTTTTACGGCATTTCCATGTTCAAATTCACGGATACCCAACCCATCGAGGATCATAAGCATCACTGGCTTTTTGGCTGCCATCAACCTGACTCCTTATTAATCTAGATTGTGGATAAGGCTTGCCTTATCACTTTGGCAAGTTGTAACACAGGCGACTCGATAACGACAAGCGAAACAACATTGACCGCCTGTTAAATCTTTGCGATACTCTGCCTATATGCAAACAAAAACCACCACCCAACCACTTGCGGATCGAATCCGCCCGACTTCTTTAGGGGACTTCATCGGTCAATCGCATTTGGTCGGTGAAGACAAACCCCTCTATCAAGCCATAAAAAATAAAAGTGTTCACTCCATGATTCTTTGGGGGCCGCCCGGTGTCGGTAAGACGACCTTAGCCCGCATCATCGCTGGCCAAACCGACATGAACTTTATTCAGCTTTCGGCAGTTTCCGCTAGCAAAAATGACATCCGCGAACTCGTCACTGCCGCCCAAGCCGAAGACTCGCCGATGGAAAAACTGCTCCGCGCAAAAACGCCGCAGACACAAAAGCGCGGCATTTTGCTTTTTCTGGACGAAATTCACCGCTTTAGTAAAGCCCAACAGGATTTTCTACTGCCCTATGTCGAAGATGGCACGGTGACATTGATTGGTGCGACAACCGAAAATCCCAGTTTTGAAGTGATCGCTGCATTGCTTTCACGCTGCCAAGTTTTTGTCTTGCAATCGCTATCTGAAGCGGAAGTCCACGAAGTCATCCAACGCGGCGCGGAAATCTTAGAGGTATATTTGCTGGATGATGCGGCTGATTTTCTGGCGGCGTATGCCAACGGCGATGGTCGCCACGCGCTGAATTTGTTAGAAGCCGTTGTCGGCTTGTACGCCAAACAAGATGAGAATGCTCAGAGTGAGCGCGTCATCACACTTGATAACCTCAAAAACGCCCTACAATCCAAGCATTTGCGTTATGATAAAGCCCAAGAAGAACATTACAACACAATCAGCGCCTATATCAAAAGTATGCGGGCTGGCGATGCGGATGCGGCGCTTTACTATCTAGCGCGTATGGTTGCCGCCGGGGAAGATCCCGTCTTTATCGCCCGCCGGATGGTGATCTTCGCCAGCGAGGATATTGGGTTAGCGCAGCCGACAGCGCTAGTCGTTGCCAATGCCGTTTTCCAAGCTGTAACCCTCATTGGCTACCCGGAATGTCAGATCAATTTGGCACACGGGACAGCTTATCTCGCGCTTGCGAGCAAAGATCGCTCGTCTTACGATGGCTTTTTTGAAGCCTTAGAAGATGTGAATCGCTACGGCAATTTAGAGATTCCGATGCAGCTTCGCAATGCACCAACGCAGTTGATGAAAGAACTAGGGTATGGAAAGCCCGGAGCAGAAGGTGAAAGCCTGCTGCCAGAAAAGATTAATACTCATCGTTATCTCCGCCGAAACAAATTATAAAGGTCATCATGAAGAACATCACCGCACCACCTTGGAATTTAGTCGGGAACGGATTTATTTTGTTGTTTAAGTTTCCGCGTGATTTTGTTTTATCGAATGGATTCATCCCTCCGTTTTTGGAGAAACATTATCAAGGCGGGTTTGGGGCGGTGATGCTGGTGGATTATCATCAATCTGATGTTGGCCCATACCATGAACTCCTCTTTATTCCCGGCCTATTCGATTACGGCGGCAGCAAGCGTTATTCTATCACCAAAATTTATGTCTCGACGATTGAAAGTGTCGTCAACGGACAAGAAAATTGGGGACTCCCGAAGGAACTGGCAAATTTTATAGTTGATTCACGACCCGACGGCAGCCAAAATATCACTATCGGACGCGATGGACAGACATTTCTTGCCGCGACATTCAAATCCAACGCCATAAAAATTCCCATTAACAGCCGAATCATGCCGCTTAATTTATCGCTTGTGCAGCAGCAGCATGATAAGACGATGATTACGCGCCCCCACGCGACGGGGTGGGTCGGCTTAGGGAAACTCGTCAGCATCGCCATTGATGACCGCTATTTCCCCGATTTTAAAGCAATTAAACCGCTGTCTGTGATTCGCGCTCATGAATTTAAGATGGTCTTTCCTGTCCCTCAAATCCAAGCGGGTAAGGCAGTAGTATGAATCTTGAGGGCAAGCGCATCGTCCTGACGGGGGCAGCATCAGGGATAGGAAAAGCACTGCTGATTCAACTGGTAAATTATCCTGCCCAAATTATTGCCGTCGATTTGAACCCATTCGAGGCGAATTTCGCGCCGTCTAAAGCGGACATCATACCGCTTACAGCGGATTTGGGTCAACAGTCAGAAGTTGATCGCTTATTTGCGTTTGCCCTAGAAAAAATGGGCGGGATTGATCTTTTCATTGCCAACGCAGGATTCGCCTATTATGAGAAAATTGGCGCTGCAGATTGGGCGCATATTGATGCAATTTTCCGCGTGAACGTCTATTCACCGCTTTATGCCGCTGTCAAAATGCGCGATTTGCACACGGATAACCGCCCTTATTGTGTTGTCATCACAGCTTCTGCCATGAGCTATCTGGCAGTGCCAGGGTATGCCTATTATTCTGCGACCAAAGCCGCGTTAGATCGCTTTGCCGAAGCCTATCGCTTTGAACTTCCTACTCCAGGGCGATTAATGCTGGTCTATCCGATTGCCACCCGGACGAATTTTTTTAGTCGTGCCAGCGGCAGTACGCCTTTGCCGTTTCCCGCACAAACGGCTGATTATGTCGCAAGGCGTATTATGGCGGGACTAAAAAATGACCGAAACTCGGTTCATCCGTCGGTCATCTTTCGCGTTTTCTGGTCGATAAGCCGGGTTTTCTCGCTCTTCGGGCGCTTGTATCAACAAATTTATGCTCGGCAAATGCCATAGGTCAGGTACACCTCTATATGTGCTTAACCGCATCGCGATGCACTTTAGTCCCCGCCCAAAACCTCCACCTTATGACGGTGATCTTCCTCCTTGAGGCGATCATCAGCATCGCGTTCCAAGATAATCCGCACCGAGCGATCATACGTGAGATAATTCCACGTCCAATTGACCAACACGTTCAATCGGTTGCGGAAGCCCATTAACCAGATCAAATGTAAACCCAACCATGCTACCCAGCCGACAAATCCCGTCAATTGGATTTTGTAGTACAGCCACGCTACTGCCCTTCTGCGTCCAATCGTCGCCATAATGCCGAGGTCTTTGTAGACAAATTTTTCTTCCGACTGCTCTGCACGGTGCTGAGCAATATTGTGTGCGACCAGTTTGCCCTGCTGCTGCGCGACTTGAATCACTTGGGCATAGGGCTGACCTTTCGGATCGACCAAATAGGCAATATCCCCAACCGCGTAAACGTTATCAAGCCCAATCACACGCATCGTCGGCTCGACAGGAATCCTACCCCCGCGCTGCAATTCCACACCAAGCAGGGACGCTAAAGGTGAACCTTTGACTCCTGCCGCCCACACAAGCGTATGCGTTTTGATGATCTCGCCATTTTTTAAGCGAATATGATCGTCCGCCGTTTCTTCGACTGCTTGACCTAAGATAACTTCTACACCCAGCGATTGGAGTTGGCGCAGGGCTGCCTGCTGCAATTTATCAGGATAGGCCAGCAGCAGATTTGCCGCCGCCTCGACGAGAATCACCCGCGCTTTGATTCGGCGTTTACCTTCATACTCTTGCCCTAGCACGAAGTTGTATAGCTCATACAGCGCACCGGCTGTTTCCAGTCCGGTTGGCCCGCCGCCCACGACCACCAAAGTCATCAACGCTTCACGTTCTAGAGGGTCGTCCGTCCAATCGGCTTTCTCGAACAATTTCAGAATGTGGTTTCTGAGTACAACCGCATCGGACAGGCTTTTGAGGCCAAAAGCAGCTTGTTCGATTTGCGGCGTAAAAAAATTCGTCACGCTGCCAGCCGCAATAATCAAATAATCATAGACTTCTTGCCGCGCTTCTCCATTTGAATTTACAGTAATCTGCTTGTTGCTAGGGTCGATTTCGGTCACTTCACCCAACATAAAGCGGATATTTTGCTTACGGCGGAATATGCTGCGGACGGGATAAGCGATTTGGCTTGGATCAAGCCCGCAAGTCGCCACTTGATAAAGCAGCGGCGTAAAGGTGTGGAAGTTATTTCGGTCAATCATGAGAATATCGACGGACTGCTGAATGAGCTTACGGGCGGCGAATAACCCGCCGAAACCCGCCCCAATGATGATAACTTTTGGCTGTATGGTCATAATGAGATTCTCCTCCACTAATATTGTGAATTATATCACATTCTTTTTAATTTGTGACAAAAATCACAATTTAGACTTGATAATTGTCACTTGACAATCGTAAAATTCCACAACTTTATATCAAGGAATGGACAATGCTGACCAGCACGTTATAATCACAAAGTTGAGTTAATCCTACTTTATCACATCGTCTATCAGCAAGGACAATCGAAAATGCCTCGCGCACTGCTTAGTGTTTATGATAAAACCGATCTTGAACGTTTTGCTTCTACATTAATTGATTTAGGCTGGGATTTAGTCGCCAGCGGTGGAACAGAAAAATCACTACGGGAAGCAGGCTTGGAAGTTACCCCGATTGAACAGCTTACCGGTGTCCCTGAAATCCTCGGCGGACGGGTAAAAACGCTCCATCCAGCGATTCATGCCGGGATTTTGTCCCGTGATCGCCAAGAAGATATTGACGACCTCAATCGGCTTGGGTATGCGCCCATCAATATGGTCATCTGCAATCTGTACCCGTTTCAAGAAACCGTCACCAAAACAGGCATTACGCTGCAAGACGCGGTTGAACAAATTGATATAGGGGGTGTCACCCTTTTGCGCGGCGCGGCGAAAAATTTCTTTCATGTGGCGGTGATCTGCGACCCTTTGGATTACACCCGCATCATCGCGTCTTTAAAGGCGGCGGGCGAAATTGATCTGGCGACTCGGCGCGATCTAGCCATCAAAGCGTTTGCCCATACCCGCGATTATGATACGGCGATTCATGCGTATCTCTCGCGCGGCACGATGACGGGCATGTCGGCGGTGGTGAATGAACTGCCAGAAAAGCTCTCGCTCGGCACGAAAAAAGTGGAAACCCTGCGTTATGGGGAAAATCCACATCAAGTCGCCGCCTATTACAGCCAACAAGGCAGCGGCGGGCCGCTCGGCGGCACTTTATTAAGCGGCAAAGCCCTGTCATACACCAATATTCTGGATGTGGACGCGGCATGGCGGGCAGTATGCAGTTTTGATGAACCTGCTGTCGTCATCGTTAAACATCTTACGCCATGTGGCATAGCGATTGGCAGTACCATCGCCCAAGCCTTCCCTAAAGCACTCGCATCTGATCCTGTGTCGGCTTTTGGATGTGCGATGGCGGTTAATCGAGAAGTCGATGATGCGTTTGTGGCTACACTCGGTTCGCTGTTGATTGATGATCTTGCCGCGCCTTCCTTTACCCCATCCGCATTAGAAACCCTTAGCGAAAAACGCAAGAACTGCCGTCTTTTACAAATCCCCCATCCCTATGACGGCAGCCACATGGAAATCCGTACAGTGCATCGCGGCCTGCTCGTCCAGCGCGTCGATATGGGCGACCCCGAAGGCACATTGATGAAAGCCGTTACGCAACGTGTCCCTTCCCCAGAAGAAATGGTCGCGCTCCAATTTGCATGGAAAGCCGTTCAGCATGTTAAATCGAATGCTATCCTTATCGCATCTGCCGATGCGACACTCGGCATTGGCGGCGGTTTGACCAGTCGTGTCGATGCAGCCGTTCTCGCGGTTCAAAAAGCAGGTGATCGTGCCAAAGGCGCGGTGATGGCCTCGGATGGCTTAATCCCCTTTGCAGATGGCTTAGAAACCGTCGCAGCGGCGGGGATAACAGCCGTTATTCAACCCGGCGGATCTATCCGCGATAGTGAAGTGATCGAAGCTGCCAATAAAGCGAATATTGCGATGGTGTTTACAGGGACACGTCACTTTCGGCACTAAGCCAAGCCGCCCGCGCCAAAGGGAGTGTCTATTTTCGTAGGTGTAGGGAGCGACCTATGTGTCGCTCCAAGCGGGGGTACACATTGGTGCGTCCCTACAATTATACAATGACCGCGCTTTTAGACACTCACAACGCAACGCCAAAACAGGCTTGATAGCCCAACAAATGCCTGTTATAATAAACGGGTAATTTCAAGCCATCGTAGCTCAATGGCAGAGCATACGCTTCGTAAGCGTGAGGTTGTGGGTTCAAGTCCCACCGATGGCTTATTTTCTTGCCCGCGACACCCCTTGTCTGCGGGCATTTGTGTGTAAGGACACGTCACAATGCCAGAAAATGACATTCCAAGTCCGATCACGATTGCCGTCGCAGGCGGCACCGGTTCTGGAAAAACAACCATCTCTAACGCGCTCTTACACCGGGTAGGCCACCAAAATATCGCCTATTTGCCGCATGATGCCTATTATAAAGACCTGAATCATATGCCCCTTTCCTTCCGCAAGACGATCAATTTCGACCATCCAGACGCACTCGATACCCCCCTTCTCATTGAGCATATCAAGCAATTACAACAGTGGCAGCCAGCGGAATGCCCTATTTATGACTTTACCGAACATCGCCGCATCGAAAAGACCGAGCATGTGCGTCCCCAGCCGATTATTTTGGTCGAAGGGATTCTGATCTTCGTGGAAGCGGAACTCCGCAAGTTATTTGATGTCAAAATTTTCGTTGATACCGACGCGGATTTGCGCTTTATCCGCCGCTTAAAGCGCGATATCGAAGAACGTGGGCGTACCGCCGAATCGGTAATCGACCAATACTTAAATACCGTGCGCCCGATGCACATGGAATTTGTCGAGCCGACCAAACGTTACGCCGATGTGATTATTCCCGAAGGCGGCTATAACGAGGTCGCTATTGATATGGTCGCTGACCGTATTCGCAGTATGTTGACCCTAAATCGTCCCCAGCATTGACGCACATTTTTCTGACGTGATATACTTTTGTACAATTCTATAGTTAAAGACGTTGATTGGGATAAATACGCTACCTCCCTTATGTCAGAGAGTGCAGGCCATTAGCTGAAAGCCTGCTCATAACAGAGAGCGCAATGTCACCCAGGAGTCGCTGAACTGAACCCTATGTCGTGTAGGGGTGAGCGTTGATGTTCACCCTCTAAGATCAGCCGGGTAAGCCCGTTACAGCATCAAGAGCGCGGTAAATTCTTGAGTTTACCGAAGCAAGGTGGTACCACGAAAGCTCGCCCTTTCGTCCTTGTATTTTTATAGGACGCGAGGGCTTTTTAGTTCCCAGAGGTGAAAGATGATAAGGACGCATATGGCGATAAGCAATGACACCAGCGAATTTTATGATGCGATTGCTGAATTCTATCCCTATTTTTACCGCGATTGGCAAACCCAGCTTGACCGTGAAGGGTTAAGTTTGCGTGCGATTTTCCGCAACAAAGGGGTTGAGCGGGTCTTAGATGCTTCTTGCGGGGCGGGTACGCAGGCCGTATCAATGGCACAACTCGGCTTTAAAGTCGTCGCTGCTGACCCTAGTCAGGGTATGCTCAAAAAAGCGCAAGAAACCGCACGCACCTACAACGTTCACGACAAAATGACGTTTGTCGAAAGCGATTTTTTGCATCTGCCGGATTGTGTCACAGGACCCTTTGATGCCATCGTCAGCAAAGGGAATGCCTTACCGCATCTGCTGTTAGATGATGAAATTGAATCGACCCTGCTGATTTTTTACGAACTGCTCAGGCCGGGCGGCACATTAGTCATCGGGATGCGCGATTTTGCCCCTTTTATGGAAGATCGTCCGCGCTTCATTCCTGGCTTCATCAACAATGACGACAACCATGAGTTTATCACCTTTGATGTGTGGGAATGGGAGGACGGCCCGCCTGTCATCGCCACACAAAATCTGTTCATCGTCAAAGGTCAGGGCAAGGATTACAGCGCCCTCAAGCGACAAGTCGCTTTCCGTCCACTTTCGACGGATGAAGTGAAAGTCGTCTTACTGGAAGTCGGTTTTGAGGATATTACCGATCAACCCGATCGCAGTGAGCGCGTCTTGGTCGCAAGAAAACCGTAAAAGCCACAGTACAACTTATCACTAAAAACTAAGGACTAAATTATGACAATGCCAAAAAACTTTGATTTCGTGGAAGCGGAATCTCGCCTCTATGCGTGGTGGGAGGAGAATGGTTGGTTCAAGCCAGAAGCCGCACCTCCAGATGCCGAATCGTTCACGATTAGCATCCCGCCGCCCAATGTGACAGGTTCGCTGCACATCGGTCATGCGTTGTTCGTCGCGCTGGAAGATTTGATGACACGCTATGAGCGGATGCGTGGTAAAGCCGCCCTGTGGGTGCCAGGAACCGATCATGCCGGGATCGCTACGCAACTCCAAGTCGAAAAGCTGCTGCGCGACGAAGGCACCAGCCGTGAGGAAGTGGGGCGCGAAGAATTCTTAGCGCGTACATGGGAGTTTAAAGAAAAAAGTCATGGCAACATCACAGGGCAGCTTCGGCGCATGGGCGCGAGTGTCGATTGGTCACGGGAACGTTTTACCCTAGACGACGGCCTTTCAAAAGCCGTGCAGCTTGTGTTTATCCGCCTTTATGAACAAGGCTTGATCTATCGTGGGCCGCGCCTTGTGAATTGGTCGCCGGGGCTGCAAACGGCGGTTTCTGATTTGGAAGTGGAGCGCGAAGAAGAACAAAGCAAGCTCTATTATTTCAACTATCCGGTGGAAGGCGGCGAATTTATCCCGGTAGCCACCACCCGCCCCGAAACGATTTTGGGCGATACGGCTGTATGCGTCCATCCCGACGATGATCGTTATAAGCATTTAGTCGGTAAAAAAGCCTATGTGCCGATGATTAACCGCGAGATTCCAGTGATTGCCGACGATTATGTAGATCGTGAGTTCGGCACAGGGGCGCTCAAGATCACGCCAGCACACGACTTCAACGATTACGAAATTGGGCAGCGCCATAACTTACGCATGATTAACGTTATGACGCGCAAAGCCACAATGAACGACGAAGCTGGCGTTTATGCCGGGTTAGATCGTTTTGAATGCCGTAAAAAGCTGTGGGCAGATATGGAAGCCGCTGGACTGACGATCCGCGTAGACGATCATCTTCAGGTCGTGCCGCGCAGCCAACGCGGGGGCGAAGTCGTGGAGCCATTGATTAGTACGCAGTGGTTTTTGAAGATTAAGCCGCTTGCCGACAAAGCAATCGCCGCCGTCCGCGACGGACGCATTAAAATTGTCCCGGAGCGCTTCGAGAAAATTTACTATCATTGGATGGAAAACATCGAAGATTGGTGCATCAGCCGCCAATTGTGGTGGGGGCATCGCATCCCGGCGTGGATTCATGACAATGGCGAAATTTATGTAGGCCAAACTGCACCGACTGGCGACGGCTGGACACCAGAATTAGATGTCCTCGATACGTGGTTCAGCAGCGGATTATGGCCTTTTAGTACGCTCGGTTGGCCTCAACAAACGTCTGATCTCAAGCGCTTTTACCCAACCTCAGTCATGGAAACAGGCTACGACATCCTATTCTTCTGGGTAGCGCGGATGATTATGATGGGCCTGTGGTTCACAGACGATGTGCCTTTCCATACCGTTTATCTGCATGGCTTAGTGCGTGATGCCAAAGGACGCAAAATTAGCAAAACACTCGGCAATACAATTGACCCGCTGGAATTGGTGGATAAATTCGGCGCGGATCCGCTCCGTTTTGGATTGGTGACGAGCGGCACACCCGGTAATGATGTCAATGTTGATCCGGCGCGAATCGAAGGCGAATTCCGTTTCGTCAATAAAATTTGGCAGATGACTAATTTCGTCACAGGGAATCTCGAAGGCGATCTCGCAGCAGGCATTCCGCCAGCAAGTGAGTTGGATTTGCCTTCACGCTGGATTCTAAGCCGCCTAAATCGCTTGATTGGCAGTGTGCAAATTCTCTTTGATAATTACCAATACGGTGAAGCGGGTCGGCAAGTGCGCGGTTTCCTCTGGGACGAATTCGCCGATTGGTATATTGAAGTGAGTAAAGCGCCGCTTTACGGCAGTGATCTAAAAGCCAAAGAAAATGCCCGCCGCGTTTTAGTCCATATCCTCGATCAGTGCTTACGGCTGCTGCACCCGTATATGCCTTTTGTGACGGAAGACATCTGGCGTTACTTGCCGCACGAAGATAAGCCACTCATTCTGGCACAGTGGCCTGTGGCAAATCTGGCTTATGTCAGCGACGAGGCGGAAGCACAAATGACTATCCTTATGGACATCGTGCGCGGCATCCGCAATGTCCGTTCAGAATACGAAGTGGAACCAGGGCTGAAGATCACAACAATAGTCGCGCCGGGAAGTCACAAAGCGAATATCGAAGCCTACAACTATCTTTTCGCTCGCCTTTGCAACGTACCCAAAATCGAATTTTTAGCGGAAAACGCCGCCGCGCCAGAAAATGTCGCTTCGATTGTGGTCGGTGATGTGGTGATGTATCTCCCGCTTGCGGGCATGATTGATGTGGTCGCGGAATGTGCGCGGTTGAACAAAGAACAAGACAAGCTGACCGAACAGATAGGTAAATCGGAGACCATGCTTGGGAATGAAGGTTTTGTGAGCCGCGCCCGCCCGGATGTCGTCCAACGCGAAAAGGATAAACTTGCGGAACTTCAAGCCAGCGCGACCCAGATCGCGGAACGATTAACCGCCCTGTGCAAATAACATGACACGAGACAGGGGCCAATTGCTGCCCCTATTTTATTGATGTATTCAATCGCTTGATTTTTCTTTCATCTGTTTTAAGAAAATCGTGCGTCCGGCCTCTTTAGCCGCTTTACGCACTTCCTCGTCCTCATCATCCTCGTAAACGGACTTTAGCGCGTCCATTGCATCAGGATGAGCCAACAGCTCCAACTCTTTAATCGCCTTCAAGCGAATATCAGGGTTCTTATCTTTTAAACGGTTGATATGGTATTCAATCACTTTAGGTAATAGTGTCACGGCGAAATTCCTTGCCGAAATATAAAATTTAAATAACGCAGCTAACTTTATTATAACAAAGGTTGCCTAACGCGCCTTAATTTTTTACCAATTTCACACCTATAAGTAGGAAAGAATAGCTATGCCTGATATAATGCCGGGAGAGATTTTGTTTGAAAATTCCAACACACCGGCTTTATTGCCAGAGGTTTCACCATTGATCGAACGCGCCGTCATCCTCGCAATCGGCAGTCCTAACCACCGCAGTTTATTAACTTACAATCGCACTCATGCTATGCTCCCTGCACTCGGCAAACCGTTGGTTGCGCGTGCGATGGATCGTCTGCATCGCGCTGGCATACGCGAATTTACGATAGTCATCGGTGAAAACGAAGGTGCTGTTGCCGCCTATCTTAACGCACAGTGGGTGCCAAATGCGAAGGTGGATTTTTTACTTAAATCTAGTACCGACAGCCTTCATTCGCTGCTGTCTCAAGTCGCCCGTAATTATGGCAAGCCTTTTATCGTATGCAGCTACAACAGCTTTACCCATACAAATTTCCCAGAAAGCCTCATCCGCCAGCATAATGATTATCAGAATCAACTCGTCCTCGGCGGGGCGACCAACACCCTTTCTAAATCACAACAGCATTATTTCGCCATGATGGATGGGCAAAAAGTCCGTGAAATTACACAAGCAGCCCCCATCGATCAAAGCGGATTTACACTGACTGATCTAGCTGTCTGCGGTAAAGATTTCGTCCAGTATCTAGCAGAACCGCCCACCTCACAAAATGGCACATTTAACTGGCAGTTTATGGATATCGCCAAGCGCTACATCCATACGGGTGGTTCAGCAGTAGTGACGGAAACCTCATGGATACTCCAAATTGAAGCAGATCGAGACTTGCTCACGCTCAACAAACACCTGCTTAATGAGGGCCAAGATAACCACATTTTGAGCGAAATCCCCTATACCGTGCAGATCATTCCGCCTGTGCGGGTCGATCCACAAGTCAGCGTCGGGCAAGGTGCGAAGATTGGCCCGCATGTTTACCTTGAACGGGGGTGCAGCATTGGTCATGAAGTTGTGCTGCGGAACGCAATTATTTTAGAAAAGGCGGTTGTCCCTGCCCGTAAGACGGTCTATGACACCATTATCTCGACTCGTGGCCCCATCCCGTGATGATGACCCTACCCTCGCACGTCGGCATTGCAAGGCGTATAATGTGAGGCTGTGGTCGATCTTAAAGGGGTTTAGCGGTTGTCCGAGTCGTACAAAATCTGCCCAATTTGCGGCGCATCCAACCATCGTAACGCGGTGCGCTGTCTTAACTGTGGCGCGGTTTTAACCCACGTCGAGACGGCGAAGGCCAATTCCCCCCAACAAGCCAACAAACTCAAATATGATTATCGCTATGGGGAAACTGATCTCTACGAAGGCAACCTTAAGCGTACAGGCCAGTATTATTTAGCAGGGGTTATTGTATTCTTGGCGCTGTTTATGTGTGGCGGCCTCGCTTTACTCCTTGGGCCACGTTTCTTTTCCAGTATGCCCGCTATCGCCCTTCCCGGCATAGAAGCTGATGCGGATACCAACACCCCCCGTCCAACACTTGATTTACCCACTGTCACAACCGGCCCGCCGACCTCTTCACCGACGGCATCAGCAACGCCATCACCCACACCGACCATGACACCCACCCGCGAACCTTGCTATCAAGATGTGCAATCCGGCGATACGCTTTATAGTGTGGTGGCTCGCTGCGGCTATAATGAGTTCGAGTCGATTTTCCCGATTGTACAGGAAATCAACGGCATCACTGACCCGGCCTTAGTCGTCTTGGGGCAGCGGATTGAAATTCCTTGGCCTACCGAAACCCCTGATCCGAGTACCTTACCCACTGCGGAAGGAACCGGAGAAGCCTCTACAGGAAGTGATGTCGTCGTTTCAGATAATGAAAGCCCATTAGAGGCGACTTTCGATCCATTATTCATTCCAACAGCTACCTTACAACCTGGTATTCAATTTCATACTGTCATCGAAGGCGATAGCATTACCAGTATAATCATTCAATATAGTGCTAATGTTGAGGCGTTATCACAGCTCAACCCGGAAATTGAATTTCCGCAGTGTGATTTTGGGCAAACCTTTGGTGGGCCACGTTGTGCGCCCTTGCTCTCTCAAGGCCAACAAATTCGTGTGCCTGCGCCCACGCCCACCCCAACTTTATCACCCACACCTTCTGGGAGTGAAACACCTACACCCATGCCAACCCCGACCTTTAATGCGCCCAGTGTGTTAAGCCCAGATAATCGCGCTCTATTTCGGCGCGATCAATTGATTACGCTGCGTTGGCTAGGCAGCGGAACACTCGGCGAGGGACAATCTTATCGTCTGCAAGTGGAAGACACGACAGCGGGAATCGTATACAGTGTAGATACCCTCAGTAATTCATTTATTGTGCCAGAGGACTGGCAGGGGCAAGCCATAGAACGTCACATTTATACATGGACGGTCAGCGTCATTGATCTTGATACCCCTGATACCCTTTACTTTACCACTGAAGTTCGCAGCTTTACGTGGGAGGGGCTAGCCACACCATGAAAACAACTTGCTTTCGATTTCGTCTCATCTTTGTGGCTGTGATCGCCATCAGCGGCCTTACCGCCTGCAATTTTACCAATACCGATGCCACACCGACCTCTGATGCGCCGATTGAAGAACCAATTAATCCGCTGCCAGAACGGACGGAAGTCACCGATACGCCCGCGCCGACCATAGCGACCCTCGCACCCAGTCCATCGCCCCAAACGATCATCCAGATTGCCAGTGGCACACCCACGCCTACCGCCGGATTACCCACTGAAACCACAACACCGCAAGCCACTGAGGGGCCGTGGGAATATGTGGTGCAGCCCGGCGATAGCCTGAATAATATCATTGCGCGTCCGCCGTTTAATTATCGCAATTTTAACGTTATTGACGATATTGTAGCCCTGAATAACCTCCGCAATTCGGAAAGTATCACCGCCGGACAGACGATTCTCATCCCGCGCCCCACACCGACACCTGTTCCTGTCGGCGTGGAATTGACCGCCGCCGCTTGTATCGCATTGGGGCTTGATTCCGAATGCCGCGTTATCGGCGTACAAACTGGCCCCTATACCGTGCGTGAAGGCGAAAGCGCTGTTAGCATCGCCGATCAATATGGCGTAACGCTGGAAAATCTGCGCGATCTTAATCCCGACATTAACTGGTTTGGTTGTAATTTCGAGATTCCCAGCGGAGGGGATACCTGTGCGCCGATACTGAGTATTGGACAAAATGTGAATGTTCCTCTGCCTACAACCACACCTACCCTTTCGCCCACGCCCTCCGGCAGTGAAACACCAACTCCTACGCCGACTTATCCCGCGCCAAGATTAGCCTATCCCCCTGAAGGTGGCCTTGCGCCCGGCGGGATTATTGATTTGGAATGGGTTAGCGTTGGGATTCTTGCCCCTAGCGAGTTCTACCTGATTGAGGTAACAGATGTCACGCTCGGCACAAATTGGAGCGACGTGACCAAAAACACCGAACTCTCGCTGCCAGAATCTCTGATCCCAACCGATGGGCGCATCCATGAAATTATCTGGCGAATCAGCATTGCCGCCCAAAACGCCCAAGGGACGTATGGATTAGTCGGTTCAGCAGGTAATCAACGAACCTTTTTCTGGCAAAGCAGGTAAGAATCCAGCTTTTAGTTAGTAGGGGCGACTCGGCGAGTCGCCCCTACGGAATATCTCCTGAACTGCGTGAATTCTATCTTTACCCCCGCCCAAATTCACGCGCTAACTGATCGCCACTCATGTGCAGCATCGTAGGTCGCCCGTGTGGGCAGGTATGCGGGGAAGCGCAACGCTCTAACTGGCGGATAATACTTTGCATCTCGTCTATACTCAAAATTTGTCCGGCTTTTACAGCAGCACGACGGCACACTTGCTTGATAATCTTTTCTTCAATTGTTTGCTGCCCCGGTTGCTTATCCAGCGCCAGATCATCCAGAATATCCATGACGGCCTCGACTGGATTTTGATCTGCCAACATCGCCGGAATGCTGCGAATCACAAAGGTATTCGCCCCAAATGGCTCAATTTCAAAACCCACGAGTGCCAGCGCATCCAGCTTTTCTTCGACCATACGTGCTTCTAGCGGCGGCAGATCAATCGTTTGTGCGTCCAAAGTCAACTGACGGACTTTTTCCCGGCGTTCATAATCTTCCATAAACTGCTCGTAGAGGATGCGCTCATGGGCTGCATGTTGGTCGATCAAATACATCCCAGAAGGCCCCTCCGCCACGATATACATCGCGCCAATCTGCCCCACAACGCGCAGCATCGGTAATGTACGCGGCTTGCGCGGCGCACCTAATCCAGACGGAATCGCGGTTGGGTCTTCAGCTTCAGTCAGGGTTTCTGCTGGATTAACACGCTGCTGCGGATATTGCCCCGGAGAGTCTAGCGGAAGATCAAGATCAAGTTGTGTGCCGCCATTCCAGCCCAGATTTTGCCGCGCATAGCTTTCTGGTAAAGATGGACGCGAAGCCGCAAAGCCGCGATATTGACTACCCGAAATATCCTGCGTTTGTGCCAGAGCGACCACTGATTGCCGCACCGCCCGCTGCACCGCAGAAAAAACGGCATTCGCGTCACGAAAACGTACTTCCGCCTTAGTCGGATGAACATTAACATCGACCTCTTGGGGATCAATATTCACCATCAAAACCGAAACTGGATAGCGTCCGTTCATCAGCAGCGTGTGATAAGCCTGAATGACAGCATACGTCAGGCTTGAATCCTGCACCCAGCGCCCATTTACAAATAACGTGATATGGGCGCGATCCGCCCGATTCAGCCCCGGCGCGGAGGTATAACCAAAAACAGTGACTGCCGGGCGATCTTCGCGGGCTTCATCTTCCGCATTTACCTCGACCATCTGCTTAAAGCTGTCTAACCCTAATGACTTCACCACCACATCAGCCAGATTCCCCGTCCCGCTAGACCGAAAAACCTCGCGCCCATCTTGCTCTAAGACAAAACGCACATGAGGATACGCCATCGCATAACGTGTGACGATGTTAGCGACAAAGCGTTTTTCAGTATTTTCTTTTTTCATGAACTTAAGACGAGCAGGCGTATTAAAGAATAAATTTTCAATCGTGATGACCGTTCCCGCTGGAGCGCCAACCGCCTGTCGATTAAGTAAAGTACTGCCTTCTACCCGCAGTTGCGTGCCAATATTTTCCTCGCGATGGCGTGTCACCAGTGTTGCGCGGCTGACGGCGGCAATACTGGCGAGCGCTTCTCCACGAAAACCGAGCGTTTCAATAAAAGACAGATCATCGGCGGTACGCAGCTTGCTCGTCGCATGACGGGCTAAGGCCAGTTCGACTTCATCCGCCGGAATACCGCTGCCATCGTCACTCACACGGATAAATTTTTGCCCGCCGCCATTTACCGCGATATGCAAAGTCGCTGCCCCAGCATCAAGCGCATTTTCCAGCAGTTCCTTAACTACCGATGCCGGGCGCTCTACCACTTCACCCGCCGCAATTTGGGCGATCACATGTTCTGATAAACGTTCAATAGACATGATCAATTCCTACAAACAACAATCCCCCGTCAAAAGGGGGATTTGGTTTCAAATAATCAGCGGGAAAATAGATAACTACCCACCGTCAGAGATAATCGAATTTGAAGAGTCTAGCGGGATACTGATGAAGAATGTGCTGCCCTGCCCTTCCGCACTTTCCACCCACGCCTGCCCACCATGCCGCTGCGCCACACTGCGGACGATAAACAAGCCCAAGCCACTGCCTTTAACCTTCTTGTGTTCGCGGCGCGGAATACGGAAGTGACGCTCAAACAACATTTTTTGATGTTCCGCGCTGATTCCCAATCCAGAATCCTTGACGCTCACCAGCACTTGATCGTTACGCCGCCGCACACCCACTTCGACCTTGCCGCCGTTGGGTGTGTATTTAATGGCGTTATCAACCAGATTGATGATCGCCCGTTCCAACATATTTACATCGGCGCTGATAATCGGCACATCGTCGCTAATCACCGCCGAAACCGATAATTCCTGTTTTTCGGCTGGGACGAGATAATTCTTGATAATCCGGCTGACCATCTCCGTCAGGTCACAATGCGAGCGCTCCATCTCATAAAAACCCGTTTCGGGGTCATAACGCCCCGCATCCTGAAAGTTGTCAACCAGCAGCGTCATCTGATTCACACCAGAAAGAATCTTTTCCACAAAATGCGCCTGTCGCTCGTTGATGTCGCCCACAGTCCCCTGTTCTAACATGCTGGCGAAACCTTGAATCGAGGTCAGCGGAGAGCGTAAATCATGAGATACAATCCGCATAAACTCGCTCTGATTCCGGCCTAACTTTTCGTGCCGCGCAATCGTCCGTGTGTTCATCGTCACAATCGTCAGCCCATCCACCATAGACTGGATGCCTTCTAGCGCAACCTCGCTAAATTCTGGTTTCGAATCAAAGACTAACCAAAACAAGCCAACGATCTGTTTTTGAATGCGGATTTGTGCAGCGACCCAACCACCCTGCAAAACCGGTATAGCTTCCGGCAGGGGCGGATTTATATGAACACCATAAGGCAGCGCCAAAGCAAGTGCTTTCGCTTCCTCAGTGGGCAGCGCAGATTCAGTAGTCCCCGCCGTGAGTAGCAAATAGGGTTCGCTAAATACCAATAAGCTCGCTCCTATCGCACCAGTCAATGTTCGGGCGGCTTCTAAAATAGGCGGAATGCTCGATTGCGGTTCTGGATTGGTGGCGATAATGTGCAGCACATCCCGCAGGATAGCGTGCTGATCCTGCTGATGTTGAGCGTCAACCTGGGTCATGAAAAATTCCACCCTTACTACCCGTCATAAACATGAACCGCGTCATTTATAAAACAATCTTTTTACCTAGAGGAATTATAATGCAAGTATTAAATTGTGGGCAAGTTAGCTTAAGGAAAAATAGTTCGCCTTGCTTGCACCACCATACCTTTTATGATAAACTTTTGTAACGTGAATGTTACAAAATGTGAATTATTATGTCGGAAAAAATCTTAATTGTAGATGATGATCTTGATAGTCTTAAGCTGATTGGTTTAATGTTGCAGCGGCACGGCTATGAGGTGATTGCGGCGGGTGCTGGCAATCAAGCCATTTCTAAAGCCTTTAGCGAACATCCCGATCTTATCATTCTCGACGTAATGATGCCAGATATGAACGGCTATGAAGTCTGTCGTCGCCTGCGGGCTAACCCCGAAACTCATCCCATCCCGATCATCATGTTCACCGCGAAAACACTTATTGATGATAAGGTTGCCGGGTTTGAAGCCGGAGCGGATGATTATCTCACTAAGCCCACCCATCCTGCCGAACTCGCCTCGCGGGTTAAATCGATTTTACAGCGCAGCGCCAACCAACGCCGCAAAGAAGTCGGCAAAGGTTTAGCCATTGGTGTGCTGGGCGCAAAAGGCGGCTTGGCGACAACGACTTTAACACTCAATATCGGCGCGGCGTTGAAACTCGCTGGCGAAAATCCGATTGTTGCGGATTTCCGTCTTGGCACGGGCAATCTTGGCATGTATATGGGATTAGGACGCGCAGGTGGGATGGCAACTGTGTTGGCCCACCCCCTTGCAGAAATCCGCCCTAATCTCGTGGAAAAAGAGCTTATTACCCATCCCACCGGTCTCCGCGCTTTACTCTGCACCGCCCGTCCCAAAGAATCCTTGTTGAACTTCCCCACTGAATCCAGTATTTCGGTAGTCAAATCCCTGCGAACATTAGGGAAACCAGTGGTTATTGACATGGGAAGCGGTTACAATACACTCATCAGCCGCCTCCAAGTTGAGATGGACAGCATCATCCTCACCGTAGACCCCATCGCCAGTACGCTGGTCATGGCGCGGGAGTTGATGCAGGAGCTTGATCCCGAAGTTAAAAAGCGGGTTCACGTTGTTGTCGTAAATAGACACCAGATGAATGCACAAATAGCTTGGCATGAAGTCGAAAACGCCTTAGGGCAGGAACTCTTAGCGATTATTTCGCCCGCGCCAGAGGTTGCAGCAGCGGCGAGCGAGGCTGGTGTACCATTGGTCAATTATCAACCGACTGCGATTGTTTCTAGCCAAATTGTGAAGTTGGCAGAGGGATTAAATGTAACAATGCGATCACCCGCGTAAATGGAACAAGCGTAATTGAAAAACCACTTTTTGAGATTGATTTGTTTTTCTGATGATATTTGAAACACTGCACGACAAAATAGCTCACGCAGCATCCTTATTTAAACAAAGTCATTATGCGTTGGCATTTACGGGCGCTGGCATTAGCACTGATTCTGGCATTCCAGATTTTCGCAGCCAAGAATTAGGACTGTGGCATAATGTAGATGCGATGACGGTTGCCAGTATTTTTGGGTTTAAGCGTAATCCGCAAGCATTTTATGATTGGGTCGCACCGCTGACACGCACAACCCTCGCTGCCCGTCCCAACAATGCTCATATCACGCTGGCGGAACTTGAACGACGAGGCTTTTTACACGGTGTGATTACACAAAATATCGATATGCTGCATACACGCGCTGGATCACAGTGCATTTATGAACTACATGGACACATGCGAACTGCAACCTGTATTAGTTGTTTTAAAGTTTTTGAAGGTGAGCCTATCTTAAAACAATTTATTGAAGATGGTCGCGTCCCACATTGCAAAATCTGTAATGGTGTGCTTAAACCGGATGTGATTCTGTTCGGGGAGCAGCTTCCGATTCGTGAATTTCAAAACGCGCAAGAAGCCGTCCGCCGCTGTGATCTAATGCTGGTGGTCGGGTCATCGTTGGAAGTCGCCCCGGCTGGGGATATTCCACTGATGGCAGCACGGCGCGGCACAAAGTTAATTATCATTAATCTGGAACCAACCCCAGCCGATAAAATGGCAGAAGTTGTTATTCATGCCCGTGCAGCGGAAATATTGCCGGAAATTGCGCGGCGAGTGGAGAGCCTCTAATGAGTAATACGACCAATGGTAACACTTCCGCTTATGGTGATGTCCTCGCCCATTATGAGCGATTGATCGAAATCAGCAAGCAGCTCAATTCAACCTTTGACCATAAAGCCCTTCTGCGTCAGATTATTTCTGCCGCGACGGAACTGACCAACACCGAAGAAGCCTCGATCATGCTGTATGACTCGACTACGGGCGAACTCCGGTTTGAAATCGCCACCAACATGGCTTCTAACGCCATGCAGGATATTGTCATCCCACTGGAGGGCAGCCTCGCCGGGTGGATTTTCTCGCACGGCGAACCGCGTGTCATCCAAGATGTATCTCAGGAAAAAATTCACTCTAAAGTCGTGGATAACGCCACAGGTTTCCAGAGCCGTAATTTACTTGGGGTTCCAATGCGGACCCATAAAAGTGTTATCGGTGTACTCGAAGCGCTCAATAAGCGGCAAGGTAAATTTACTGATGACGATACTAATACACTGACTACTCTCGCAGGGCTGGCAGCTATCGCCATCGAAAACGCCCGTCTGTTTCGGCAAAGCGACTTCATCGCAGAGATGGTACATGAACTCCGCACACCGTTGATGGCACTTAAAGCCAGTACGTCACTTTTAATGCGACCTGACCTACCCCCAGAACGCCGTGAAGATATGATTACGACCATGCAAGAAGAAACCAATCGTCTTATGCGGCTGACAACAGATTTTCTTGATCTGGCGCAGATGGAATCTGGGCGGACGCGCTTGGATGTGTCACCGTTTGAGCTGTCTAAACTGCTTTCAGAAAGTGCACAAATTGTGATGCCGCAGGCGACAGAAAAAGGCATTGCGTTCACAACCGACCCCACTTCACACATCGTCAATGGAGATCGTGGAAAGCTCAAGCAGGTGCTTCTCAACTTAATGACGAATGCCATCAAATACAATCGCAAAGACGGCACGATCAAAGTCAACTGCAAGGTAGAAAAAGACGACAATACGCCCATGGTACAGGTTGCCGTCGCTGACAGTGGGTATGGCATCTCTAAAGAAAATCAGAAGCGGATGTTCGAGAAATTTTTCCGCGCACAATCGACAGCGGGTGAAACAGGCACAGGGCTTGGTCTTGTCATCACCAAACACATTGTTGAGGCACATGGGGGTAAAATCTGGCTTGAAAGCGAAGAAGGGGTTGGCACGACCTTCTTTATCACGCTGCCCCTGAACAATTAAAAAGGGCGTGGCCTTTGCGTCACGCCCTTTTTATCATTCTGCAAATTTAAAAATCCAAAATGACTTTTAATGCCCCTTTTTGTGCGGCATGTTGCACCGCGGTCAGCGCCTCATCAAACGGATAACGGGCTTCGATGAGCGATTCGACATCAATCAAGCCACGCTCCAAAAGGCGCAGCGCAGCCGCAAATGGCCCGCACCGACTTCCGACCACACGAATTTCGTCCACCGCCACACGGGTTAAATCGGCCTGCGGCAGTCCGACATAGGTGCTTTTGAGGACAATTATGCCGCGTGGCTTGACGAGCGCCAGCGCATCAGCAAATCCCTCGGCCTTACCCGTACAATCGATGACGACATCGGCGCTGCGATTCGCTAATTCTTGCCGTTCATAGGCTGGAATATGCCAGCTTGAAAGCAATTGTGCTTGCCTCTCCCGCCGGACAACTGCTGCCACATCCGCGCCAGTCAGTTTTAAGACCTGCGCCGCCAGCATTCCTAACTTGCCTGCACCGAGAATAATCACGCGATCTCGCGGCGAGACATGGACGGCCTCCGTAATTTGCAACGCCGCCGCTAATGGCTCGACAAACACAGCCGCACCATCGCTCACAGTATCCGGCACGACGTAAAGATTATGCGCTGTAAGCTGTAAATAGTCGGCAAATGCTCCAGGATGACGATCAATACCAACCGTAGTGCGATGGCTGCATTGGCTAGGGATGCCGCGCCTGCAAAATTCACATTCGCCGTCCGCGACATTAATTTCCCCAACGACGCGCCGTCCTAGCAAAGAATCGTCACCCTGCTGCACTTCGCCCACGAACTCATGGCCTAAAATTCCAGAAAAACCCATGTAACCCGCGACGAGTTCCAAATCGGTATTACAAATTCCGGCAGAGCGAATTTTGAGGAGCGCCTCGTCCCCTTTTAGCGTAGGGATGAGGGAAGATTGTTCAAACCGAAGTTGCCCATCATAAATCAAGGCGCGCATGGTGTTCTTCAGTTAAGCCTCTACAGGCTTGGCGGTGATAAATTCATCGCCCTTTAAGAAGGGGATTTCGCCTTTTTCCCACGCGACCAACAAAGGGACAGCATTAAAAATGGACGAATAGGTTCCGCTAATCAGGCCGATGAACATGATCGCGATAAATTGTTTGATCGTCTCGCCACCAAACAACAAGATTGCCGCCATGATAAAAAAGGCATTAAGCTGTGTTGCAAGTGAACGATGAATCGTCTCCCAAATGCTGCGATTAACGATTGCTTCATAAGGCTCACCGATATGTTTCGGGATATTTTCGCGGATACGATCAAACATCACGATGGTATCTTGAACAGAATACCCCACTACTGTCAGCAGCGCCGTCAGGAAAAGTGCATCAATTTCCCATCCAAAGATCAGCCCCATCAAAGACATGATGCCGCATACCACCAACACATCATGCAGCATCGCCGCAATCGCACACGCGCCGTAACGCGCTGCTTTTGGCACCTGTCTGAAGGCGATCACGATAAAGCCGGTCACGATCAAGGACGCGACAATTACCGCAAGGAACGCGGCCTGCGCCACTTCACGCCCAACCGTCGCCGAGACTTGCTCGATGCGTAAACTAGAGCGATCTAAGGGCGCGATGGTCTCTAACGCATTCAGGATTTCTTCGGTGGTCTGTTGGCTTACAAAACCGCCGCGTATCGACCATCGATATTCATTTGCGTCGCCCAAACTTTGTACGATGACATTCTCTTCGCCGAAATTAGCAAACACAGCGCGAATATTATCTTCGTTTGCGCCTTCCGCCGTAAATTTGACTTCATAAATACTGCCGCCGACGAAATCAATGCTTAAGCGGAAGGGAGAACCCGTCGTGATCGTTGAGTAGATCATGATAAGCAGGCCAGGGACAATGATCGAAGCCGAAAACAGAAAAAAGAACCGCCGTTTTTGCACTAGATTAAACATCGATTATGCTCCTTGGCTCACGCCGAGCAGCCAACTGCGCTCGGTAACGGGCCGCCGCAAAATAGCAACCAATAAATAGAGGAATGTGCGCGTGACCAGAACTGCCGTAAAGAGGTTGACGATCAACCCTAGCGCCAATGTCACCGCGAAACCGCTGACGATACTTGCACCGGGCGTTTGCCCAAAGAGGAACAACACGCCGCAGATGATAATCGTTGAGAGATTAGAATCGCGGATGGATGTCCAAGCACGGTCAAAGCCGGCGATCAACGCCGTATCAAGCTGTGTCCCGCCACGAATTTCTTCTTTAATGCGCTCAAAAATCAGAATATTACCGTCTACCGCCGTACCAATCGAGATTAAAAACCCAACAATCGAAGGTAATGTTAACGTCACCGGGATGAGTTTAAACAAGGCCACGTTGAGTATGACAAACACTAAAAGCGCCAGATCAGCCGCGATGCCGGGGACGCGATAGTAGATGAGCATAAAGGCCAGTACAACGATAATGCCGACGATACCTGCACGAACACTCAGTTGAACCGATTCTTGACCGAGCGTTGCGCCAACCGACTCCGCACTTTCTACACGCAGCGGAATAGGCAGCGAACCCGCACGGAGTTGAAGCGCCAACTGCTTGGCTTCCTGCTCGGTAAATTGCCCCTCGATAACGCCACCCGTATCCAATTGGGCATTAATTCTGGGTGCAGAAAGCACAACACCATCCAGCACAATCGCTAACGGCTCGCCGATGCGCTGCGCTGTGAAGGGCCCGAACACTGCGCTTCCCTCGGAGGTTAATTCAAAGTTAATTACCCACTGCTGTCCAGTGAATTCCGCAACCGCCGCCTGTAAGCCTGCGCCCGTCATAATCGTATCAAAAGGCAGGCCTGTATTGGGATTAACGAGGGGCGCTTCAGCTTGGCTGACGGTAGGTTCGGCAGTCGCTTCTGGATTTTGCGCCCCTTCCTGTGCAGCAGCAGCTTCACGCTGCGCTTGACTTTCTTCTTGCTGATCAGTCAGGATACTGCGCCCCACAAGTGATTGTGCCTGAGTTCCGAGTCCGCCAAAATCAACAAATTCCAGCAGCGCGGTTTGCTGAATGGTATCGATGGCTTGCTGCGGATCAGTAACACCCGGCAGTTCGACCAAAATACGGCTGTCGCCTTGCAAAATCACAGTAGCTTCGCTTAAACCGAGTGAATTTACGCGCCGTCCCACACTGTTCGCCGTTTCCTGCAAATCGGCACGGGTAAAAGTGTCTGTCGGCACTTCCGCTTGCAACAGCACACGCAGCCCACCGACCAAATCCAGCCCTTGGCTAAATTCTAGTTCAGGCTCAAAGCGCGAACAATCCACCGTCGCCGTCGGGTCTGCCGCTGCTTGTTGTTGGCATTCTTGCAACCGTACTTCATTACCACCGCGTTTTAAGAAATTCGGTTTAGGCGTATCAGGCAAAGCAATATAAACTGAAAAAGCCGTTAAGGCTACAATAAACACGAACCATAAAAGATTGCGCCGCATAGAAAACCTTTCTTGACAACATAAAAGCGGGGCTGCGATTTGCCCCGCTGAACTGCACTTATCTACTAAACTGTTTCTTGAATGGCCTCTGGCTCGTCTTCTAAGCCTGCCCTTGCGTTCCGGGCGATTTCTTCGGGGTCGAAAGGCTGCATAAGCGCGGCAGTAATCATTCGGACGACGATACCATCAGCAATTTCGACAGAAGCAACACCGTCTTCGATTGCGATCACCTTGCCGATAATTCCGCCATACGTAATTACTTCATCACCCTGCGCCAAAGAACGGGCGAAGCGCTGGCGCTTTTGAAAATCGCGCTGTTTGGGGAAAGTCACCATCGACCACCATGCCCCCAACGCCAACAGCATCACAAAGCCAAGAAAAGCGAATTCCATTTTACCAATACCTTTTTAATCCTCATCGCCCATGATTACAATAGTCATCATCGGGACGCAGTTTAGGAGATTCACCGATTTGCTTGACCATCTGGCAGATTGACCCTAAAATCGGACGCATTATACACGATAGGCGATTGTTATAGGATAGTCGCTTTTCGAGGAGGCTCAAATGTTCATTTTTAAGAAATCGTTCTTGGTCGGGTGCATCGCGCTGCTGCTCGGCTTATCACTACGAACCGCGCAAACGGCTCAGGCAGGGAATGTGGTTTTAACCAACAACACCACTTCTGGGAGTACGAGTTGGTTTATTTCTGGCGAAGCATCCGTCGTCGTCAATCGGTTTGATCTGCTTGCGCGGGGCATTACGCTGCCTACACGTCTTGATCGCGTCAGCATCAATGTCGCCAGTGCCGCCGCTGGTGTGGCAGAAAATGTCGTGGTCTATCAAGATGCGAATGGCGGTTCGCCCAACGATGCCCAAATTCTCGGCTTCGCGCAGGTCGATATTTCGGCGGCGGGTGTTTATACCTATACCTTTCCGCAGCCACTCACGATCACCCAACCCTTTGTGTGGGCGGGGTTTTATCTCCCTGTCGATTTTCAATTTCGCGCAGATCGCTCTGGCAACAGCGGCGTAACCTATTGGGCATGGCAGCCGAATGCCGCATTTGACATCAATAATTTGGGCGCAGCAGCGGTCTTGGGGCCATCCAATGGGTCTGCGCCTGTCAATATCAACATGGGTGGCGCAGCACGGATCAACATCGAACTGATTGTGGATAACCCGCCTGCTGGCCCTTCACCCGCGCCAAGCCTTCGCACAGAAGCAGGCCAGCAAGGTGGTGCAGGTGTCGTGATTTCTGTGCCGTCCGCCGCGCCACCGATTCGCCAAGTCGTCGGTACTGCGCCGGATTTGTCGCCGCTGGTGCAGTACGATACCACCACATCTTGCTCGATTGTGTTGGTCGATCTGCAAGACATCATCGTGACCTATCGCAACAGCGTGCGGGTTTTCTGTTATGTCTTGCCCGATTATCTATCACCACCCAATCCAGAGGGGTACACACGCAGCGGTTTCAGTTACGATATTTCGATGTATGGCCTCGAAACAGGCACACGCCCACTCCCTTATAGGATTACGCACTGCTTCCGTCCAACCGGCGATGTCTTAGATCGCGCAGTCTTTGGTTTGGCCTTTGGTGCGCCGCGCCGCTGGACAATTTTGCCCACCGTCCGTTTTAATGATCTCATCTGTGCTGAAGTCACCCATGCCGGCACCATTGCTTACTTTATACCCAATCAATAGCGAGTTAACATGCGTATCGAAACTAACGAGAAACTGATACAACGCAACAAACAGATTGCCACTTATCTGTTTCTTTTCAGCATGACCATCTTAATCGGCGGCTTCTTCATCGCCAACGGACAGGCCTTCGGGATTGAAGCACTTGAGAATTTTTCCGATTCCCTTTATCTCCTTGTGATGCCTATCGTCTTGATCGTCGGCATGACCAGCACCCTTTTTTCCATCCGCATGACCAATCTATGGGTACGGATGCCGCGTCCAGAGACCATCATCGAAGCAGGACTCAAAGGGATCGGCAAAAAAGGCGTACTTTACAATTACTATCACTTCCCGGCACGTCATGTCTTGATCGTCCCACAAGGGGTGTTTGCCATTATCACGCGCTATCAGGACGGGTCTTATACCGTTGAGGGGGATCGCTGGAAGACCCATCGCAGCCCATTGAGTCGTTTGTTTAGCATTTTCCGGCTGGACGGCATTGGCAACCCCACCCAAGACGCAGTGCAAGCAGCAGAGCACATCCAACGCATTATGCAGTCACTTGGGATCAATGCGCCTGTTCAGCCCCTCATTATCTTCGTGGATCCACGCGCAAAATTAGAAATAAAATCGTCTCAAGTGCCTGTCCTCTTTGCGGATAGCAAATTATTCCCGAATATCAAGGATTATCTGAAAGATATTCCCAAAGACAGCCGCGCCACCTTGCTCCCGGAAGAAATTGACCGCTTCGATGAAATCACCAAGTCCGGCAAAATCTCGGTGCGTCAGATGAAACAAAAAAGCGCTTAATCAGCGCCTTTAAATACTCAGATAATTGCAGGTTTGTAGGGGGCGTAGTGTGATACTACGCCCTTTCGTTTTATGTATTAACTGATGTTACGCAGCTATCCGCTCTGGGTTCCCAGAGCTACCCCTCAATTTGGAAACCTCTAAAGAGGTTAAAGAATCTTTACTTAACCCCTTCAGGGGTTTCCAAACGCTTTAGCTGGCAGTTTTGAACTGCCAGTGTCCAGTGATTTGAGTGTCTGCGTAACGTCACGTGTTAAGTCAATAACTTACCCCAGACTATCAAGTCGTTCCTGCCATTTAGACGAGAGTTTGTTATAGATCGCCTCAGTAATTTCGCCGCTGGCTAATTTCATGTCTAAGCTGTCGATCATAGCCTGAATTTCGGCCTTCGTCTGTGGATTTGCAGGCGCAGCGGCGGGCTGTGCTTGCTGCTGATTCGGATTGTTCTGGTTCATCATCTGCTGCATCATTTGATTCATCATCATTTGCTGCTGCATCATCTGATTTTGCAACGCAGATACATCCGCCGAGGGCTGTGCCTGTTGGTTCGGGTTAAGCATCCCGCCGATCTGTTGACCAACGCCTAGTCCCAAGCCAGCCCCCGCCAAAGCACCTCCCATACCCTGATTTTGCGCGGCTGCCATGCCAATATCGAGGCGCTTTTGCCGTTCCAAAACTTCCATCCACACTTCGAGCGGGACAATATCACGCAGTTCTTCAATCGGCACATTGACGGTATCAAATGAATTCGCTTCAAAGGCATTAATCTGTAAGCCCATCTCTTTAAAGCGTTCATTAACCTGCACGAGTGCCGCGCCTTCAATTTCCTCAAGAATGCCATTGGCCTCGACGAGGTTTTGTGCGCCGGACTTCAAAAGCAAGCTGTTAATCTCGCCTAAAAGTGTGGTCTGAAGGCGTTCTTTGATGTCCGCAAGCCGCGTCATCGGGCGATTAACACCATATTTCTTCAGGAAAACCATTGGGTCAGCGATATTGATGTCGATCAACCCGTGTGTGCGTAACAAAGCAATCCCTAGCCCGGTGGTCACGCGAAGATAAATCGGCTTAACCGTCCCCCAACCCACTTGCGGCATATTCCGCAAGTTGATGAAATAAAGATCAGCCGTAAACGGGGTGCGTCCGCTGGTCGCTAAACCAATTAAGCCCGAAAGAATCGGGATATTGGCGACAGACAGGGTGTGACGGCCTGTTCCCAAGACATCCAACGCTTGCCCGCCGCGTACAAAAACAGCCGCTTGGCTTTCGCCAACGATCACTTGCGAACCCATACGCCAATCGCCGCTGCCCTGCTGTGGCTCACGATACGTCAGCTCATCTTCGGCAACGTTGGTATGGTCGATCACATCAATAATACGGGGCATGCCTGATCTCCTTAATCTTCAAATTCAAAACAAAGTAGCGAAGTAGACTGATTGACCTAATGCTTACGCGCCGAATCCACTGATAAGATCATCACGTAGCGCAAAAGCGCTGAGCGCTTCGACCACTAACGTGTCCAGATTCACAATCGCCTCATCAAGTTTGGCTTGATCGCCTGCGGACTGCTCCATCGAGTCTAACGCCTCATCAAAACCTTCAACCGACTTTACTTGCGCTTCATCAAACGCATAAAGTGTTTCCATCTCGTCCGCGCCGATTTTCAACTGCGCCCACATCCCCGAATAGCCAGCGGAAGCAGAATCCATCTTATCCTTGAGTTGTTGGATTTTGCTTTTCACATTGCGGGTGCGCGACATATAGGCCATGCCGCCGCTGTTGATGATAAGCTGCTCAATTCTGATGACGCGATCTAATCGCTGCTGAATCAGATCGACAATGTAATCACGCAGCATCCGATCTGCATTACGCCGTGCCTGCTTATCTTGATAGCCTTTGAAGCCCGGAATACGAGCGATCAAACGCTCAAACGAACCACGCTCTTGGACAATCCGGTCATATAAATCAGACATATTTTTCCCTCACGTATAAAAACCCAACTTCTATTTTAAGCGATACTGCCAAATGCCGCGCCCTAATCATTGGGGATGTCATCGATGAGCGTTTGCCCCGCATAAAGAATGCCCTTTTGCCAATCGACCTCGCCGTTAAAAATTTCCAGTGTAATGAGTTGATTGACCATTTCGACCACAGCTTCTTCGCTCACCGCTAGCTGCTGCGCGGCCTCGCTAAACGTCATCTGATGATGGCTGCGAAGGGTATCCATGAGTTCGCGCTGCTGGCGCACAAACGATTCTGGTTCGGCTTCTTCCGCCTGCGGCCTGCTGTAAAAATAAATTCCCACCGCAATTAGCGGTACGATCACGCCAAATACGATCACGCCGCGCAAGGCAAATGCACTGGTCTCGAAATCGGAAGCAGCCAGATACAACCCACCGCTAATCGCCAAGATAAATCCTAACCCAATTAACAAGAGACCCAATTGGGTTTTTTTCATGCGCCCTCACCGTACAAATCCAATTCTTGAGGTTAATTATAGCATGTTACCCGCAATCTGCTGGCAAGACTCCGACAAACAGTGTAAGATTTTGTTACTTAAAGGTGTTCGACCTAAATTAACGAGAATCAGCCAACTCAAGGAGAAAGCGCCATGCGACCAAGCCGAATAGTCGCCTTCAGTCTCTCTGTGATATTGATGTTGTTGTTCGTAAGCGCGGCGATGGCACAGACGGATGCGACTGCCGAACCGCAAGCTGAAACAACACAGCAGCCCGCCTCAAACCCGACTGCGACCCGCCCTGCCGCAGCCCAAGCCACGCCAACCGCAACTGCTGGCGCAGCCCAGCAGACCTATACCGTGCGTTACGGCGACAATCTGTTCCGTATCGCGCTGCGGTTTGGCACGACAACCCGCGCTATGGCGGAAGCTAATGGCATCGTCAACCCGAATCTGATCTTTACAGGGCAGGTTTTAAATATTCCATCAACTGGGGCAGCCACCCCAACCGCTACTGCCACCGCTGTGCCACCCACCGCCACCCCACCAGCCAGCGGCGAAGCGTATGTGGTACAGCGAGGCGATACGCTCCTGAGTATTGCGTCGCGCTTCTCCACGACAGTTTCTGCGCTTATCCGTGCCAATAATATTCCTAACCAGAACATTATTTTTACCGGACAGCGCTTGACCATCCCAGCCGCTGGAACAAGTGCGCCAACAACGGCTGGCTCAAATACAGATGCAGCGGCTGCACCGGAATCAACCATCATCGAAAATGCAGGTTTCGCCTACGGGATTGAAGCCTTCGCTTTCGGGCAAGACCTTGCTGCAATTCGGCAAGAATTGGGTGAAGTCGGCGCAAACTGGGTCAAAGTACGTGTGGATTGGCGGGCGTTAGAGCCAGTTCAGGGCGAAATTAACTTTGCCGAACTAGACGGCATCGTAAATGCGCTCAATACCGATGAATTTAATATTCTGCTGACCGTCACAAACTCGCCGACATGGGCGCGTACCGCTGTTGATGAAAACGGCCCGCCTGATGATCTGGCAGATTATGGGACTTTTGTCGGCGCATTGGCAGCGCGTTATGCGGGCCGTGTCGATGCGTATGAAGTCTGGGATGAACCCAACCTCCGCCGTAACTGGCGATGTGATACCAACGGCAACCCCACCATCTGCGATATTGATTATGTCGAACTTTTGACGGCAGCCTACGACGCGGTTAAATCCGCTGATAGCAGTGCGATGGTCATCACAGGCGGACTTGCCCCCACAGGCTTCAATGATGGCATTAACGCCATTAATGATCGCATCTATCTGGCGACCATCCTCGCTAATGGCGCAGGCACGGTTTCCGATGCGATTGGCGCTCATCCCGGCGGCTGGGCAAATCCGCCCGATGCTGTCTGCTGCGATCAATCCACTGGGGTGGAAACGCATTTTGAAGATGCAAGTTTCTACTTCTTGGATAATCTGGAAGCCTATCGCCAAATCATGATTGACGGTGGTAATGGCGGAACGCCGATTTGGGTTACAAAGTTTGGATGGGGATCCAGCGAAGATGGCGATGCGCCTTCTGCCAATAACGTCTTCTACACCTATACCAGCCTGAGTGAACAAGCGTTGTATGTGCCGCGTGCCTTTGAGCTTGGGCAAGGATTAGGTTATGTCGGGCCAATGATCCTAGACAACCTCAATGGCTGCCAAGGTTTACCCAGCCGCCCAGAAGCCTGCTATGCCGCCCTCATCGCACCTGATGGTCAGCCGCGCCCTTTATTTGAGGCCGTCGCTTCGATTGAAAAACCGGAACCAGAAGCTCCCGAAAGACCACTTCCGCCCACATCAGAGCCGGAAATGACCCCAGAAGCGACACCAGAGGCAACTGAAGCATCTTAACAGGTAAATAGTAATAGAAGATAAGCCATCCCGTTTTTCAAGCAGAAAGTTCGGGGGCTTCACAAAAATACAGGAGACTCGGCGAGTCTCCTGTATTTAAACATAGGACTTTCGCTCACGCATTTACCCCACCCCTAAATCCCCTCCCCATTGCATGGAGAGGGGACTTCAAGATGCGTTTTTCTCCCCCTCTCCAAGTATTGGAGAGGGGCCGGGGGGTGAGGTAAGCGAAAGTCCTGAAACAAATGGTCAATCATCGAAATTAAGGCGTATTCGTCCCGTTGCCGCCATTATCCAAGCGAACAGCAGGCATCGTCCCAGTGGTTTTGGTCGAAGGCGGCAAACCCGATTTATCATATTCGCTCAACATGGCTTGATAGCGTTCTTTATAAAGCAGCGCCCGGTCACGCTCGAGCTGCCACAGACGCTCAAGGCTTTCATTTAACGGATTAATCCGGCCTGACAGATCATTGAACTGCTCAACAAATCGTTGAAAGTCTTTATCATGCCCACGCCACACTTCATCATTGGAGAGCGTAAACTGCTTCCAGCGCTTTTGATCTTCTGAGCGCCAGTCGTTCCATTCCTGACGGAAACGCTCCTCGCTCAAGCGCTGCATTTCGGCAACTTCGTTAATCCGCCGTTCCAAACGTTCCCCGATGCGCTGAAAGTCACCAATGATCTGCTTCATCTGGCGATAGGCTTCTGCCCATGTCTCGAAGCGTTCAAGATTACGTTCCATCGCCCCTTCCTGATCGCCAAAGCGCTTTACCAAACTATCAATTTGTTGGTCACGCTGTTGGAAGAGAAGATTTTGCTGGTCAATAAACTGCTGAATTTGTTCGCGGCGTTCACGCTCACTGTTTTGTACTTCTTGTACACGGCGTTCAATCCGTAAAGCCAAATCTTCTAGGAGCGTCACTTTAGGGCGAATGCCATCCACCTGCTTTTGCATCTCCGGCTGCTGCGTCTCTAATTCAGAGATGCGGCGGGCATCCTGACGACGTTGTTCTTCGATAAACGCCAGACGGCGATCAGGTTCTTCAGCTTTTTTTACGAGGTCTTCCACGCGCTGCTGTAAAGCATTTAACGATGAAACCAACCGATCACGTTCTAGTTGTAAGACGGGCATTTCCGTCGTTTGTCGCTCAATTTTTGAAATTTTATCGGTGAGTTCTTTAACAGGCCGAGAGACTTGTTCTTGATTCAGTTGCGAGCGTCGCTCAGCCTCGCGCTCGGAAGTGAGTCGTTTGGCTTCTGTGCTTTCGATTAACTGGCGCATCTCACGGCGCACTTGCTCTAAAAGGTCATTTTCGCGTGCGCTTGGTGCAAATTGGGTCTTCATCACTGTTTGGTCAGATTCAAGCCCATTGAACCGTTTTTGCAGCGTCTCGATGACACTCTGCTGCTGCTCCAGCCGTTCTTCTAGCGTGGCAATGGTGGATTTGTCACGCCGCCGTTCTTCGTCTAACCACTCAATCATGCGGGCGGCCTGGTTTATATCCATGTTAATTTCCTCAAAACGTGCTTTTACGCCTGTTTTTTACCTTACTTTGTGGTGCATTATAACACACTCACGGCAGGCAAACGCTAAAACAGTTACAATAGCCTAGTCGGGAGGAGCCAACATAATGTTTGTAACAAGACAACACTTGGAAACAATTGAGTCACAAATACTCGCGCCGTATGCCCTTTTAAGCCGTGAGAGTAAAGGCCGCCGCCATCATGAAGGCGAGCCAAAATATCGCACTGCCTTTCAACGTGATCGAGATCGGGTGGTACATTCAGCAGCGTTCCGGCGCTTAGAATATAAAACGCAGGTGTTCGTCAACGACACAGGCGATTATTATCGCACCCGCCTAACCCATACGCTGGAAGTCGCCCAAATCGGGCGGACTTTAGCCCGTGCCTTAGCGGTGAATGAAGATTTGGTCGAAGTGATTTGTTTGGCGCATGATTTAGGCCATCCCCCCTTTGGTCATGCCGGAGAAGGCATCCTAAATGCTTGTATGAGTGAGTACGGTGGTTTTAATCACAATCATCAGAGTTATCGTGTCGTGACTGAATTGGAACGACGCTATCCGCAGTGGGTCGGGCTTAACCTGACCTACGAAACGCTGGAAGGAATCGCCAAGCACGAAACCGAATATGACATGAGTAAACTCGCTGATCTGGAAGTCACCCCTTTCGGCAGTTTAGAAGCCCAGATCGCTAACGTCTCTGATGAATTGGCTTATAATGCTCATGACCTCGACGACGGCTTACAGGCTGGCTTGATTACGCCCGACGAACTCAATCAACTGGAAATCTGGAGACAGCTCTGCGAGCGTTTAGAATGGAAAGGCGGTGTGATGGATGAAATCACACGTCATCGTTTTATTCGTGAACAAATTGGGATGCAAGTGGACGATGTTTTGACTCAAACACTTAAAAACTTAGAGGCACTTAATCCCCAATCATCGCAACAAGTTCAAAACCATCACATCCAAATTGTCAACCATAGTGATGAATTCGCCGTGCTTAATCGCGCACTAAAGAATTTTTTATATCAACAAATGTACTATCATTATACCATCATGCGGATGAGCAAAAGAGCAGAGCGCTTTATCAGTGCGATTTTTGATAGTTATATCGCCGAACCGCGCCAATTACCGGATGAATATCAAACCCTTTTAAGCGAGTCATCGGTGTATCGTGTTGTGGCGGATTATATTGCCAGCTTGACGGATAGAAGCGCAGTACAAGAATACCAACGCTTGTTTGACCCGTTGACTCGCCCTTGAACCCATGTAAAATAAAGTTCCAACAGCACTGAGGAGTTGATCTTTTTATGTCCAGCGAAACCATCCTCAATAATCGCTACCGTTTGATCTCTCAGCAGGGATCGGGGGGTATGGCAGTCATCTATAAAGCCGTTGATATGTCTCTAGGGCGGACGGTTGCCGTCAAAATTTTACGCCCTAGTTTAACCGCTGACCCAACTTTTATTGCCCGCTTTCAGAACGAAGCACGCAGCATCGCCAATCTCTCCCACCCCAATATTGTGACCGTGCATGACGTGGGGAATGATGCTCAAACGCATTATATGGTGATGGAATTTATCGATGGGCAGGACTTAAAGAAGATTATCCGCGCACAGGGCGCACTAAGCGTAGAACGTGCCTTGAATTATGCCATTAGCATCTGTGCTGGCGTAGGCTTTGCTCATCGAGCGGGGATCGTCCATGCCGATATTAAGCCGCAAAACGTCCTCGTGACCAAAGATGACATCATCAAAATCACCGATTTTGGTATCGCGCAAGCCTTAAGCGACACCCAACCCACACAAAAGTTACAAGTCGTCTGGGGCAGCCCACATTACTTCGCGCCGGAGCAAGCTCAAGGCGAAAAACCAACGGCAGCCGCCGACGTTTACGCTATCGGGATTGTGATGTTCGAGATGCTCACGGGGCGTTTGCCCTACATGGGCGCAAACCAACAAGAATTGGCTTTGGCACACATCCGTGATCGCATTCCATTGGTCACAGAATTCAATCCCGGTGTGCCGGATGGATTGGCAAAAATTATTCAGAAGGTCATGAGCAAAGAGCCGACCAA